>JADEYI010000194.1_pt1 | contig 110303 bp, 172 predicted proteins | sample 8542331 | NCBI WGS metagenome assembly JADEYI01 (sample SAMN16510988, study PRJNA670497) | mine drainage metagenome | isolation source: biofilm near Copperflume 1 | place: Germany: Marsberg coppermine Kilianstollen | collected 2018-02
AATAATAATAATAATAATAATAATAATAATAATAATAATAATAATAATAATGCTTGAATCTGGTGAATCCATCAAGGGGTAGGACATGTGGCAGCCTTCGTCTGACGTTTGTCTGCAGACGCACCTTGCCTAGGGCAGGAAGAGCCTGTGATAAAAATTATGTTTGGAAATGCACCCAGTGACCCGCATATTATCAGTGACTGTATCAGTGTGTGGTGCAGATTGCGAGGATGCATGGCCTGGACAAGCCCACAGTGCAGCTGGTGCGAGCTGGCACCATGCAGTGGGGAGATGTGCAGGAGAGCGCCTCTCAGAAAACACAGGGCCACAAAGGTGTGGCCCACAAGACACCCGTGGACTATGCTGCCCTCGTCAGACGTCTGGGCTATCCTTGCCCAATCTGAGCACTATTTGAGTCGAGCTTGTGTTCCTACATCTGCATGAAGCTGCAGAGTGTAACAGGCTTGTCTCATGGTGCAGTGATTTGGTGACGCATTCCGGCCTGGAGCTTGGTCTTCAATTCTTGGATATGAGGTTCATGGAGCAATCAGTTGTTCTTACAGCAGGGAAGAGTGAAGACTGACAGAGACACGGTGTTTGTAGCATGCGATAAAATGGCAAACGCTGGACAGTGGCAATTGCAAGCTCTTCGAACGCACCGTACATGCGCATAAGACTTTGATTTCCATGCTTTTTGAACAGGTTGAACAGATGCATCATGTAGGTAGTGTTGCATCAAGCTGATGTTCTGGGATAACCACAGCTGGGGTTTTAGCACTTGCTTTGGTTTTTTTAAATGCATGCAACAGGTTGAGGTGACTGTGTCGGTAACGCTAGATAGTGTCATTGCAGGATTTCAATTTACACTGCAGTTCCTGATCAGTACCCTTCCATGAGTATTGATTAACTAAAACAGCGCTGCATGCATGACTTTGCGCAAGGGCTTTACAATGCGCCCTGTCCTTGCAATGCTCCCGCCACATGCAGCGAAGCTGCACCGGCTGCGCAACTGTATTGACCGCAAAAAATAGGCCCACATGGTTGCCATCTACAACTGGGATCAACTTGGCATGCGATCCCTATTGGTACAAGCAGTATGCTCTGCTTCATATACATGCACAACTTTGAAAGTACATCAACTTGAACGTGACTTAATATCCCTGAGCTGCCGCTGCCTGCATCCTGGCTGCTATGATGGGCAGATAATTCCCCGTCACGAGCATCAGTGCGATCCAACTCGCTGTCACGCAGAGGTCTCTTGATCAAGACGGGTAGGTCGAGTTGCTCAGAGGGGAATGAAAACCACATGAGTAGCTGTCAGGAAGACAGCAAGCCATTGAGACAGCCTGGCAATCACTTGTTCTTTTGGTGGCAATATAACACCCCCCTTGCTGCATAGAAGGGCATTCACTTACTTGCCAGGTCTCTAGAGCGGCTGGCCCTGATAGTCCCACATTCTTGTGGTCCATGTCGATGGCTTATCCGATTACTCTCTATATGCGCGCGCCTCATGCTGTGCTCTGCGTAACTGCAGTGCTGCATTCCTTCTGACCAACGCCTCCGCAGCTCTCCTCACATCCCTTGCAAGTCGCTCTTCAGACTCTCGGAGGCGCCCATCCATCTGCAAGAAGCCTTGACCCTTCACGCAGCTCTCTCACACTTTCATGCACGTGAAAAGATGGTTTACTAACGTTGGGACTTTTGTGAAAAATTTGGACTCGAAATGATGCAATGTTATGCATCAAGCTGGGAGAAAGCAGGGGGTGGACGAGTAGTCACCTCTCTGAGCAGCCTTTTGAGGGTGGCCCTGCTCGACTGCTGAGCAGAGGGGTAGGAATAGGGACTCCCCTCCTTGCTCAGGGCTGCTCCAGTGGATACACCGGCTGCACATGGCATTGCAGTTTTGGGGGGCGTCGCTGGCGCGACAGCAGGCACAGATGTGTTGATCAGTGAGCTCGTGGCTGTAGCAGAGCCTTGGGGAGGGCTGGCCACTGATAGTGGTGTGTAGGTCCTTGGGGCGCTTGCCGAGCTGGGCCAGGGGTTGTAAGCCCAGGCTGCAGGTAAATGAGTGGATTGAGCTGGGGCTGACACTCGGGCAGCTGAACGCATGTCCTTGTACAGCTGAAGGCCGGCATGCGCATTGCAGTGATCCATGGTCCAGAAGCCTGTGCAATCAGGAAAAACATGATTGGCAGCAGTGCAGCATTTGCTTCTTATTGCCTTGCTTGCAACGCATCTGAACAGCTTCCAAACGATAAAGTGCCAGGTCGGTGCTGCTAGCACCGGTACGTGCAAAGACACATGTTCAACAAGTTGAAGGCCGACCTGAACCCCAGAGCTTGCACTTGTCCGCCTCCACATCGCACACATAGCAGAAGCACTGAAAGGCACACACGCAGCGTCAGTGATTGCGAGAAAGTGGGTTTGCCACATTTTAACCAGGTTCTTCTCTGTTTCAAGCGCTTTTGATCGGTTGGGTTGAAAACACAGAAAACGGGCAGTCACCAAGCTGCAGTGTGATCTATTGCTAATGCTTTTGGTTGGGACAAACAAATGGTTGCCACATTGTGTCCTGACATGCGGGAAATCCCCATTCCACACCTGGCATACAATGAGCACGGTCAGTCACGGAGGAGGTCCAGCATCTTGGTGCCAGTGCCAGCCCAGTTCTTACAGATCTTGACAGGCCATTATGTCAAGGCACATGGATGTCCCTATAACGGACTCTATCTGCTTAAAATCGTGTGAAATGCAAGTAATCACAACGTCGCTTTGTTGCTGGTGCTTCCATTGCTAGCATCTGCGTGTACCTCGGAAGTCGGGGAAGTTGCAGGCAGAAATAGAGGTTGGCCTCGCTTACCGGTCCGATGGATTTTGTTATCACAAGATCTTCATCACCGAGATGCGAGTCAGGGCCAGCTGGCGCAGGTGCTCTTGGCTTCTGGATGACCTGGGCCTCATTGGGTGGGATCCTCTTGAGACGCTTCACCGATCCCAGATCTTTACCGTCTTCAAGATGAGTCAGATCTATAACATCCATACTGATGGCGAAGGGGGATGTGATGGATCTCGTTTTTTATGTCAAAACGTTCTATCGCTAATTACGAACGCAACCTTGACGTGAACAGTTGGTACCACTGGCGAGGTTACGTGCACAACCAGCTGCCTGATGTGATCTACTGGCTCAACAAAGCAAGAGATCCCCTTTTTGTCTCCCATGGTTACAGGGCCAACAAGCGGGATTGCTCATGCAGCAAGCTGATGGCCCACGTGGCCGTGACATGCTTCGCGTGAAATGCTTTTCTGAGCATGGCACTTTGGGGCTTTGGCACCAGCATTCGATCCATGCAATGAAGAATATTGAAGGGCAGGTTTCTTTTCCTTCCTTAGTGAGGTCAAGAAAGGCAGTAGCGGCACCAGCCTTCTTTTCTTTTGTACTGCACAGGCATGGCTTTGCCCGTAAACACAATATATTGCCAACCACTCACTGACAGTGCCCAGCACTGCATGCACACGTGTACACATTCTAAAGCTGTCGCAGCAGCTTGTACCTAATCACATTGGAGTGACGGGTTCTGCTTATGCATTTTAAGTTTAGCAGCTTTCGTACAACATCACAGAACAAGTGGCACGCCGCAGCTGACCATCTGCCAAGGCTATGCTCTTCTGAAGTTGAACCACCAAGCCTGTGGACAGACGGGGAAGATTTTGAAATCCAGATGTGGCTACTGCTAGCCAGCAACCCGCTGTCAGCTGCTTCCGCCACATGCTGCAAAGCACACATAGTCTGCCATCATCATCCGTATCTTTGAGACACCTGCACTCCTCAAGGACATGCGCTGTGGCAAGCATATGAGCAAAGGAGTGAACTAGTCTTGGAGGTCCTCAAATGTACAGCTCCTACCTGCTGGCGCAGGAGCTGCATCATATGCCGCTGCTGCCTGGTCCAAACCTGCTGTGCTTGGCTTGAAGGGGTCCTGCAGAAAACACTCTGAGGTTCAAAGTCAGGCCTGGATACAATGGCGGCAATGCTTGGCTTCAGCTCATCCTGATCAAAGCGGACAGACCGCTTGATGCGCCAAACTGCAGAATCCTTAATTCACACAGTTTCAAAGCCCACCTGGTGCCAAGCACCTGACATGCCGGGGCGCACCTGGAAGAGCAGCTGCAGCTCTGCCATGCGCAGGTTCTGGCGGTCGGTGTTGATTGGGCCGGCCAGATCCTGCTGCCGCACCCTGGCCTGTGGCCCTACGCCCCCCGTCACTTTGCCCTCGCGCCGGTCGTTGACCAGCTCCATGATGCGCTCCTCCACTGATCCCTGCAAGCAGTGCGCATCTAAGCAGCAGCTTTGTCCAGGGGAGTCCCAGGAACACAGCTTTGTACATGGAGGTGTAGAAGGGAGGGCACTTGATTTAGGATTTGATGTCATCATTAAGAAGTTGAGAGCATGCATGCATGGAGATCAACGCGTCCCTTTGGCATGCAGCAATAGCCAAAATGATCATCCCACCTTGATGTACAGCTTCTTGACGATGACCGGCCGGGTCTGGCCCATACGGAAGGCGCGGCCGACGGCCTGGTCCTCGAGGGCGGGGTTCATGGCGGGCTCCAGGATGAACACGTGGTTGGCCGCCGTCAGGTTGATCCCCACCGCGCCACTGCGCATGCTCAGCAGGAACACCGTCGTGGGAGGGTCCCGCTGGAACGCCTCAATCGCCTGGGGGGAGAAAGGAGCATGCTGTGATGCTGTGTCCACTATTCACGAAAGCCCACATCAACCCTGATGCCGAAACAGCACAGCACATTGAGCAGCACAAAGCACACCTGGCTGCGCTTCTTGAGGGGCATGCTGCCGGAGATGGTGCGGTAGCCATAGCCCTCCTGCGTCAGCCGCGCCATAAGCCACTCTAGCGTGGCGTTGAACTGCGTGAATATCAGCGCCTTGGCTGACGGATCGCCCTCCCGCATCTTGGCCAGCTGCACCGGGCCCCATGAGATCATAAGCACAAATGCTGTGAGCAACCTGGGTTGCTGCTCTTCCCAAGTCAGTACCATGTATGGCAATTGCTGTGCACACAATATAGACAATGCCCGGCCCTCTATCCCATTGTCCACAAAGAGACCAATGGCAGCCAGATTGGGCTGATAGCTTTGACAAATCTTTGCTCTTGAGGCCACATGCAGAGGGCTTGTCTTTATAAATTTGAAACAGGGGGTGATACCGTGGAGCAGACACCGGGGAGCAGTGCTTTGGGACTCACCTCATCTAGGAGCATGCGCAGCTTGGACTCACACACGACTGCAGTGGTTGTGCTTGAGCTGCTGACGCCTGCGTCCAGCTCCTCGTGCTCCCCTCTGGAAATGCTCATTCCTTCTGTGAGCTCCGCTGCACTGATCTGCTGGCGGCAGAGCGGGCACTTGTCCCTCACTGTGAGCTCGGCAGTGATGCACTCCCTGCAGTTTGTTTTCATATTTTGATTGGATCATCTTTGTCGACAATGCTGTGCTTGACATCATCCTTCAGATTAGAATGACAAAGAGATCCAGGCAAACCCATGGCAACCAGATGGGCCACTAGACAAACCGTGACTTCCCAGTTGACACAAGAGCACAACCATGCTTGCAGCTTGCAGCCAAACGCTCGCCTGCAGAACCAGTGCATGCATGGGGTGCGGCAGGGGCGCTCCATGTCGAGGTTGAGGCAGATGGAGCACTCCTCTGAGGGTGCCACAAGATTTGGGTCCACCCCCACAGGCACTTCCTGTTCCTCATCCAGGCTGGGTACCTTGACATCCTGCGTTCAGCACCTCATACAGTCATGCCTGATATAGCTTCACTCAACGGAACATGGCCCATGTAAGACAATGTACAAGACTGTCAGCCATGGGAGCAAAGGGGCTTGCCTTGTCACATAGCACGCCGCCAGAACAGATGGCGCGAAGGGGGCTGAGCAGGCTCATGATGGACAGAAGATGCTTTGCGACGTAGTGCGCGCCGCGCGAAACATATCTGTGGAATTCTGCCTTGGCCTCGTTGTGCACGCGCAAGTAGAGGCCCTGCTCTGCCTCGGAGAAAGGCACTGCAAGACATCGCATTTGAGAGGATCATCAGCACCATGCATGCACATGGAGGAGCCACTGTTTATACACCTTACAAATGTACACTTGAAGTTGTGTACAGACATAAAAAAAGACCTCAGCAGTACCTGCAATACTCTCCTCGGTCTTCTTGGGCAGCTCACAGACGGTCTTGCCGCCCAGGCGCTGCTGTTGGGTGTGGCGAATGAGTGTGCGGCCCAGCGCATACAGCAAGCACACAGCACCATCTGTGAGATTATAAGCGCCTGTTGTCCAACTTGGCTTGACCTGCACAAACGGGTGGTGACAACATCGCCGCTCTACGTGCACATGATCTGCTGAGCTGTTGACTTCCAGGCAGGCAGGGAGCCAGGTTGATGGGGGCGCATGAAGGCAGCTCATGGAGCTATCACATGGCAGTGCAATCTGCTGTGTTGCCCACATAGGGGCTCTTACATGGTACTGGAAGAAGTTCTTTGTGCTGAAGGGAGGGCATCCCAGGAAGTTGAATTGCCCCATGAACTCGCTGCATGCCAACACCACTTACGTGAGGCAACATGACTGTCTACTATACTAGGTAGCAAGCACTCGTGAAGGAATTGTTGCTCTTTCAGCATAGTGAGCCCTCACCTGATCTCTGTGGATATTGGCGTGCCTGAGCAGCACCACCTTCGGTCTGCCTTCAGCGCACAACATGCCATCGATTGCTGTGCGCCACCCGCCTTCACAGTGTGGCTCTCCTGCAAGAATTAAAGATGGATTGTATCACATCGCAGGCGGTAGTCTGGTCAATTAAAAAAATTGATATACAAATCCAGCAATAATGCACTAACAGCATTGCATAGGTGTAGGCACTCACGTCCAAAATGACCCTGTGCCACTTGATCTGGCCCAGAGGCTGGAAGCGCCCATCTGTGTAGCCGCCCTTCTTGGTGTCCTTCTTGGTGTACATCCTCCAGTCAGAGCCCAGCGTCTGCAAGCAATTGCACAAACAGTTGTCGACTTACAAATCACCCCCGTTTCCTCAGGCATTTGCATGCTAGCAGATATCACATAACAAGCATGCTAGCTCACCTGGTAGGTGGTGACCACGAGGTCATAGTCCACGGCCAGTCGCTTTGGATCCCTTATCCTGCCCTGCCCGTGGTACTGGTACATGTGCAGTGAGCCATTCAGCTTGGACTTGGCCTCCTCCATCCACTGCCCCACCAGAGACACAGCACACACCACCAGCGTCGCCCTGTGGCATATTTTCCCAGCTTAGATGACATATTGAGCAATTGCTTCAGAGGGTACAGTACGTTCAAGCTCCAGCATGCTTCACCACACGCGCTGCGTATCTACCTGCTCTGAATGTAGTAGCCATCAGAAGTGGAGGTGCCAGACACAATCTCTGGTGGTGCTGGGTTGGCCAAGATCAGTGCCAAGACTTCCACGGTCTTGCCACAGCCCTGCATGCATCATTATGGTGGCTCATTACAACATCAGTATGATTTAGGAAGCAAACTCTCTAGGTACCATCGTTACTGGCATTTCGAGCAAATGTTGGCAGCGCACCATCTCCTCAGCCAGGAAGCCGCCCCAGGGGCTCGGAGCAACCACCCTGCATGCTCGCTTGAAGATGGGAGACCACCAGAAAGTGAAGCCGCTGGGGGTCTTGTAGGGGACCCAGAAGTGGCGCCGGTGCCCCCCCTCGCCGCTCTCGTTGTCCAGCATGAAGCGCAGCGACTGGCGCTGGTACGGGTGCAGCTGCACCGTCAACCCGGGCGGCTGCGGCGCGTCCGGCCGCTCCCCAGCTTGCAGCCATTTCATCAGCGTCTGAAGCCCCAACAATGGATGACAGGTCCTCAGATTCATCGATTTATAATGGACAGCTGAGTGTTCTCTATTCTTCCATGGCTGAGAACGCAGATCTTGTGCACACCGTAACACTGTAGGGTCGTGAAGCCTTCATCTTGCCGAAGCACTCCTTCATCTCCTCGCGCATGGCCTGCATCAACCAATGCATGCTGGCAATTTCTCTGCTATCAAAAGATACAGTGCAAAGTTTGGGCAAACTATTACAACTTACACAGCATTAGAGGGGGTATGAGGATTTGCGCACCACGGCCAGGGGATCGTCCCTCGTCAGGTATTCCATGACCGTAGTTAAGGACTCTAATGAGTCAGCATACCACTTGTCATTGATGAGCCAATCATCTGCTGACTCAAAGAGCTCGCGGTTGAATGGCCCCTTGCTCTTCCAGATGAAGATCTGGCCAAAGGCACCAGTTCATTAGGGAAGTTGGAACAGACTAACTACAAAGGAGCTCTGATGAGCAAGTGCAGGCAAAGTCGAGCCGTACAGCAGTGAATACAATCACAAATACCACAAGGAAGCTCCACAAAAATACTTTTGTAGGAGAAAAGATCATGACACAAACCTGGATTGACAGCGTGGCAATCTCCTGGTTGGCCCCTTCGGCAGGCAGGATGGCAAGCTTACAGGCAGCCAGAGGAATAGGTTCGCCAGGCTTATGTGGAACCTTTGTTTGGTCCGCACGGAAGGTCCTGCATGCGTCGGCAAGGTCCATGACCAGGAGATTTGGCAGATGTGACCGCTCGTCCTTCGCCGCCTCCAATTTGTTGTCCTCCTCAATCAGCAACTCTGTCTCTGCACAGAATTGTACAACCTGTTGTTAGCGATACATTCTTGAGCCTGTTATTCTCCTTCAGAGTGCTTCTTCAGCAGATGATCAGGCCTCTCACCAGGGGTGCCACACTGACTTGGCATCTGGTACACATGCAAGGCCCTTGAAATTTTAGGGATCACTGTTGGAGAAATCTGATACGCGTGTTGCGGGACTTACCTAGATCCTAGATGCCTAGGAATTGCAAAATGTGTCATCATCATCATCATCATAATCATAAGAATACGAACAAAAAACAAGAACAATGATATTGAGGATTGCAGGGAAGGTGTATAGGGAAGCACCGGCCATGGCCTGCTCGGATGCACTGGGGTCCACTTCTGGCTGCGACCAGGATCCTGTATCATACAGTTCCAGGCCGCAGGGCTTCCAATGCGCTGCCAAAAACAACACACCATTCTCGATGCTCTCAGAGATCTGGTGCGATCTTGTCGCTGCTTGGCAAAACCTCTTCTTCCCCCAATCCATCGCATCCCCCACTGCGCGCAGCACACATGCATCAGCACCACTGCTGCTCCAATCAGAGGTGCCTCCACAGTACTGTACTACAGTGCAGTTCTCTGCATACCGCCCAGAGAGAGAAATTTGGATGCTCTGCTGATGGGTCTGCGAGCAGACATCCGATCATATTCAATGCGGCATCATTTTGGGTAGCAACATTCGGAGGGGGCCGGCACAGCTTGCGCACAAGTGTCGCAGCGGTGGAGAGAGAAGCAGCGGTTCAAGGCCGGCTTGGGCAAGCCGGCCTTCCGATATGGGGCTAGCGCCCCGGCAACCATGCGCGCCACTGCCTTGCTCTCATCATGGCCGCCCTTCCACAGGTCTCCGGGCAGGTCGAGCAGCAGCGTGTGCGCAGTGTCCAAGTAACTTGCATACTTGTTGTCGTATTCCTCATGGTCACGTTTCTTGTTAAAGACCATTACTCTTCTGGGCCGCTTGGACTGCCCAGAATTGGTGCGCGGCACGCGATATGCCACATACCTGCAAATCGAGAAGAGGGACTCATGAGTATTACAAATGCAGCAGGGGTGCATGTCTGCCATGCCGGTACAAACAACCCCCAGAACTGCATCCCTCTGATGGCCCTGGCTGTTGTGCCATATGCATCACGAATCATGCAGGCTGCCTGCCGCAATTTAAATGGAAGTCTCAAACCAGTGCGCACCCTCGCTTGGCATGTTTCTCATTGGTCTCCTGTAAGGCATCCAGCAAGGTGGTGGTATAGAAGGGGCTGGGCGCATCCCCGGTGCAGTAGCCCGCAACCAGCTCCTCCTCTGGGCTGCAGGCTGCTGCAGGGTGCTGCTTCACAGCCTCCAGCAGCTCAGAGAGTCTTGCATCCTTGTGCACGCTCACACCCACTGTGAGAGGCTTCGCACGGCCGTCATGGTGTACCTGCAAGCAGATCACACTTTCCCCAGCATCAGGAGCAGCCATATTTAGCGGTGCTACAATGGCACTGGCAGCACAAGCTGAGCCACTGCGTTGGCGCGGGCAGGTGATGAACAAAGGCATTCCACGCATGAAGGGATCAAGTATGAAACTTCGCACAGGGCCTTCCAGATGAAAAGTATAACGGAACTCACAATTGTGACGCGGCGCACGCGCATGGGCGTCCGCTCACATCCATAATGTAGCAGCGGCAGCGGCAGCAGCTCGAGCATCTCAGACCAGTGGAGGCTTGAAATGGTCACACGATCTTTACGAGCAGACTCATTCTCTTTGCTTGCAATGCCTGTAGGAACCAGACGCTCGCGCAAGTCTGCCAGATTGTACGGCGCCTTGGCCTGCGCAAATCACAGTGGTTGGTCAGCCTCGGTAGAAAAAGCGCCTTGGAAGAAGTGGTGAAAGAAGAGCAAGATGAGCGATTTACAAAGAGTTACACCGGATGTAAGTAAGCAGAGCAAGCCACAGCGCTGCCTGATGAGGGATGTACCTTGATGGCCAAGTTGATGGTTCCAAGCTCGAGCATCCGGTCATTTTGAGCGGGGTCTGGCAGAACGGTGCTTGGATCGAGGGGCTGGATGGCCATCTTTCGAGGCCGCATCTCAGCAGGGGTCTGTGCAGCTGCATGCTGCCCACGATATCCTGAACGGAACAGGTCCCCGCTGTCATCTCCGCTGTCCTCCCCATAGCCATCGTCGTAGTCATTGGAGTCATCACTGTCACTGTCGCTGTCGCTGTCACTCTCACCCTCACCCTCTGCTAAGTTGACTTGTCGGGATGGCCCTGCTCCAGCAGAGGGCGCTGGAGGCCCTAGAGCTGGCACAGATAAGCTCAGCCTGAGCGGAGCTGCAGCACGGTGTGCCGGGGTCCTAGCTGCTGTGGGTGTGGCAGTCAGCCGGCCACCTACAGAATATCCTGAAGGTCCGCGGCACCACCTGCAGATGGGAGGGCGGAGGGAGATGCGGCCGGCCTCGGGGCACTTGCGTGCATGTCTCTGAACAGGCTGCGTCCGCCATGCGCATTGCAGTGATCCTGGCTGCTCTGGCCTGCACGAAGCGGGCAAAACGCTGCGGTGAAGGATTGACAGCGCGGGAGGAGAGTCATTGCTTCTCAGCGCATGTCACTGCGACAAGCCATCGCATGTGGTTCACACCAGCCCATGCGAATGAGAATGTCACCTGTTCCCCAGTGTTGGCACTTGTCCGCCTCCACATCGCAGACATAGCAGAAGCACTGCATACACACAACCAAACCTGAGTGGCCGCAAGCCAGGAAGATGCAAGTAGATCATACTACAGATCTGGCAAGGAACTGTGTGGGCAAACACCAAAATATGGATGAGTACTAGAACAGACTCACCTTGCTGCAGTGCTCCTTATTGCTGACATTCTTGGATGCGACAAATGGATGCTTGCCGCACTGCGTTCTGCTATGCGGGAGATCCTGATTCCATATCTGGCAATGCAACAGCACAGTCGCTTGAAGCAGCACATCCAAGGAATCACTTCCCTTCTCATGATCAAAAGAAGCGAAAACACACCGGTCCGGTGGCCCTTGTGATCAGAAGATCCTCATCTCCGAGAGCTGGTTCTGGGCCAGCGACGGCCGGCGCTGGTGTAACAGGCTTCTCTACAACCTGGACCTCATCATCGTCGGGTGCGCTCCTCCTCTGGCGCTTGGCGAATCGAAACTCCTCGTCACTGTCAGACTTTGTTAGATCTATAGTGTCCATGCTATCTGATAAAGGGGGCGTAATCTTTCATACTCAGGAAGTCAACTATCATCTCATGCTAGCACAGCATGCTACTTATCGGCGACAAAGCTCTATCTCCGCAAAATGGGTGCAGCAAGTTGTAGGTTTCGCCTGATCATCTGATTGTGCAATCAGAAAATTGCAAGCCCAACCCGATTGAAGACTCTGCACTCGCACAGCATGGCATCCACGGGCATCCAGCATGGCAGACCCACGTGAAGCTGGAAGTCAACTGGAAGTTGCAACTTGAGGTGGTCTTTAATACAGAAGCGCCAAGACTCCACTCACAAATGATCTTGCAATATTTATCACAAAAATGTCATGGAGATGCTGTACATGCATGCCATTATTTTTGAAGGCGCCTAGGCAGCTTGTGGCATGCCATGTATGCCCCATATATATATATATATATATATATATATACTTTATGCAGGCGTCATCAAAGTCTTATGACAGCTCAAGCACACTACTGCACGCCAGCAGATAACATGTCAAGTCAGGGCGCTGGTGCCAGCCTTCCTCAATCTACGGCTAGCCTCGTTCACAAGGGACAATCAGGCTAGACAGGTTTAGATCTAGCATATTAGTGCTGTCCGGATCCGGAGCGGTTATTGTAAGGCCATGCCTACCTCTGATATACTCAGCTACGGTGATCTTCTTGGAAGCTATCATGATCATAAGATCAGCACACTGTACAAGTATATACACGTTAAGTCACCAAAACAAGCAGTAAGCTGAGCTGTACAAAATCTTGAAAGGGCATCCCTTGACAAGAACATACTCAACATCCAAAAGAGATTTGAAAAGGCATGTGCACCCTGTCGTCAGCTGCTCAGGCGCTCCCACCACACGCTGCAAAACACAAAGATGGCGTATTTATTTTAGGGTTCATCTGCGCCTGCTGCGTTGCAAAAGTCCAGGCTGAATTGAGCAATGAGCGCAGGTGCCTCCTTGACTGCAAGCAAAGCCTACATGATTTCCATTGTCTCCCCACAACATACACAGCCCACAGGTGCATCAGTCTTACCTGCCGCTGCAGGAGCTGCATCATATGCCGCTGCTGCCTGCTGCAAGTCCGCTGTGATGGGCAGAAAGGGGTCCTGCACAGGACAACAAGATACTCAGCCAGGTCTCTTCTGACTCATGACATGAATATAGAGGCAACATGCCCGGACATGACAATGTCCAAAGCCAGGCCGGCAGCAGACCCAGAGATCAGTGCAACACAAAACCACACCTATCATTCAGGCCAGCAAGGAAATAGCTGTCATGAATTCAACAGAGCATGCTCTACAAGCTGCCACAAACCTTGAACAGCAGCTGCAGCTCTGCCAGGCGCAGGTTCTGGCGGTCAGTGCTGATGGCGCCGGCCAAATCCTGCTGCCGCATCTTGCTCTTGCGCACATGCCTGCTGTAGTCACCCTCCTCCGAGTGGCCAGCAGCGTCCCCTACGCCCCCCGTCACTTTGCCCTCTCGCCGATTCTTCACCAGCTCCATGATGCGCTCCTCCACAGACCCCTGCAGGCGGTGCAAGCGTCAGTGTTGCCATGGCTCTGCAATGAGTCAGCAAGGTTGAATGAGGTAAAATGCAATTGCAGAGCGGCCTACAAACAGGTGTAGAAGATGACTGAGCTATAATCAGCATACAGTAGGTTCAAAGCACGCAATGTTTTGCAGGTCAAGTAAACAATACATGGCTTGGGGGCCATGGAGCATGGACTGAGGAAGCAAGAGGTTCCGACCTTGATGTAGAGCTTCTTGACGATGACTGGCCGGGTCTGGCCCATGCGGAAGGCGCGGCCGACGGCCTGGTCCTCCAGCGCGGGGTTCATGGCGGGCTCCAGGATGAACACGTGGTTGGCCGCCGTCAGGTTGATCCCCACCGCGCCACTGCGCATGCTCAGCAGGAACACCGTCGTGGGAGGGTCCCGCTGGAACGCTTCTATGGCCTGCGCAAAGAAAGCATGCAGTTTATCTTAATGGCACAATGTCAACATTGATGCCCACAGAAGAGACCCCTCACGGCAGCCGCTTACATGCTCCCTAATGAAGGATACCCAGGAGATAAGGGACCACCAAAAGGAAAGCAAAATCACCTGGCTGCGCTTCTTCAGAGGCATGCTGCCCGAGATGGTGCGGTAGCCATAGCCCTCCTGCGTCAGCCGCGCCATCAACCACTCCAGCGTGCTGTTGAATTGCGTGAATATCAGCGCCTTTGCCGCCGGATCTCTTGCACGCATGTCCGCCAGCTGCAACCAGCATTGTGCCATTTGAGGTGCCTCTATAGTCATGCCATGAGTAAAAAGAGACCTGCCAACAGAAACAATAGATGGCACCAGCACAGCACCAGCACAGCACCATTCTTATATTGTCGTGCAAGCTTACATCAGCGCTGCTGCTGCCCCTGCACAATGCCATCTGCAATAGGAGCTAAGCAATGGTGTCAGTCTGGTTCACCTCATCCAGGAGCACACGCAGCTTGGACTCGGAAACAACCAAGTTGGCGGCTGCGCCATCAGTGGAGGCTTCCTCCATTTCCTCGTCCTCATCCCGGGGGGCAGACACGCCCTCCGTCAGCTGTGCCATCTGGATCTGCTGGCGGCAGAGCGGGCACTTGTCCCTCACTGTCAGCTCGGCACTGATGCACTCCCTGCAGCGGATTGTAACTCAGGCCTATCAATTACCGTTAATTGCAATGTCTCTTACAACCTGAGCAACATCAGGATGAAAGGCAGTAGAGTGGGGACCTACCCTGGCAAGGCATTGTTGCAAGGCAACGACCTGTCGACATGACACGATAGTCGTACAGGGTCTTCAGCAGAACCAGAAGCGAAGCACCATGCAGGCAATCTCAAGCAGCTAAATCCGCACCTGCAGAACCAGTGGAGGCAGGGAGTGCGGCAGGGGCGCTCCATGTCAGCATTCAGGCAGATGGAGCACTCCTCCGAGGGTGCCACCAGGTTTCGGTCGGCCCCAGCTTGTGCCTCCTGCTCTTGTGCTTCTTCCATGCTGGGCACCTTGACATCCTGCGCACAGCATACCAAAGTTTCCAACCACCTCACTACAGCTCCCATCATATTGAGACTTCAGGAAAGCGATTGGTGCTGAGTTATTGATGCAATTGTTGACTTGGGGCAACACCCGCTCGCGCAGGACGCCGCCAGAGCAGATGGCGCGGAGGGGGCTGAGCAGGGCCATGATGGACAGCAGGTTGCGCACGACCCAGTTTATGCCCTGAGCTGTGTACTTCTCAAACTCTGCCTTGGCCTCCTTGTGCACGCGCAGGTACAAGCGCTGCTCCGCCTCTGAGAACTCCACTGCATTGCCACAGCAACATACAAATTCGATGGCATCACTAGTTTTGCCACTTGAGCTACTTCTTGTTCACTGCTGGCCAATCACATCCTGTCAAGGCTACTTAAATAATTTGGATTGAGGGGATCCCTAAAAAGGCATGCTATCTCGTACCTGCAACAGTCTCCTCGGTTTTCTCAGGCAGCTCGCAGACAGTCATGCCGCCGAGCCGCTGCTGCTGGGTGTGGCGGATCGCTGTGCGGCCCAGCGCATACAGCAAGCACACGGCACCATCTGATTTGTGATTGTAGCTAGACAACCACGTGGGCTTCACCTGCACGACACTTATCATGCCTCAACGAGTGCTCTACAATAAATCTCTGCTTTACGAAGCCACAATTCACCATATGAATTAGGTAGACTTCTGGAGAGGTGGACCAGCTTGCCTGGAAAAGGAAGTAGTTCTTCAGGCTGAAGGGGTGGCAGCCCAGGAAGTTGAATTGCCCCATAAAGTCACTGCACTCCAACAAAACCCCAAATCGTCAGGTGAAGTTGGGTGAGGCAGGGCTCTTTCTTAACGGCATCAAGCACTCTGCAGTTTACCTCTATCCCAGGAGATCAAGCCAGCGCGTGCTAGCATCCTCACCTGACTTCCGTGGAGATCGGCGTGCCTGAGCAGCACCACCTGCGGTCTGCCTTCAGCGCACAACATGCCATTGCCTGCTGTGCGCCACCTGCCTTCACAGTGTGGCTCTCCTGCGGCAATGCCAGCTTATTTTAATTCAGTGATACTCTATCCAAACGAAATATACCCAAATATCAGTGGAACAAAAATTTGGGATGGTTGGGTCTGCTTGTGAGGTGCAGGCACTCACATCCAGGACGACCCTGTGCCAGTGGATCTGCCCCAATGGCTGGAAGCGCCCGTCTGTGTTGCCGCCCTTCTTGGTGTACATCCTCCAGTCTGAGCCCAGCGTCTGCATGGAAGCATATGCAAATGTTCAGCTACCGGAAGAAGCAGTATTTGCATGCAGTTGCAAGCATCTGCAGCCATGCATTATGTGGATTGTCATCAGAAGCTGGACACACGGCCCCAGTTGTGCCTAACTCAAAACCCTCCGCAGAAACTACCTGGTAGGTGGTGACCACGAGGTCGTAGTCGGTGGCCAGGCTCTGGACGTCCCTGTTCCTGCCCTGCCCGTGGTACTGATACATGCGCAGGGATCCGTTCAGCTTGGACCTGGCCTCCTCCATCCACTGCCCCACCAGGGACACAGCACACACCACCAGCGTCGCCCTGCACAGGGCACATACACAAAGCAGAGTCAGATGCAAGAGCAGAATGGCTGCAGCAGTTTCATCTCACAGTATCAAGCTGTCTTATGGCATACCTGCTCTGAATGGAAACCCCGTCAGGAGCCAAAGTGCCAGACACGACATCTGGTGATGCTGGGTTGGACAGGATCAATGCCAAAACCTCCACAGTCTTGCCGCAGCCCTGCATTTACAAAGATGAGTATCAGGACTAATCTTTTGTTCATGTGGTGTGCTGCCAAAAAATGCTGACAAAATTGCACAGACTCCAAACCTTCTGCACTCGCAGCATATGGAGACCTCACCATCTCCTCAGCCAAGAAGCCGCCCCAGGGGCTTGGAGCAACCTGCTTGCATGCCCGATTGAAAAGAGGCGACCACCAGAACGTGAAGCCGCTGGGGGTCTTGCAGGGAACCCAGAAGTGGCGCCGGTGGCCGCCCTCTCCGCTCTCATTGTCCAGCATGAAGCGCAGCGACTGGCGCTGGTACGGGTGCAGCTGCACCGTCAATCCCGGCGGCTGGGGCTCCTCCGGCCGCTCCCCGGCTTCCATTAATTTCATCAGCATCTGCCCATGACACACCATTTGAGCGCTCCACAAAACACTAGAATACATCGACTCTTGGTGATTGGATGTGGGCAAGAAAATATTTTCTCTCAGTGTTTAAAGTTCAAGTGGCCCACCGTGACGCCGCGGTTGGACCCAGCTGAGCGCATTTTGGAGAGACAGGCCTTGACCTCCTCTTCCATAGCCTGCAACAGGTTGTAGACATGTTCTTAGTAATTGGTTCCCACTGCCTGTGACTCTCAGGCTAGCATAAAAAGAAACAAATTGTATAATGCCACAAAGTATGCTTATTCACCTCCGCCAGTGGGTTGTCCTTGAGCAGGAAACGCATGGTGTCTTCAAGGCACTCTGAGTTCTCCAGGTATCTGAAGCGCCTTTTCTCCTTGCCAGCAGGCGCCCAATCATCTGGCGAGCGGAAAAAGTCGCGGTTGAATGTCCCACGTCTGTGCCAAACAAAAACCTGGCAAACAACAGCTATTTCAGTCAGGAATGCTCCATAGAATGTGAACCAATCGTCATATTGTCCAAACAAGCATGCCAAGAAAGACTACACAGCAGTAATGCATGCATTGCAACATGCTCAAAGGAAAATCTGGACGAGTGAGGCCAATCAAGCACACCTGGATTGCAAGAGTGGCACACTCCGCGCCGCCCTCTCTGTCTGGGAAGATGGCAAGCTTGCAGGCTGCGACAGGGGGCGTCAATGCCTTGTGACACGACTGCGCCAATTTTATCTGGTCAGCTCGGTAATTCGTGCATGCAGATGACAGCTCGCTCAACAGGTCTCTTGGCAGCTTTGCCCGATCCTCCTGTGCCTTGGTGGCTTCCTCCTCCTCCTTGATCAGGAACTCCGTCTCTGGCAGCAGCACAGCGCATCATGGTATCAGGAGAGGCCTGAAGATGGAAAGAGGCCTCGCACATCACAGAGACAGCGCAAAGAGGGTCTAGACAAACCTTCTCAGAGGTGTGGCGCTCTTCATGCCTGGAAATGCATTGTTTGGAATGAGCACACAACATATCCTAGCAAACACCAGCGCGCTTCACTAGGTGAAAGGTTAACAAGATGGTGCGCCATGTTCTAGGCTAGATGCAATTTTAGCAAGGGGGACAACTCACCGGCCATGACCTCCTCAGAGGCGCTAGCATCCACCTCGGGCTGCGACCAGGACTCTGTGTCGTACAGTTCCAGACCAGGAGACTTCCAGTGGGCTCCAATATACATCACACCCTCGTCGATGCAATTGGACAGCTCAACGAGGCTTTTCGCTGCGTGGTCAAAGCTGCGCCTGATGCCTGGAGTGGCATACCCAGCTGCGCAGGCCACAAGAAGTGCTCAATCTCCGCTAGCAAGCAAGAGGGATCGTGTGTGAGCATTTGACAAAGTCAGGGTGTCCATTGCAATGGAGCCAGATCTCACACAGATTCACCACCCTGCACTGCCGCATTAAGCGCAGTATCAGTTGGAGCTGTGCCACCATCACTAACATGAAGTAAGCACATTGGATAAAAGTCACGCACAGTTGCTGTAGCGGATGAGCTCCATTCCCTGGTCAGGGGGCTTGTTGGGCAAGTCCGGCTTGCGATGCGGAGCCAATGCAGCGACAATCATGGCTGCCACTTGTTTCCCCGCTGCTTTGCCGCCTTTCCACAAGTCTGCAGTCAGGCTGATCATGATGGGGTGAGCGGTGTCCACATAGTCTGGGTAGCTGCCAGGGTTATATTTCTTCCCATGCACCACCGCATGAATGGACCGCTTCGCCTCTTCCTTGACAGCTTTGACGCGAGGTACACGGAACACGACATACCTGCATGCACACATGCGTGATCTCAGATATATGCAACCATACATATAACATGCTCCAGTCAATTTGCCCCAATGGTCGGTAAAAATCCTAGTTGGCTTGATGAAGAGCCACAGGCTTTATAGGAAGTGCTTGGGAGATCATGCTCTGTAGTAGTACATGGAATGGCAAGATGTTGGTTATGTTCAATTGGCTGCAACTGTGAAATGGAGCCGCACCCATGCTTGGCCTGGTACTCTTGAGTCTTTGAGGACATGCTAGGGACGAGGGTAGCCTTCATGCAGGCATTCTTGTTCCTCGTGGAGTATGCCAAGATCAGCTCCTCCTCTGGGCTGCATGCTGCTGCAGGGTGCTGCCTGACAGCCTCCAGCAGCTCTGACATCTTTGCTTCCTTGTGCACGCTGACGCCTATGGTGAGAGGCTTGGCGCGGCCATCGTGGCTCACCTGCAAAAGCAGCAATCCTCTTACAATCCAGCAGAAATCATACTTGCTGGATATTGGATTGCTTGAAGGCGTGCATACTTCAAGCATTGTATTGTATGCTTTTAGGTAAGGTGTGCCTCATGACAAGCCCATATGCAGAAGTGCAGGAGCTCAAGGGAGCCAGGTGCGCTCACGATGGTGACACGGCGAACGCGCATCGGCGTTCGCTCGCACCCATGCTGCAGCAGTGGCAGGGGCAGCAGTTCCACCAAGGCGGTGTTGTACTGGACGGTGGAAATGGCAATGGCTGTGCGGTGACTGTAGTACTCGTCCTCCCTGTACCTGCTCCATATGCCTGTGGGCACTAACCGCTCCTGCAGGTCTGCCAGGGTGTAGGGCTCCACTGCCTGTGCACAAAGCATACTTTCACCTAGAAGACCATCTGGGCAAGAAAAAAAATTAGACGGCTGTTCATGTAGCAGGCATGGGACGAAGAATGCATTGCACAGAGAGTTCAAAAATGAGGTCTGTCATGAATACTTATATGAGCAGGTGTGACATACCTTGATGGGCAAGTGGATGGTCCCAATCTCTACCATCTGCTTGTTCAGGCTGGGATCCGGCAGCACATTGCTCGGGTCAAGAGGCTTCCAGGTCTCCTTGGGCTTCTTGGCTGCACACTGGGCTGCTGTGGGGGGAGCTGACTGAGGAGCGCTGCTGTGACCATGTGATCCACTGTTAACCTGCATCGGGTCCGGCAGTGGCGGGACCTGCACGGGCACGGCCGAGGGCTGTGAGGGCGCCAGGGGTTTGCGCTTCTCGGCCTCTCGCAGTAGCCTGTAGGCCTGCATGGCTGAATGCGCATTGCAGTGGTCGTTGAATACCGCACCTGCAAGCCATACATGTCCACCAATCAGTATGAGAGCAGGCTTATGTTTGCGCGCCAGTCAGTCATGCATGCCAGTGGCATAGCATGGTAAAAAACCCGTGTCGCATCATCAAATGAGCATGTGCATGCCCTTGCAGGCCAGGAGGGCTCACCGGTCCCCCAGCGTTCGCACTTTGATGCCAGATCGTCGCAGATGAAGCACTTGCACTGCATGCAGAACGAAATTGTCAATTGATCTGTCCATGAGGACCACACCCTTAGCGTAATTACCAGATAAAATTTCTGTGCAATGCTTCACATTGACAGGGACACACAATGACTACAATAGAAGTGACAATTGACACAGAGAACGCATGGTTGTGAGGTGGTGACAGCGAGCAGAATTGCTCTAGATCATAGCACCTACCAGGTCACAGTGCGGGTGATTCTCTGTGTTCATCTGGTGATGAAAGCGGTGGGCAACACATTCGGCCCTCGAGTGACTGCCTGCGCTCTGTCCACTGACTGCATCCGGCCGGGCAGCACTGGAGGGTGGCGCGGCAGCTGGCACATTCTCCATGCTCAGCTTGCTTCCAGCTGCCGCAGAGCCTCCCGAAGCAACCCCATGCGGAGATGTGGGAAAGCTCTGCCGTCTTGGGGCGCTTGCAGAGCCGGCTGATGGCCCGGCTGCCCCAGATGCAGATGGGAGGGCAGGGGGAGATGCGGCCGACCTCTGGGCAGCTGCGCGCATGTCCCTGTATAAGCTGCGTCCGCCATGTGCATTGCAGTGATCCTGGCTGCTGCGGCCTGTGCAGGGCAGTTTATATTGCCACAAGCTGGCATACAGCAACATATTGTGGTGCAAATACTATCAAAGCAAGCAGAAGCCAGAAAGAGGGTCTCACCTGACCCCCAAAGCTGGCATTTGTCCGCTTCCACATCGCAGACATAACAGAAGCACTGCATGACATGCAATCCACATCAGCAACTCTTGGAGGGCATTTGTGAGTGGATGCCACCCCGACCTCATTTGATCATTAGGACACCTGCAGTATTCGCTCGCTTTTCAGCAAAAAGTCACCTTGATGCAGTGTTCCCTATTGCTGGATCTCTTTGATGAGACAAAGGGATGCTTGCCGCACTGCGTCCTGCTGTGTGGCAAATCCTGGTTCCACACCTGTCACAGGATGGGGCACTCTGGTTTACGATCAAGAGCATAAGATAACAGGGCCATAGAGCCAATCGAAATGGAGAGTGGGGCTGCCGTCAAGGTGCCACCACCTATGCCTGAGTTTCAAAACACAATGTTATTCTGAAGCGAGTCTGACATGTGCGCCAAATGGATCCGTCAAGTCGAACAAACGAAGTAATCTGAAGTTCAAAATCACGCAACTTGGAGATCGCCCCCTAGGCAGCGATCCAAGTGTGCATATCCCATAGTACTCTAGGAAGGTGCTTGTGATGGTGTTCACGCTTTCCAGCAATACGAATCCAACGATCTGAAGCCAATGGAAACACACCGGTCCAGTAGCTCTGGTGATTAGGAGATCCTCATCGCCGAGAGCCAGTTCTGGGCCAGCGGCAGCCGGTGCTGGTGTGTCAGGATTTTCAATCAGTTCTACCTCGTCGTCGGGTGAGCTTGTCCTCTGGCGCTTCACCAAACGCACGTCCTCGTCACTATCAGATTTAGTTAGATCGATAGCGTCCATATCAAAGAAGAAGGGGGGACTAAATGGATAATGTCTTCAGAAAGTCAAGCCATGTCACTCCAGCAGAGCTATGATGCATGATGAACGTCCTCGAGGAGAGTCTAGAGAGCTACGTCCTAGGAAATCTAGTACGCCTGAGTATAGAACTATCGGGCAAGTAAGTTTGCACATCGCGATCCCTGGACAGAGCGCAGCACGACACGCTCAAGGAAAGGGGCGTGCTTCGCCTGAAGGGCTCACGTGCTATCTTGCATGCACCAAAAAACAGCAATTAAACCTCCGAACAGTCATATGAAACATATGTGATTGTCACGGAATGACTAGTACGGCTGATCTGCAGAACATTGAAGCTTGCCCACCAGAACACGCGAAGTCGTAGATTTGTAGATCGATGCCATTGTATCACCGTGACTTCACAGGAGATGTGACTACACTGTGGTGTTTAGAGTCAGGCATCAAAGACACCTACGTGCTAGCAGGTGCGGAACAAAAGTGCACAGGGTGCTTCTCTTCATAGTTTTTGTGAACGATCCAGTCGTGATCTGCGCTTCCTGTGCAGGGATTGGATCTCAAATTTACGCGTACAATCTGGCAAAAGAAGATGGAGATCATTTAAAGCATACTGCCTTCGAGGATGGAACCCGTGTTCATGGAATTCATAGTGCTTCTGGCCACTGGGGCCCCCTGCTAGCCATCCATGGAGGCAGGCACGCAAAGGTCCGCAACTGGAGTCAGTGTTCTCATTCCAGAAGGTAGAAGATTAGACGATTAGCTGCCAAAATTCCTCAGACTCCTTCTGAACTGCAGGTCTTCCTTTTCAGACCCGAGGAGGTCCCTGTGTTTGTTAGCCACAGCCAGCTTGGGCCATTTTCGCATTGGACTCTTGACATAAATGTAAGGCAGATCAGTAGCGCAAGTGGACTCTGTGTGGTGGGACTCAGCAACAACTCAATCAGCGTGTTCCGCATCACGGCAAGTGCGGATGACTGTCATGCAAAGGTGTGCCGCTTTCCTGAGGAATCACTCTCTTGTGCAGATTTGCCAAGATGGCGCAACAAGACCATTTACAGTACTATTCTCTGCCAAGAGGCTAACGCAGAATGCCATGCTTCTGGTTGCAGATGCAACTCATTCATTCAGCCCAATGCACCGAGAAGCTGCTTCTCTACTCATTGTCCCTTCATGCAGGGATGCAGGTATGTGGACCTCCAATTCCTCTCTACACAACAGCCCTGTGAATGCAAGGTAATGCAGCCGTATCCAAAGTCAAATTGTCTAAATCAGAACCTTATGTGTTATGTTTGGTTGGGGCAGGACTCGTCACAAGTGGACATCTGGGTGGCAGCCGGGACAGTTTTTCTCGATGTACTAGTCTGGCATGTGGCCATTTCTGCAGCAGAAAACACATGCGATGTTGTCCCCGCACATACTCACCATGCAGCCCTGTACCGTTTGAAAGGACATGATGGATCAATTCACAGGCAAGCAAGATTCTTCATTGGCCATGTTGGAAAGTCACGCTTGTCCTTCTGTGACAGAGATCATTGTAACAAAGATCCTCTGCACGGTGAGCACTTTAAATCTAAAGGTGCTCTTAACAGAGTCTGCTGGGCCCCGGATGGCAGCACCTTGGCATCTGCATCCGACGACAGGACTGTGCGAGTGTGGGCCTTGCCCAAGGAAGCTCCCAAGGCCAGTACAGACCCCATCACCCTCGTGGCTGTGCGGATCCTGTATGGGCACGAGGCACGCGTGTGGGATGTGAGGTTCTGGGGTGGCCTCATGATCAGTGCCAGTGAGGACTGCACCTGCAGGCAAGCATCTCTGCGCCGCAGCACTCTCCCTCACAAAGATGTCCTTGCTTGCTGCTGGCATAGCCATTTCCAGGTTGGCTTTGACATCGCTCTACTGAACAACAAGAGAAATCAACGAGCACAGCACAAACGTCCATGGGCTTCACATGAGCTTCACAGGGGACCCATTAGGCTACTGGGATTGGTTGAAGTACTCTATTCAAGTTGTCTTGACACCCTCTCGCTGACTGCTTGGCAGGATATGGAAGGACGATCAGTGCGTGGCAGTCCTGCAAGGGCACAGGGGCAGGGGAGTGTGGCGTACTGCCATGCTGCCACACCAGCAGCTTGCCACTGCTGGCGCTGATGGCTCCGTCAAGATATGGTCGCTGGCGGAACATGTGCCGGCTTCATGCCTTGAGGAGCCAGCAAAATCTTGTGAAAACAGTGGAGACAGCGCAGCAGAGGGTATAAAGACTGCAAGAGCAGAGCGTGGACCTCAGATGGAAGCCTTCAAGCTTCTGCAGAGCACTGCTCCTTTTGCATCATCTGGTGAGTGCTTGAGACACCGAAGTACAGATGCTGAATTGCACAGCAATTGGTATATTATGCATGCCATCGTGCTTGTATCTGCATTCTGTTTCAAATGCGATGGCTTGGAAGGTGGCGTATAAGCTATGCGAGTGGAATGCAGGCCAGTTGCAGCAGAAGCTGAAGGGCAGCAAAGGGGATTGGGTGCGGTCCATGGCACTGGCCAGCCATGAAGTCCTGTACGTGGGGACAAATACTGGCAGGCTCCAACGAGTGCACCTGCCTCACGGGGAAGGAGGCGAGGAACACTGGGAGCATCTGTGGGAGAATGGACGAGCAGAGCCCCTGGTCTGCGTTGCTGTGAGTAGCATTTCCCAGGATCTTTGTAGTGTATCATTCTTTCTGAGGTCTTGTTTGGGGTTTGTTGATTTGACGCGGCGATAACAAAACGTGTTCTTTCTTCCACTGCAGGTGACTCAGCTGGCAGATCCCGATGCTTCTGTTGAGGGGAGGGAGAAGCTTTCGGCCAATCGGACGCTTGTAGTGGCAGGGGAACAGAGCGGCTGGGCAAGCCTTCTTGGTGTATCCAGCTCACTGAGCAATGCAGGTGGACATCTTTGCATGCATTTTCGATTCCCTGTTGTCATGGTGCTGGTGGGCCTTCATGCTTCTGCAACAGAAAAGTAAGGCATGTGTGAAGGGCATGTTGCAGGGCACTCAGCGCTTCAGAGCGTTTCCTGGCATGCGCACGGGAGAACTCCAGTACTCAATGGTTTCTGGGTGCCATGTTTTGGATCTGAAGTGGTCATCACAGCTGCACTGGACGGCTCTCTGCGCTTGTGGACTGTCAGTGGCCTTCTGTCCAGAGCCGACCCCTCTGCAAACCGTACCGGAATGGACGTGAGCGCTCCTGCTTCACACTGCATGCCACTGTCCTCAAGCTTGGAGTTGGTCATGTATGCTATATGTTCCATCATTGTCACTCGTGCGTGCTGCAGGATCCAGTGAGGGTGGGTATGCAGGATGCGCTGCTGGCTGAAGCCAGGTCTCCCTTTGGTGTGCGAATCCTCAGACTGGATGTGGATGTGGAGCAGCAATTGCTGGTCTGCGGAGACCGCACTGGGAATGTTCTTGCCTTCCACTTTGACGCCGCATGCCTCCACCGACCAGGTGAGATTGAATTTGATTCCCATGGCGTAAACTTGTCATCTGGCAAAGGAGCAAATTTTGCTTGTTATCCCATGCCTTACCGGACCGCAACAGGTGCAGTGCAGAGCTCGGAGTTGTCAGCACTTGAAGTTTGATATCAAATGTGCAGATTTGCCACGTCATCCACACCCTGTCCTCTGATCTGCAGGCGGCCACGCCAAGATGCCGCTGATTGCTGTGCTGAAGCATGCGCATCAGAGTCTACCAGTCAGCCTGGTCAGCATCAGCCCCGAAGGCAGCGTGGCCACAGGCAGTCATGAGGGCAGCATCCAGCACTACATGCTCACTCCCCCTGCCTGCACTTCCAAAACAGACAGCAGACTCCGCAGCATGTTTGAGAAGGGAGTGGGGGACCGCAGTGAACAGTGTTCGTCGGAGGGGGTGGGTCGTTCAGAAGTGCAGGAGGCAGCAGGCAGTAGAGAAAGGGCTGCACACGATGTGCTGGACAGCATGCAGATTTTGAGTCTGGACGAGAGGCCCAGCTATGTTCACTCAGACCAGCAACCTTCAGCGCTGTCTGAGGTAATGTACTCGGAACTGTCTCCTTTAGTCACAGCCCTTTTCCTTTCTTCTGAACAAAGTGTGTTTCATATTCTCAGCAGGGTTTATAATGCACATAAAAAGCCAAAACCCCTGAGGGAAGAGACCACAATTTCATCTCTCGATAAGAGCGCACATCGACAAGTGCCTTGCACGCAGGTGGATGCCCTGCTTCTGGCCAATGTTGAGCGCGTCAGTGCACTGACTGTCATAGACAGCGAGCAGCAGCTGCCTGGCCCCAGTGGCAGAGAAGATCGCATCCTGTCTGGCTTCCAGGTAAGCTTTAAGGAATGCTGACTGCTTGCACATTCCTCCTCCAAGTCACATGAATGCGCAGGCTCTCCAATAGCATGCCTGTCTGCGGATTCCATTGGGATAGATGCTGAGGCAGGTGTGTGCAGGCAGATGACTGGATTGTATTCAGCATGAGTCATCGGTGTGAGCTGGCGCGCGTGCGCTGTGGCGGCTGGAGGCGGCAGTATGCTGCACTCATCACATCCCCAACGACCTTCACTTTTTCCTTCTACCGCGATCGCAAGATCCACGTTCAGAGACGACGCGATCATGTGATCGAGTCCTCTGCTGCAGGTGACTCTCCCAGTGCAATGGTTATGCAAATATTCATCATCTTCGGTGTATCTTGAACATGAGCTAGACAAGTGTGTGGGAGTCTTACTGGGTGATTATTATGCTACAGGGCAAGGCAGGGGTGGCTCTGGCAGCAGCGGGGTAAGGTCACTGCACTTGCTGCACCACGGGCGGGAGATACAGTGCGTGGCGCTCATGCGTGCGCCACAGGGTCAGATACCACTGGCAGTGATCACTGGAGGGGAGGATGGCATCATCAACCGCCTGCTTTATACACCAGCACAGGTGCCTTTGACCTCCAATCCTATTGATATCCAAGATATGCAAGCATGCTGCTCTTGGCCGTTGCTGATCCTACGGGAACTTAGAGTTTTGGTTGTATTCATATGCACACTTGGTGTTTGACAGACGATCTGAGCGGCAGGCAACATGGCATAAATTTTCCATGGTTTTGTGGTCAGGGCTTGCATGTTTCGGTGGAGATTGGCGAGCATGCAGCCGGCACAGCAGTGAAGTCAATGTCTCTTGTGCCTACTGTGCCAGGTCCGTGATATCTCGCCCCACTTCTTGCATTTTACCATTTACTTACAGTCGTTGGACTCGCTACTATTCGCCCAGGTTTACAAAGGTGAACTGATTGTCATGCATCAAGCTGCTTTCATGCATTGGTCCGGCAAGCAGGGCTGGATCTCTGTAGCTGATACTCTACTGCCCTGCTCTACAGGAACCTGCGTGATGATCAGCGGAGGGGCCAAGGAGGTACTGATGGCGTGGCAGCTGACGTTGCGCGGCGAGGCTGCCACGTCTGCACAGGATGCGCAGACGCAGCCGGAGAGCAAAGCTATCACACTGGAGCACCGGTGGCTGTCGACGCGGCCGCCGCCAAAGGGCGGCTTGCGGCCTCGCTCCAACGCGCCTGGCTGCAACTCCAGGGGCTCAGAGCATAGGTGAAAGCTTCAAACTTTGAAGTCCGAAGGATGTCTGACTTTCCCGGTGAACTTGTGAGATCTCTCTTGCGCTGGTTACCAGAGGCCCAGGATCCGTGTCATGAGTGGTGAAGACAGCATTGCAGGAAGCCCAGGTTCAGTGGAGGTTGCTGGAAAGGAGCTTGTATGTGTCAAGCGTTGCGGGATGCTTACTTTAGCATGCTTCTTGCCGTGCAGGTACATGGCTGTGGTGGCCTTTGCGAACGAGTGCTTCGCTGATGTCATTGGTGTTGTGGCGGCCTCATCTGATGCAACCCTGCGGCATCTCAGCTTTGACCTGAAGTCCAGAAGGCAAGCCTCTTATTTTCATGCATCCTTATACTTTGTCATGAATCCACCTCAAGAATGCAAGATGAGCGTCTCAGGAGCAGTAATGTGTGCAGGTGGGAGCATGTGGCAAATCTGTGCTACCACACCGCGCCAGTCCTGAGTCTCGCGCATGCAAGCATTTCAGGGGGACAGAGTCAGCTGGTCATCAGTGGAGCAACAGATGGAGCAGTGGCTGTGTGGGACTGTGCGAATGTGACTGATGGGGATGAGCAGCAGCCTGTTTTGGCGCTCCCTGGACTACACCAGTCCGGAGTCAATGCCATGAGTGCAGCGTGCCTGGAAAGCTGTAAAGGTGAGGACAACGGATAACTGTTTTAAACCTTTTATCCTTGTGTCATCCTTCAAGGAGCCTTCTGTGCGGACCAGTGAAGCTCCTCCCGGTTCCTAGGGAGTGGTCTGATCTAGAAAGCTGTTTGCAGGAGCATGTAGAGTGCTTCTGGCAACTGGTGGCGACGATCAGGCACTTCACCTCACCCTCTTCAACATCAGATGGCAAGGCACAGATTTCAGACCTGTGATTGAGGTCGCGGCCTCTGCGCATCTACCCAACGCGCACAGCTCAGCACTGAGGGTGAGTCCACAACTAGGAAGTCTCCCAAATGACTGAATGCAATTTTTTGCAACGCGTCCACAGCATGCACAATGAGGCCTGCTCCAAGGCCCTTTGTGACAAGCAGACATGTGCATTCTTCCAATTGGGCATGCCGTTGTGTCAAACGCAGCATGCAAGCTTCCACATGGCAGTGGGCACCTGTGCAGCAGGGTCCATGAAAATGCGTTGATGCACAGGGAGTGTGGACAGATGGCCGCCTGGTGGCTTCAGTGGGCTTGGATCAGCGTTTGCGCACATGGAGAACACTCTTCACGGCTGCAGACAAGGACTTCGCCTCTGCAGCAGGAGCAGACTACCCCTCAGCGTCCAAAGCACCCAGCTCAAGCGACAGCTTTGCAGTCAGTGACTCTGAGCTCAAAGCCAACGCTGCCAGCACGGGGCAGGGAGAGAGATTGCAGCAGAATACAGAGCAAACTGCTGTCAGCAAAGGAGGTGCTGGTGTGAAGCCAGCGGAGGGCCCAGGAGGCTGTCAGGTTCAGGTGGAGGAGGGTGAGAGCATAGTGCTGCAGGTGCTGGAGCCCTCAGCGCTGCATGTGTCGCCACTGCCGGCCCCTAAAAAAGGCTGGGACATTGCAGTTGTGGGGCGCGGCACGCAGGTTATCCTCTGTGAGGATTTGTGAGTTGGTTAACAACAGGGCTTCCTGTAAGCTCACATATTGCACCTGGGATGCAATCCCAACTTGAAGTATTGGAACCTTTGAATGTTGTTGTAATGGTTTCTGTCTGTGATCAGCTAATTGCACCCCAGTGACTGTGCCCAAGCAATAATTGCCAATTGGCAACCATCATGATTCGTGATCACTATACATGTACAGTAATATAGATGCAATATTGTGGGGTTTGTGGGATAGACAGGTCCTAAAATACCTTTCATCACATCCCAAACAGCATCTCACAACCTAACTGGCGACAGCACACTCCTGGCATCTTTTGAAATCAAAATCATATTGGCTCGTAACAGAAGTTGCCAAATTTGACGGCTGCACCAGATTTGCCCAAGAGAGGAAGATCGGCACAGATCAGACTGCTTTCTGAACTCTGAAATCAAGATGGCCGCATTCGTGAAAACGCAGTTGCTCCATAGCTTGCAGAGCCCTTGCACTGCGCCACGCATCGCGAACAACGCTTTCTGCAGAGGATCCCCTGTTCTGAAGCCAAAGAGCACTTCTTATTGTTCTACCCCTAGTGTACACCAACCGCATCGCCAGCACCGAAACACCTTGAAGATAAGCGCAGTGGCCTCAGCGCAGCCCAGCACTGTAAAGATTATCACCCAGGGCAGGCATGTGGAAGTGACACCAGCGTTGAAAAAATATGTGGTGAGCTTCTTCGATAACTCAAACGACCATCTCAGCTTCTTGCGTTTCAGAATGTATTTGCAACGACTTACGAGGCTTGAGTACGACAGAACGACAGATCCTTCTGCTTGAGGTCTGCAGATGCTGAGTCAGCCCATCGACAGAAGCCTGTGATAGTAGAACTCCTTCGAGGATACAAATTGAAATTCGGACACAAGTAGATAGATTGTTAATAGTGTTGATTGCTTTTAAAGGGGGGACCTGTTGCCTTTCGATGTGACCTCAAGTGCCGTTGAGACCAGGGGCACAGTCATCGGGACCCCTTCTTCAACACTTCTGTTTGTGATACAGGAGGACAAGCTGAGCAAGGTGGTTGTAAAATACGAGGCGGCCATCAAAGAAGTAGATGTGAGGTTATCAGCCTCTGGGGGCGACGCCAGCAAGGGTCCAAAGAAGCAGAAGACTGAGATCACCATCTACACGCTGCGAAATGGGATTGTAAGCCCCGATGCCCATCTTTGTATAAATACAATTTCGCAATCTAGAAAGCATCCATCACTCCTATGGCAGAACGAATCACACGTGCTTGTGAACTGGGCCCGCACAAGGTCTCTTGCAGCTGTCTAACTTGTTCATAAAAGAATGCCTGGGGATGTCAACATTGATGGCACATCACAAGAATTTCATTGCGTCATGAACATGCTCCGAGTGTTGGTGTGAGTGGGTTCTGCAGGTGCGAGCTGAGGATGTTGAGGAGAGCATGTACGCCAGCATTGACCTTGTGTCCGACAAGGTTGCTCGGAAACTGCGCAAAATGAAGGAGAAGGTGAAAAGCCTTCCAAGCGATCTTTTGGCATGCTTGAACATAAGTCAGCGCACTATTGTGGTCTCTGTTGCCAATTACTTTGGAACAGACAGCTGTGGTGCCCCATTCTTTTGCTGACAAGCAGATAACAAGAAGTAAGCTTTGTTGCAGGCGATATCGCGCGGCAGGTGGGCGGGGCCTGGTGGTCCCCGAGGTGGAGAGACTATCGGTCAGGTATCCAAGCTCTGCAGCCCACCACTCAACCCTTCATCGTTTTCTTACGAAATGCAGACACATGAGGAGTTTGTAATGTGTGACGGGCAGTGACAGACTGCCTACAAGACCAGTGGGCCTCAGGTGGCTCCCAACAGGTCTCAAAATGTATAAATATTCAATGCCGTTGGATCTTCTTTGACAAAGCCCAGAACCGGCACCTTTTTAGAACTGTCTGCCGAGCCAGCCTGAAATGGCAAAGAATGGGCGGTACATCAACAGCGGAGGACTAAGCTTTTAATGTAATTTAATGCTGGAGACAAGCCTGTTGGGGGCACTTGGTGAGGGTAGCTGCAGGGGACCGTGGCATTTTTCACAACTTACACCGGTGTGCTGTTGCAGTCATTGCCAAGCGAGGCGGAGGACTTGGTGGACAAGCTGCCCACGGATCAGGAGGCCGCTGCCTTCCCTGAGGTTGTGCGCACCAAGACCTTCGTCCTGGAGCCCATGAGCCTGGAGGACGCCCTTGAGCAGGTGCTGCCTCTATCAGCACTCATTTTTGTGGCTGCTGAGTGCATGTGTGTAGCATGAGCCACTGCGGGGGCGCTCTTTATGGGTGTCCGCTTCTTCCTGGCTGCGTCGTCATGCCTGCTTGGGTAGAATGAAGACGAAAAATGTGCTCTGCTGACCATGCGTGCACTGCGCTGGCCTTACTCAGTGGCACAAAGTTGCAATGAGATGGCAGCACACTATATTTGCAGTCGCTGAGATTGGACGACTCTGAGCGTGAGCTCTTTGTGGAGGTCTTGTTACAGGTATATGAATGGGGAACGATTCTGCTGATAAAGCATGTACGTTGACCCTGAGATGTTTGGTTGGGGGCACAGGTGGAGCAGGTCGGCCATCCCTTCTTTGTGTTCCGGGACAAGAGCAGCAAGCAGGTGCGCGTGCTGTACAAGCGCAAGACCCGCGGCTACGGCGTCATCGTGCCACAGCTTGATGACTAGGCCCCGCAGCTGATTAGGCTGCGCACTCGATGCTAACTTGATGCAAAGAGCACCTGCTACTACAGATCTGCTGCCGCCCGGGTAAATGGCAGCGCTCACTGGCCCAGTGACTGGGTTTGCTGAGCATAACAGCGGAAAGAATGCAGGTGGTATCACAGCCGCATAGTCTCTGTACTGCAAATACTGTTTTGTGCTTGGGTGTGAGAAGACACTCGGAGGCTATTGAGCAAGTGGGATTGCGAATACTATTTTAGTAAATGCATCTGATGCAGGTCAGGGCAGAACTGCTTGACCTAATGGGAAGCAGGAATACCCAGCATTGTGTTGTATCACTGTAAACATGGCTCTATTCGAATGCAGCTCCTGGCTATGAGACAACTGGCAAATGACAGGGAATGACTCCAAACTTATAGCTTTGCACTGTCACAGTTTTAGGAATATTCATTAATGTCACGGTGATTTTAGTTCGATCATGCATTTCCTTGGACTTGCTCAATGCCCACATGACGCGCATGCATATATGCAGCTAGCCACCTGTGGAAGGCAACTTGAGCAGAAAATGTGAAGCCGTTGCGCAGAGTTGAGTATTTTTGCACGACATTCAGGCTCCAGCCCTGCCTCTTGGTGTCATTGCTGTAACACCCCAATTGCAACATCTCGTGATCAGGGGATTTTAGGGCAGCCATTGGAACCCATGCTGAGTCGTCTTCAGCTGCATTTATCTTGAGCTGCTCCCAGGATTTGTGCACCGTATTGGGTCAGATTGTTCTCATGATGTTATCCCAGGTGTCTTGTGTGCGCATCGGCGTTTTCTGCTTTTGCTTTGCGTGGTACTGAGGAGGCGATCGGCCGGACCACTTTTAGGTCTTTCGTTACGAAGCAAGAACTGAACAGGAACCTCATGAATTGCTTTTTCTCGGTTGCATTTTGATCTGACTTGCAAAAGAGTTTTGAAAACGTGAGTAGTGGGAGAAGGCCTGCAAAGGGCTGGCCTCAGCAACGAGTAGCATGAGTAAGGAGAATGGGGGCAATGGGCAAGAAAAACTTCCATCGAAGAATCTCTCATGGCAGAGCATCGTCAAATCTCTGGTGGCGGGCGGTGTTGCAGGCGGAGTGTGAGTGCTGGCCTGCTTCCCAGCTTACCCTGAGATCAGCTGCTGTGTCTTTTAATCGAGGAAGGTTAGGTGGCCAGGAAGTTTACACGTGTATTGGGAGCAACCTCCAGATTTTGAATATTGTTTGTTGCCGCATCTCTACAGGTCAAGGACGGCGGTGGCACCTTTGGAACGCCTCAAAATTCTAATGCAGGTGCAGGGCAGCAACAAGGTGTACACCGGAGTCTGGCAGGTAGGGGCATGTCTTTTACAGTTTGTTTTTATGCAATACTGGTGATGGAGGCACAACGAAAGCCAATGTTCTTTTAAATTTCCAGGGTCTGAAGCTGATGAGCAAGAATGAGGGGATTCGTGGGATGTTCCGCGGGAACTGGACGAATTGCGTGCGCATCATCCCCAACTCGGCTGTGAAGTTCTTGACCTATGAGCAGCTCTGCAGGTGAGTGCACATCCAGGCCATTTTGCCCCTGTGTTTGCAAGTGGCCCTTTCATTCATGCCGGTTGCCCATTTCTTATTTTGGACAGTTCCCAAACCCCAGCAAAAACACAAGTACACACGTTCATTCTGGCACTCCCTGGATAATAATAATGGAGGAGAGGAGAGGCATGGGCTTGTCAGACCAGGACAGACTGCCGCGTGACGAGCAGGCGGCTGATGCATGCATGCGGATGTGTCCGCAGGCGGATCTCGCACCACCTAATAGAGAACGGGGGAGACGGCCAGATGACACCGCTACTGCGGCTGGCGGCAGGCGCGGGGGCAGGCATCGTGGGGATGAGTGCGACATATCCGCTGGACATGGTGCGCGGCCGGCTGACTGTGCAGAGCATGGAGGGCGTGCACCGCTACCGAGGCATCATGCATGCCGCCACCGTCATCGTCAAGGAGGCAAGCGCCGCCGTGCCCATCAACCTTGATAGATTGTATTGGCTTCTATATTGTATTTAATGAATTCATTTTTGATGTAGCACACTGCAGCTGGCCTCTGCATAAGGTGTTCCTGGCATGGCAAATGCTGCAAGCCGAAGCATGCATCACCGGTGCACTGCCTCATGGGTATTAGCAGGACATAGAGGAGACCATGTGATCTGCTTGGTGAACATGGAATGAAATGGTTGTTGGACTGCAGGAGGGCATCATTGCGTTGTGGAAGGGGTGGCTGCCCAGTGTCATCGGCGTGATCCCCTATGTGGGGCTGAACTTCGCGGTGTACGAAACCCTGAAAGACAATGTCCTCAAATTCTATGGTGCGCACAGCTTAAAACCCTTAGAAGACAGATCTGCTTATGCTGCTGCGCGCTGAAGCAAACACCTCTTAATACATGATACTGTATAGTGAGAGCACTGGTCTTTGTTGTGTTGCAGAACTGAATGATGAACGGGAGTTGAGCACGATGTCACGGCTAGCATGCGGCGGCGTTGCGGGGACAACAGGGCAGACGGTGGCATACCCCCTAGATGTCGTCCGCAGGCGAATGCAGGTGCTGCCTCATGCTGTACAGAAGCACGTAAATTCTGTCATTGATGCAGGCAGTTTTTGCCAGGAGATCCGGGCTCTACCTGACTAGCATGAGAGCAAGTGAGGCCACGTGATGGTTACATTATCATGTACATCAGACATGACGAGCCATGTGCGCGCAGATGTCTGGGTGGCAAGGGGCGCAAGAGCTGCATGCAGAGGGGGGTCATGCTGTGGCGTACAAGGGCATGATCGACTGCTTTGTGCGCACAGTCAGGGAAGAGGGCACGAAGGCTCTTTTCAAGGTGGACACTCCTGAGATGCTGCACATGGGTGCCCTCAACTGTCATGGCTACTTTGCAAGGCTTCTGGTGATTGTACATGTGCTGCTTGTGCAGCTGAGATTTCAAGCAATGCTCATGTACCTGACATGTGTGTTGTTCTCTTATCTGCAGGGACTGCTGCCAAACTACATCAAAGTGGTGCCCTCCATTGCAATTGCCTTTGTGACGTATGAGAAACTAAAGGAGGGGCTTGGAGTGGAGCTGCGCATCTCATCATAGGATACTGATGACTCTTTCGCTTCTGTTTCTGGGATGATCTTCCCCACAGCTGTCACTGCTGCAAGCGGGCCCAGCAACAGTTTTCAGTTTACTGAGAGGCTTCAGATCGTCATACTCTTCTTGTGAGACCAGCTCCTGCGGGTGCCTGCTCAGAAGCAGACCCACTATGTATTTTCCTGGGTTCCTTCCGTCAGAACGATGTGCTAGATTAGCTGATGGGGTGGCACGCGTTGCGCATGCCTTATTGCCAGCTGCCGCGGCGGCTGTGGTCTCTTGAGAAGCCTCTGGGGTGTTCCATATAGCGCTGCAGCCTGAAGCGGACACCAATTTTGACTCAGGATGGTGCCTAGAAGCGCAGCAACGGTGCTGCTGCTGTGTGTGGCTGTATGAACTTCCATTACCCATGTAAATATTGCAGTGCTTTCTGTCTCGAGCTTGCAGCTCCAACAACTTTTCCCTCTAGGCCTTCCTCTACATATATATAACAGTTGATTGGGCATTGGGTCTAATAATGGTGGGGATTTAGGTGGGGTTTTGCATGCCACGCCCACACCTCTTCAGTTTCTCGTCAATCTCTTATAAGCAGAGCTCTGACGTACAAGCTCGAAAACTTAGGTCGCTCTCGTCTGCTATTCACTGCCGAAACAAGATTGTGAATATAGACAAGAGTCATTTCAGTCCTAAGATCCCGCAACGTCGGGAACTTCACCTTTACTCTAGGCTCCATTGATTTGTAATCTCTGCACTTCTCACTAGTATTTCTCGTTGATATTACATCGAGGGGTAAGATGGCCCCATCTGTCAGCGGTATGGCAGTGATAGCAGGCATCGCCCTCTTTGTATTTGCTGGATACGAGACATTAAGATGTAAGTGAAGCCCCCAAGTCTTAAATCTATGCAATTATATATGGTGGAAACGGTCGTGAGAGCAAATACTACAGACATAACGTTAGCTTTCAAGTATGCAATCCCACTCGATCTGGAGTCAACAAGGTGCCCTTAAGCATGTGATCGTCGTTGTATCTGTGCTGCAGATCGGGACATGCTCAAGTTGACGCAAGAGGAGTTTGAAAGTGTTCCTGCGCAAGTCGTGGTGGAGGTATTGTTGGCAGCAATACTTTGTATGTGGGGTGAGAACCAACCACATGGTCAGGTCACCTTGTGCTTTGCATACTTGGAGGAATACCATGTATCCATGCCACAACCTGTTGGGCTTATCTGGTGGTGATGCAGGAAGCCTTCAGCTAGCAGGCAACTTCAAGCCAATAAGTGCCCTGGCGAATCAGGAGTGAGTTACGCCTGTGGTTTGCGCCACCGTGCCACTTCTTGTAGGCTGTACAGCAGCTGCTGTTTGCTCATGGCTGTGATGCCACCTCAGATCAATTGATCAGACTCTCCTGATGCAGGGGCTTGGATGCAAACGTGTTCCGACCAGACTTCATGTCCTTCAATCACCGGGGCCATGCAATCCCTTTGGCTGTGGAGCCCCTCAATCCAGCTGCAAAGAAGAGGCGATGATCCTGTGACACATGTTTCTCGGATCACTAAGATTAGCATCAAGCTGGCCTGTTCTCAGGCAGTGCCTGCCTGTGCTCCTTGGCGCTAAATAATGACAACAATATCCGTGTTTTCCAGACTGTCTAGTGAATGAATGCAGCACAAATCCGCATAAATTGAAATACATTTGGCACAAGCTTGCCAGGGACAAGAGTGACAGCTGATTGTCAGAGGTGGACATCTCACTATTTTTGCCCAAGCTTCATTGTAAGTCAAAAGTGTGTCGTTAACTGCACATGTCACTGTGCCAATCAGTACATTGATACAAATCCAGTGCAACAATCCCGCAGTCCGCCATAGATGTTTCTATGTCAAGCCTGGAAAGTTTGGTCTCAATAGCGCAGTCTGACGCGGTGCTTGATCAACAGCTTATGATGTCTGTATGGACACTTCTCCTGAGAAAAGGCAACATGTATGAAGACACATTCTTGAGATGCTGCAGCTGGCATGTGCTGCACTGATGGTGAGCTGGTCACCACCATCCTCAACAACGCTAGCGCCTTCGTTTGCGCCGATGATAATTTGTGGGACAAGGACAAGGTTTATTCTAAGGTGTCAGCTTCCCGTCGGCCGCTGCAGCTTGAACAACCATTACACTCTGTTGTACTCTTCCACTGTCAAACTCCAACTTCCAATACCCATGCTCGTATATTGCTGGCTACAGCACAGACTGCACTGTGCCCATGTTGTGCGCCCTGAGAGTGAGCTCCTTTTCCACCATTGTGTAGATGCCGCCATCGCCGGCCTCATCCCACACGAAAAACCTCTGATGCCGCTCCAATGCTTCCTGTGAGCAGGACTTGCCCTTTTGAGACAGGTGCCAATGAGTGCAGACAAGCAGCTCCAGGCTCTGCATCTGTTAACCTTGAGTGCTGCATGCAGTTGATTGCACTAGTGGTACCTCCCTCAATAGCTTCATTGTGAAAGGTACCATGTGTACAGATATCACACGGACAGTGCACACCAGCCAGATAGCTTAGCCTGACCTACAAAAAGCGCAGCACGTGCTCTCACTGAGTTGGCATGCACAATCGACAGACTCATGGGAAATTTCAAGGGGTTTATACATTTTTGATTAGTCATTGTAGGGGTTTGGGTTGACAAATGCGCTCGCACCTGCATGCGGCGCAGCTGGGAGGGGTTGTCGAGGAGGGCCTGGATGCGCGCGTTGAGCTGGCGGTAGTCATCCGGCTGGATGTTGAGCACGAAATCGGCGTAGGGCATACCCATGTGGCGCTGGAAGGGCAGGTCGAAGGCGCGGAAAAATGTGACTGGGATGCAGCCAAAGGTGATGGCTCGCCACACTCGCGCGCTGTCCTGGGTGTTCCCCGGCGGGCACACGCAGAACACGCTGCGCCTCATGTCCTCCTCTGTCTCCTACGCATGCACAGATGACTACGCATGACTACTTGATGGCTACGCAGATCATCGAGCATAGGTACCACAAGCATGATGCGGAATGCAGCCCCGCTCTCAGACTCTTAAGGTGGATTAATTGGTCCAGTCTGAGAGGCATGCGTTCCTCGCTGCTTTGATGCATCTTTGGACTTGAGTATGCAGATTTCCTGGGCTGAGAAACTTCTAGCAAGTATTCTTATGGGGCCACCCTTGCTTGACTTCGCATTATGCAATATGCCCCGCTTGGGCCTGGATGTTAAACCAACCTGAAGGATGCCAAGCACCTTGTGAAGCTATGCAGGCATTGTGCATCTCTTCTAGGGACAAATTGCATACTTGAGCAATTGCATCAGAGCAGCAAGCCAATTACTAGCAGCAGGATTGGGGCGTGCCTTGGTGCTGCGCAAGCCCAGGTCGGAGCCGTTGAGCGGCTGCTCCTGCCAGTAGTCGATCAGCTCCTTTCGCAGCCGGTGCCCGTGGTGCGCCACCAGGGACTTGCCGTCATTTAAAGGGTAGTCAAAGCGCATGAGCAGGGAGATGTTGCGCTCGACCGCGAAGGGCGACAGGATGGTGTTGTGGCCATATGGGGAGAAGACTGGTACTAGGACATCCGCGTCCGGCCGGTAGCAGGCCCACGTTGAGGGGCCTGACCAGCTGTATGAGTCCCCCCTGTCCACCGCTTGCACCTTGGCGTTTGACCTGCTCCCACACCATGCACTCATCATCACTGTAGTCGACTCACTTGAATAGCTTCCTCTCAGGAAGACGGATTAAGAAAGTACCCCAATCCGAGCTGAAGGCTTACTTGCATGGGCAGCGCAACTGATGAGGCGATTTTGCTTTCTCCCTTTTGCACATTGAGGAGACAGAAGGTCCCTCAACTTTGCCGGTGGCATTACCCCACATATAGCATTCAGCAGAATTGCTCACAAGGTAAGCATGCAAGTGCAGGTTGGTTGGGAACAGGGGCCACCTGTAGACCAGGCTGCCGTAGGCCTGGATGGAGAACATTTCCCCAAACTCCTCAAATCGCAGCGCCTTGGCCATTTCGCACTTGCCGTGGTCGTAGCTGAACACCATGAAGTGGTCCGCCCCGTTTGAGGCGTTCCAGTACGGGTAGTTCTCCTTCACATGCGCAATTGCACTCCTCACCAGATCCGAAGTGGCCTGCACACACACACACATTGACACCGCATCATGCCCAGGAATGACATCAGAATGACAAAATGGAGGGCCTGCATTTCAGGGTGGCACAAGCAGCTTTCCATTTGGATCTTGATCAGGCACATACCTGTATCAATAGGAGATGCAGCTACAAATCATCATGGAAGGGAAAAACTCCTGGGAAGAGGGGGCTCACATTCTCGGCCACTTTCCACTTCTCGGCCCAGCAGTCGACAGAGTCGAGGCCGTGACACTCTTTATTGATGAGCCAGGCATCGCTGGGATCGCTGAAGCGCTGCCACTGCGCATTGAAGTAGCGGCCCAGGTACACTGGAATGAAGAACACCTTGGCCACGCTCGGATCCTTCGTGTTGACCTCGCTGTGAGTCAGGTGCTTGTGCAGCACCTGCGCGTACATGCCCTAGCCTCGGACTTGCGCAAAAACAACCGTTCTGTTACTCACCATTGGGCTACCTTGCTGGACTTGTCTCCTTGTATGGTGCTTGCACCATGATGAGCACCAATAGGATTGTGGGACTCTAAAGCAAGACGGAACCAGCGGTTACCTGATCAATGTCATACTGCTCCGGATGCCAGATGGTGGGTAATTCCTTGACGTCCTTGTTGAACTTTTCTGGCAGGTCATAGACGTACACAAACTCATGTGGCACAGTGATGTGCTCGTGCGCCTCCCTGAAGCACAGACCAGTCTCTTGGGTATGGATGTACATATCACATGTGCGCAATTGAGCAGCCACTGCAACGAGCAATTGCAGCTGAAGAAAGTCCCTGTGGGCTGATAAACAGGCTGGCATTGCATTATTTGCCTCATGTGTTTGACCATCTTCAGGATACCACCTTGAGCCATCACACACCTGTTGTGGTGCGGGTCACTGTGGGTCAAGCCGGTTCCATAAGCATGGCTATGGCTGCTTTTGAGATGGCGGTGGGCTGCAGACGGCACTTTGGCCTGGCCTCTTTCCTGTGTGTGTCTCCAGCCACCAGCTGCGGCCTCCGAGACCAGTGCCACCAGGCAAAGGAAAGCTGCAATCCCCATGGCTGCCTACTTACACCCGCTGTTGCCACTGGACGACCTAGTGCCTACGCAAAAAAGGTTGTTAAGGTGACACGAGCAACTTGTCGTTGTGAAACCAGCAGAGTTGGCGCTCAGGTATTTGATCTGAGGGCAGCACCTACCTTGCGATGGCCCTCGTCAATGTATCTGTCCTTCTGTGAACTCCGGAGAATCAAAATTTTGATTCTTTTGACTTGGATTTTGAATCCGAGGAGATCGTTCTCCACCTAAAAGAGCAAGTCTTCTTTCAGCTTTCAGCATGACGACTGTTGCAGGCCTAACTTGTAACACTTCAGACACAGATGCATCACCCCTCATATGCCCGTTGAATGTTGTGTGAAGTTCTAACAATAATAAAAGAAGATTACTGGATGATTGTACATGCACGCTGCTGCAACAAGCTGCTCCTTGTGCTTGCCTCGTAGGATGTGCAGTCTCAGCGTCCGCTTATAACTTCGAGTTCCAAATAAATCTAGCGAATCGCAAAGATTGCACAAGCTTGATTCCCCTCTTCCAAGCTTTGAGCTCCTGCTTTCCGTGCACGCTGGTGTCGACTAGTAAGAGGCCCCTCAGTATTAGCTTTCGCATCCTGCGCCGATCAGGCTTGATCCGCCATGATGTAGAGACACCGACTATGAAACGTTCTTTATACCTGAATTCTCTCGAAATCACATGCCCGATGAGTGCGTCTTAGGCGAGGTCAACGGGGCGCCAGGTGGGTCAACTCGTCTTTCCGACAGTAAGTGGCGCCCGTCAGGTCCCCCGTGCACGGGAGAGCAAGCACGTGCTTGCTCTCACGTGCAACAGCGGGGGGTCGCTGCGGCGATGATTCATAGATCGCCATGACGGCAAATGGAAACAATAATTGAGAAGGAAACTCAATTCCTAGTATCAAGATCAATGTTGAAGATCCGTTGAGTCGAACTCTGTGCGCCGAAGTACTGTTGTACGTGGGATGGTCAGATTGTGACTTTCCTTCACAGCCGCGCGCTGTTTTCGTGTACTATTCCCCGATCGTTCAACAAATAATCAGAAGTTGCTTTTGCGTGGAGCTTTTGCACATTTGCCTAAACAGTACGCCAAGCGCAGGTTACCACATTGCTCTAGTAAGAGATAATAGTGTCAAAACAACTTCAAAGGATACTTTAGAAAACTCCAGACTTGCAAATATGAGGAAAAAGGTGGATTCTCGCATTCGAACTCTGGTCGAGAACTGTCACAAACTCAACCAGAGGTCCATGTTCGTCATAGTGGGCGACAAAGGGCGAGACCAGGTTGTGAACCTTCATTACATGCTGTCCAAGACAGCTGTGAAGGCACGGCCGTCTGTGCTGTGGTGCTACAAGAAGGATCTGTACCTCAGCAGGTATGCCATGATCAAAAGCACCACTCTCTTAGAAGCACCTTGCCGGCGTGCCCCATGCAGACCCTGCACAGTGCTGGGCACTCACACTGTACAGCCCTAGTCCCTGACTTCTATGTGCAGGTCATATGTGCTGATCGGAGTTGTGCTGTACCTGCAGTCACCGCAAGAAACGGATGCGGCAGATTAAGAAGATGATGGTGAGGGGCCTGCTGGACCCTGAGAAGGAGGACCCCTTCTCGCTCTTCGTGGCCTCCACCAACATCCGCTACTGCTACTACCACGACACCCACAAGATCCTGGGCAACACCTTTGGCATGTGCGTCCTACAGGTGGGTATCCCTAAATGGCTTGCCTTGTGCTGTGCAACAAATGCACCTCTGCCTTCTTGTATGAAGGATGACAACATAGCATAGCTCGGCCATTGGCATCAATTACGGTATATGGGGATTCCACAATCTTGAAGGCGGTTTGGATCATGCAGCCGAATTTGCACTCAGATGTCCCCCGTTTTGATTGGGACACCTTGTGGTTGTCTAAAGATTGCATGTGTGGTGCTGGGAGCACTGAGACAACGATTGTTGAGAGAACTTGTGCTGGCAGGACTTTGAGGCGCTGACGCCCAACCTGCTGGCGCGCACTATTGAGACGGTGGAGGGTGGCGGCATCATAGTGCTGCTGCTGAGCTCCCTCACGTCGCTCACGCAGCTCTACAGCCTCACGATGGATGTGCACCTGCGCTTCCGCACCGAGTCCCACCAGCAGGTCACAGGTGCTACCCCTTTCCCATCTTCCTCAAGCTGCCGTATCCCTTTTGCTCAGTACCAACCAGTCTTGTCAGCATTTAGCAGTCTCTCATCAAATCTACTCTTGTTGAGAAGTAAATGGTACGGAGTCTGACCAATGACATTCCTGGGGGTGCAGGGCGGTTCAATGAGCGGCTGGTGCTGTCGCTGGCATCCAACACCAATTGCATGCTGATGGACGACGAGCTGAACATTCTGCCCATCTCCTCCCATGTCAGGGACGGCCTCAAGCCGGTGCCCCTGAGGGAGGACGGCACGCCGGACGTTCCCGGCAATGGCGAGTCGGCCGCCGAACTCAAGGAGCTTGTGGAGTCCCTCAGAGACGTCCAGGTGAGCGTTTCATATCGTAGCAGGTCTGAGCGATTGTCACTCAAGGTCCTGATGTCTGAATGAGGTAGACATCAGCAGCAGCAGTGTCAAAAGTCACTTAAAGTCCAGCCAGAACCACATCAAAGCTACTAGTTTGCCAATTTGCCTCAGCGGTAGCATGGGCAGCTTTGTTTCTACCGAGTCAGATGTGCTGAAACGGGATCGTTGGTGCTTCATGCGCGACTGTCACACAAAAGCCACGAGTGTTGTTTGGCTTTCAGCACCCCTGCTGGGGCGGCTCTGTGAGCTCCACTAGCATTGCTGTACCCTGCATATTCTGATGATTTCTCCCTGATCCCTCGCAGCCGGCGGGGTCGCTGGTGGCGTGTGCGCGTAGTCTGGACCAGGGCCGTGCAGTGGTCACCTTCCTGGACGCGGCCAGCGAGAAGACTCTGCGCGCCACTGTCGCGCTGACGGCCGCGCGCGGTCGCGGCAAATCCGCTGCGCTTGGCCTCGGGATCGCCGGCGCGCTGGCTCTGGGCTATTCCAACATTTTTGTTACCGCGCCCAGCCCCGAGAACCTGCGCACGCTGTTCGAATTCATCTTCAAGGCGCGTCATACGCTGCATATCTTTTAGAAAAGTCTATTATGGTGTTTGGCTCAGACTTGCCTGTTAGGAAATAGTGCATGGGTGGGTTTCTGGATCTATGGAGGTCTGCATAGCAAGGACTCTTCAATATCCATTCATCCTCTCACACTGCACTGCTTTGTCTGTGCACTACACCTCTCTTGCGCTGAATATGAACCTTACCGTTGAAATGCTCCACACTACAATGATCTTCAAGCTTGGTGTGATTGATACGGCAACGTGCAGGGTCTGGATGCGCTGGGCTACCAGGAGCACATTGACTACGACCTGGTGGAGTCCACAAACCCGGCTTTCCAGAAGGCCATCGTCCGCGTGAATGTCTTCCGCGACCACCGCCAGGTACGCTCATGAATATGAATTGCACTCTAATTTGCATGTGCCTATTCTGTCTCAGCAAAACAGCTGGACAGCAGCTGCAAGGCGTGCAGCAGCTTATACAGAAACCTCTGGCAGAAGGCGTCCACCAATCTCAGGGGCGGGTATCCATGAGTTCAGCAGCAGAGAATCATAGGGGCAATGGTTGCGTATACGTAACTGCAAGTGGCAAATGATCATGCAGGTGCCATACAATCTTGCTGAAGCTGCACATGTGCTGCCATTGTTCTTATCTGACATGTAGAGGCATGCATGAAAGTAAGCATTGCACCGTGTCAACCATCAGAGCCCCTTGCCAGTGAGTTGGGATTCTGCTGAGCAGTGTGGTGTGGTGTGCATCTGTGCAGACGGTGCAATACATTCAGCCGCAGCACCACGAGCGGCTGGGGCAGGCAGAGCTGCTGGTCATCGATGAGGCCGCCGCCATACCTCTGCCCCTCGTCAAAGCAATGCTGGGGCCCTACCTCGTATTCCTCTGCTCCACAGTCAACGGGTGCGCATGCATGCTGTCTCATTCCAGCACTCATCTCTGCTTTTGCTCTGCAAAACTCGTGCTGCCTTTTGCATGCGGAGTCTGTGCGAGTTGTTTTACACCGACACACAAGACAGCAAAGAAGCTGCAGCCTAAAGAGATAGGCGGGCTCCATAAGGACGAAAATGATGGGACGCATAAAGGAGGCGTACATGAAAATGCTATGGGGTGGCATTTCTTGCCATTATGTTTGAGCGTGCTCCTGGGGCGAAGGAGTTTTGTTTGTTGCATGCATAACTTTCACACTGCGAGGCAGCCCGTGAAATGATTCTGGCGGTTGCTCTTCCTTGACATCTAAATCTGCCATACTCTAAATTATAAAAAACTGCAGGTACGAGGGAACGGGGCGTTCTCTGTCACTAAAGCTGCTGGAGCAGCTGCGCAAGGACGGCGCCAAGCTGAGCAGCGGGGACGCCGTGCGCGAGCAGCAGGGCGGTGCCGCCGGCATGGGGCGTACCTTCCGGGAGGTCCAGCTGCAGGAGCCCATCAGGTGACCCTCCTTAAGTGTAGAACAAATTGTTTCTTTTCAACTTTGTGATGTTTAATCGTACTCAAGAAAGCATCCAGTAGAACTTAGATACAGTTGACCACTAAAGCCCCTCTGCATATCAATTTTGCTATAAGCATAGATGCTGACTGTGCAGAGTGTTGCCCATTGAGGTTGCTTTGAGCATGTGTTGAGAGTAGATCTCAGATCGCTGGAAAATTTGCTGAATGAATGTTCGATGTTGCAGGTATGGGGCGGGTGACAAGGTGGAGGCTTGGCTGAATGAACTGCTGTGCCTGAACGCCAGCGAGCACGTGCCCAAGGTCCCCCCCAAGCTGCCGCTGCCCGGAGACTGCGACCTCTTCTATGTGGAGCGCGACACCCTCTTCTCCTTCCACAAGGTGTTGCACCCTGCTTCACCACCACCATGCATGTGTCATGTCGACTTCATCTTAAGTCCCATGTCAATGCAGGGAGCTTCAGTGTCTGCCACATGTGCATGTAATGATGTATGCACATGGGGTTCTATGGTTGGGAGGAAAGGCAGTGCACACCACACCCATGCATGGAACGTGCCACACCATCTGATCTAGTGAATGTGCAGTAGATGCTACCGCACTAATTTCTGCCAGACTGCCTTGCCCTTGCCAGTGCAGCAGCAGGTTCTGACAGCTGACAAGAGTCTAGAAAGTAGCATAAAGGCTGTGGTGCTGACTGTAAGTGGCTGTTTTTGGGTGCAGGCGTCAGAGGCGTTTCTGCAGCGGATGGTGGCGTTGTACGTGGCAAGCCACTACCGCAACACGCCCAACGATTTGCTCCTGATGGCCGACGCGCCAGCGCACCATCTCTTTGTGCTGCTGGGGCCCCATGACCCCACAGTCAACGCCATCCCCGACATCCTGGCTGTCGTCCAGGCAAGCGCCAGCCTGGCATGAACCCTCACTTTACTTAAGATCATAAAACTGATTGGGGATGTCAGGGTCAAGCAACTAAAAGGTTATTATTCTTGATATTATCATTATACGCTTTTCCTGCCATGAGGCAAGGTCTGTCCTGCAGACAAGCTTTAGTCAAAGGTTGCCACAATATCTCCCTTGTTGATCCAAGCAGGACCCATTAAATCGTGGCCACGGCGCTCAAGAGATATAGCGCCCCCCGCCAACCCGGGCCATGAAAATGTTCGAACTGAATTTTCAAGCGCAGGCTATGTACCTGTGTATTCGTCGGTTGTGTTGCGAGCTTCAAAGTTGTGTCCAGGTGACTGGGTGCTTTGCTGAGCTATGGGTGCTTTTATATCCAGGTGGCTCTGGAGGGATCTGTCTCCAAGCAGGTCGCCTCAAAGACGCTGGCCCTGGGACAACAGCCTCAGGTATTTTCCTCGGAATTTTTCTTTCTGTGACAGTTCACCGAGTCTGCCTCCTCAGTGTATCATGCTGTCTGCTGCCCTCAGCAGGATGCCGTGCAACACCATGGTGCGTTGCACAAGTGTTCATCATCATCCACCAGTTGTTCTCAAGAATCACTGTTTGAGATTGAAATCTGTGCGTGCAGGGAGATCTGATCCCGTGGACCATTGGTCAGCAGTACCAGGACCAGGATTTCCCGGTGCTGTCAGGTGCGCGCGTCGTGCGCATAGCCGTCCACCCCGAAATGCCAAGGCAGGGCTACGGCAGCCGCGCGCTTGAGCTGCTGCGCCGTTACTACCAGGGCGAGCTTGCAGACCTGGTGAGCGCTCTTTTTCACTCCACTCAACATAGGAGGCCGCCTTTGCAACCGTTTGCCAAGTTCATGACTTTAACTAAATCTTTCAATAACCCACCTGTTTTTGATAAGGACAACACCCTTGCACCTCTTTTTGCTGATTCCGCGCACATGTGGTGTGTCAGCCGTTTGGAGGGCTGACTTTTGTCCCATTAAGCCGTGCAAATGGCACATGGACCACTTGTGTGCAATTGACTGAGCCATGCCTGCTGTCCTCTGTGCACCTGACAGCGCAGAGATGCCTGGCACTTGGCTGGTGTGCTTTCCTGCTCTTTGCAGAAGTGGTAGCAGTCCATTGCATGCTTAAAGCCGTATCCCTGGTGGGCTGCATTCCACAGAGGCGCCGTTCCAGGGGCATGAAAGGGGCCCCAACGGTTGTTGCATTAAGCGCCTGCCACCACTGCAGGAAGAAGAGGAGGAGGATGGGGAGCGCAGAGGCCCTGGGGAAGCTTCCACCAGCGGCCGCGCCAATGGCGCAGCCGTCAGCAACGGTGCGTCGCACCTGCTTCATTGTGTATCTTCGACGAGGAAATCATTCTGAGCTGTTCTAGTGCTGATTTTCTGCATGCTCTTCTGCTCCTTAAGACGCTTGCTCTTGCCAGTCTTATACACCATGCCTAGGGACTGGCAAGAGCGAGTTATTCATTGATGAAGGGTCCCTTAATGCTTGTTCAGAGGCTGCTCTTGGCAAGGCCCCATGCATTATATCATGACACATCAAGATGTCTCTGTGCTGGAAGGTCCCTTGATGTCCCTTCACCTGAGGCGATGCATGCCTTGACCAGGTGGAAACTTGTTGGATGAGAGGATAGCGCCACGCTCAGGGCTGCCGCCGCTGCTGACAAATTTGGGGGACCGGCCGCCAGAGGCCCTGCACTACCTGGGCACATCCTTCGGCCTCACACTGGACTTATTCAGGTTCTGGCGAAGGGCCGGCTATGGCCCGGTCTACCTGCGCCAGAATGCCAGCGACATCACCGGTGCGCAGCTCTGCCATATTTCAAACATTAGAGAGAATGCATGCGCCATGTGACCTGTGCATGTGCGTCTGCTGGCATGCAGCTCTACTTTACCTTGAGAGGCCTGCGCGTGTTGCTTGAGCTGTTCAGCAGCGGCGATGTCTCGCTCTTGCAGAGACGCTTTCTGACTCGGCAAGGATGCTGAAAGCAGATCTTTAATGAGTCATGGCAGCCCCTGCTTGATGGCTCATCACAGGAGAGCTCTGGGGAACTAATCGGATGCGCAGAGCGGGCCGGCGCTGATGTCTGCCCTCTTTCCACAATACATGCCGTCTGTCTGCAGGTTGTGCTATTTATGGCCGATTAAGTCGGGGTGAGTTACACCCCTTTTTTCTGTTTGGTGCAGGAGAGCACACAGTGATCATGCTGCGGCCGCTGCGGACTCCCGAGATATCCCAGCATGATTGGATGGACAGCTTCTCGGCCGATTTCCGCTGCCGCTTCATGGCGCTTCTGCCGGGCCCCTTCCGCAACTTCACCGTTCCCCTGGTCCTCTCCCTGCTCGCGGCCAAGGTCAGCTGGAGCGAGGCCGAGACGCAGGTACATTCCTGCCCATACTTACTCCTCATGGATCACTAGCAGTGATGGTGCGTTTTGATGATGCGCATGGCCTGGGATTTTGCTGCTGCAGACACTGTTCAAGCATCGTTAAGAGTGAGATCATTGGTTGTTGGTGGGCACGGTAAATGTCACATTGCTGCATGGTGCTGGCGCTGTCATGGGAACATGCAGCGCTGCTAGCGCGGCTCTCAGACAACCAGAAAGGGCTTCTTTTGTGGCCAGAGAATACAGTGTGGGTTCTGATGTTGGACTGTGGCAGCGTGTCATTTGATATGGATCTGGATGCAAGGGGAGGAATTGTGGCTGTTAGTGCCAATGCTGATTGATCCCGTGGTGTGCTGGCAGGCGGCCATTCAGAAGGGAGTGGAAGTCATCAGGGCAGACGGCAGCCCACTCTCCCCTCATGACCTCAGACGCCTCGAGGTAAGCCTGCCCCAGTACACCCCGCGCATACCCGCTTGCTGCGCCTGCCTTTTCCCTTCCAGCTTGTGTGCAAAGCCCTCCGTGTGCAGCATGAAAATCTCTCCCTGCATGACCGCGCCTGAACACCTGCGTTTTGGTGCTGCGCAGAAGTATGCAAATAATACGGTGGATCACCATCTCACGATGGACCTGCTGCCGTCCCTGGCTCGGGCGTACTTTGCACAGCGCTTGCCTGCCACCATGTCGCATGGGCAGGCCGCGATCCTGGCCGTCCTGGGCCTGCAGCAGCGGGACGTCACAACGATTGAGAGGGAGCTCAACCTTCCCTCCAGCCAAGTGCTGGCCTTGTTCAACAAGGTGAGCACCGGCAGTATCAAGAGAACACCAGAGGCGTCTGATGTGGGGTTGTCACTGCTTCCACCAGAGCAGCTTTCTCTTGGGTCCCTTCCTGCGCCGTTGTTTACTCACCTTCATGTTTCACTGGTGACTCACCGACACCTGGAACGCCCCGTATTCCAGCACCAGTACTTCACATGGTGACAGCATTGATTCAGCGTGTGCAGCAGTGGCTTGGAGGGCCTAGTGACTGACTAATCACATTGCATATGTCACTGGTGACTCGCCGACACCTGGACCGCCGCACCACTCCTTTCATGTCATCCTAGATTTTGATGCAGCAGCAGAACAGAGCCTGGTGTTGTGTGCAGGCCATCAGAAAGCTCTATGGACTTCTCAGAGGGGCCAGGGAGGCGGCCGTGGGGCGCACGCTGCCGCAGGCGCAAGAGATCCAAATGCAGCCGCATGCAGTTGATGTGGACCAGGACCTGGACGAGGCAGCGCAGGTACGGCCCCTTGAAGGCCTCTGCAGCGGTCTCAAGAATGAGCAGGCGCTGTAGAGAATCTTGCAGGGCTCTGCGAGTGTGCATGGAGGCCGAGAGGTGTGAATTGCTGCGAGTTTTGGACTGCGCTGCAGTGCTCAGAGAGGGAGCAGGGAAGCACAAAGCTGCATGTGTTGTGATATAGCTGCATGGTGTGGCACACAGCAGAGCCGTCGTTTCTGCTCGCATATGTGACCTGGGAGTTTGCTGGATTGTGCTCAGGGCATCACCTGCCAGGTTGACTGTTTGTGTCTCTGCTGGCGCGTGCAGGAGGTGAATGAGCGGATGCGGGAGGCATTCAAGCCAGATCAGCTCGCCGAGTTTGCGATTGAAGGCGATGACGACAGGTTCGCAGAGGCAGTGGGCCGGGGGGGGCCGTCTTCTGGGGCATTAGTCAGTGTCAAGGTGAGATGCTCTGGCGGGTCCTCCTTTTAATAGTTACTGACTTTGGCTCGTCAGATCAGTTCCTTGATGGTCGCCCTGCCGTCAAGCACTTGCAGCAGCCGGGTTGCTCCATGTGCGGCACTGTCATGCATGCAGTGCAACTCAATGCCGCTGTGCTGTACGCAGGCTGCCTCGGGGGATAAGCGCAAGCCAGCAGAGGCATCCCCTAGTCTGTACAAGAAGCAAAAGGAGAGAAAGGCTGGCAAGGGGGGCGAGAAGCGCCCCAGGACGTCAAAGAAGCAGTAGGCAAACTAAGTTAACTAACTGGCCTAGCGCGCATGCACTGTGTGATCCCTGTTGCTTTGAAACCATATAGGTTGGACTGTATTTCGTAAATACTATTTACATATTCACTTGCCGTCAGACTGGCACGTTCTGGTATGCTTCTTAACCTCTTCGAGTATTACATGTGTAACATCATCATGGGATGTCCTCATTAATCCAATCAGCAGATGCATGCACTTCTACACTTACACCTTCACACTCTGCATCAATTCTTTTACCGTAAGCTGTTCTATTCTGCTGTTATTGCCCCTTTGCACTAATCACTGTTGTAGAATATAGTTCACCTCTCTTTTCATAGCAGTGCATGTGCTTTGATTCAATATATATTCATTCTCGACATAGTGTCATTCAGGACGCATCAAATAATCCAAATATATTGTGTGAAGGCTGTTATTCTTCGGCAGGTGCCCGGACTCCTGACAAGGCAGAGTCCCAGAATCGAAGCATCACGTCTCGCCAATATAGGACAGCAGTGACAAGCAGCAGGATACTTAGATCAGGTGGTACTTTGCCTTTTGGCTGGTGCCCTTCTTCTGCCGGTGCTTGGACTTCTGATGCTTGTGCCCCTGCTGCTGCTGCCCAAGCTGTTGCTTCCCAAGCTGCTGCTGCCGCTGCTGGCGGAGGGGCAGGGTCACCAGCAGCAAGGGCACAAGCATCAGAAGTCCAAGCACCGGCAGAAGAAGGGCACCAGCCAAAAGGCAAAGTACCACCTGATCTAAGTATCCTGCTGCTTGTCACTGCTGTCCTATATTGGCGAGACGTGATGCTTCGATTCTGGGACTCTGCCTTGTCAGGAGTCCGGGCACCTGCCGAAGAATAACAGCCTTCACACAATATATTTGGATTATTTGATGCGTCCTGAATGACACTATGTCGAGAATGAATATATATTGAATCAAAGCACAGGCACTGCTATGAAAAGAGAGGTGAACTATATTCCACAACAGTGATTAGTGCAAAGGGGTAATAACAACAGGATAGAACAGCTTATGGCTGACCCTGCTGCTGCCCAAGCTGCTGCTGCCGCTGCTAACGGAGGGGCACCTGCTGCTGCTGCTCCTGCTGCTCCTGCTGCTGCTGCTGCGGCGGCTGATCATGGATCTCTAGATCTAGCTGCTGTTGGTCAGGGGTCTGCTGCGGATGCTCGTGTTTGAATGGGAACTTGATCAATGGCTGCATGAATCGGTTCACCCAGAACTCAAAGAGGCCGGCAAACTCGATGAGGAAGGTCATGTGGTCTGACTCCTCCTCAGACCTTCTGGCGTACTCGAGCAGCTGCTTCGTCGGCCTCCAGATAGCGTACAGCTCGTTGACGTCCACAGGGTGTGTCTTTGTTGCACGCACAAAACCCCCCTGTCTTAAATATCTGTCCAAACATGCATGCTGCATGAGATCTGTTGCTCTGAGGTTCAGTTCATTGCTGCTCTCAGCCACCATGGTGTGCGTGCACTCAGTGCAAGGCTTGCTGACACTTGGGCTTACCTATGCGGACCTTCCAGGCTTTTTCAGTTCCCTTCAAGAAGGTCTGCAATCTGCTCGAGCTGCTGAGGCCAGCCGGAACCTCCGTCAGAGTGTCTCTGACATCCTGGTTTAGGTTCACCCATTTTGAGACCTTGTCAGCACCAGACCTCCTCCCGTAGCCCTCCATGGACATGTTGACAGTCACTGCCACGAGCATGTTGCCGGAGGCAAGGCCTTGGGCTGCGGCGATCAAGAGCTGCATGCGCATGCACAACCCTTGATATTCAGCATTTTCAGTGTCCTTGCCAACTAAATGCATGCTTTTCTTCGTCCCTAAACTTGCTATTGCTCTGCACTTATAGGTGCTCAAGGTGAGGGCGCATCATCTGACCTTGTTGTATTCAGAGAGCAACAACTCAAGATCCAAGCGCCTCTCCATCTCAGCTTCATATTTATTGAGCACCGTTGAGAAGCCAACCTGCAAAGAAGCCAGCAGCCGAACACTCCATCTCTGACAGCAGTCCTTTCTTTGCAGGTTGACTTCTCAACGGTGCTCAATAAATATGAAGCTGAGATGGAGAGGCGCTTGGATCTTGAGTTGTTGCTCTCTGAATACAACAAGGTCAGATGATGCGCCCTCACCTTGAGCACCTATAAGTGCAGAGCAATAGCAAGTTTAGGGACGAAGAAAAGCATGCATTTAGTTGGCAAGGACACTGAAAATCTTTGGTGCAGGGTTGCACCTTCCAGATGCCACTTGCAGCAATGGGCCAGTTCCCTGAAGACAGTTTTCTTGTGTGAAACACACAGCTTGTCAGGCTTCGACCTGTACTTGCAGCGTGATCCTCATGTCTTCATTGATGATCGCGTCCACGCCTGTATCGTCTAGTGGCATCCGATCGCCAACCACGATTGGACGCGGGCCTCGGTCAAGTATGCGCTCGCACAGCAGCAACTCAATCTGCCTATCATCCCCATCTGCACGGCCAGTCCGTTTCCGATTGGCAATCCAACTTTGCTGAATTACTGGAACTGCAGGGAGCAGCAGCCAGCTTGGCGCTTCGTCGCCACAGCCAGACAGCTTAGCAGAAGCTGAGGTGCCTATGCTTGGGCTGGAGGACAAGAGGACATGCAGAGCCTCCTGGCCGGTGACCGTGGCCATGCTGCTGTCTCTGCAGCTGGGCTAGAAGGCACAGACTCATTTATGTTCGAGAGATACCCAGGGCTCTCAAGGAGGGACTGTGCTGCTGGCCTTCATCCTCCTTGGTGATGTGCGTAGCCAGTGCCCGATTGACCTGCAAAATGCAGAGACACGAGTTTCAAGAGAAGTTGGTCAGCCAATCCTCTGCCAGCTGACTGCAAAGAACATCGTGTACAGTCTGCGGCACTTGTATCATGCAGTAAGGGCAGCCTGCTCCCACTGTGGCATAGCACACATATATGACATCCCAAACATTTCGTCAGCATACAGTGAGTTTTGTGAGATGCACACGCGCAGCGTGCAGGGGGCTGACCTTGCCGCGCCGCTGAAGCTTCTTAAAAATCTCCTCTCCCAGGATGCGCTGATCGCGGATTCTCCTCAAAAAGCCGTAATGAAGCTGCTTCCCCTCCCTGTCCAGCTTCATGCCCTCATGGCCTGCACAGACATTCACAGCGATTTTGCATCTGAAAGTGACCACTCAATGCCCACGATCCCAGCATCAAAGGTAGCGCCACAAGCGAGCAAGATTCTAACATACCACAAGAGCCTCAATCCTGGCCCTTTCAGCTTCCAGCCTGGAACTCAAGCTATCAACAGTCCTCCGGTGATTGTCAAGTACGCACCCTAGCTGCGAGCTCCTGCAAAAGGGGATGGACTGGTGCTGAGGTGCAAGCTGGCCTCTCTAAACTTCTGCCAGATCCTCTGCAGGAATAGTGTACTTGCTGCATCTGACATCACTTCTTGATGGCACTGTAATTGACTGAAAAGAAGAAATTGCTATCTTTACAAAATCATCCGGTAATTTACTCACAGGCGGTATCGCCACCGATGGTATTGGCCAAGTCGTTAGATCTGTCTTCCTCAACAGAGAGGATGTCCTGAAGGGAAAGTGAATAACGTTCACGAGAGATTTTCCGACACCGTGTCATGCAAGAATAACCAGCATAAAAGATGGGGAGCACAAATCTGTGAACGTTATTCAGGTTCGACTGCATGCCTTTCTTGCTGAGTGACCATGGTCTGCAGGATTGCACTTGACATATGCCGACTTCAAGGCGATAGAGAGCGAACAAGGAGCTGCAGCTATAGAAAAACGAATTTCATTACAGGCAGCATGGAAGAAAATGCGAGGCTCTTTAGAAAAGTCATGATCTCAAGACTTCACCTTTAACTACACGACTTCGTTCGGCGATGAAGCTGCCCAAAATTCCCTCGAGGGAAATGGTAAAATTTCTGAGCGCGCCTTGGCTGACCGTGCAATCGCATTTGTGCACAGTATACTGCAAAAAAGCTCATTTGGCTTGCTTTCTTGGTATAATGACAGTGAACGATGACGCTTTCATGGAAACTAGGTTGACCTTTGATTTAGCTGAGGCAATTCCTTCCACTAGTCTCGATTCGCATCAGCCACTACCACCCTGGAAAGAAAGGCTGCATCCATCTAGTTGGTTGAGGAGACGCAGCACAGCTGTCACCGCGTTCAGTGTCATCCGCTGTAGGAAAGACTGGAAGGAACTTTTGGTGAACACATCCAGTGCTGCACGTCAACAACTGGCAAACCTAGCTCATCCAAAGGCGGGTGGCCTCTTAGTTGTGTCATGCATATTCTAACCTCCTGAATGTCTGTAGTTGAATCTGGAATAGCAAGCAAAGCATGGTCTTTCTTGTTGACGTGCTTGGATGTGCTCCTGCACCTGCTGCCCTCTGTTTTGGAACAACAAACTGGAGGGCTCTTGAATTATTATTTCAAAGATTGTTTGAGATCTACGTGCCGATGCTGCAGGGCCCTGGAACGTGTGATCACAATGCTGCAGAGAGGGTAATAAACATTGTGACATCCCTGCCCTTCTTTGCGCTTGGCTGGCAGGCATACAGGTGCCTATCCTCTTCCATTGATGCATTCTGGAAAACCTGTCAGTAAAATGTCTCCTTAAATGTACAAGCTAGCCATCCAGGCAGCCAGTGTTCAAGTGCTGCTTGTATGATGCATGCAGGCAGGCGAGGTCAGATGAGAGCAGGGTATGGGGGGCATCCATAATGGGCGTGGGAGCTGGTGCTGTGGCATTTCATGCCAGCTCAGGAGACGCCCGACACTGGGGCCGGAAGCTTGATTACTGGGTAAGACCTCTGCTAATTGGGCTGCTCCTGTTTCTGTGAATACAGAACAGCTGGACTTTTCACTCAAAGTGGGTCAATGCTTCATTATGTGCAACAATTCACTGCAGGTGATCTCTCTTTCGACTGCGGCATTGACAAGGGCGGTGTACCCAAAGGTGTCTGCACACAAGACAGCGGCCTCTCTTTTGCTGACTCCAATGCAGCCTCTGGCAGTGACGTCGCTTAACGCTGCAGCGATGGAGGTTTGTGCTGCCACCTTATACTCGTGTGCATGAAGACTTGCTCTACAGATAGGCTTTCTATTGCTTGATGCCATGCATGCGACACAAATTTGCTGATTGAGCGCTCTGGTGCTTCGCAGCTGGAATTCTTGAAGCAGGCACGGAAGAACACGAAGCTCAGGAATGCGCACAGGGTGCACATGGCTACTACTGTTCTGGGGGCAGGATGTTTTGTACTGGAGGACTTCATGCCGACTCTGCCACTGATCCACTCTGTGTGGCACGGCCTATCTGCTGTGGCGCTTCAGACAACGAATGCTCTAGTCGCCGATGCTGACAGGAGGAGATTGCAAGCCACTGCCGAGGGCGTTTGAGGTAGTCTTGCTGACATCACTGTCAAGACAGAGAAAGTCTGACCAGAAGGAGAGGTGTTGTGTTGTCTACATCAAAGACCATACGGCCTGACAGCAGCACAGACTTCTGTATTGTGGAGAGAGTAGACCTAGAATCTGCGGTGACGGGATCATCTGTACACTAACCATTTATTGGGAAATACAGGAAGCTTACAGGATGCGCTGTGTTTCAATTGCTTCGCATAAACAAATTCTTGATATGGTCAGCTCTTCAGCATGCTTTTCCTTCGAGATTGCTCAGATTCGTACCATATCGAACCAGTGCTATTGACGGGTGAGAGTAAAGTGCAAAGGATATCGTCCAGAACGCATGTTAGATTGTCAAGCTTGTAAGAGGCCCAGGACGTTATCTTGCAGTCTATACCCTTTTGACATATTACTAGAGTCTGGCGTTTCTGCAATTATGCGGCAATACTGGCCAAATAGAACATGGCCATTAGTTGGGTCAATTGAATTGCCATATAGTCTCGAATTTCTGCAGGAGCTTGCAAGACAAAAGTTGACTGTATGCTGCTGGATGTAACAGCATTCCAAGTATCTCTTTTTGGCAACACGAAGAACAGGGCATCACCACACATATGCATCTGCATGCATCCTGACTTTATCCGTGATCAATCAAGCGCCATCCTTGATCAGGTCTCTCTTGAGTCACACCGTCCACGGGTTCACAAGCACAAAATTCCTATAGAGTGCTGACAGAGAGTCATCGTTGGAACGCGCAGGCGTGCATCCCTCATGCCTTGATTCATAATACAGTGCTGCTGTGGCTGAGGCATTACTGCAGGGCTGGCATCCCTTATGGCGATGTCAACGCTTCCCCGCTTGTCAGATTTCCAAGTGCAGTTTGATGAGCTGCAGCGAGGAGATGGGCAGGTCAAAACTAATGCCTGCCTCCCGCTTCGACAGCTTCATGACTCCTTTCCGCCGGTTGGCCTTTACATCTGCCAGGCCCCACCGAGAGGTTCCCTGCTGCTCGTCTAGTTCTTTGAGGCTCAGCACTTTTGTGTCTGTCTCCATGCTGCCCGGCTCCTTGAGATATGTAACTTGCATGGGCAACGACCCAAATCTCTCCAGCTCCCTTGGCACGCGCACAATGCGCTCTGCACCCTGCAGCACACAACAGGAAAATCGTCCACATGCTGGCGCCCTACTGGCTTCCAAGATGACACAACCAGCAAGAACTTTTGTAATGTTACACACAACCGAAACGGGAAGTTTAAACAGCAGAATGCTGGCTTTAAGGTGATGAGAAGAGTGATGATAACGGCAGGGGCTACACACCGGGCTCGAGACCTCTACAGACAGCTTGCCAGCCGCCTCTTCGCCGAGGCGAGCATCCAGAGCCTGGGAGAACTTTGACGAGAACAGCGCCACGTCATCCAATGTTGGAGATCCATATAGATCATCCGTCTGAAGCAGCCAGGCAGAACGTCAGAATAGTTGATTGGACCCTTCATGGAGTACCAAGGCCTTCTGCATCCCCTGTTGTTGTTCACTTGAGGCAGATGTGAAATGAAAATTAAGCAGGCATGTTTGTGGGATGTGCATGAGCATCACCTTGTCTATGCGGATGTAGAGCCGATCTCTGAGCGCAGCTGCTCTGAACGAGTACAGCTCTATGTTTTCCATCTCAGGTGCCCTAAGAACCTGCTTGGCCACCTCCAAAGCAGGCTTCCCCCTGTATGGTCGATTAAAAGCCATTCACCTTCATTTGTAGCAGTGAAGCTCCCTTGGTCAACAGCTCAATGTCTTGGTGTCGGCACAAGCTTGTTCGCTTGTGAGAGTGGTCCTCAGGAGCTTTGACCAGTCATACAAAGGCGCACCATTCTGGGAGGCCTGCAAACTCCACAATGGGTCCATCTCCAGAGGTGGATGTCACGTCTGGCTCCCCATCGCTGTCATCCTCGTCATCCTCTGCTGGGAGGCCCTTTGCGGCCGCTACATCCTCGACAAAGTCCTCAACAAGCTGCAAGTCATCCTCGCTGTATCCTTCAGCTGGGAACTCATCCACACTGTCGCTGTCCGCATCATAGTCCACTGTACGAGCTGGGAATTCTGCATCGCGATCAGTAAGATGCCTGGTGAATGGGCATTTCTGGTGGCAATTAGATGGGTCACAGGGGTTGAGGTCCACCGTCAGGCACTGCATGTGGGAGCAGGCATACCTTGGCTTTCCATGTCTTTGATGACATCGTCCACACTATTCATGGGGGAGGTTGCGAAGCACGTGGAGGTACTGCAAGACCTGCACAATATCATGGATCGTATGCTGGTATAGGCGAAGTGCTAGCTAGGCAGGGTGTTGCTACTGCTGCTGCTGTTCACTGGTGTAGCTGTGCAGATCGTTGGGTAGTCGTACCTCCCTTCCTGGAATCTAAACTTCAGGATGTCGTTGTGCATGAGAAATCTGCTGCCTCTGCTGTCCCAAGTGCTCCGCAACCTTAATGCACCTAAGACATGGAAGCCAGGAATCAGCTTCCTGGGATTTATCGTCACATCAAGAGATTCCCAACAGCTCAAGTTGCCGTATATCATCGCACCTGGCATGTTTAGTCTTGCAAATTGCGAGATAAGACAAGGTTGTCTCTGCAACATCCACTTGGCAGCCATCATTATTTCTCTGAACATGCGCCAAGGAAGCTATGGAGAGGTGATACCGGAGAACGAGTCTATATTCCTCTGATTCTAGTTCTCTGAGAGAACTTCTCTCTAGTTCTCTCCTGCAGCAGAAGTCCTTGCTCATTCACACGGGGCCCCGCTAATTTCAGGGGGCCCGGGCCCCGTTGAAATTGGAGGGGGCCCCGCTTCAACTTGAGGGGCCCCGCTCCACATAGAACGACGTTCACTTTCGAGACAATCACACTAATTGAGATCGCTGGCCATATTTGAAATTCAATACTGTTCGTGCTGCCCCAAGTGCACGAAGTTTGACAGGTTGGGTCCCTTCAGCGGATGCCGTCATTCTTGGACACTTATATGTCACATCAAAGCTCACACGTCTTCGAGATGAACAAGATATATGTTTACTATAGAATATTTCCATTCTATGATGCGTTGTTTACATAAGATGACTGCAAGTTCCAACAAATATGCCTTTGGTGTGCAGGAAGTGCACAACCCTGTAGCGAATGATCGGCCTTTCAAGGTCGATTTCGCCATCGAAAAGCATATTGTCGGACGGGATTGTGACAAAAGGCCAAGCAGTCCATAGGTTCTTCAGCGCACAGGCTGCAGTCCAGAAGAGGGGCACATTCACTTCAGCAGCACTGCTTGCCCCCAGCAGCATGACTGTGACCAGTCCTGTGTCCGGCCTGGAGCCGGCAAACGTTTGGGGCTTTTTTGAGCAGCTGACCAAGATCCCGCGGCCTTCCAAGCACGAGGAAAAGTGCGGCTCACCTCTGGCGCAAAGGAAGAAAAGTACTTGCTATGGCAGACTTGGACATTGCTTATCTGACCTCAATGCTGCTGTTCCAGGGTTCTGCAGTACTTGAAGGACTTTGCCAATGAGAGGAAGCTGGCATGGCAGCAAGATGGGGTGGGGAACATGGTCATCAAGAGGACAGGCTCTGGTGGAGGAGAAATGGCTCCAGCTGTGGTGATACAGGTGCTTGTGTTCAGTCTGCCTAAGCATGCCAGTGTCTCGATTTCAACTTCTGTTTTGGGGGACACGCACAGTATGAGTTTGTTTGATAAGCATCATTGAGTGTGAGCTTGGCGATGGCAGGGCCACGTTGACATGGTGACAGAGAAAAACTCTGACATTGTCCATGACTTCTTCAATGACCCTCTGCGGCTGCAATCAGATGGCGCATGGCTCAAGGTGCAGTTCCAGTCAATCGGATCTCTTGTGTTGTGCAGGCATTAGTCGTTATATCTGACCTGCAGGCATGAGGTTCCTTACTGATGATGTTGCTCGCTGAGCAGGCGCAAGGAACTACACTAGGAGCAGACAATGGCATTGGGGTTGCGACAGCACTGGCCCTCTTAGACATGCCATCCAATGCAAAGCTGCCTCCCCTGGAGTGCCTCTTCACTGTGGACGAGGAGACAGGCCTCACAGGAGCCTTTGACCTCGATCCCACCTTGCTCACAGGTGCAGATGCTATACTACTCCCGTGGAATGACTAATGCAACGCAGCTGCTAGCAGACATATCCCCGTGGTTTTTTTGAAACTGGTATGCATGAGCTCACTTGACCGCCTGTGAATTACTAAGTGAGAAATGCGGTAAGAGTGACTTCAACACGTTGATCTCTGCAGGGCAAGTGTTGCTCAACCTTGACACAGAGGATTGGGGCGAAATCTTCATCGGCTGCGCGGGTGGGGGCGACTCCATGATCAGCATCCCGGTGACACATGAGGCTGCGCCAAGCAGCGGAATGCTGCACTACGAAGTGAAGATTTCGGGTGCGCAATCCGCTTGAGATTGCCACGTGACCTGGTTCCTGTGTTTGATGTAGTGCTGCCACATACAGGTCGAGTGATGGGTGATGACCATGTCATCATATCAGCTCAGATATAGCTGCAAAAGCGACGGGCATGTGATAGCACTAATTTTGGCCCGCTCTGCAAATGATAGCTGTAACATGCACACAGGGCTCATGGGAGGGCACTCTGGCCTGAACATCAATGAGGACAGGGGCAACGCGGTGAGATTTGCCGCTCGCATCGCCGACACAGTGCTCAGGGCGGCGCCTGGTGCGAAGCTGGCAGGGATCGCTGGCGGAGACAAGCGCAATGCCATCCCTCGCGAAGCCACTGCCACTGTGCTGGTATGCATATCGCGCTATTTCGAAATTGAACATAGACGTTAGATCTACTCTCATGCAGCTGCGATGCAATGTTATGCGACGTTTCGGACATTAGACAACCATGTGACGTGTCTTGAGCTTCTGGTGTGTCCTGTGTTGCGCTTTACAACTTGGTGGAGGATTAGAGAAACCTGCATCAACAGCTAGAAAGACAGATCTGCTGCAAGTTGGCTAGCAGGGTGGCATGCAAGGCACAACGACAGGGGAGAAAGAGAGAGGCCTGCTTCACCTGAAGCCAATTCTGCACGTGGGGATTTTTGCAGGTGCCAGAGGGCTCCGGGGATGCTGCCTCAGCTGTGACAGATCAGTATGCAGATGCTCTGAAGAAGGAGTACGGTGCACTAGAGACTCAGCTCAGTGTGTCACTGTCAGAGAGCAGCAGCCCTGCTCCTGGCCAGGTGCTCAGCAGCGACAGCGCCTCCAAGCTGCTGACCCTGCTACTCACCCTCCCCCACGGGGTCATCAAGTACTCCCACAGCGTCCCAGGTATGTAACAGCATGGCACACCTGTCTCAGCGTTCTGTTGCTGTGAAAAATGGTTTGCTGCACCATCAGCTGCATGCAATATTATCTATGGCGATACAGTGCGCATCCTTGCTATGATAAATGCGAAGCTCCATTGTACCCCAGGGGTGCGCCCCTCTGCCTTCTGGTGTCACATTTGAACCTAAGACATAGTGCAAGACATGCAAGGTACTACAAGCTGAGAAGGGAGTTGGGGGCTGTATTGTCGTGAACTCACAGTACAACGATGGCCCAAACAATTTTTGCAAACACAGGGCTGGTGGAAACCTCGACAAACCTGGCATCAGTCAAGCCGTGCCCTGCCGAGAATGGCGCCCTGCCGGAGAAGTACATGGTGCATTGCTCGACGCGCAGCAGCCTGGGCCCTCCCCTGGAGGCCGTGCGCGACAGCATCTCCAAACTCAGCGGCCTGGTGCGGGGTCCTCATAATCCTGCACCCTCTTGCTTTTTGACGCATGCTCTTACATGCATGGTACTATTTGGTGCATGCTTATACATGAAACGGCATGTTGAGCTGTTTGAGTGCAGGTCTGCTTGCAACAATGCATGCAGGTCATGAGCGGCAGGAGGTGCTTTGGTCAGCGGATGTCATGCTCTGGCCATGCATGCAGAAACTAAATGAAGTAGCATTGCCGGGTCTGTGTCCAAGGCCATGATTTGTGGGCAGCAGTCACATGACAATGACAGCATGTGCGGGCATGTGTGCGCAGGTGGGCGCCAGCGTGGAGCAGGACACAGCATACCCGGGCTGGGCTCCCAACCCCGGCAGCGTAGTGGTCGGACTGGCCAAGGAAGTGCTGGAGGAAGTCACCGGGCACACTGTCAAGGTACAGTACCCCTCCCTCACCTGTGTAACTCCGTCATGGTGTTCATGCCATCTGCTCCCCTCAGCACATGGTGTTGGGGTGTGTTCACTTGTTTGGACGTCATGGTGAATACGGACCCCCAGGAGAAACATCGAGGCATCACATGAGGGCCAGGTTGGCTGCAGGAGATTCAAGGAGGTCTTGGGCTGTCATGCTCCTGGTGGTGTCCTCTGAGTAGCCCAGCTTCCAAGCAACGCAGCAGTAGCTTGCGGCTCTTCACCCAAGCGGTGTGAGGGATGACTCACTGTCAGGGCTGTTGCTCGAGATATCAAGTACAGTTTTGCTTAAATGGCTGGGTGCGCATACAGGTGGGGGCAATCCACGCTGGCCTGGAGTGCGGCATCATTGGGGAGAAGGTGCCTGGCATAGACATGGTGTCTTACGGGCCCACCATCCGGGGCGCTCACAGCCCAGACGAGAAGGTGGAGATAGCGACTGTTAAGCCTTTTTGGGAGGCCACCCTCAAGATCCTGGGCCGTCTGGCTGATGTGAAATGAGCAAGTGAAGCTCAAATGTCCTGGTCAGTTTGAAGAAGAATGCGACTGTATGTTGCCACAAAGTCGTGCCGAAGGGCACACTTTTGCTGATGATTGGCAAAGCATTGGACAACGACTCGCAGTATTATGCATGTGGCCAGTGAAAAGGCATGCATGTGCTCCTGTTTTGCTGCTTGTATATGATAATTTCCCATGTACATCTACAATCAGTACTTCCATTACAATATATAGTCACATTGCAGCTCTTTCAAGTCTTGAATTGTAATGCAATCATGAATTGAAATGAAGGACATTCAATTTGCCTGTGAGGCATCATGCATATGGCCTGGGCCATACATGCGCATCATCAGTAGCTTGAAAACCTCGCAAGAAGATAAATATGATCCGACTGATAAGTCAAACTTCACCAGTCACATTAGCAACGCAAGTGTCCCCTTCTCAAATTGGTCCTTCTCTTGGACACTTCAACACTTGCACTGGAGCGTTTGCAATTTCAATCACCCAGGATGTGTTTGAAGCAGAAAACATGCCTTTGCTCAGAATTGTTTGGCAGTACGGGGCTCATTCATAATGATGTCTGCGGCATGCATGCCCAGTAGAGCCGCTGGCATTTCAGGGCAGCAGAGAGGAAGGTCGCATAAATGAAAAAAGAAAATCAATTGATTTAATAGCAATCTGAGCTGTAAATTTTGCTTTTGTCGAAAGTATCAGTGAGACTCATGCCACAGGACGCCCACATGAGCCACCTGCAAGAGAACAATTGTGCTCAACGAAGAGATTATTCCGCAAGCACTGTTCTGCTGCAAATATGGATGACAAGATTATGGTAGAAAGCACCTGTTAGCACACATTGCTGTCCAAGCGAGCTGATCCAATCAAACAGCAACCCAGGTCCATGAATGCAAACCATTAAATAACCAGCTTTGACTTCTTGAAACCCTTGAATTTTGCTATAGCCTGGCAGACTGCAGGCTACAAACAGCCATGGGCACACGCACCTTCTGCAGCAATGCAGTAGGTGACGGAGATGCGCGCAAGGTAGGGGCGATCTCTGCCGGCCAGAATCTTGTTTAATCGCGCGCCGTCAGTGAAGATCAGCAGCACGTACACCTCGCTCCTCCTCGACCTCGAATCCGAATTTGACTTCGAATTTGCGGCCGGGCTCAGTGCCGCGTCCGGGCTCGCGCCGAAGCGCGCATTGCCGCGGCATGGCCCGGTTGCGCGCCGCGTTGTGCAGCCGCCGCCCGCCACTGCCAGTGATGTCAGCAGGTCTGTGCTGCCTGTGGAGTTCTGTGCATTGACACACTCACTGCTTCAGCGATCCTTTTTGACGGAGCTCTGCATTGCCTGTTCTGTTTGCACTAGGAATTATGTTGTGAGTGGACTGAGCCTCAGGTTCTCCCTGTCTGTGTCTCCACAAGAGCAAGCTGGTGAAGGTTCACCATCTTTAAGCTGCTGCAGGCAAGTGCCTCTATGACAGGCTTGCAGGTGGTGGGCTGGATGTATCCTGCCGGAGATAGATTGCTGCTGTGAATGAACCAACAGCACATATTGGCATGTGATGCTTTGTGGTGCATCACCTGCCAAGTGTCAAAGTCATCCAGGTCGACGAGTAAGCCGCGCAGGGGAACATTGACGAGGTAGTCATCCACCACGGTCACAGCCGCCACGCTGTATGTGACCTCTCGAGCGCCCAGCACCGCCAGTGCCACATATGGTCTTCGGCTGATCCCCATGTCGTCCAGGTAGGACATGTACTGTGGCCACATCACGGTCAAGTTCAGCCTCTTCACAAGCTGCGAGGTGCAAATTGCAAAGGACACAGAAAGCGGGGGTCTCTCCTACGCAAGTTTCCAATGTCCGCTCTGTTCTCTTGCCACGCTGCAAACATACTGCATGACTCCTCTTGCTGGTGAATCGAACGTTCACTTTGCTGGCATACTAGTGCTCAAGGCATCACCAGGCAATAGGACTGTGCCGACCGCGATCAAACGCCGGTGCGGGTGCTGCCAGATTCCTCCAGCATGGGCATGTAGTTGTGCACAGGATGCCTCCTGCGACAACAACGACAGATGTGGCCTCGCACCGGGTAGTAGACTGTCTTCGATGCCGCAGCCGCGGCAGGGGGCTTAGCGGGCTGTGGCTTGGGAGAGGGCGTCTGAGAGGCACCGCGCGCAGGAGAAGGGCTGCGCAGAGAGCTCGGCTGGAAGGCGGGAGACGGCTTCGCGGCCGCCCCGGTTGCAATGGCCGCATCCGCACGCGTGCATGCTGTGCAGCAGAACACACTCTGAATCAGCAGATTGATACTTGTTGTTACAGTTACACTTTGTCTATTAGGACTGGTACTGTTGCAGAGTACTGCTTTCAAGCTTCTGCTGATTAATAACCCGGAACGCCCCCTCTTGTGGACATAGTAACCCATCCCATTACCGCTGTTCTGCTCCATTACCACAACTTTTATGCTGCGCACAAGCCAGCTTGACACATTTTGGAATCTTCCCAATACATTTCACTCCATGTCTTCAGAGAAGGATCTTTGTCACGCATCGCAAGAAGGTATGCTTCCCAAGCAAGCACTGCATATACATGCGCAGGGACAGATCAAGAGCTCCAATTTGGAGCATGGCAGAGGCCGGCAGCTGTGGTGCGCGCACCGGTGAAAGTCATGTTGAAGCCGTAGTGGATGGGATCCAATGTGTCAGCCATGGCGCCATAGAGGGAGTAGGCCGCGTCGGGGTCCAGGTCATACGTGTCGACGGCACATGCGCGCGTGCGGATGACATCACAGCGCTGCTCCACCGTCCCAGTGATGATGTTGACCAGCAGCACTTGCATCGTGCTGTTGGCCACGATCATAAAACCTGCGACAGCAGAGAAACAGGCTCCTTTGGTTAGCCCCTCAATGCTAGCTTTCCTGCAATTGCATGGGACCACTCTGCTGTGCTGCAAGGGTGTTTCTTCTGCTGCTGAAGGCGTTCACGGAAGAGGCTCTAGGAAAGGTAGCAAGCTCCAGCTCACCTATGGAGCATGTGCTGTTGAACGTGAAGAGTTCGGATACCGTGCTGTCAAGAAGCCCGTCGTCGGTGATGTTCGGGAACAAGAACCCGTCTTGGTTTATCTGCGAAGCCATGATGTGGTGAGCTCGAAGGGCCTGGAGGTGGAGCAAAACAGGTGAGATGCAGGTGAAACGCATTCAACTCACCAGTGCTAGATCCGCCTCAGAAGCAGTCTTGTTGCCGATGACCAAATTTCCTGCAACCATATACTGCGTCGAGGTCGCATCGTTGGTAGCCGGTGGTGGTCCAGGGCTGGGAGAAGCTGTAGCTGTCATTTGTTCGGCTGGTGCAGGTTCTGGGGCCAGAGCTGGTGCTGAGTCGGTAAGGTCTAGGAGTGGGTTGCTTGTTGTGCTGTCTGGCAAAGAATACTGGCTGGTGCTCAAAGAGGACGCCAATGAACCGGTCGCATCCGTCAAACCCGACCCAGCCTCGGCTGCACCTGCTGGGCCCGATCTCGGAGCTGGGCCCCGAGGTGCGAGTGTAGAGCTTCTAGGAGCTGATGCTATGTTACTAACATCTTTTTGAACGACAGTGGTATCGTTTGAAGGCTTACAGGTGCAACCAACACCTTGACAGGAGCATGGCGGGTCTGTTGCTGCCCCTGCTGAGCTAGCTAAGAGGGCCAAGACGAGGAGGTGCAACATGGTGAGACTGCAACACGACACCAACGTCAGGACTAGCAAGTCGAGTTTCAACGAGATTGGAGGCCTGATAAAGGCACCTGCTGACGTCTTCCAGCCACGTGTGATACCTCATCGGCACGTGCTCTTGTAAGGTAGACACCCATGCAAGTCGAAATGCGAAATATGCGAAATGCGAAATTTGCGATGTGACTGTCATGCACAATGGAGGATGCCAAGGTTGAGCCCATGGTCAGGCTCAGACGCCTGCCTGCTCGGCAGTAGACGTCATCATATGCACGTGCCAGCCTGTCCCCAACTCCACAATTCCCCACAAACCCCTCAAAGCACTGAAAAACACAAGTACCTCCCTGATTTCCGCCCACCTGCCTAGTGCCCACTAGTGCCAGTACGCGAACGGAGCATCCTGAGATCAGCGGCTGACTGCGACATGCGTGCAGTACTGCCAGTACTGCGCAGTCAAGAGGGCCCCCTAGGCCTGTCCAGGAGACTCTTGTCGGACTTCATGCGCCGTACTAATGCCACTCCGAAGTTTCACAGCTTGCATTTACAGACCATCACGCCGCGTGGCGGCCACTCAAGAATCTCTTCCAAGGATATAAGCCTGGTCCAATAATGCAAAACATCTCAAAACTTTCACTCACAGCTCACAACCTCAACTATCAGCTTCAGTCCCAGCACACTCTCAAACCCACCTCAACTGTCAGCTTCAGTCCCAGCACAGTCTCAAATCTTCACAAGCACAGGAATAACTGCCACATCATCTGGCGCCCCCCAGGCTTCTCTGATAGGGTACTGTACATCTCGCTGTCATACATCAGCCCTCAAAACTCATGCCTCGCCCTGTCGCTGCAGCCCATCAAGGGGCCAGCACTGCCTCATAGTCCACGGACTGCAGCAGAGACAGCGTGTACACCACACTGCACAGCACAGCATAAGACTCAGACACAGATTCCACCATTATCAGTCAATTTTCCAAAAGTACCTTTGCGCTGCTGCTGCGCAAAGGACCCGGTTCCCAAAGGACACACTTTCGTCAGCCAGTAGAAAGAGCTCTAAAGAGCATGCAGTGTAAGCACAGACCTGCCATCCTCCAGAGTCTCGCTGGGGGCGAATCTGGAAGGCTGCTCCTCACTAGTACTCACTGCTGCGCTCCCATTGCTCTCCGCGGCCACCGCAGCTGGGGCCTCTTTCTGGCTGACCTGTGGGTCACCCAGTATTCCCCTGAGGACAATGACAAGAGGGCAGAGGCAAGACAATTGTAGCACACATCCTCTTGGGCCTGGTAAGAGGCCTGCACTGCGCCACTGATGACACAGCTTCCCTTGCATTGCAATGTGCTCTTTCTATCGGAGACCTGAGTGCGCGGCCCATTTCTGATGCCAAGCATCGCCTTCCTTACGCAGTGGAAAGCAGGAGACACTAAATGCACTGAAGTCGGGCTCGAGTCCCCTGTACAGGGAAGCCTGGGGTCTACAAAAGATCATCAGGATCGGATTCCGACCTCCCAAGGAACCCTCGAACACTGAAAGGGTGTTGGGGCCTCACCGCAGCAGAGTTGCCGCCCAGTAGGCGTGCGAGCGCGGCTTTCTCCTGCTCATCACTCAGCAGCTCCCCACGGCTCCTCAGCTCAGACATCACCGCATGCGACTGCTTCCTCTGCGCAACTTCCTGCACATGCACACACTTGACAGATGTCAGTGCTTACGGTAGGTTCACTGCTGATCCACCCTTAGTGCTTGTAGGCAGGCTATCACTCCTTTGTACGTGCGCAGGATGACTTCAGGGAGCCAGACACCCACGAACACAATAAACCGGCAAGAGTGTGTTAAAAATATGCAAAACACACAGTAACATTTTGCGGCAGACACACGGATTTTTTGCTCACCAACCAGGGTGTGACCCATTCCCTTGCGGCCTCCTTCCGGGCAGCCAAATCCGCTTCAATTGTCCTGCAATGACAGCATCCAGTTTTTACACATTATGTATGAAATGTAGGACTCCAGGTATGCTAGGACAAGTAGCATGCATCACTTCTTGCATGGGGAAGACTGACAGTCACTGACTTCTCAGCCTGTGAGGACGCTGCAGGGGCGGCGCTGTTGCTCGCCCTGGCCTGAGACCTCTTCAACTGCAGCTCCAGGGCTTTGGAGCGCTGCTCAGTGTTCAGCAATTCCTTGGCATCGGATGCTCTGCATGTGAAGGTTCGCTTTCGCAGTCGCAAGGTGGAGATAGCTGGAGTGAAGGGCTGCAGTCCTGGGAGTGCTTGTCGCTGCATGGATGTGGTCGTGTGCCCCTTTCGTGCCTCCAAAGGTCTCTCTCCCTGCTGCGCCACACACACATCATGTCAGCAAATATCCTGATGAAATGATAGCCCATGGATTATTGGTTGCACTCCGTTGTGGCCCATGAAAACCGAAAATTCCCCATGAGAAAATACTGTAATTGGAAGCAACACTGGAATCTGCATAGACGGATGCCAGGATCGCGCACAAGGGAAGACAAAGAGCGTGGGTGTCAGGAAAACCTTTCCACAGTTGGGAGTGAATCAAACACTCTTCCGCCGTCCGTACGTGATGACAACTGGATGTTCTTACAAGTGGGGAACAGACAAGGCAATACAGCTGCCTGGAATACAATCGAGGTCGGAATGCACGAGATAAGCTGAGATCTCACACAGAGGGCTTTCATAGGTTAAATCCATCATAATAGAGCAGAGCCAAAACAAGCGTCGGCACATGCCACGCACGCCAGACGGCGTTCCTACAACATTTACATTTCTCGCAAACACCTCTGGGCACGCAAACACAATTGCATTTGTTGGGCAAATATGAACGGGGTGCTCGAGGCCCCGGATGCCCAGTCCCGTCGGCAGCACATCCGTGAGAGAAAACAGCAGCTCGAGGAAGAGTTGCAGCGCATAGAGCAGCAGAAAGCAGCCTTAGCACAGCAGCTGCAGGCCCTCAACGGTGGTGTTGGGGCAGGCCCTGCAAAGACAGCCAGGGGCCCCAATAAAACTGGTGCTCTCAGTCACTTCGGTGCGGCAGGAACAGCCTCAGACCGAGCACATATCGAGGCAGAGAGAGAAAAGCGAGTGACAGCCTTGTTTCAGCAATGTCAGACCATCCTGCGCAACGTCAAGGGCAATCAGAAGGCCAGTATGTTCGTAGAACCGGTGGATCCCGTGAAGCTCAAGATCGTGGACTACTTCCAGTATGTGAAGAATCCTATGGCCCTCAACGATGTCGCGGGCAAGCTATCTCACAACCCAGCCAAGGGGAGCTTCCGGAAATATAAGGACGTGTACGAGTTCCGGGACGACATGCGGCAGATCTGGGAAAATTGCCGCCTCTACAACCCCATCGGCCAGCCAGTGCGGACCAACGGGGACTGGATGAGCGAGTACTGGGAGAAGAAGTGGGCCATCTCTGGCATAGAGCAGAAGTGGGAGGAAGAGCAGCTCAGGCAGCGTCATGAAGAAACGGTGAGCTTTGAACTCAAGAATGTAAGTAAGGACATTATCTTGCAGTCATAGGGTTGCTATGACCTGCCAGACATCCACACAGGTTGCTGTATAACGAACCGGTTACGCTGTATGTTCTGTCAGGCTTGCGACTGCACGCATGCGTGATATTAATACTTGCAATTTCTATGTCATTACTGCAGTCAATTTTTTGGGCAGACAGAAATTCGCGGTTTCTATCATCTCCTGATCTGTCGTGGATGTTTTCCTTGATCCTACTGCCGTGCTGCACAGATGCTGGCTGGCGGGCCTGAACTGCCTCACCAGATGGAAGAAATGGACAGGGAGCTGCGCATGCTGCAGCAACAGGTGTGCTTGCCACCCGAGAGCCAGCCTTCTTCTGGAACCTCAGTAGAGATTCCTCCAGACTGTGGTATCATTCAACAAATAACACCCAGCCAAGAAATTACCTCTGCGTTCTATCCCAACTCATGCATCACATTTTTACAAAGGCACCTGCTACAGCTTCCAAGCCTAGAGGGACTGACTGCCACAGGTGGAGGCGCAGGATGGTGAGGTGGCGGCGCCTGGCAACAGGCCGATGACCTTTGAGGAGAAGCGCAGGCTGAGCCAGGGGCTGGGATCGCTGTCTGGCGACAAACTGGGTCTCGTCATGGAGATCATTGCAGAGTGCCAGCGCATTGACCAGGTGCAGCATGCCTCGTGCTTGCCTCCTCTCTTGCCCTGCATTTGCACCTGCCCTGGAAATGCCCTTGTGGATAGACTTGTCTCATGTACAGATCTGCTGCCTTCTTGTCCAGTGGGTTTGACATGCATTATTCGCAGCTGTCATGAAGCAACATGTGCTCCCAGATGATTGCCTCGCCATGTGCGCATGTGGGTTATCGTTACATGGATTTAAAGTGATGAAAGGCTTGGCATGCATGGCAGGAGGCGGAGGTGGAAGTGGACATAGATGACCTGAACCAGGATACGCTGTGGCGGCTCAATGCGCTCGTGACCGACATGTCCATAGGCCGCGTCCTCGACACGGGTGGTGCAAACATGCGTGAAGGGGGAGATGGCGCCGGGGGCGCCAACCATGAGGTGTGAATTATTCCCCTGCTCCTTACCACGCAACCAATGTCTTCCCTGTGTCATATCAGGTGCATTGATTTCATTTCCCTATGCCTGGGTATGTGTCTGATGGGGCCAGAGGCAAAAGTTCATGTGGCTCCAAGCTGCGGGCCTGAGTACAATCCTGAGGTGTATGCATATGATCATTGAGTGCATGCATGCATGCATGCAGGGTGGGGCAGGGCCGAGGGCGAGGCAGGAGGACAAACAGCAGGAGTCTGCAGAGGCACCGCTGGAGCGCAGTGGGCATGGCATGAGCGGTGTGTGGCTCTGTCAAAGCAGTGCCGGATATCATGCAGCACCATGCCTTAAAACTATATCACCTTGTTTTAATCAGTTGGGCGTATATATATATATATATATATATATATATATATGCGCCTGTTGAGAGGACGGTCTAGAGAAAGGTGGGTGGAAATCAGGGCTTTGTATTCTGCAATCCTTTTGCAGAATACAGTGCCACAAACCCAATGCCACACCTTATGCATGCATGTAGACATGCTAAAGAGTGTGCTAGTCTGCTCCATGCAAAGCTGGGCTGCAACAATGTCAAAGTCCAGATATACTTCATATACTTCATGAGTCTGCTGCCATGTGACCACTATCATCATGATATACCTAAGGTTGACAGGCAGTCTGGGGTGTGGTCCTGATGTAATTTCCATTGCAGGCCAAGGGGACTCTGAGGCTGAGGCATCTGACTCGCAAGGAGAAGTGGGCTCAAAGCAGCTGGCGGGCTCCACTGCAAATCATGGCACCAAAGGTATGAATATCTTTGTGAGTGGCTCTTTTGTACGAGTGCATCTCTCAATTTGTCTCTGTTGTTTACGTGACGATCGCTCGAAGCTTAGCTGAAGGGGCTAATGCACACCTTTCCTGTGTGCAGTGCAACAAAGCCATGCCGGGGACGGCATGGATTTCGTGTCAGCCACTGTCCCGCGACAACAGCCGCAAATCATTAAGAACATGGCCAACAAAAAGGTAGGAGCCTCATTGCACCTTCATCTCACCTGGTCCCCCTGTTGCCAGACAATATGCATTGTGGCTTCTTGCCGGCGAAATGCCAGCAGAAGGGGCATTCCAAGCCACAAGGACCATGTGCTACTTTGATGGTTGGCTGCTGCTCAATGTGATGCCTGTTGTCTCGAGGTTTGAGGCAGATGTCACGATTGCAAGTCTGAAACTCCAGAGCAGGTATGGCTGACATTTTCACATGTGACCATGTGTGCAGGAGGTGACTTTGCAGAATGCCAATGCATGGGCGACGCTGACAGACAAGCCGGATGACGAGGGCGGGGTTGGCGATGGCGATGCAGAGGGTGAGGAAGGCGAGGAGGGCGGCGATGAGGGCAACAACCTCTGGGACCAGTTCAAGACCCTCGAGGAGCAACAGCAGCAGCAGGTAGGGTACTTGATCCGTGCTGCATGACAGCCCCTTGCCATCTTGGGTGGAATGATGCACCTGCATTCTCAAATTAGCTTGCCTGATGAAGTCGGTATTTGCCTTGCGCATGATTCTAGAATCTGTCTGTGCATATTGCTCAGTCACGTTGTCAGATGACCACCATCCACAGAGGGGAATGGTTGGGTGGCATCTGCATGCCACTAAAATCTGTTATTTGCAATTAAGTTGTCCATGATAAAAGGCAATGACACCTTAATAACAATGAGTTGCTCATCAGCCACTTGATCGTGCTGCATGATCCGTTACGTATTTCCATGGCGATGATGTCAGCCACTGCGCTGTTGTGTGCAGGAGGAGGACAAGAAGGCGGAGGAGGAGCGGAAAAGGAAGGAGAGGGAAGCTGCCGAGGAGGCCGCCGCACGCGAAGCCGAGGAGCGCCGCGCTGCGGCTGAAGCCGAGGCCGAAGCACAGCGCGCAGCTGAGAGGGAATTGGTAGAGCAGGAGCGGCGCGAAATCGAGGAGCAGCGCGCAAAGGAGGTTGCCCAGCTGCAGGTGCGCAAAAGGAATTGACTGGAATTGTGCAGCTGCAACGGTTTGTCACTCGGCAGAGTTCAGATAGGAGACAATGAGCATTTGACTGTCTGGCGCTGCTGGGAGCACATGGGTCTATTTTAGCTGCCCTAGCATCTGAGTGGGGGGCGGTGCTGCTGCGCAACAAATGGAGCGTGTGCACTGAGCAGGGGGTGTTTGTGAGGTGGTGTTGCATGCAGTAGCGATGCATTTGATTGCTCTCACCGGTGAATTTCACTGCCCACCGGCAACGTTCACCAGGTGGAGCCATTGCATGCATCACCACTGAGCAAAAAATGCAATGCTGCTCTGCTGGACAAGCCTCATGCGCCAGGGGCATGGTTTGTGCTGGCACCTTGTAGGGAGCAAATGCAGGGAGCAAATGGGCAATATTCGTACGTTGAACTGTGTGGACTGTGTGTTGCCAGAACCTGGAGAAGCCGTCGACCTTCCGAGAGGAGCAGGAGCTGTTCACGGGCACCGACCACAACGCCCTCGGAGACGTGTTCGGCCTGCAGCTCAAGGGAGGCGACGACGACGACGAGGACTTTGGGGATGACGATGATGACGATGATGCAGAGGATGGAGAAGTCTGAAACGCTCCATTCTGTCTATCTGTGTCCTTCTCTTCAACCTCCCAGTCTCTACTCCGGTGCTAGTAGAGGCCACCCCTCTGCGGGCGTATATGTACCTCCTCTGATATATGTGGAGGGCTGCAGTACGTGTGATCCTGCTGTGGCGAGATGCAGCACAAAAGGAGGGGCTCTGACCGCAACACATGATACAAGCAGGGCATGGCAACTGGCCTCCACTGTGCTGCGTGCAATGATGAAAGGGACAGGCGCATGCTACCATGGAAGGCTATATTCCTTTGTCAGCACTCGCACAGAATGGCCTTTTCACGATCTCCCTTGGGATGTGAAGCTGTGAAAAAGAGGCTGCTGTATGTACAGACGAGCTCATTTGTTTGCAGGATTGTGGGTGTACGCAGGGATGTTCGATGGTAACGGTGATGTGGTATATCTGAGACCGGCAATGTGCATGTGCTTGATTCTGGACACATGCGACTTCAGTGTGCCATGTGAATGTCTCCTGGCTGGGACTAGTGTGATCTTGGCTGTTCTACCTTGAACGATGACTTTTGAGTGCTCATTGGGGGTGATATATATGCGGCTTTGTCTGGGCGGTGTAGCTCCTTTGAAGGTTTTGCCTGTCAATGGCCTAGGTGTGATTTGTTGTCTGCTAAGTATGATCCTAGTGAGGACTTACATACGTGTCTGCTTGCCTCTTTTGCTTCCCAGGGTGCTAAGACTTGCAATTCCTTTAGAAGATGTATTTGAATTCGCATCTCTGTAATGTTGACTACAGTATGTGGTGAGCCGGTAGCAAATCTCTCACAAGGCAATCGTGACAAGCACGTTGCTTATCAGAAACTCTCTTGATACCTCATTTTCGCCGCAGAGAACCACTTTAGTCACCCAGATCCCAATACCCCTCATAGAATGAGCTTTCATGAGGACAAGAAGTTTCCCGTAAAGTCACACTTGTCCTGCTGCAGCTTCCTTCATGCACTGCCGCATGTAGGCATCTATCTGCGCACACCCGCCCATGCACAGCTGCAGCACCTCGCTGGCCTGTGCATTGCTCCACTGCCCAGTCAGCACAACCTGTGACACCTGACAACCACCCCACATCGCTCCTCAGTGACACCAAACCCATCAATGCCAGTCACCGCGCGCCTTGGGCATTTCAGCTGCATTTCTGGCCATCCCGTTCAACGGGGGCATCTTTCGTAAGTTTCAATGAGACTCACTGCGTGTCCATCTTGATTAGTTTGAGTTTCTGAAGTCCATGAGGCTCACAGAGAGGGCTTCCACCAAAGGATGTCGCTGAATTGTCAGGTTCAATAGTTGATGACTTGAAGAGCTCACCGCATTGGCTGATGGCATCATGGCAAGCAGAGCACTGCCGTCTTCCCTGTATGCCTCGTCGATAGTGGGGTCCAACAGCAGGTGCCCATCCACCCGACTCTACACAGCACAGCTCCACAATCAATGCAGACCGCACGGTGATCGCAACATATTCGTCATCGTGTCTCTTTAGCTCAAAATCCTCTGCCTTCAACCTGCTTCTCTTGACCATGGCGCAGATACTCAGTTGCAGGATTTCCTTTGCAAGCCCTGAAAGGAAAGCTGAGTATGACCTCTCGCTGTGCTGTGTTGTTGCCCTGCTGGTCTCAGAGGACATACTCAGGATCCTTGAAAGATGTGCAAAGAAGGATTGCGCAACTAACAGTCGTGCGCCTCGCAAATCTCTTCCGCGCGGTGGTTATGGCTCACCACGCTGCATGCTGACACCATGTCTTCCATCTCAATGCCTGCATCTGCAAGTGCAAGCGAGGCTGCGCATATGCATACTGCCAGATCCGCTCCTGCAGACTCCAGCACTAGGCAGTAGATGTCCACATTGGCCTTGGGGAATGTCTGCAACCGCACTGCTGCTTCCAGCGCTGTCTGGAGCTGGACGGACAGCTCCAGCTCCTCATCATTCTGTGCATGCATGCACAACAAAATGTTCAGCTTATAAAATATTACCCAGGCTACTGCTTGGAGGCTGTAAGGCTGCAGAACAAGCGGGGCAAGCAGGCTTGCCTGTCCAAAAGCCTTCCGTTCTCTGCGGGAATAGCTGGCAAGCTTCACATCGCACTGCAGCCTCCCCTCTGTGCTGAAGACCTCCTTCCTCTCGGCCTCCCTCGGGCCATACCTGTCACCGCAGTATTTCATACTTCAATAGGCAGGAGGCAGGTGGTTTGCAGAATTGCATCGCACATTTCATGATAATAAGCAGAACCTGGAAGGTTTGGAACTCACACTCCAGCGATGACCTTGGTGTTTCCAAACTCTGCATAAGCCGAGCCAGCCGCTTGGCTCAGGGTCCCTGGTTTCATGACTGCATTGCACCAGAGCAAACCAGATAACTACACAAAAAGCGCTGTCAACGTTGAATTAAACATTGTGGTCGTGAAAGGATGAGGGCTAGAGACTTACAGACGTTCCTGAACACTTCAAAGCCTCTTCCATCCAAGCGAGTGCCGCCTTTCAGCACCTCTTTCGGTCTGTTTCCTTCAATGTATGGGGTGGATGGAACCTCTCTGCTCATTTCTATGTATCTATGATGTCGCAAGCGCAATTGCTACATCTTTCTTGCCAAGGATCAACTCTGGACCAACTCACCAACGACGGAAGTCCAAGCCTTCGATAGAAATCACAGTTTTTTTCTGCCCTTAACTAACTTCTTAGAAGTATGGACGAAAGAAGATGATTTTTTATTTGTGCCGGGGCTGAGCTCTTGATGTCATGAAGTCCGTCCCATACTTATTTCAGGCTCCCAATTGAGGGTATATAGAAGAGGAGAAATTGTGAAATGTCAGCTGGCGAGAGCAGCATCTCGTTGTGACCCAAGCGGGAGCTGGTGCGCGATGGACGGCAGTCTAGTGCATCCCGCCCACGCATGTCTGTTGACGGCTGCGTCCCATTCAAGGCCGGGGTCTGTGCCGGTTGTCGATCGGAGGATCGGCAGTCGAGGCAGTTAAAGGCAGGCGAACCGGCTCAGGGCGGAAACGCAGCAAGCTCAGCCTGCGCCCTGGTCGGTGAAGGGAGAACGTGCCAGAGGGTAGAGCGTGGAATCTCGGGAGGTGCTAGTCCTGTGGAACCGTGAACCTTTTGCTCCTCTGCCTGCGTGACGGAATCTTGACACTGCTTGGGCAGTAGTATACACATGTGATCCTGACATGATGAAAAGATGATGATTTTGACGCATGCATGTGTGCCAGTGTTTTGTAGACTGCTGAATGCCGAGTAAGGGCTCAAATTGAGCTGGCCAGGTTCCCATACCCGTTGAACATGACTCATGATCACATTGCTTGCAGCCTGCACAGGTGGTGCCATATCACTGAACACCAACCGACCCGTTCCTTTGCTATTGATGGCCTTCATCAAGGTCACAGAAACAAGAGGTCACCTCGGACTTCAGAATTATCCCAGAGAAGACAGACAGCAGACTTCAAGTAGAGCACTCCAAAATTGGCGAAATTCACCAAGGCACAGTACTAGCAAACACTGATGCAATTGCAAGACAAAGAAGAAATATAATGGTAGACTCTAAATGGTCTTGCTCCACAATATCAGTGCGCTCATGCTCAGGCATCTCTTCTCTTCTCCACACTCACCATGGCTGCAGCTTTGTACGGCAAAGATTTGTCATTCCTCCAGTACCATGACAGCTCAACGATAAGTTACGTAACATAACATATTCTCTGCCAAACTTATCTTCTCCTGACGGCGGCACCCTCACAAGGGCACCACACAGCAGTACAGCGTGTTCTGGTGCCATGCAGCACCGCACAGAACTTCTGGCTCAACAGCCCTGTCTGTATGGGCAAATGCCTGAGTCACTGCAGGCCTAGAGCGGTCCGCGCGCAGGCTCTTGCTTGAAATATTCCTATTCTCAATTCTTCACCAATCTAGAATGTTCTGTTGTCTCGAGCTCCCCAGCCCCACCTTTTGCAGCTCGATTTGGATTTGCGCAGGCCGGAACACCGCTGTCCCACCTTTTCACAGGTGCTCCACTGGATCGGGCGGAACGATAACCAATTCGAACAACGTTGCGTCAGGACGCGGCGTTGATGCCTCCAATTACTGGCTGCCACCTGGCGTCGTAGCCATCCAGTGCGTCTGGCATGGACTTCTTCGTGAAGAGGTCGTGGAACTCCTCCTTGGAAACCAGGCCATCCCCATCCTCATCCGCCTCTCTGAGCATCCTCCGCGCCTGTTGAACACAGATACGAAGCAATGTCATGAGAATAGTCCCTGTAGGCTGACAGCGTAGCCCACGTCAGCCAGAGCACAACGTGGCAGGCAGCCTACTGCTTGTTTTCCTTGAGGTCCCTTCATGCCAATTGATTGAGGACTGATTAGTTCCAGGCACTTTTGTGCAGGGCGTAACTTGAAGGATGTGTTATTCTCATCACTTCTGCAGCACTCTGGCCATCTGGTACTTTGAGATGACAGACAAGAACAGCATCGCTCGCTGAGAAGGTCTTGCAGCGGATCACTGAGATATTCTGTCAAAATCTAACAGCGCATGCAGACATGGTTACAATGCAAAAGCTCTGCAGTATGGTGCGAGAGCAGGACCGCTGCAGGGCAGCTACAGAGAAGCTGCAGGGCAGCTGCGCACCTCAAGCAGGCGTTCGGATTCGATGTCGTCGTCCGGATCGGTGGTCATGAGGGGCAGCTTGTGCATGATCTCCTCCAGGCTAATGTAGCCATCGCCGTTCAAATCCAATTTCGAAAAGGCCTGGTCCACCCAGCGCACCCACAGGTCGTCCTGCTGCAGCTGCGCGCACATGTCACACATGTCCAGTCAGCCTCCGCTCAACCCTTGGCGAGCTTTCTCCTATGGACTCAAGGCCCCAGATGACTTGCTGACAGAGAGGCAGTCCATATGACGGCATGCATGCAGTGTCAGGCCCGGCTCAAATACTCACACCACCATTGATTCTCTTGATCAAGTTTGCCAAGAAGCCTTTTGCTGTGCCTGTGTCTTGGCTCCCTGCTACCTCTCATGCAGGCATGGGAAGACCTGGTGACCACAATCACAAGCTGACAGCACCACTCTAATCCCATGACTCTGGGCAGGTGATGCTGTCCAGGCTTGATGCATGCCACTGTAGCAGGCATCACAATTTGGTCTGGAGATTGTGGGAAGAAGGGGCACCTTTTTCCAGTCAACGAGGGCGGAGGAGAACTCGTCGAAGGCAATGTTGCCGTCCTGGTTGAGGTCCATGCGGTCAATTAGCTGATCCACCTCCGCACGCGTCAGGCTGTACCCGCGCTTCAACAACCCCGCCGCCAGCTCCTCCGAATCAATACCCCCTGAGCTGTCTGTGTCTATCTCCTCAAACAAGCTCCTGCAGTGGGTGCAACAAGATGCCTAGCATGTGCAGTGCCCTACATGTTTTCGGTAAGCAACAGGTTCTCTTGTGAAGATCTACTGGGTGTGATCGGTGCAAAGATCATTCCAGTAGATCTTTGATGTGCAAAGGGGCAGCTGTGTGTCTCTTTGCACCCAATTCGATGCACAGGTGAGGAAGTACCAGAGCGAACGAAGGAGCAGATGCTTGAGAGTTTGCAAGCAATTAATAGTAGCGCAGGGCTAAACAGGGTGACAGAGACTCACTTGAGGGCGGCAATGACCTGGACAGCCTTGTGGTCGCTGTCAGAGATCACATCCTCCGCTATCATGTGCAGCACCATCTGCACAGCACAGCACTCAATCACCCCCTGCTGATCTCCTACACTTCTGATTGATCAATCTGTTGAGCCGCCAGGTGCATGCTTTGCACAACCTGGAAGGCGGCTCATCGACACATGCAGCATGTCGTTCTAAGACTGCAAGCAAAGACACATTGCATGGAGGCCAAGAAGTCTTATGCAGCCAGGCTGACTGCAACCTTCTTTCTACAGACTTCCACGGCTGCAGAGATTTCTCATTTACACGGGTTCCAGTAGAGCATTCCAAAGGTGAAGCAGCGCGCCTGCTTGAGGTGGCCGTAGGTGGCGTGGCGCTGCAGGCGCTGCACGACGGTGCCCTCCAGGGGGGTGGTGGGCGCGCAGCCACCCTCGCGCACCCACGCCATCTCCAGCGCAGCCGCCGCCGTCAGCCGCTTTGCCGGGTCGCGCTCCAGCAACCCCTGCGCTCGGCACAACTCCCCCTTCAGGACAAGGGCTCTTGAAATAAAGGGGCCTGTATTGCATACCTGATGCATGCCATGTAGTAGTACGCCCCACGTAGAGGTCACCCTGGTCATAAGGTCCAAAGGATAGAAAGATATAAAGCCAATGTGTGTCAATCAGAGCAGCATGGATCAGGCGATCTGCCGCCTTTGGCACAAGTGAAGGGTCCAGGAGGAGGAACCAGGCCAGCTCATACAATGACGGGCAGCCAAATGTGCAGATGGGACGTTTCAAAACAAATATGCATGGTTTAGAAGTAGGCGTCGGGGGTGACCTTGAGGAGGTCTCTGGCAGGGCTGGACACAGAGCGCTTTATCTTCCAGGAATTGAGGTCCACCTTCTTCGTCAGAATCGCCTGCCACACCTGCATTACAGCCAGCACACACCCCTCAAGAGCCTGACAATGCCTACATGCTGCAAATCCGGGCTTGATCAAGTATTGACGAACCCATCAAGCAGACAATGGTACCTCAGACAATGTTCGTCTGCAAGGTGGTCACGCAGAAGCTTGGAAAACTTTGATAGCTCCTGACAAGAGGCACCGAGTGGCAGTGGTGTACATGTTGGGCACAGATGTTCTGCAAGCTGTGATATCTCCTGATCACTACGATGACAGACCCGGCCTTGCCTGCTGCAGGGAGATGTTTTGGACGGAGTCCCAGAAAGGGAAGGTGCCGGTGAGGAGCTGGTAGAGCAGCATGCCCACACTCCACAGGTCTGCCTCCGGCCCATACTCCTGCATGATGACCTCTGGCGCCATGTATACCGGCGTGCCACTGCGCGACTTCAGCTTGCCGTCCGCGGGCCAGTGCCTGCGGAACGCAGCGCAGTGTGATGTCAAGAAACGAGTGTCTCATATTGTGCACGTCACCTGCTTGAAGAGACACCTACTGACAAACTTAAGCTGGCTGAAGGCCACAGAAGCAGATGACACAGCAGTGCAGTAAGCTAAGTGGCTTGTAATGCATCTATGAGCTGGGAATCTTGTGAGATTCCCAGATGAATCATGGCCAGCTGCAAGATCAAGCGTGCTGCAGTTGTGCAGGGCTCAGCAACACATGCACGTGAGCCTGCTTATGCAACACATGAATTCCTTCTCCAAGTTCTAGTCAGGCTAATAACAAGAAAACGGCCCACCTGATGGAGAGGCCGAAGTCGGTGGCACGGATGGGGGAGTCTTCATCCTTGGACAGGAACAGGAAGTTGTCGGGCTTGACGTCGCGGTAGATGATGCCCTTGGCGTGGCACTGCGCGATGAAGCGCAGCACGGAGCGGATGATGTCAGCAATGCGCGCCTCCGTCAGCGTTCCCTCCTTCATGCGGTCCAATATTCCCCCGCCGCTGCACAGCTCCATCACCAGGTGGATGTTTCCGTCGTCCTCAAACGCACCCTGCACAGGGTGTCATTATAACAATGAAATAATGGACCATGGAATGATTCCCACATCACGGAGCATGCCAACAAGGCACAGATGCGAAGACCAGCTTGGGATTTTTGTTCTTCAGCACCATACATGGTACCCAAGGGTGATCCCCGCTCAACGATTTATGCAAACATCCTCACGCAACTCTGACAATTCTTCTGGAATCGGGGACTTGTGGCCTGATCCCCTCCTCAGATACAGTGCATATCATGTGGCATCGCCTCAAGTATCCGAGAAGGTACTGCATAAGGAGCGCTGTTGTCAAGGATGACAAACCAATCTCACGGATTAGCACATAGAGCAGTCTTGAGGGAGGGGTGAATCACCTTTAGGTAGACGGCGTCCAGGGAGGGGCCCAGCTGCACCATGGCATCCACCTCAGTTTGCAGCTTCAGCAGGTATCGCGGCGTTCCCTTGCCCCTCTTGGGCACCTTTGGGATGGTCTTGCATGCGAAGCGCATCCCCGTCCGCTTCCCCACCGCCTCTCGCACTATGCCAAAGCTCCCCGCACCCAGCACTTTGCCCAGCTCATACCTGTGCCAGCCATACTCTCTGTTAGTCCGCCCATTCTAGAGGAGCACCTAAATGGGGACAAATTGGGGACAACCTCTTTATTTTCTGCCGAAATCCAAATCAAGCTGCAAAATGAGGGGCTGGGGAGCTCAAAACAACAGCGGATTTACAAATAAGTAAGAGTAAAGGCGAGAGATTCTATAAGCAAGCGCCTACGTGCGGACCAGTCTAGCTCATTTAATAAGTAATCAGGAAAGAATGCATACCTGAAAGTCAGTGCCAGTGACATAGTAGGGAGGAAAGGCTGCCTCACAGGAGTGCATTAATTGTTACACTTGCATGCATAGCTTCCCATCAATTTGTTTCAGGGCCATGTGTAGCCATGAATGAGAAGATGAAGTACCCAGCTACGCTCTCTGAGAAGGGAAGGCTTGTGAGGATTGGTGAAGTAGGATGCGTTGGGATTTAGGAGGTAAAGTGGAGGGCAGCTGCGCACTTGTCATGGAGGTTGCGCGGGTAGTCAAACACATTCTCCACTTCCTCCGGTGCCAGCTCCTCTTTCAGGGGCCGCTGCAGCACGCTGGAGTCACTCGCAGTGGCTGCATAGTCTGCTCTTTGGAGCACACATTGCACCACAAGTCCAGGGGCGCTGCCGCTGCCCTGCGACCGCCTATGCTGCCTCCTCAGCCGCCTTGTGGACAAGACTCTTTGCCTGCACTGGAAAATCCCATGGGCCCCTGCCGTGGAGGCATTTACTGCCCTGCACATCAGAAGGGGCATACTCAGGACATGCGTGCCGGTATCAAAGTTGCCACGAACGCATAGATGCACATGCTGTTAGTGGGTGAATACCTGTTGTGACACTTTCAAGAGATGTGTACCAGCATTGGGACATGTAGACAGGTAGGGCAGTCGGAGGAGGAGCATACCCGGGTGCACTCGTTGCCATGAGCAATGATCGTGTAGAAGGGGTTCAAGCTCAGATCTTTCTGCTACAATCGCCGCGATGCTGTCAAGTTGTGGTCTCTATCAAGAAGGAGGCCAAAGACGAACCAGGCTCCAAGGACTTGCACGCTAGGTGACACGTTGCAACCATCAAAACTAAGGATATTTCAATACTGAACAAGACTGTTGGAGGTCCTCACAGAAAACCAGGGAATGAATGCTCCCACTCAGGTCAAATCTCCCTGGAAACAAAAGCTTGCCCCAAGGCCAAGCTCAAAGAACTCGTGACCGAAACCAGACAGTGAATCTACATGAGATTGTTCATCGAAGGCCACAGATCAATTGTCTTCATTGCAATGACCTCGTGTCATGACTCACGTGCCAAGACTTTGCCGCGTTGTCATGTCGAGAATGGGCACTTGGAGAGAATTGATCAATCCTCTGCGTCGTTTTTTTGATCTCATTACATCTATCAGGGGATTGCATGCTCTGGCCCGAGGTGCTTTGTGTATCTTTGAGGAATACCTTGCTTCAATGATGGATGCATCGGACCTGTGCTGAGCACAGAGCCTAGGCTGAAAATGGGGGCACAGGATGCCAGTGACCCATCAATTGACCAAAAGCTGCAGAAGAGGCATTCCGATTCTCACTGGGACAGCGGTGTCTCCAACAAGCCCTTTGCAGTTCCTCGTAAAGTCTTGGACCACTTGAAAACTGCAGCTTACTCGGTATGTCGCCCCCTATATAGCCTCTCACGCAATAGCAATTTAAATGTTTGATTTTAATTGGAAGTGTGCACCCCTGGCTTTGTTGCTGGAGGTCCCACGACTTCGCAACGCGGGCACTCCATCACGCCCATCACGCGAAGTGCAAATGCCTCATTTGACGGCAGCTTCTTGTTTTGCAGTCCCACTACATCAAAATGAGGGACGGTGTCAATATCGCAGCAGATTGCATGCTCCCAAGCAAAAAAGCAGCAGGCAGTCCAGTGCCGACTGTCTTTTTCCAGACGAGGTACAACACGTCTCTGATGTCTTGGATGAGCACTATATCTCGTCCATATCTTCGAAAATTTCATAACACATTCATTTTGCATGCTACTGATTGTGCCCTGACGTCAACTTCCTCAGCCCACATGTGCAGTCTGTAGTTGCACTGTGAGGTTCCACTGAAGTCTTACATGCATGTGAGCCATCGACAAATGTGGCAGGTACATGCGAGGCATGCGGCTGCGCTGGCCCCTCAAGACGTTCACCAATGGCCGCCCAGTGGACCCCATAAACTTTGAGCTCAAGGCCGCCCTGCTCGCCGCTGGCTATGCCGTTGTGACCATTGACGTGCGCGGCACTGGTAAGACTCCGCATGCATGCTTGCTCTTTCACTGTCATCCACATCTTTTGCAATAAGGCCCACGTCTTGACAGCGACGGCAGGCAAATGTCTGTATTGAAGAGTAGTCGGGTGGGTTTAAAGTGAATAACAACCTTAGGATGCAAGGTGTTGTCCGGCTGATGTCGCACTTTCGATGCTAGGTGCCTCCTTTGGGCAGTGGCGGATGCCCTGGGCGCCTGCAGAGCGGGAAGACTCCATTCAGGTCATTGACTGGATCACACAGCAGAGCTGGAGCAACGGGCAGGTGTGCAAGCGCTGCCATGCTTGCGATGATCCTTCCATCATCTATACAATGTGTCCTCGGTCTGGTAAAATTGCATCTTGCTCTGTGAGCTTACACTAAGCCATGTGTGACCATCTTACAGGTGGTTTTGTCCGGAGTCTCATATGAAGCCACAGCGGCCCTATTCACTCTCAGCCAGCATCATCCCGCTCTGAAGGGTTGCCTGGCCCAGTATTCCTTCTGGTATGCACAGCCCCTCTTGTCCATTTCCCACATGCAGTCGAACAGTACAGATCTCATACAGACCCCGCGCCACATTCTAGTAATGTTGGATGAAAGGGACTTACTTTGTGTTTGCAGGGACCTTTTCAATGACATAGCCATGCCCGGAGGCATTGCGAACCGGAGCTTTGTCCAGGAGTGGGACTGCTTCTGCAAGGCCATGGACAGCAACAACTTCATGAAGCTGCCTGGCCACTCTGCCCTGCCCCTCAAGCTGATGTCCAAGTAATTCTCGTGCCTGTCTTCGCCCTTGCCACATCTCCCCAACATTGCAATCATCCGTTTTTTCTGTGTGAAGACATGCTGCACCCTGTCTACATGGGATCTACATGAAGTCTGCACCACAGCAGATTGCGAATGAGGGCTGAGTTCTGTCTTTCAGGGGTTGTGCGCTGGTGATTGAGAATGGAGCAGCAAATCAGGGCAATGCTGATGGCGCAGCAGATGCTATTGAGACCCACAAACAAGCAGCAGAGCAGACTGCGGTGCAACTCCAAGACCACCTTACTCTATAGTAATTTGAAGGACAGATACCAGTTGCTCCCTCATGAGAGTGCGTACATGAGTCACACGGTAGCGAAGCTCAGCAGAGGGAAGGGGATAATCTTTGAGATGACCTTCTTTGTTTGGTGCGTGCAGAAGCCTTCACACAGGCAGCACAAGTCCCAGAAGGCAGCGGCCAAGGCAAAGCTGAGAGCCGCCCTGAAGGAGCATGTCAGCTGGGAGCCGGCTGAGGCCGGGCGCATGATCCGCTTCACAGATCAGCTGGATGCGTTCTCTGGCGTCTCTGCAACTCAGGTGCAGCCCTAATAAGGCTGTCCTCATATACATACTCTTTAAACAATGTCTGTTGGGGATTAAGGATCTCATCCACAGCGACTCTTTGATAATTTGGCACTCTGACAGATGTGCTGCACGTGTGCTGCCAGATCAGCGCATGTTCTGTGGCGGACAAGATCGCCTCTTCAGGCGTACCCCTGGCCCTCATGTCCGGGTGGATGGACCAGACCGCCTTCTCCAGCATCCACGCCTTCTACCACACTGCAAAGGCTCCCGGTACGCTTGCCATTAATCCTTGTCACAGTACAATGGGCCATCTCAATATAGCCATTGCAATGTCCTCAGGAAGATTACCGGTCTCATCAGTGATTACCGCATTTAGCATGGTCTCATGCATGGGACCATGGCATGTTGCATGGAGTGCCTGCACGTACATAAGCCAGAGCCTTGGCGCACTTGATGACTGCAGAGTTGCAGTGTTCTTTCTTTCAGGTGGGGGAACAAGAGTCTGATAGTTCATGGCTCTGAGAGGTGTTTTGATATGAGAGCAGGCAGCGAGTTGGTGATCGGCCCCTGGTCCCACAGCGGCTTTCTGGACAACCGAGTGGGCCACGGCGTCACCGGCCGCCGCTCCAAGTTCAACCACCTGACCCACATCCTTGCCTTCTTCGACCGCTGCTGTGGCCGCTCCTCGCCCCCGGAGACCGTGGCCGCCCTCGCCAACGCTGAAGCCTGCAACGAAAGCACCGACGGCACAGGTGCGGTGATTTGTCCATTGGATGTTTGCGCTTTCAATCAGCATTTAGGTCCTCTGCTGGCGGTTGCTGGTGCTGCTGTGATCTGGATGATCGTGCCAAGGGGGCAATGGCCAGGCACATGCTCAGCTTAGCAATGCTTATAGCATTGATACTCGCCGATGCGGACGCCTCCAGTGAAAGCACCAAAGGCACAGATGCGGTTCCTTTCCATAGATTGTCAGCAACTAGACCCTGAGCCGGCAGTCCCTGGTGCGGCTGTGATCTGGAAGGATGTTTAGTGGCCCCGAATGGCCAGGGACCTGCTCAGCAATTTACCTAGTTATGGCAATTCTGCATGAAGTCCTGACCTGCGTACGTTCAAGGTGCCCTTTGTTGACCGAAAAAGATGCATGCGGCGTAGTAAGAGCGATGATGAATGCAGGGGAGACCGGCGCTGTGGCTGCGGTGTCAGCGGCAGTGAATGGGCAGCCGAATGCACTTGCGCCTGCCAATGGCGCCAGTGCTGCAGCGTCTAAGGCAGTGCTGAAGGCTGCAGGCGCCCTGGAAGGCGCAGCAGGTGCGTCAGAACTTTGAGTACAGTATCCATAAGCATTCTACCTCTGCCTTGTATTCGAACCTGGCTAACGCAGTGGCGTTCTGGCATGACTTGTGTCTCTGTTGCAGCCGGAGGTGGGAAGGCGAGGGATGACGAAAGCAGCAGTGCAAGCAGCGGCAATTCTGGATCCAGGAGTGCTTCAGAGCAGGCAGAGGCTAGCAATGGAGCCATCAGCACGTCATCGGATGCAGCGGATGACTCATCTCCGGTGCATTACTACGTGATGGGGCCGAGCCCTCGGTGGGAGAGCGCCCCCAGCTGGCCACCCCCAAATCTGGCGCCAGAGCCACTGAAGCTTCTACTGGGTCTGCATGAAAGGTGTGCGTGACCTCACCAGACACTTGTTTGTTTCAAGCAATGACTTTCCTGGCAATCTTGTGATGATCCCTTCCTCAGCTAGTGTCATTGGTGCGTGACAGGGGCAGTGATACTAGCCAAGGCAACACTGGAGCACCAGTGGAGGTGGCTGAGGGGGTGAAGGGTGTGTTAAGCGAGGGAGCGGCAATGACTGAAACCCGGCGCTGGCAGCACAAGGTCGAGATGTGGAAGCATCCCAAGGCACGCCCCTCTACTGACCCCTTCACAAGCCTCCTTCACAGAAGTGCATTTCTTCAGCTTTGTGTGCTACACCAGACAGATGCATCTATTGGATGTTGAGAAAGCCCCAAACTGCTGATAACATTGAAATCTCATCGTATTATATTCTTGCTTCCGGCTGCTAGTGCTGAGACTGTGCGGCTCTGCTGGCAGGGGTTCACAAGGTATGACGCAATGATAAGGCTGACGCGGCCGATCCGCTACACGCATCTGCGCTCGTGCGGCCACCTGACATTCGTGGGGGCCCCACTGTCAGCAGACCTGGTGGTGATTGGTCCCCCCGAGGTGGCCCTCTGGGTGGAGTCCAGCGACAGCGACGCCGACCTCTTTGTGTACCTGGAAGACGAAGATCCTGTGACCGGCAAGGCCAGGTTGGTTTCTTGTAACCTCATCTGCTAATCGAGGGTTATAAGTAATACAACTTACTGCAGCAAAGGAAAGGGGCTGCATGTCACACAGGTTGCTTATTACCCTCTTGTTTCTGATGAGTGCCTGGCTGCGGCAAGGCCAGGTCAGCTGCAACTCACATTGCCACTTATTGGCAAATACAATCATGCACCTCTTGTGTGCTGCTCTTGAGCACCTCGGATCACACCAGAGTACTGCACCCCGCAGCAATTGTCAGAGGAAGGTCACAGAGAAGAACACAGATGAGTGTGAGTGCACCACACGCACTCAAAGCATGCAGATGAGGAAGGAACTGTGCAACTGCTGCGACTGACGTACAGCATGTCTGGTGTGAGAGTTGAGGCAAATGCTCTTGTGCAGGTATGTGACGGAGGGAACGTTCAGGGCGAGCCACAGGGCGGAGTGCAGCGCGGAGGGGACGCCACGAGAAGCTGCGCACATTGAGGGAGCTCCCTTCCACAGCTTCCTGGCAGCCGCCGCGCAGCCGCTGCCGGCCGGGGAAGCTGCGCGCGTCCGCTTCCAGCTCATGCCCACCGCCTATCGCTTTGCCAAGGTGTGATGACACAGCACGACAGTACATGTCTCTATGTGTTGCAATGCTGTATGTGCTTGCACTCGCTGATATGAAGAGTCTTGGATGCATCACATCTGTTCTTTGATGTGCCATGCTCCCTATTCATCAATTGAAGCTCCATCAAGAAAGTGCCACATGCCCGATCGTGATGCGGGAGCGCAGCGTGCCCATTTATCATACCCAAAGAAATGTGCTGAGCAGCGATGACTCATATGAGCCTAGAGTGCATGGTAGGGTCACCGCGTGCGCCTGGCCATCTCTGGAGCGGACTCGAAGCACTTCCATGTCGACCATAAGGGGTCGCGCACAATCTGGATCCACACCGGAGGCAGCACAGAATCCTGCCTGCACCTGCCCCATGCAGCCACGTAGAGATCTGATCCCTCAAATGCAGAGGATGACAGCGCTTATGGAGGGTGACTGCATCACATGTGCCAGCTGTCAGCAATGATCGATCTCGGAAATTGTCCAGCCGCATGCTGCACTGCTGCTATCAGAACATGGAAACAGTTTGAACGTTAAGAACAGAAAGCCAATTGGCATAAAGGCAACTTCGAACAAAGGAATGCTCTTGAGTTTGTTCTTTTGCAATGCAGGATTGAGACTGCAGGGGATTCTTGTTCAGGCAGATCCATTGTATTGCTTTGTACATTGTACTGGATGATCATGAGACTTTCTGGTTTTTGTCGGTCCGCATGCAGCGCTTCATGAGATGAATGGGCATATATATCGTGGCATCTGTATTTGCATTTTGCAGCACCCACACCTTGGGATCTGCTTGCGCTGTTCTGTTGAGTACGGCTCATTTTGCTTTCCATGCGGTGCCTGTGCGCTCTCTTGATGGGAAAGTTTCTGTCCTCTGAATGAATGTTGGTTGATGCTGTGTCCCTTGTTCATAAACCATAGGAGACCAGGCAGTGGTCCCAGCAGGAGGCTGGGACAGATTTGGATCTTTTCCTTTTTGTGCTCAAAAAAGCAGTGTTCACCAGCTTTGTGTGAAAAGCTGATTGCAGGATCCTCTTCAAGGTCTGGAGTCTCCCTGAATGTACTCAGCTGTTGTGTATCCGCATGTGCCATTGAATCGATTGATGTAAAATTTTGTGACGCTACAGAGGCACAGCAGCAGGCACTTACATTCCCTTGAAACCAGCGAGGGATGAACCCCTCGTGATCACCTTGCACCTTTGAAAAAATGCGGTAAATGATTAATGTCATGGAAAGAGAATGATCATGAGTCCATTCCACAAGAACCAGCGCGTGATGGTGCTAATCTCCTCCATTGCTGGCACATTTGACTCACTCAGACTGTTGAGCTCACTCTTGTAGCCACAGCTATACGTTTGTAACCACAGCTAAATATAGCCAGCGTACCTTAAAAGCCAGCCTTTAGGTAGCCAGCCTGATTAGGTAGCACTGCTGCGCTTCAGAACTGGGCTGGGCATGATGCATTCTACTGCCGGGGTTGACTGGAGAGCATAAATCATCTTCCATCCATAAGCTAATAACAGAAGTCCCTCAGTGCATCACTTGATATTAGTCAAGATCAGACCTTCTAGAAGCTGGGGGTGGCAAGATATCCAGAGGAGAGTTGCAGTAATATTCCTCAGCTTGATATGAAGTGCAGCGCTGCCAGACCAGATCGCCAAATCCTTTCTCCACTCATCTTCCTGCGGATTTGATTCAAGGACCGTCGCACGTCAGTGAGCTCAACACCAACAGTGACCCACCGATTCTCCCTTCGCCGCTGAAGCACACACGATCATGGCCGGAGGTGAGACGCAATCTCTTGGTCGCCCCGAACTCTAAACCTCAACTGGCTGGCTACAGGAGTATTGTGAGATCATTGTTGTGTATCTCAATTGCGTACAAAGATCTGCGCGCGTTTCAGGGTGGCTGCGCATCAGTCAAGTTTCCAGGAATCCTTCAGGGGTCCAGATAGTACCAGGTTCGGTGAAGATCCGATCATTCGATGCACCTCTTGATGATGTAGATACCACCTTACATGCTTACAAAGCAATTTCGGGTCATCTGGATGGCCTTTTCAAGTTGCCAAATTTATGGCGACGGCTGATCCTGAAGCCAAGAATGACAGTTGATGGCTTCACAATTATGCTGACAAGGAGGTGACGTGGAAGGAAAGATGTCTACGAGTTACTTATGTGTGGTGATGTATCTGCAGGACGGATGTTTAGGACGACTTTGGCTCTCACGATCGCGGCAGTATGCTTGTCGGGGGCGACCATCGCACAGGTAAGCCGCGTCTGTTGTGTTTGCTGTGTACCAGCAAATTGCTGTGTCCTTCTCAGTCTGGGCTCAAAGGATCTTTGCTGGCGCAGGCAGAGACAGACCCCTTGGCGCCGGCTGTGCTGCGCAATAGGAACGGCGTGCAGGCTGAGATCCTGCCCGTCGGCGCCATCATCCACCGCCTGCTGGTGCCTGACGCCAACGGCAAGGCCGACGACATCGTGCTGGGCTTCGACGACGCCAAGACCTACGAGGTGGGCCTGGAACGGGCACCTCTCCCTGCTGAACCCCTCAAGAGCTTTCCAGGGGCTGGCACTTCCCCATTCAATGGGAGGGAAGCCGTTTGCTGCTCCTGCAACCTAGGCCTTCGTAAGGTGGCTGGCTTGCTGTTGCCTGCCTTGAGCAGTCCTTCATGCCTGTGCATCCTCCACGCATTCAGGGAGCATCTCAGAAGAGACTGATCCCCCTGTGCTGGCATGTTCCCTCCCATTTTCCCGTTTAAAGAATTCATCTTGTGCTGTGCAGAGGTACAACTCACCCTACTTTGGAGGCATCGTGGGCCGCGTGGCCAACCGCATCCAGAACGGCACCTTTGAGCTGGACGGCCAGAGGTACATTCTGGACAAGAACGACCACGGCAACACTCTGCACGGAGGCTTCAACCCCTTCTTTGAGAACAACACGTGGACCGTCGAAGAGGCCTCTGACAAGGAGGTCAAGCTCAGCCTCTTCTCCCCCACCGGCACCCAGGTACTGATCCTTCTCGCGCTCTGCCCCAAGTCTCTGATGTCTGCTTTCTTTGGTGCAGCAGACCTTTCTGCTGCCATGATCAGCGATGAGCGGCTTGTGCAGTGTCCTCCCACGCTCAGGTCAAGGCCTAGGAGCCTGCACTTGCCTTGCGTCTCAATATGTCACGCCGCCGGCACTGCCAGTCTTGTAGTGTGCTGCAGCAGCTGCTTGGCTTTGGGAACAGGGCCTTTGAGTGGATACTTATTGGTGACATTGGGGTGTACAGCACTACATTTTTACCAACGTTCTTTCCATTATGACCGATGACTCTGTGACTGCAGGGCTTCCCGGGCAACCTGAACGTGACTGCCACCTACAGTCTGAACGACGATAACGTGCTGCAGCTCGTGATAGAGGCCACAACCGACAAGACCACCCCCGTGAACCTGGCGCAGCACTCCTACTTCAACCTCAACGGCCAGGCCAGGGACAACGTGCTCAACCACGTTGTCTACATCAACGGGTGTGTGCCCCTCTTTTCCTTGCTGCAAATGCCCTGGGATGAAAGCTCCAGCACTGTCAGTGTCAATGGCTACTTTGATAAGTCAGGCTGTGACTAATTGTGTTGTGGTGGCATGCAGGCTGTACGTGACTCCCACGGACCTGACCCAGATCCCCAACGGCGAGCTGGCGGCAGTGAAGGGAACTCCCTTCGACTTCACCACCCCTCACTCCATCGGCGAGCGCATCCGCGCGGTATGCCCACACAACCCTGATCTCCACTGACACTTCTAGCCAGCGCCTTCCCTTTTTTGTGAGTGCCTTGTCTGCAGGGGAGCAGCAAGCCACCAATCACCTGTCTTGAGCCTATCTGTTGGACATTATCCGATCTGACCTAACCCAGGAGTCATTGAGCAGCCAGTCTGTGGACATTGATGCAGCAGTGAAAAGGAATATACGCATGCAGTCATAGGTCGTTGTTATGGAAAAGGCCTTAGTCATCCTCAGTACTATTAGTATTGTTAACATCACTTTGCCACGCGCAGGTGACGTTCCCTCCGCCCATCGGCGGCTATGATCACAACTGGGCGCTGTTTGGCCTGGGCACCGACGCAGCATCCAAGACTTTCAACGGCGTCGTCTCCGAGGAGTGAGTTTTATTTTTCCTTACCTTCCTCCTGCTTAATCCTGAGACCATCTGTCCTTCATTGCGCCCTCTAGAGGCGTCCTAGTAATATTCCTGTATGGCATTAAAGTCGGGCACACCACCTTGCGATCTGAGCCGGCCCGCATAGCATGCAACCTGATTTGGAATCCCCAAGGCCTACCGGTGGGCTGTTGTTCTGTCAGGATGGCCTTTATAGCAACCAGCCCTTGAGGCACCAAGCCTTACTCATCATGTCACTGATATTTTCATGCACCTTCAGGCCGCAGCTGGCGGCTTCGGTGTACTCTCCCCAGAGCGGCCGCGCGATGGACCTGTCCACCAACGCCCCAGGACTGCAGTTCTACTCGGGCAACTTCCTCAACGGCTCCGTGGCCGGCAAGGGCGCCTACTCCTACCCCCAGTACGGCGGCTTCGCCATGGAGTCCCAGGTGCCACCCCTTCTCCGCCATCTTTTAATTCTGTACACTGCATAGATCGGAGAGAATCGCCTGTTGCAGACTTGCCCTTGTGGCCTGATGCCTGGTGGACATCCTGCAACCTTACCCCACAGAGGCGAATGGGCATTACCCGCGGGTGTGCCAGATGCATGATGCTTACCGTTGCTATGCAGACATCATGCATGACGCCATCTCAGGATGAGGGGCGGCACAGTGGCAGGCCAGAACCGCATCTTTTCAAGACTGCAAAAAGCTTGAGCGGCTGGCCTGATTGCCATGTGTGCTGACACAGGTGTGGCCGGACTTTGTGAACAAGCCCAGCTTCCCCCAGAGCATCCTGAGCCCTGGCCAGCTGTACCGCCACGTCTGGAGCCTCAAGTTCTACAACCACACCGCAGCCCCTGCTCCTGGCAGCGTGCAGACCACCTCGCTGCCCTGAGCAAGCAAGGAGGCTGACAGTTTGGGGACTCTTTTCAAGCTTAAAGATTTGGCCTAGGACAAATGAAGTGCTTTCTGGGCAAGCTCGGAGTCCCCGCAGTGTGAGGAGTGCTGTTTGCTTTACTTTGCGCTGCTGTGATATGTCCTGGTGGAGACTGTGAGTAAGAGGCCTGGTCTAGCTGATGTGATCTGCTGCTTCTAGTGAAGAGAGACTGTCCATGCATAGTTATGCCAATCGTGGTGATGTGGCCTATGGCGGGCTCAAGAAGATGCATCTCCCAAGTCATTACATCCTGGATGTGATGGATATGTAACAGGTCCAGCGTACACCCTAACCAAAACCATCTCCCTACGTATCTTCACTGTTAACACAGAAAAGCCTCATTCTGCCCAATGATTGCCCAAAATCATTGAGGCAATGTATGCTCAGCTGCCAGAAGGTAGCACAAAATTGGTGCAGCAAGCAAATGCGCATGCAAGCATCCAGATACACATAGAACAAGAACAAAAGCAGCTGTAAACAGCAGCTCAGTAATGCAGCTCAACAGCAACGTTCTGCAACACATGCCTCCCAGAATAAATAAGAACCTTTCAAAGATTTTTCATTAAGACGGTGCCCCAGATAAGTAGCAGCACATAAACCATTCATGAAATCCTATCTTTCTCTTCTATGATATCATTGAACAGACCCGCAACAGCGATCAGCTGCAAGCATTCATCTGTCGTCCTTTGGCAGGCAGCCAGACTGACATTGACCTCTGGCATGCGCACGTCAATACACCCTTCCAAAGAGACCAGCACAGTACGAGTCTGAGGCAGTTCAGAACCCAGAAACACTGACTTGTTGCCTCCACAGACAGCTGTAATCCATTCACTCCTCCCACCATATCATTTGACTGCCACGTCATTTCGCATCAACAAAAGAGCCCTCAGCCGGCGCAGATCACAGACATTCTGTCAGCAGTGCCTCTTCTGCACTAGCGTCTTGCTCTGTTTCATTCAGCTGAATGGCTCATCCACGACCTAGACCGGCGTCTAAACTCTTCAGTACGATGAGGTGGCGGCTGAAGCAATTTCTGCGGCGTCCGATGGTGAGATGGGAGCAGAGCTCCACAGGCCGGTGTCTCCGCTGAGCACCACGAGGACGCCCGAGTCGCTGACCACCAGCTTGACATTGCTGCTGCCACCCGTGTTGGTAGCCCAGCCAGAAAAGGCGCCTCCCGCAGCGTACAGGCACACGTTGCCGTCATCCTGTGTATGCCAGCGGCGCACAGAATCGGTCAGCACTCATTGCGTGCCTAGGTTCAGTAATCAGTCCAGCAACAGTCACCAGTCCTGGTATGGCTGCCAAGAGGTTTTCATTGCACCGTCAGAGGCAAGTTGGCATGATTTAGTCAGCACTGATGCATTGGCGTGTGCCCTCTGCATTGTGTAGACAGACTTCATTACATTGAAAGCACCCACATCGAGTTTCAATTTACAGTACACTGGCAGGCATCCCTATCCTGGTGTGAGTGTTATGCAGTCACGGCAGGACGGGGCAAGGGCTCAAGATCAATAGATGCCGGCTGGTCCCTATAAAATCTCTATCCCTCCCTATAAATTCCTGACAGATGCATCGGTTCCATTTGGGGATGCTGCTTGCCTGTACTGCCAGCATGGCAGGCTTCTCAGAGGAGCGGTCAGTCCCAGAAGACCACACAGCGGCGCCGTCCTTGTAGAGCTGCACATCACATCACACAGCACGCATCATCAATCCATCCTTTAGCTTCCGACAGGCCACCTGCATGTGCCTCTGCAGCAGCAGTAGCTGGACAGCAGGACCTGCATGCGCCAAAGGACTGCAGCTGCAGCAGAGAAGCTAGCCCTTTGTGCAATGCGCAGCTGCAATGCAGCTTGTGTCCACAATGCACTAAAGGAGCACCTTTAAGGAGGGAAGGTAGGGGTACACTCAAATACATGTACCCCTACATTTAAATAATCCCATACTGCACTTTAGTTCCCCCAAGGAAATGAGGGAGGAATGCGCACCACCAGGTTGCCGTCGCCCTGCAGCACCAGCTTGGACTGGCCGCTGGGCGACTTGAGGGTCTGGCCCGCGTTCAGGGTGGCCCCAGCAGCCAGCTCCGTCAGCTCCTGCGCGCAGCGAGTATTCAGAAAAATCACTATTGAGTTAAAGCGCACTCATGTCATCGTTGTGAAGGAACACGCACAGCCTGCAAGTATCTTCCACCGAGCTGTTCAGGGCAATTGCAGCCTGCCAGATTTTGAAAGAGCTCCTCAGTCTGGTGAGAGCCAGCACTGAAGGCTGCATCGATGGGCTCGTTTAGGTGCACACTTCATCCGACATGAGCAAGACATTCAGCGAGAGGATGTTCATGCACAGCCAGGCACTCCAGCCGCTCTGAGGGTGCTGCAGATCTGTATTTCAAGGATGGCTGTGTGCACTCAGGCAGTGTGAAATACAATTAATACACACCTCAGTGAAGTTGGTGGGGGCTGCCTCGCCGCGTGTCGGGTAGGCGCCGCCAGAGAGGCCGCCAGAAACGCCGTCGTACTGGCCCTGCAAACGTATTCAAGTTCAAATACGTATTCCCAATTTTCCTCCTGGCAAGATAATATCACAGTAGCAAAGGTGCACTGCTGGGCGCATTGACTAACATCAACCTTGAACAATGCTTCAGCAATTTGGCCGGCATTAATGTTAGAGACTCAAGGAGTTCAACGGCTTGAAGCTTTCACCTGAGGGATCGCATCATCCCCATAGGAAGTCTTTTGGGCGCCATAGCCCTCGGTGTCATCATCCCCATAGCCGCTCTTCTTTGCACCGTAGCTGTCGCCATCATCCCCGTAGCTCTTCTTCTTGCTGCCGTACCCCTCAGTGTCGTCCTCTCCGTAGCTGGTCTTATTTGCTCCATACCCCTCGCTTTCATCATCGCCCCCATATGTCTTCTTGGATCCATAACCCTCGCTGTCATCTTCCCCGTAGGTCTTCTTGGAGCCGTAGCCCTCGCTATCATCTCCCCCGTAGGTCTTCTTGGAGCCGTAACCCTCACTGTCGTTGGCCCCGTATGTCTTCTTAGAGCCATAACCCTCGCTGTCATCTTCCCCGTAGGTCGTCTTGGAGCCGTAACCCCTGTCATCACCACCCCCGTAGCCACCCTGCCACACATGCAGATCCTACTCAGATTTGGCTCTGCATCCCATTTCACAGTACTACATTTGAAATATTGGAATTCTCTCAAGTCGAAGAAACCTACACCACTTGGTGTGCATGATTGTTTGGCTGACAGGGGTGTTTCACAAGTGCCATTTAGTCTCTACAGAATGCCAGCCCACAGCAGCCATGCTCCGCTCTCCGCATCAAGCTGTCAGGTGAAGGAGAAACCAGGTTTATTCCCCTCTACTTGCACAGAAGCGTGCACCTGGCCCTGGCCCTCATCTCCTCCTCCGTAACCGCCACCGCCGCCGTAGCCGCTGCCACTGCCGCCGTAGGTGGGCTGGTCACCATCTCCGCCGCCGCCGTAGCCCTGACCACCCTCCTCATCATCACCGTGCTTCTTGTGGTGGTGCTTGGGCTTCTCGCCTGCGTGCAGCAATCAAATCACAATCGTCAATGCAACAAAGACCGCGCACTGCATCATATGGAGGAAATGGCATGCAGGCAGGTCTCATTGCTGTACGCTGTGTACGTCTGCTATTTTGACTTACAGGCTCCAGGGCAATCTGTCACTTTGGCCAAGCAGCATCGCCCACACAGAAGACAACGTGGCAACAGCAATTCCATGCCAGGAGCCAGTGGAATCCCGGATTTGAACCTGCCATTGTCTCACAGAGACAGCACAAACACAATATACAGCTGCACCTTCATAGTCACCGCCGTCGCCGCCTCCATAGCCGCCCTCGCGGCGGCCATCCAAATTCAGGCCGTCCTGAAACTGGTCACTCACCTCCTCAGTGTTGTACTTGCCATACGACATATTTGCAGGATAGTTGATGACCTGCGAGCACCAGGGCGTCATGTCAGCGAGCTTTCCCAATCCCTGAGAGTGGACCAGCAGTGCTTTGAAGACATGTGATCAGATTGCAGCAATTCTGAACCATTCTGGTGGTCTGTCTGCAAGTGAAGCTCAACATATCCTGACACGCCAAAATTGTACTACATGTGAAAACGTGCACTTAGATTTCCTCCTCGGATTCAGTAATCCAATGCTGAGATATCTCCCACATATTCGGACCGGCCTCAGTACAGTGAAACCCGGTGATGGTAAGTGCGCACGAGGTAGCACATGCAGCAGACCTGGACTGGGGACCAGCAAAAGCTGAGAGTACTGAAAGTCTCCATTGCCACAGGAAAAGTCAAAGACTCTGATATGTTTCGTAAAAGTATTATTGCTATCACAGAACCCACCCAAATTCTCTCGATGGCCACAACCCCGGCACAGAGACAATCACGCCCTTGCATTGCACGCAGCAAGTTCCAGTCTGGAACTCTCTAATCCAAAGCACAACATGCTTGCGAATTCTCTAAGATTGCCAATCGACAGGCCAGCCACGAGCTTCGGGTCACTTGGCATGTAGATCGGGAAACCCTGGATTAACTGCAACTACCTGGACGTTGCCAGAAACAAGACCCAAATTCCAATTAGATTGAGGGAAATCCATTCCAGCCGCGGAAGCTCAATAATCTGTTTTGTAGCAGCTGGCGCAGGGAGTGCGCTTTCAGGATATTCTGTGAGCGCGTGGCAGATCGACCGCGCTTGAAGGCATTCAGTTGTAAGAAAGAAGCAAAAGCATGTGCACACCTTGCAAACGTCTTCCTCCGGTGATTGCGTATGTCCTATGCTCAATGTAGATGCAAATTTATTTGGGCACCAGCGAGATATGCTTGTATGACGCAGACCGGTGACTGTGCGTCGCCATTCCGCTGTAGCTTCCAGCTTCTTGGAACTTGGATTGTGGCCTCCACCTTCCAAACTCCCAATTGGAGTCGAAATTCGAGCTCAAAGAAGTCAATCTGGCAGTCAATAGAATGGGATGTTCTCTTGCTGTCAATTTCATGTCACAGACTTGCAGGCATACGTTGACAAAGGCAGATCCATCTGAGCCCGGCTTTGTTGCCACACTGTGAGATTTTCAAAGTGCGTCTCGTTGAGTTCCTAGCACACCACTCAGTGGCTAGGCTAGAGCCTTACAGTTTTTCTGCAGCAACTTGAACATGCAGCTGCTGCATCTCAGCAACGGCAAATGCAAGCGATGATTTGTCAAGGAGCAGGCGGCTTGCAGTGCGGCTTGTGCTGGCGCCAGTGCGCTGTCTGGCAAGCACGGCTGCAGTAGGGGCCAAAGCACTTTGCGCAGAAGAGCTGGCCTGTATCCCATGAGCATCGCTGGCGGGGGCAGGCAGGGTACATGCATGAGTGCACCTGCCCTGCACATGAGACCATAGAAATGGTCTCACTCCACAGGACTAGTCATACAGTCTTACGGGCGCTGTAGCTATCCTGATAAATTATGTAAGAAGTAAACACCATGTTCACAGCCGCATGCAACGCTGCAGAGTGTCTGGCAAATGGATATGGCAGCATGCAGCTTGCTTACTGGGACTTGACACTCACCCTCGGCGCTAGGTTTCACCTTGTCCCTCGAAAGCTGAGAAACGGGGTGAAATGGGTTTGCCTCCAGCAGCCTTGCCAGCTTGGCAGCAAGCATCAGCTGCTGCTCACGACCGGGCTGCCACTTGTGAGGGTTCATGCCCGGTGGTTCAAGTCCCGGCAACAGCGTGAGTTGTCCAACAATGGGCAGCAGAGCTCCATTGAACTTCTGCACCCCTGCACACATGAACAGCGCCCTGCTTGCCAAATGCAGTCATTTTCTCAATGGCTCCTGCCCAGAAGCAATAAAAGAGTGCCACAGCGCTGATACAATCTCAAGCAGGCCATGTTCAAGAGCTGACGCTATGGCAAAGTTGCAACAGAGGAGCCAGGACAGTCACCAGCTCGCTTTTGCAGCCTGAGCACGGATGACTCAGCTTCAGCCATGGACTGTGCCCCATACAGCTCGACATGATTGATGACCTGCTCCTCAAAGGTATCTCCAACGGGCCCTGAGCAGCTCGTGTACAGCTCGTCTCCAATGCTCAGAGGCCGAGGAACACCATCCAACAAAGACATGAGCATGTTGAGGGATCCATGGGGATACACAGGTCCACACCCAGAAAGTCTCCCCCTGTGAATACCACAAGCAGTCTCACATTTTTTAGCATTACTGGTGTGCACTGACATGATGCATGCATGCCCTGAAATTTAGGACCCGAAATTTAGGACATGGATTTTCATGACTCGAGGAAGCAGGCGCACTCACAGGGCATACGGTGATCCAGAAGCCTCATGGGCAGCGACTGAATCCAGGGCTGGTCTGATGTGGCCAAGTGATTCAGAGGCATCCGTGAACCTCCTGACAAACACCTGCCAGAGCAGCTGCACTCAGCTGATTGTCTAGGTGACAGCCGAATTGACTGAAGAGCAAGGATGCAGAAATGCATGCAATGCAGCTTCAGCTAGGAAGAGTAGCTCCTCACATGGGAGAGGCACCACATGACATCCTTCACTGTGATCCCAAGGGCCTTGCCCAATGGGACAGTGTTCAGCGCAAACTTGATGAGCTTAGAGTATGTCGCGCGCTCTTTGTCTATCACGCCGAGGAACTTGTGGGCATCATGGGATTGCACTCCTGCGCATGCACTGCCTTTCAAGGCCTTAGGGTTGCTACTTGGAATCTGCCAGTTATTACACCCGACTCAATTGCAGGCAGTGTTTGACAAGTATGGGTTTATTGCACTCACCCAGCTGTTTCAGATACTTCCGCGCCTCGTTCTCATCCTTGCTGAAGAAACCCGGTGTCTTGCTGGGCAGAGAAGTGATGTAGGGGTAGAAAGGTGACATCCGCCACCTGGTCCGCTCGTACGCCAGGCAGGTTGCCAGGCATGCATCACTGGAAGCCAAATAGAACCCAAAGGGCTTGAAATCCTGCATGCATGCATGACATGTACTGAGGCCTCCTCTATGCATCACAACATGCATGTTTCTGTTAGTTACAGCTGCTGTCCACGTACCGTGAGCTTCTTCTTGCATCCGTTGTCCCTCAATACCTGCTGGAGCGTCTCAAAAGCATCTGCTGCGCTGAGGCGGAAGCTTGTCGGGATGCCAATCAGTGGCTGCGTGGAGACTGTCTCAAAGCCAATCTTTTCTCTGGCCACCCACACCCTGAATACAGATAATACAGTTCCACTGAGAGTCCCCCTTCCACACTGCAGGCAAGATCTTGAGGGCAGGAACTGCTTCTTTGATAGTCTGGTCTGACACAGCAGAAGCAGAAAGGCAGATACTTCTTATTCAGCTTGGTGCTGGACGCTGCCAGGTGCAGCCCAGGATGCACGTATCCGCCGTGTTGCTCAATCCAGGTGTGCAAATGGTCATCATCTGAGGTATCCTCAGGCCACAGGACTTCTAAAGAACCTGCAGGCACCTCGTTAATCGTTGAGCACTTTCACTTTGATGGATCACGACAGGGATTTGATGGTGCCTTTTCCAGCTTCTCATGTGAAGATGTTTCGCCTGAAATGGAATATCTGCAGTAGCGAACCTCTGTTCCTCCAGCTTTCCAAAAAGGACGCTTTCTTCGCTGCTGGCTTCGCAAGCTGGTAGCCGTTAAATTCCCACTTTGCCAGACAAACAAAGCAGTTTAACTTGCTGGTATCACTTGTTATGCTGCTCCAGGTCAGAGGTCCTTTTGTGTCGGAACCTTCATTGAAGACGGGTTTGTCCCTATGGTCAATGAGTATGGGATGCTCAGGAAAACAAGCACAGTGGGGCCATACCTGAAAAGTGGCAATCGCAACAGCACTTGATTCATGCACTGTTCTCCCGTTTCCTATTGGTTTCATTCTAGCGAGCCTCGTCAATTGCAGATCGCAGTGGTAACGACATCACCAGGCAATGCTCAAGCTAGATTCAAGGACTTAATGTGGGATGAGGTCTACGGTTCTTTTTCGAAGCTGCTTCTTTTGAGCTAGCTGAACTGAAGAAATTTTGGGGGTCATCGTGGTGCAGCCATGCCTAAACAGGCAGGAGCAGTGCATGAATCTTATGCCGGTCTATATTGAAGCTCATCTTGAGCATGCAGCTGAAACTTTCATGCTGGTACCATTTCCAGCTTGTCAAAAGTACGTGAGCATGCAATGCCCTTCAGAGATCAGCAGCTGACTCAAAAGAATTGTAGTGGGATAGGCCCCATGCCTGCATGCACCCCAGTCCTTGGCACAAAATCCCGGGAAGGTCACACGCACCACAAAAGCAATCAAGCCAGGGCAAAGAGCCCTATTATCAATATTTATTATTATTATTTCTCGTTATTGTTATTATTGTTACCATTATTACACGCTTTTCCTGCCAAGAGGCAAGGTGCGTCCTGCAGACAAGCTGCAGTTGAAGGCTGCCCTCATCCTACCCCTACAAGTTGTTGGACTCGCCAAATCCAAGCAAGACCCAATCAACCGTGGGCACGGTGCTCAGAATTTATATCGCCCCCCGCCAGCCGGGGCCAAGAGCCCTATATAGCATGCAAACTTGGCAAGGCGCTGCCACTTTGTATCAGGTGACTCACAGTCCGACTCAAAAGTGCATTACAGCATTCACGGCCTTGAAGATGGGCTTGTGCTGACGCCAGGTTGCTTTTCGGTATGCTGTGCTGCAGTAGGCGCACGGCACACAACCTAGTGGAAATGCCTGGTGAACACTGGTGTATGTTTCCTCAGGCATGATGAGTTGATGCGATGCAGCGGCTGCCCTACACTCCAACATGGCAACATTCAGTGGCAGAAGTGCTTGCTTAGAGTGCCTATTGAATCATTCTGCAGGAAGCAAATATCTGCAGGTATGCAAGGCAAGTGAGACGCAGGACCAGAGACTTACTAGAGACAAAGATGCCCAAAGGCCGCATGACATTTCGCTGGTAGGCTTGCATGCTAGGAAGGTTTAGCTGCTGCGCTGTGAAGTCTGTCAATTGTTCCAGAAGGATGTTTATCTGTGCCTGGCTGGGCTGCCAGTTCCTCAAAAGTGCATCTGGCTGCCTCATGCTGTAATACACTGCAGCGCAGCACAGAAACACTGGTCATCCACCTTTTGATGGCAAGATATTTCACATCTCAAAAGGATGGCCCAATGCCTGCAAGCTAGCATTGCCAGGATCGGTGCACATGGGCCAAACGTCATCGGGGGTGGATCAGGCGTGCTCGATGTTGGTATTGTATTGCCTTAAAATGAGAAGAGCATGGTACATAGTAGTAGCAGCAAATGCTGTATCATGGCTTCAGCATGCTTGGAAGCAGACACCTGAATCAGATCAGCCAGCATGCGCATGCATATACGGCACGTTCATCAGACAAACTGTTGGTTCCAACATATAAAACATATGCGCATGCATGCAGGCTGCCCTGCTCTGTAAAGGTGACTAAGGCTGGTTCTGCAGATGCGTACTGCATGCGATTACAGTAGCAGCGCAGCGCACACGTGTGGACCCTAGGGCCTAGGCCTATGTGATATTGTGGATACGTTCCTGGACAAACAAATACAGCACACAACATCTTATTGCAGAAGGATTGCTAGCTGTGCTGAGCCGCTCTCAAGGCGGAGTTGAGACTGCTGGAAGGTACGACCGGGCAATCATGGATATTAGGCTCCTTCAACGTTTCTCATGGGCATGGCCAATTGGGCTGGCACAGAGTTCCTACCACAAACTTGACCTGTTTAAGACTAATTTGGGAGGAGGATTCACAATGATTGTGTCTTCGGCATAGCATTTGCATGCAAGCAAAAAAATGCTGGGCATCCACAGGTCACTCTCCTCTACTTCTTGCCGCATCTTGCCGGCAATGCATGCTGCAGAAGGTACTAGGAGGAGCAGAAACGCAGCTGCACAAAATTGGGCCAAATATGGTAAGCACAACAGTAAACACTGGAGCGGTCCAGAGCTGTAAAGCTAAGGCCCAGGCTAGCTCATTGCATTGAAATCCCAGATGACTGCCCTTATTCAGTCAAACACTGGCATGCATCACCCTGGCAACTACCCCTATCTAATGCCTGGTACGCTGCTGCCAAGACCCCCTGCAGCAAGCTGACAACAGACCTTTCAGAGCCAGCGCGCCAAGGCAGAAAATTGCCTGGCCCATCTGAAACAGGCCTTCACGGGAGTACAAGCTACGGCCCAGGGTCACTCTGCAAGGCGCATGCCTGTAGGAGATGAATGAACGTCTGCAATTGACAGAGCAACCGCCATTCTGGGGGATAGCCCAGGGCAGCAAACAGATCGTAAGCCACGATATACACAGAGGCAGACCACACGGGTGGCCCGCATTGTTTTCCAGCAATACCTCAGGAAAAAGCAAAGGTATTCATCTACACCTGGACAGCTCAGCATGTCCAGCTCTACAGAGCAATCCAAGCACGAGAAACAGCTGGCGGCTGCTGCCTGTGCATGGCCCAACAATGCCTCGTGACGGCAGCAGTCCTGTCCTCTAATCTTGGCAAAGCTGACTACGAGGCCCTCGGAGCTCTGGGCAACTTGCAAGCCTTGATGAGCCGGCTGAATAGTCCTTGCCAGCGCTGTTTCCTTGCAGATTCCTCGCCCAGGCGGGCGACCTCGCTGCCCAGGTTGGCACCGATGAAAGCCCCGGGCTCGTGGCTGGTCACTTCCATTAGGCAATGGAAGAAGGCAAGGTCTTCCACAGCGTCCTCTGCAAACGATGGGAAACAGCAGTCGGCTGGGCATCGCTTGCCTTTGCCTGTGGGGCGGTGCAGCCTTGTGATCTCCACCCTCCACTTCAGCAGCTCCAATTCTGACAGCTTCTTCTCATCCTGCAGTGCAGTGACATTGAGATCCTAGCCATGGCGTGGTATGCCTTGCAGCAAAGCCAGCGGCAGTAGAAGACCCGGTGGCACGGTGTCAGCACATGCCGGACTGCTGAAACACAAATTACTTACCATTCAATTGTGCACGATGCACAGCTCCTGCTTGGCAAACAAACAAGCAATGAGGCCCGTTGCAGGAGAGCCTCGGTGGGAGAAATTTGCCAGCCTGCACCTAGGGGACTGGCAAGAGCATTGGGCACTCGTTGTCTCACCGGGTACGAACGGTTCCAGAATTTGGGGGTCCAGGGAATCTCACGCAGTTGCCCGGCCGCGCTGATCGCCTCTGCTTGATACCATTCGCGCGGCCACATCGGCACTAAATGCGGCAGCTCACCTGCGCAATGACATGCACAGGCAGCAGCTGTCACACGAGCACCTCACACACACAGTCTGGTCATACACGCGAGGACTTCACACAGGCACACAACATGCCGCGTGGTCCAGCAATTTAGCCAAATGCCTCCTGGACGGGCATCAGAGGTTTCCTGTGGCACAGCTTGGCTTCCATTTTCAAAACAAACATGCCAATCATTAGGGATTCGTCTCAACGCAGGCTGGCAGCCGCCACAAAAACAGGAAGGAGCTCACCTGAGAATGGATCAACGTTATGGAAGTTGCTGGGGAGCCTTCCCCATCGATTGCGGCCTTCTATGTCCACAGCGCACAAAGAGCAAAACAAGGTTCAGGCTGTACATAGGCCCATGATATGTGGCTCTTCTACATGCACTTGCATTTTTACGGTGTCTACGCTGCATACGATGACGCTGCTGAGACATCCCTGGTCAAAAGCTTGCACAGATCCCTTTTACGAGAGTGATATGGCTACTCAAGGAAGTTGCTCACCAACGTGCTCATGATGACCTGCGGACATTCCCGTAGCCGATATTTCCTGCAGCAGAAGCAATTATGGCGGTGAGACGGACAACAGGGGACAGGTCAGTAGCTTCATGATGCCAGCTCCAGGGATTCTGGCAGCTTGACACTGCGGTGGACACAGTGCCACTACTGAGCCCAGCTTCTTGCCTTCTCTCAGCATAACCAAACTTACAACGAAGGCAATGACGGATCAGGCCTGAAGCCCTCGATCGTTGAGAAAGCCAACAGGCTCCAAGCAGCTTGTCGACTTAAAATTGTGCGTATGAGGCAAATCTCACGATATTTGTGGGTTTAAGATACCGGGAGCTTCAAAGACAAGGCCGAAGTGAACTTTTGTTGGATTCAGCATTCAGCAACGTGCTGGCAAGGTGGTGGCCTTCCTCACCCCTGAGCCCTTGAGGGCAGGGGACTCTAAACTAACTTTTGAAGTTAGTTTAGGTCTCCTTTTGAGGGGATTTGTGCGGGTTCTACAAATAAATGCTTTCAGGTCAGGCTGCATCTCATCTGCTTTACAGCTATGCATCGCCCCTGTTTCAGCCTCATTTGACTGCGGTAAAGCAATGTGGTTTGTCGTGCTCCTGGGCCGCAGGTGTCTTTTATATCGCTGGCACTGCATATACACCGCAAGGCAGCCCTTTTTCCTTACTTTGGCGCTCGCACTGCCTTGTATGTTCTTGCATCTATTTTCTCTTAATTTCAAGGCAGCACTCTAAATTGTGCTGGATCCAGCGAGGCATCGGATAAGCATGATGGATGCTGAGGCATCATCCAGGCTTGCAAAAAAGGTAAACTTACATCAAATGATCAATCAACTTCAGTCTGTCAGTCAGTCAGTCAATCAGTCTGTCAGTCAGTCAGTCAGAATTCTTGGCAGCTTTGCATGTCTGCAAACAGTCAGACCAACGGCTCATGCTCAGCAACAGCACCGTGCAAGATGCAGTTCTCATTCGGACTTGCATCTTCGGTGCCTACATAGCTCGCTGACTGCAAGACAGTCTTAGGTGCAATGGCCACATGGACAAAGGGTCCGATGCATGCAGCACAACAAAAGCAGTAGGCGCATTCGTTGGAGCAATGGCCATATATGTCACACATTCATGGCAACATCTGCACATGCAATGGTGCCCTGGCCAACCCGGGCAGCGTTGCATGCGCATCGGAAACAATCTAAGCCGCACAAAGATATTGTTTGAGTCCAATTCCCTCACCATGTCTAGCCCCTCATCAACAATGGCATTCAAGCATGCCCTGAACTCTTGCAGCGCATGCCACTTCAGGGCCTCGATCGCAAAGCATGCCAGTCACCATCGGGTCACACGCTGTCCAATTGGAGTCACACATTTGCGCCTGCATCATGTAGCAGGCACTGCTCATTGGCACAAGCATCCTCGTTCCCACCAAAGGGCGTCGGATTCCATGCCAGCTCCGGTGTAGCCTCAGTGTAGGCAGGGGTACCAATGCACTCATTGCAGGCAAAGCTATAAGCGCAGTCATCATAGCAGACTCCATATGCCATGCACTCGGTGCAGCACCCGCACTGGCATGTGCGCAGGGGCCAGCATCTTCGGCTGCAGACTCTGTCGGACTCGCATGGGCGAGGTCCTCAAGCGCACAAAATTCCCCTGCCGGTGGACGTCTCTGATAAATCGGACGCCATCATCAGCAACCTGACCTAAATGTTGCCTGAACAGCTGCATCTCATCTGATTGGCAAAGCGAGCCTTCTGCATATGAGACTTCAAAGTAATGGATGCATCCAGCACTGAGCAGGGCATCCGCAAATTCCAAGCAGAGCTTGGATTCGGTCTTCAAGCGCAAGAGCCGCAGGCCTCGCAGCACGAGTACAATGATGCGGAGGTCGCCGGATGCCTGTCATGTCACACACATGACATCCAGTCAGCCCGATCATGATAGCAACAAAGCCACTTGCAGAAAACTTTCCCCACAGCAAACACCGTACTGCACACGTCTTTTGGCAATGGCATGCATGTGCCTTCCTCTTTTGCAAGTTGTCGCAGAGAAAAGGTTGTGCTTACCACAACGACAAGAGTAGTCAGCTGATGGAAGTGGACTGGCTGCCAGAAGTGCAGCGAGGGTCCAATGTGAGCTGGTGAACTAATCTGAAGCTGGAGCAATACTGGCAGCCCGTTCCAAATTGGGGCATTCCCCGCCTGCTCAATTTCATACGCTTCGGCTCGGATGCAAACACTCTTGATGCGGCTGCAAACATTCATGGGCCAACGGACGGCAGTTTCCCGAATTTCGGCCGCGGTGGCATCTATGTGGATAACAGGCTGTCTGGCAGCCGATGCGCTTAGCTGCACTGCCAGTGGCAGGACCCCTATAAGGAGAGCTGCTGGACGGCTGCAGGGAGGACAACCACATCCTCCCCAGCTGGACTACTTGTCGCTAGACACCAGAGAGTGCCCGCTGCTCCCAGCTATGCCGCAGCTGCAACACATGCTTTTGTCAGCCATGTACGGAGGATGAACAGCACTGTCGGTCGCTAGAGCAGCAGACTGCCTTGCGCACGCTGCAACTCTTCACCCCAATTCACTTTGCCATCCAATCATGTCATCTTACATCCTTGGATGGCAAAGTGAATTGGGGTGACGAGTTGCAGCGTGCGCAAAGCAAGCTGCTGCTCTAGCGACCGCCAGTGCTGTTCATCTCCGTGCATGGCTGAAAAAAGCATGTGCTGCAGCAGCGGCATAACTGGAAGCAGCAAGCCTCTCCGGTGTCTAGTGACAGGTAGTCCAGCTGGGGAGGATGTGGTTGTCCTTCCTGCAGCCGTCCAGCAGCTCTCCTGAAAGGGGTCCTGCCACTTGCAGTGCAGCTAAGCGCATCTGCTGCCAGACAGCCTGTTATCCACATAAATGCCACCGCGGCCAAAATTCGGGAAACTGCCGTCCGCTGGCCCATGAGCGTGTGACAACACAGCTTGGATGGTACGTGCTCCAGGTCTTGCTGAGGTTGTGAAGACGCAGGGTAAGCTCCCTGCCAGGCAGCATGATGCTCTGGTGCTGATCAGCTGCTAGTTCCGGCATCGGATCACTGTGCCTAACATCCATGCTGATCGTCCATGCTGGGCTGCTTGCCAGTGCCGCACCACCCACCGTAGGACTGACAAAGGCCGGAGCATGGCCATGAGTTGCCGTTCTTGCACTCTGATGCGCTTTAGTTGAACTGACCATGTGGTCCTATATGGATAGCGGCAGGTATTCTCGGCAGTGCACCAGTGGGCCCATTCTTATCAGGTTGGCTTGCTCACAAAAAGCAATGCCTTACACCTGCAGCCATTAGCCAGACGCAACTGAACGTCAGGAACCACCTGCATGTGCCACTAGAGCGTGCCCATTCCTCGGTCAGCATCATGCCAGCAATCTTCTCCCAAAGCTCAATGGGGAGAGCTTGCATAGAATAGGGCTCTTCCTCCACCTACACAATCACACAAGCAGCTCGGGATCCCTGGAGTGTCCTAATATCATTCAATTCATTGATCGTGTGCCTTAAGGGCGGCAGCAGCGCAATAGCAGCTCACCTGCCGTGGGGGACTGATACAATTCCCCATTGGAGTTCCTTCTCCAATGAGACAGGACTCGGAGTAACGCTTGTTTCCTCCCTTTGCGCTAGAAAATATTTGGCAATCCAATGTTCGTGAAGAGTGAGCAGCACAATCGATGTGAGCGGCTGAGCAGGAGGACGTTTTCCAGAGGCGGCAGCCGCGCCAAAACTGGCACAGCACTGCACTTTCTCTTTTAGACATTCGTTTGACCATGCTTAAACTTTTTAGATTGTCTAAGAGCTCTTGTGTGCTTTCAAAAGCGACAAGACACACAAAGACTTCACGTTGGTTTGCTGTTGGCTGACCCCCTAAATTGCGATGGTTACTCAGCCACCTACAGCACTGCAGACCCAGCGCTGACTAGAATCCCAGGGGAGACAACCTCTCACGCTCGGCTGCCAGTCCCTTGCAGTGCGGCCCGTGCTGGCTCCAGTGCACTGCCTGGCATGCGCGATCGAAGTAGGGGGCACTGCAGACAATGCAGCGGAACTGCTTGACACCTTGCGCTTTGGGCAGAGTGGGCTGGTGCACTGCAGTGGCTCCCCTACATCACATCAAGACCATTTCCCTTTGCAAAGATCCTTTGACAAGTCAAGTTCGAGAAGCACTTATTGCTCTATGCCTTAGGCCGACTGCCAAAGAACCAAAAAGGGCGCACAAAGGCAAGGTGAAAGGCAAGGTCTCACCTGGATAAGCAAAGCCGGGAGGCTGAGTACATATTGCTGGATAGGGTGGGTTGGCTGCTGTCTGATCAGATCCTTCAAAATTGCTTTCAAGAAAGCTCAGCTGTTGCTCGGTGAGTGTCCAAGTGCCATAAATCAAATCCAAACGTCCCCGCCCGCAATACTCTGCAACAAACAACATACACGCATCACTGTGTTGTGCCAAAAGTAAAATGCAAGCAATACAACCCCGGGGTGTCGAAAGCCAGAAGAACCCTTAGCGTCATCTTTGAGAGGTCCATTATACTGCAGAGTTTGCATGTAAGATGCTTGCATCAGCTGCGACTGCTGAAGCGCTCAACACATCACAAATAGATCTGAAGTGTGCCACACACCAACAACACATGTAAATGCACAAGTAGCAGCGAGCACACCTGCAAGAGCCTCGGCTTCCAGCACTATCGATGCTTTGGGGGGTGCCCCGAAGTGCGCTATTGTGCCAATCATGCACTCCCAATACGATTTTCCGTCCAGGCCCGGGTACGAAATGAAGAGCTTATCCCCTTGTTTCGGCGGTCTGGGCTCTCCATTCTACTGTGACATGACAATCTGCAGTATGTCCTTGGGCAGCTCTGGCATTATTTCCTCCTTGAAATTCCTGCAGGCCCCACCACACGCAATTCTTTAAGACGTAGAACATGTGGTTTTGTCACACAAGCACATTGTAAATGCCCAGGTTGATACTCCCAAAGATGGGTGCAGCCATATAGAGCATGCGCCCAGGACCCAACCTGAGCCGAGAGCTCACATGATCTTGACATGGCAAGCATGCTCATGGTGGTTGAGGAAATCTATCGCTGGCTTGATGTTGCTGCCGCTGCCTATGCTGTGCTTGCAAGTCATGACCTGCACACACGAAAAATTGGCCTTCTGATCCACCGGCAAACAATGCCTTTCCCAGAGCGCACGGATGTCTCGATTCTTACGCACATGGCAGCATTTTGTTGAAAAGATACTGATGCAGCATGACCTCAAGAAAACAGCAATTAGTGGCTCTCATGCCACCAACTCACTAGCGACATGGCCCACTATATGTCACCGGCGTTCACTCCCAAAGCAGCGGCAAGAGGAGAGGAAGTGGCCATGAAAGCGCTGACAAATATGGCTGAATTCTTTCTCTCTTCGTCTACTTCCCCTTCAACCCGCTTGATCTGTATTGAAGTCAGGCTTGCATAACCACAATGCATACACAAAAATGTACTTCCTGGCCACCCAACCCCTGCAATGCATCTCAAATTATCAAGTGAAGTGTCTCCCTGCAGGGTAAGTTGTGATCTGCATTTCGGTCCAGAGGGGCAGAGCACCTGCCCTGGTGGGAGACTGAGTCGGGTGCAGGTCAGGGTGCACATAGACTCCGTTGTCAGTGATCCAGGATCGCAGCAGGTTCTCATCTGACACATCCTTAGGCCAGC
>JADEYI010000195.1_pt1 | contig 110224 bp, 170 predicted proteins | sample 8542331 | NCBI WGS metagenome assembly JADEYI01 (sample SAMN16510988, study PRJNA670497) | mine drainage metagenome | isolation source: biofilm near Copperflume 1 | place: Germany: Marsberg coppermine Kilianstollen | collected 2018-02
ACGCACCCTGTACGGCTTCGGCGGTTAGACAGCTGCTGCAGCTGCCTGCCTCCAATCAGAAACCAAACCGGTGTTATTTTAACACCACCATATGTTGGAAAGGCTCTGCATCTTTGCAGCTCCATCACAACATTCCAGATGGCCCCATGAATCTTCTTCTTAATCAAATACCAGCATTCAAAATGCAGGATGTGAACCTCACATTGTGAAGCAGCACAGATGATTCCCTATATATTTCACTGCTGCCTTTGTTTGTTCCATTACTGAGATAGCGAGGACAGGAAATCTGCGCTGTGGAGAATGGAGTGGGGTCCAGGCATGGCTATTTCCTTGAGGTACTTGAGCACAGCACTGTCCTGCTCAGCCCACTCAATCGTGGTACAATGCTGTGCGACCATCAGCTTAGACAGGATGCTGCATCTTGAAGATCTGCAGAAGCCTGTATGAGACTGTTAATGACAGTGTCATCATCGACTGATCTTCAAATAGCTTCAGTCAATTAGGAGGCACTGGTTGACAGTGCAGATTGACTCAACAAGTAGCGACTTCTGGTGTGCAGAATTGCCAGCGCGCATGTGTTAGGGCCCCTAACTTAGGGGGTTGTGAGATCTCGAATGGGGGACTGGTGTGAAATCAATTGCTTGAAAGGGGGATACGGTAGCGCATTTGACAGGATCAGAAAATGTTGGCAGAACAACACAGTCCGTATTCAATACCAATAAATTTTAGGCCTGTGCAGTGTACAGTATTTCATGAGCTGGGCGAGGCCTTTGCGCAAAACATATGTTGAACATTGCCCCCCACTGTCAAGCAAAGCACTGCAATTTTGTTGACATCAGCTGAGCTGGAACCAGCTGGTCGCAACGTTGGGACTTCAAGTTGTTCCCAGGCCTGTTATGCATTATCGCTCAGCAGCCAATCTAGACAGCTTTCATGCATTACAGTATGTGTAAATATTAATTAATTATAATCCAGCCATCTGAAAAGATTCAAATTTATTGGCCATACTTGCTAAGAAGCTCTGAGCTGTCACTGAAGTGGCACTTGAATTCTGAGTCTACCTGAACTGAGGACTCCAGCGCAAAGTTGCCTAGGGCGCTGTCATAGCTCTGCCAGACAATTGCATGTCATGAAACACACAGAACTTGCGTAAATTCGTGCTGCTACGGTGAATTAATTGTAGCAGGGTAAATGCACCGCTGTTGACATGCATGATGGATGTCAGAACCCGAGAGCATATACAACGGAGTGCACAAAGTAAAGACCATTATTAGAGAGTCACAGACATGAACTCACATATCAAGTCCACCTGAAGTGCATCGCCTCTAACAAACAAATTGCTAGCCAGCCAGCGCTGAGATGTGGGATTCTCTTGGCAGGTGGTCAGAGAGGCCTAGGGCGGTGCGGCGTGAGAACTCCGGCACACTGACAGCTCAGCTCTGCTGGCACAGCAGTACGTCTGTGAAAGTGTGAAATGCACCGAATTTACTAATGTTGCTGTTGTAATTGCGTTGCAGTGTTATCAAAGCGCATGCCACTGGCAAGCATGTCAGTGTCCAAGGGCATCTGAAGTGCATTCGAATTCATTAGGCAAACAGAGCAACCTGATAATACAAATGCAACATTGACAATGCTAGTTCATCAAGCTAATCACATGCGGAGGTTGCCACATGATGTGTGGCAGGCCTTGCAATTGAAAGATAGAGATTTCCATCGAGTGGTGGTGTTAAAATAACACCGGTTTGTTTTTGCGCTGCTGTGTGGAGAGCAGGCAGCTTAGGCGGAGGTGAACTTGGTCACAGCCTTGGTGCCCTCAGACACGGCGTGCTTGGCCAGCTCGCCGGGCAGGATGAGGCGCACAGCGGTCTGGATCTCGCGAGAGGTCACTGTGGGCTTCTTGTTGTAGCGGGCCAGCTGGGCGGTCTCAGTGGCAATCTTCTCAAAGATGTCCGTGATGAAGGAGTTGAGGATGGAGATGGCCCTGGAGGAGATTCCAGTGTCGGGGTGGACCTGCAGCACGACAGATACACGTAGTCAGCTATCAAATTCTTGATGCAGTCAGACCTGTGATTGCTGTCAAAGTGCTGTTCTTCTTGGCCAGTTTGCATTGTGCACAGGGCCTATGCCACAGGCAACAATACAACGTTCAAGTAACAAGCAAAATCATAATGTGATATCGCAGCAGCAATATGGAAGCACTGTTTGGCCATTAAGATGCTGTGGTTAACAATCAGCGATGTGTCAGGTGCAAGCTCAAAGACAGCGAGCAACCCGTTGCTTCCGTCGCAGCACAGAACGCTGGCTCACCTGCTTCAGCACCTTGTAGATGTAGATCTTGAAGGACTCGACCTTGGCCTTGCTCTTCTTCTTGCCACCGGTCTTGGCGGTCTTCGCGACCTTTTTGGCGGGCTTCTTCTCTGCCTTGGGAGCCATGGCTGCTTAACTGGGTTGCGTGAGAGAAACGAGGGGCTTTGCGGATGAACGTAACGAAGAGCTGAAAACGTTTGAACTTTTTTAGCAAAGCAGCAGAGTGTAATATTCCGGGTGCAGGCGCGGGCCAATCAGAACACGGTATTCCCAATGCCAAACTTGTCTTCTGTGGTCCTCGAACACTGCTCGCTGATTGGCCGGCGTCGGAGCCCGAACCTCAAAGCTTGTTGCTCAACTCATTACCGTCAAAACGCTTTCAGAGATCAATCTGTGCTTCCAGCTTCCTTGAAAACTTCCGAGCTCTCCAAAGCCTGCTATCATGTCTGGACGCGGCAAGGGAAAGACAGCCAAGAAGTCGGTGTCCAAGAGCACCAAGGCTGGCCTGCAGTTCCCCGTGGGTCGTATCGCCCGCTACCTTAAGAAGGGCAAGGTGAGCATGACTTCTATCTTTGATCTTTGTTAAAGTTAGAGTCGCTGTTGTCCTGGTTAGTGTGCGCCTCGAAGGATCCCTATGAATGTTAAATCAAGGTCTGCAGCCACTTTTGTATTTGTTCTCGGTGGCGTAGAGGCATCTGGCGTGCACAGTGTTTGTTACACTTGTGGTTGCCGCGCTGATTGTCTTGGCATAGAGTCAGTCAAAGTGACTTGGCCTATTATGGTCTTGCACTGGGATGTGCCATCCTCAAGCTGAAAAGCAGTAAGTGACTTGCTTGTGTGCTGTGATCCTGCAGTACGCCAGCCGTGTGGGCGCTGGTGCCCCAGTGTACCTCGCCGCTGTGCTGGAGTACCTGGCAGCTGAGATCCTGGAGCTGGCAGGCAACGCTGCCCGCGACAACAAGAAGACCCGCATCATCCCCCGCCACATCCAGCTGGCTGTGCGCAACGATGAGGAGCTGAGCAAGCTGCTGAGCGGTGTCACCATCGCCTCCGGCGGTGTCCTGCCCAACATCCACTCTGTGCTGCTGCCCAAGAAGACCGCCAAGAAGGAGTAGACTGTCTCCAGGCGCCACCCAAAAAACAAACCGGTGTTATTTTAACACCACCAACAGTTGGGAAGTCTCATGCAAGCTTGTGAGCATAAAACTCTAAATCTCTGTGCTTCCACTTAGCAATTGGCTGGTCAATGAGAAATACTACGGGCATATCATGATGTGCCACATTGTACGATATCAGTTCAGGATGTTTTTACTGGGAACTCTTACAGAAGCAGAAAAGTACAGTCTGCCAACATATCCGGCAGGTCACAAACCGCCCAAATCAAGCCTCCCTGCAGTTGTAGTTTACAGATGCCCCTATTTATACACTGAGGAATAAGCTCAAGATCAAGAGCAGCATGGTTGAGTTCACTCATATCCTGTAGCCCAGGTTCTGAGGGAATCACCTAGCCACATCAGCACCGTGGCTGGTGTGGCACGTACAATGTATGTACAGAATTCTGCTTTGAAGGGACACGTCTGTACAGCAATCTCTTTCAAATGCACTTGTACAATCACCAGCTTATTTCTATGCTCTCATCTCAACATTCTGCCTAGCTGGCATGTCTCCGCATCTTTTCAAAGATATGAAAATATCAGTGTTCAAGTTGGTTCTGAGTTGCGATCCAGCAGCTTTACTTCAAGACGCGGCTGCTTTGATGCTGTAGCATTTGGCCTCAAGCTGCTCTGCCCTCCACCCTCCCTGTTGCACCCACACAAGCTATTGAATCTCCACACATTGCTCCTCAGTGCTCAAGGCACATTTCTGCATGCTCCCTGACGTTGAAAAATTGTAATCCACTGTATGTCTGCTTTGCTGCTGCAGCAGTGCAACAAAAAGCAAGTCAGTCACAGCACCATCAACTCAATCCTGCTTACTGTCCGCACACCATCAAGATTGATCTATGCTGTGCATTTCCTGCCCAAGATTGAAGCACTGCAGCACAGCAGTTAACATCAGGCGTCAAGGATGAGATGCAGCATCAGCACTGCAGAAGCACACACCTGCTGTCAACGTCCATGGACTCTGCAGGTGCGTTGAGCGCAGCACCTCGAGCCAGCTGGTAGTTGGCGCCCAGCAGGCAGTCCTCCTCTGGCGGCAGGCGCAGCCCAAACACATTTTTCAGCTCTGGCAGCGGCTGCGCATTGCGGCGCTCTGCCAGCTGCATCAGGACCTGCAGCATGCAGCAAAGCGCTAAAAAATCGCTAAGCGCTATCACCTAAAAATATTTAAAGAGTACCGATTTATTTATTAGATGGCACATGTAGTGCCGGTGTGTGCTGCTGGTCTTGGCTTGTGCAGTTTCCATGGCACCCAGATTGGCAGGCCAGCTGCCGCAGCGAGGGTGTGTTCCTCTGCCTTCTGCCAGCCTAGATATCGACACATGCGTCCTTCCGCATGCCTGCTGTATTGTGGCTTGCTTTCTGTGTTGGGATACCGGTGCAAGCGGCTGTTGGAATTTGCACTGCTTCAGGCATTTCCAAGTGGGTGATAAGCAAAGCCCACCTCCTGAGGAGGTGGCTTGGCGAATTGGAAGGTCTCCTGGGACTGGATCGCAAGCATGACATCCTCCATCTTGATGCCGCCGCGTGGTGATTTGCTGTACGCCTGACATCACAAGGCGATACTCATGCTGGGGCCGTCCATTTCAATTGTAAAGCATCACTGAGCTAATATGGTAATCACGGACCTGTGCATCTTCTAGGATGTCTGACATGTATCTATACAGGAACTCCAGCAATTGAGTCACCACAGCTGGTTCGTAGCGCTTGACACCCTGCGCAAACGTCCCAGCATCGTCTCATTAACCAGGCTCCCTGATTAAATAAAGGAGAGGCAGATTGACACACCCCTAGGCCAGAGTCTGTATCAGCATTCCTGGTTGATCCCTTCTCGATCAAATGTCGAGAAGCATCAAAACTCTGCGAGATGACTTGTGATGAACTCCGAGCTGAGATGCACTCACCATGGATTCCAATACATCCTTCACCAGAATTGCTCCCTTTGGGAGATCCTCGTCACTCATCTGTCTGCAAGATCTGCTAAAACCGATGCGGTCCCTCCACTTCACATTCCTTCTGAGGTATTATCCTGGAACGTTGTAATCACGTTCACTCTTTTTTCAGATATCCGAGGAGGAAGTGTATGGATAGGCAATGGGTGGCTTCAATCGTTGCACTCGATCACAAATGAGGTCTTTGGAGCAACAACGCGGAATAGCATCCCAGATATCTATTGGCATTGGTATTCGACCTCACGATACAATAGCACTGGAATTCTGTCGACCTGCCCAATATTGACCAGTGGGCTGCCCGATGGCGGTGATGGGCTGCTGGCACCATCAAGGTCGGAGGAGATCATCAGTATTTTGCAAGTTAATGTTTTCCTATTTCTCTAAAATTGGATTCTAGGACACCAGTGCAACTGCATTGGCATCGCCGGCCCGGCGATCCCAGGAGCCTGTGCTGCGCCGCACCATATCATATGATATGGCATGCATGCAATGTGATTACGCCTTCCGAAGTCGAGTCTAGGAAATCCAAGTTATCTTCAAGTTGATATCCACGTGGTGCACTGGAGCTGTTGACAATGCAGCTTTTTCTCTATAAATAGGACTAGTGCCATCGGGTATGCGTATTGTCAAGTTGACCGTCAGAGACTGCTTGAAGCGCCGCCGGCGGAAGTGCCGTGGGCAGGCAACGTCACCACAGCTGTCTTGGCTACCCTTCGTCTGATCAGGATGCCAGCACTGTTCCTGAGGACCCCATGTCCCAAGGTACTGCCCCGACATTGTACACAAACACACTGTTCATATCAACAAGTAACGCAGCTGGTGGACGAGCATCGCATACACTTTTGATCATGAGAGTACTGCGCCAGTCTTTTGCCTGCGCCCCAGCTGTGCACTGTATCGTGCAACTCCGCTCAGCAGAGTCTCTTTGTCTCTACTATCAATGCATCCGGCTCGCTGCATCCCGCTCTGGTACCTCCGATCATCTCTGCTGCCATCATTGAATGATGGCAGCCAAGTTGGCTTAGCTTGCGGCCACAGCGCCGGTGGCCCCGGCCCCGAGACCCACTCCAATAAGCAGGCCAACGAGCACGGCCCACCAGCGGCTACCGGCCGCCCCTCCGGCTGCTCCCAGCAGCATGCCAATGCGTAGGCCCAGCCAGCACCCAGTGAGGGCCGCACCGCTCAGCAGGCTGTACAGCAGCTCTGGTGCCATCCATCAACCTGCAGGGGCCACGATGGACGTTCATACTTGCTGTGGAGGGATTTGTTCTTTTGCAATTAATCAAAACATCTGCATTCGCGGACTTCTTGAAGCGCAACCTCAAGGAGACAAGGAAGCGTTTTACATTCTAAGGGCTTCAGAGCAGCTTCCCAGCTTCAGAGCACGACGAGCATTCTTTACGATGTATCGGATCCTAGATTAACCTGAACAAATTTGCATTAGAGCGTGATGAATTCACCTCTGCTGCTTTGAAGGATCACCATTCCTTGGGAGCTCCGACACCAACGATCTGACCTGCCAGCACGTTCAAGTTTGTGACATTGTATCCAAGCCACCGTGTTTATCTAGACTAGTAATCGTGCCAATCTCTTCTGCTCGATTGCACTGCTTGATGACACAACGGGTGTCGGAGGTTTCGACTAGGTGCCTGCATGGTTTGGGGTCTGCTATAATCCCCCAAGTGATTTAGCAAATTTTTGGATGCATTTGCGATCTTATAAATTGATTATCACACCTCAACATAAAGTTCGCATTTCATTGCTAAAATCCTTCTCATCAATACGCTATGCGCAATGCGAGGAAGATTGTGATAAGCTGAGGTGGCCTGATCATGGCTGCTCCTCGTCTTTTTCTCGAGTTTGACAGCAGGCTCCAAAGCGAAATAATCAACCAAACCAACACGAGATTTCTGTAAGTGTTCCTGTGCCATGACAATGTGTTGGCTCTTCTGCATCGCGCACAAGGGCATGTTACATCTACTGAGGAATTTTTGCTGATGGCCAGGTTTGAACCAAGAAAGGTCGTAAAAGACGTTGCCTCGCTTGCATGTCTGGTAAGCGTCGCGATCAAGCGTATTTCTGTGCCACTTTCAAAGTTGACTTCCGGCTCACCTTCACATCCAAGACAAGGCGTTGCAGAATAATCTGAATATGCTGTTTACAGATTGCAATGGAGTTCGGCATCCCTGCCTCAACAAAGCTGCGCCTGTGTGTCAATGGATATGCAGCTCCTCCCCAGGGGCCAGGCTCCTTGCTGCGGGACAATGACACAGTCAATGTTGCCCCTGTTCCCACCCTTCTCACTGAGGTACCAAGAAAATCACAATCTCCGGTACCCAATGAGCATCTCAATTTCTGCCTCATGCATGTGTCTTGCAGCCATGTGGTGTGTCATCATCTCACGAGGTTTTTGTATTCTTGCAGAAGCTGGGGAGCGACCTGGAAGCAGCCGTGAGGAGTGCAGTGGCCAGTGGGCCGGTGAAAGAGGCGCTGTCCCAGTTGCTTGCCGCAGCGCAGACTTTGGGCGGGGACAGCCGCCAGCATGCCAGTGCCGGAGCAATGGTAGTGTCTGCAGGGAAGAAGGCTGCCAAAGCAGAGAAGGAGCCTCAAGCCGCAGAGCAGCCCTCCAAGCCCAAGAAGAAGCGTGAGAGAGCAGAGGCAGCAGAGGATGCAGCTGCGCTGAACTCCCCGGCAGCCCCCGCAAAGAAGAAGAAGAAGCGGCTTGCAGGCACAAAGGGAGACACCCAGCCTGCTGCAGCTGACAAGGAGCCTCCTGCTAAGCCAATCCTCCCAGCTGCAGGCAAGCTCATGCGTTTCCATCCTAAGAGTAATCATGCAACACTGAATGCCGACCATTATGTTGCCTACTTAAATCCAAGTAGGCCATCAGTACCCTTGCTCCGTGTTCAATGCCTGGCATTGCTGCAAATAAGATGTACTGTTTCCCCACTGCAGACACTTCTAGTGGAGATGATGACAGCGCTGATGTCAGCGACAGCGAGGAGGAGCCAGGCACTGCTGGCAAGGGCCCCAGCCGCAGCGCTCGCCGCAAGAAGCTGAAGCGGCAGCTGCGCAGGCAGGGGGCGTTGGACATCAGCCTCAAGCAGCCGTCAGCAGGAGACAGGCAACGCCCCTGCTCTGCAGGAAAAAATGGCACATGACAAACAGTCACAACACTGACCCACTCACGTGTCACCGAAAGGAGGACTATGTGCCAATTGAGTCTGCCTTGCAGCTCTAACGTCAAAATCTGTGACTTTACTGGGTACGCTTATTGTGTCAAAGCAGTGTTACAACGAAGTGACCCACTTGTCCGCAACAGAAAGCACGCTTACATGCTCATCCAAAATGCAATGCGCGAGGATGTGACTTGATCGTGGTGCGTGGGTGCATTGAACTCAGCAGTATTAGTGCTGTACAGGGGTGCAGCAGCAGCAGCTGTGAGAGAATGGAGGGAGGAGGAAGCTCCGCCAGCACCTCAGGCGCTGCCCAAGCGTGGTGACACCTGGGCTAAGAGCAGGACGGATGTGCAGTTCATGCAGGAAGGCCACGTGTATTTCCCCGACTCGGTACGCCCTGGCACGCCCAGAAAGAGCCACAGCTTCACTGCATGGGTTGCTATGCTGCTTTCGATCAGTCATGCTAGGTGGGAGTGTCTACCATCAAATGATCCAATAGAGTTGCATGCACTGCATGTCACGGATTGTGTGAGTGTGCATTTCCATGAGAACAGTACAGCAATAATGGTGCTTTCTGCCACTACAGGATGACGAAGAGGGGATTGGCGGGGGGAATCGCAGAATGGACAGAGCACAGAATGGACAGCCAGAGAGGCCAATTTCTAGGAAGCTTCCTGGACCGCCGCCGCGGCCGTATCCGAGTGCCGCGCCGGAGGTGAATGTCTTGGCCAACGGACATGTCCCCAATGGCAATTACCAGCAGCAGCACCTCGCCAATGGGCATCAGGCAAGCTCTTCTCTTTTTGATGTGAACCTCAGCCCTGTAGTTGAGGATTGCAGTCTGCAATTTGCAGATGGGCATAGACGCTGTAAGCTTGAAGGTATACACGCTGCCTTGCAGTGCAAAGCTTGGACCATTAGACTGACCGCAAAGTCACCTTCTTCTGAACAGAGCTTGATGCTCTTGTTGATTGTTGCAGGAACCCAAGCCTGTCCAGACCCAAAAGCAGGCGCCATCAAAGCCAGTGGACGCAGGGCCCAAGACAGATGCAGAGTTCGAGGCGCTGCAGAGGGTCGAGCTTTACCCCATCGAGGGTGATGTCATCGCTTACCGCCTGCTCCACATCAGCGCTGACTGGACGCCCCAGGTGTGCTGTCCACCTCCCTTGCAAACCTGTCTTTACCAATGTGACACCATGCGTCAATTTTGAGATGCGGGAATCACTTGTATGAAGGACACTTCACTTCACCCTCATGTGATTCCTTGCAGCAGGAAGAAGTATAGTTGTGCTGAGTGTGTGTCCCGGCAGGTGTCTGAGTGGCGCAAGGGGCGGGTGATAGACCTGGATGAGCAGAACAAGGTGCTCACAGTGGAGCCCTGGCCTGACAGCAGCGTGCACCCACTCACCGGTCCCAGGCAGCCTTCCCCCACTGGCCACGAGACCTGGTCCGAGCTTGACGCGCTGCAGCCGGTGCGGTGTATACGCACCTTAAACTTTGTTGCCGCGTCACTCCATGGTCCACTATAGAGAGGGTGATCTTTATGCGATTCCGTGCTTTCCATTGCACACCATACATACCAGTGGTGCAAATTTTTTTATGCAGCCGGTGCGGGTGAACATATCTTTATTACCCCTGCAGCATCACTCCAGCGAGCACTATCATAGAGGGGTAATCTTGATGTTACTGCCATACTTAGCAGCATGGCAGCTAGCACAGCAATGATGGCATAGTTCTCCTTAGCTTGTCAACGTGCCCAGTTGCAAGGGCAGCCTTGTCTCTCCATGCTGATATTATATAAAGTTCGTGGCTGACAGCATGTGTGCATGGAGTGCAGCACGAGAGCGGAGGTGAGGCTGAGGAGGAAGAGGAGGAGGGAGAGCAGCCTCCGTCAGACTACAATGAGGATGGAGTCCTCGTCACAGCCCTGACATCCTTCTGTGACATGCGTCTCATACGTGGCTACTCCCCTGCCAAAGAACAAGGTGCGCACACACACAAAAATCCCCTTACAACATACACGTTGAGATATGAAAATCGTCAAAGTCTTGTACACGGAGAGATACTGTGTTGGTGCAAGCCATCTCTTCGCTGTCGGGCTCTGCATGGAACATTTTTCTGGTATTGGGCAGCTTACCAACTACTGAGATAGTAGGTCCCCATGTCCGGCATAATCTTTTGGACGAGTGTGTTCAGGGTGTCTTGCATGTATCTGGAAAACTCACAAGTGCCTGGGACAAGGGTGGACATTGTGCTGTGCAGGTGCCCAGCCAAATGACCCGGAACAAGCACAGCCAGCTAACAGTAAGAAGTTAAGGGGCGCCGATGGCATGGTCATCAGCAATGGGCCTTCTGCAGATGGCCCTTCCCATCAGGGCACACAACATCCGCACAGCACCCCAAGCACAGCAAATGGGTACCCAAGTGGGCTTGCCAATGGCGGACCCAACCTGGGACCACCCAAGCCAGGTGGGCACGGCCTCCAGCAAAATATTTCAGTGATCAAGCTGTATTCTCTATCCGCCACAGCCATCTGATCGACACGAGTATATTCAGAGTTAAGATCTACTCATTTGCGGTGCCTGCCATTCCTGCCTGCAACCTTGAGGGACAGAAGTAAGAGCAATAGCCCCTTTTGCCTAAAGTGTTGAGACTAACAAGAGTGCGTGTGTCGTAGGTGGGACTGTGGTGCAATCCGTCGGCGACTGGGCGGCAATCGCCGCGCAGTTGAAGCGGCGAAGGGAGGAGCTTGCTGCGCAGAAGAGCTCCTCTGCACAGGCTGCCTCACCATCAGTGTCGAAGATCCTCACTCCAGGTGTGCATGCCTTCTGCCTGCTATAAGCCTTTCGCCCATGACCCACTGTTGAGCAGTGTTCATTGCAGCATCGTGAAGTCTGCCAATGACCCAGGATACCCTTCAATTACAGAGCAATCTCACGAGCATGTGATGCTTTGCCGGTGCAGAGGTCAGCAGTGCCAGCAGAGGCCCTGCTCCAGAAGCAACCCAGCAGCCGAGTGCTGAAGGCAATGGTACCGCAGCCCTGAAGTCTGCTAGCCAGGGGAGGGAACCGGGGTTGTCAGTGGCATCAGAAGAGCAGACGGAGAGTGGCAGGGCAGTGGATGCAGCGGCTCAGACACCAAAGTTGCAGGTGATAGGCAGTGGGATCGGCACTCCGGGAGCGGCCAAGCCGCGGCCAGGGGTGCGGTCATCCGCCATCGGGCCGCTGCTTGCGCGGCTGAGAAGGGAGGCCACGAGTGCCGAGGGCTGACCAAATTCTATAGCAGCCAATCCGTACACATTTAAACGACTCTTTCGCTATTCGGTATGCTTACGCGCATGCTGCTAGGATGCAGTGCGGAGTATTGCTTTGGGAGAATGGTCACAATTAATGTCAGGACTGGATATCTCTGTGGGCATGCTCTGGTTTACGCAAGAGGGTGCTTTGCTTTGCCTTCCACGGCGGTGAAGTGTGTTACGTTAGTTTGATCAATCAATGAATTGTATCTTTGTAAGGAGACATGCCTTACAAAAATATTGATCATGATTCTGTGATTCACAGAGCTACGTTAACGCTACAGATAAACAGACAGCAATTGGCAGGTCATGCATTTAGATCATCCTGATCATTATCTGGGTCCAACGATTCGATATCTGACAGCCACCCATCATCCTTGCCACCTGCAACATGCCCACAGCATGCCTTCATAACCAATTGGCTTGCATATGTGTGCTTTTGGATCTAGGTTGACATTATCTAAATTTCATGTAATCAAGATCCAATATAGCAGCATGGATAGGCACAGCGTAAAAGCAGAGCAGAAATCTTCGGGGGTAATAATTGAGCCCTGAGGACAGAGGAAGCTGCATACCTGCTGAAGGACTGCCAGGCTCGGTTGTTCCCAGTGACAGTGCATCAAACGGCAAGCCCGATGCATCCGACGCCACGTCATCATCCGAGCAGCTGAAAATGTCTCCCCCATCAGCATCCTGCAATCCATAAGCCCTTTCTCAGCCTCTGACTTGACCCTGCATGCTTGTCATGCCGCACTTTGCCACATGCGGCTGTTCTAACATCCGCATTAAGACACGTACATGCGCCCATCGCATTCCTCATATGTGACATTTGTCTGATCAGATTTTTGCATAAATAGTGCATTTGCATGACAACCCAGCTGCATGGCATGGCATGCTGTACTAGAAAGCTACGAGCAGCAATGGGAGCAGACAATTCATTGGAGGCATGGATTCTCACCAAGGCTGGATCCTTGTTGGGCAGCCTCTCTTCAGCGATGGATGCCAGGCGCAATGCACCCAGCAGCGAGCTGCAAGAGGAGGATGCCACAGAGCCTCTGCTGCCCAGCTGCCCCTTCTTGGGCACACCACTGGCCCCTGCAAGACTGCTGGGTGCCGACAGGTCCCAATCACCGCCTTTGCTGACCTGTACATTGTCTGGCGCGCATCCTGTGGCGTTGTCAGAGGCCAGAAGGGCAGCGGGAGTGCTGATTGTAGGCGCGCAGACAGAGGCAGGGGGATAGGTGTTTGGGTGGCCCAGCATCCCCTCTGCGCACAAGGTACAAATAATGTCAGCAGTGAAGCAAGAATGTGCCAGGTCATTTTGGTCCAATGCAATAATGTCTTTCCTGCCAAAACAGGATGTTCTCAGAAGATGATCTGAAGCTAGATTGAGGCTTGTGCCATCCCACCATGTTCTGGGTATGAAAGGCAACATCACTCATGCACTGTGACAGTGCCCGGTGCTTGGAACTATAAATTCTTTACACAATGAAAGTTATATATGAAGTACAGACCTGTCATCGATACTGTGTCGCTGATGGCGTCCTGCAGCCTCTCAGCCAGCAACTCCAGGCTGTTGGTGGCTCCTCCCTTCTTGCTCACCTGCACACCAAAAGCATGCACAATTCATCCCCTGCTGACCACTGTGCCAACATCAGCCTTCATTGTCACTGCTTGAAAATTAAACCAATTCTGACGCTTTCTAATCAAAGAGCCATGCCCTTCATGCTGCTCTCAAATAGTTTATGATTTCGCCGGCCCGTCCCTTGATATATCCGCAAACAAGGCACCTCTACCCACCATCAGGGATTGTCACAAAACGTGAAACAGAAGCTTCACCTGCCTTGAGCCCATGGTGTGTGGTGTGTGCCTTCTCGGAGTACACACAAGGACATTGACAGCAGCTCACCTGGGATGGCGCTGTGTCAGAGCAGGGCAGAATGTAGCCGGACTGCCTCGAGATGGCCTCCAACTCCAGCATCAGCCTCTGCTCATCATCCTTGTTAAAGTGCATGCTTCCCTCCGCATGACCTGCACATTCAGCAACATTCACCTTCAGAGCATCCCCCGCGCCTCAGGTCGCCTAATGCTGAATGGGTGCCAGGAGCAAGTGACGTTCTAAATCCCTTGGTAGCCTGGTTTCTTGGTGGCATCTTTCAGGGGCAGTGGGTTAGACAGAATCCACTGGCATGACAATATGACAACGGCAGCATTGGCGACATGCTTACCAGGGGCTGTCTCATTAGAGCTGGGTTTCTGTGGCTGAGTGGAGCATGCTGGTGTTTCCCACAGGCCAGCGTCCTGTGTCAGCCGGGCCAGCAGCTCCTCAGCCCTCTGCAGGGCTGTCTTGGCAGGCCTGCCCGGTGGCTGGAACATTCTGGATACCTTCGGTGCTGCGGTCCTCGCTGCATGATTGTGCGGGGGGTGCATGCGCATGGCCGGTTTGCTGGGTGGCAGGTCTCCAGGGGCGTTGTCCAGGGAGGCTGTGCAGAGCGCCTCCAGTTCTGCTGCTGCTTGCGCCAGGAACGCCCCTGCAATCGCGCATCACCACCCTGATTTTGTGCCTCCAAAGCGTGACTGAATTTTGTGAGTCACGCCTGTGACAAATCATGCAATGCTGGGTGCACATAAATGAGACCAAGTGCCCAAGCCATGCCTGCCTTCCCATCCCTTGCATTTCCTGTCAGGCGCCTTCATGCAGAGCCGGTCACCTGATGCCCAAGATTCAGGGAGCACAATTGAAACAGACCAGCTTGATCAGCTTGAGACTGACGGCCACGCACCAGAGATGTCGGCACCGTGTGGCTGCTCCAACAGATCCTCCAGCCTCGCAAGTCTTGCTGACTCATCGTCTCGCCCTTTACCATGCCGCGGTCCATCGCTGCCTTTTTCCGCGCCGGCTGCACCCTTGTCGGCTGGCACACGACCAAAACCACCTGTCCCGCCGCCCATCCCGGCGACAGATATGGTACAGGACGCATCCGCCCAACCACTGGCTCCCCTCTCTGCAGCGCCGTCCCTTTCCAGCGCCTGGTCTGGCACTTGACCCACTCGCGCCTCTACCCACTCAGCATTGTCCCCGCTATCCCTCATCCACTGCAGATCAGGTCCGGGCCCATTCACTGCGGCCGTGCGTGGACGCTCGGGCGGCGGCGCCTGAAGTAGAGGGTTGTCTGCGAGTTCCTTGTCGACAGGAATGTGGTGGAGGGGTGTCTCAAGGGGGAAGCCGGCCTCGCTGCCGGCACGGCTGCTGCAGCAGGAGTCGGACAGCTCGCCGGGCAGCGTGCGCACCATATCACCTGCCGGCGGCAGCATCGGCTGCTGCGCCTCGCGGAGGTCTGCCGAGTGCTGCGTGCCTGCATGGAGCACACCACTCTTACTGATTTCGGAGCCGGGAGTGGGTGAGAATGCAAGTGCTGGTCATGTGAAGCCATGGCTTCTTTGGTCGGCCAATCCATGGAATGCATGCATTCTGACTGGCCCGTGTACGCATCAACTTAAACAAGGTTCCACAGGCTGAAGGTCTCACCAGCGTGCCCTTGCTGCCCAGCCGCTGCAGGCAAATTTGGCGAGGCCAGTTCCGAGCGTGTCTTATGCGCAGCCGGCGCAATCATTCGCCGCGCTGACCTTGAGCCCTCGCTTGCCCGCTGAGTGTTCGCGGCCGCTGCTTCTGCGGCACAGTGCGCAAGATCCGCATTGAGCGGGGGTGTTGCCTCCTGCCGCAATTGGTAGTGCGCTGCCGCTGCTGGCTGTGCAGGTGCAAGGGAGCGCTCTGTGGCGGCTGCAGGGGCACTGTGTGCGGCAGCCGGCAGCGCTGAATGGGCGCTGAGTTGGCGCTGAGTCAGCGAGTGGGGCCGGGGGACCCTGCAAGCCGGCTGCCTGCGCGGCTCGGGCGACTCCGTCTGCGTCTGCCTGTCCACGCAGCACTGCGTCGTCTTGTCTGCACGGCGTGCCCTCTCTTTTATTCCTTCACCCAATCTGCTGACCGCTGTCTGCGCCACCGGTTCCCGGGGATGGTGATGGCTCTGCGCCTCTGCTGGCCAAGGTGTCGGCTGGGGCCACGTGGCTCGGGGCAGCGCGGAAAAGTCTGGCACCACCCATGGCTGCGTGACAGACATGTCAAGGTAGGCGCCAAGTTGTTGAGGCTCATAGCCTCGGTCCGCCGCCACTTGGCACCGCCGTTCATCTGGGTCCCTGCAATACAAATTCGTCTTAGCCAACTTTGCTGGGCGCAGCTATCTGCCTTTTACTGTCATACATGTGCACATTGCGCTGTTAGCACACATGCCTCCTGTGCAAAAACAAGCAATGATAGAACCACCATGCGGAAACATATTCACAAGCACCTTCAAGAATGGGGGCTGGCGCACAGTGCAGATACAGGAGCCAGACCTGTGAGGCTGGAGTGCAGCCAGCGGCGATGAGGCGGCGGTGGCAGAGGCGGCGGCAGAGCGCCTGAACTGCAGCTCGGCGTCCAGCTGCGCAGTCAGCTGTTTGGCTGCACGCTCCATTCGCAGCCTGTGCAGCGCTGCCCGGCCGCGCTCCTCGGCAGCTTGTTGGCGCTCCTCTTCCCGGGCTGCCTTCCTGCATCCGCACATGCAATGCTAGATTTCAAATACCTATTATAAAGTGGGATCTTCATGCCAGCTCTATAGCACCAGAGCGGCATGGCCTGTCCATTCCACGTTATTCCTGTCCTAGAAGATCTTGCCTCTTCACTGCTGAATGCTCTGTTTCAGAGCCTCATTGCCGTGTTGCCATAAATTCAGACTTAAACAGTGCTACCGTTTATGACCAGACTGACTCAATGTTCTCTATTCAATAGAGTCTGTGGCAAGAGGTTAGAGTAAAGGGAGGTGCTTGGGTGTTGTGTGTGCGACCGCTGACCTGGCCGCCAGCTCAGCGGAGTCGGCAGCGGAGGGCGCGCCGTCAGGCAGGTCGGGGGCCGGTGGCTGCTCAAGACCGGTCTCGTGGAAGCGCGTGAAGCGAAAATCGTATTCTGCGTCGCGCCCCCTGCGCCGCAGACGCTCCCGGGCCTCCTCAGCTGCGCGCCTCTGCGCCTCCTGCTGCTTCACCACCTGCGCGCATGTGCCGGTGATGAACCAATGCACTGCCCTAAACGGTCATGGGTCCCTGTTGGGCAATTCTGCCCTTTTTGACATCACACTGCCCCAGTCCCTCTTTGTGTCTCAGGCCTGTGCAAGATCGCTTCCTGATACAGCATCCTTCACCAACAAGCAGCCTTTACGACTGTCAGCTGCAGTGTCTACAATTAATGGTAGCCCAAAGTTAATGAGACGACTGGTGGAGTGTACACCTGCTCCATGGCCCTGGCCTTCTCAGCGCTCCTGGCTTGCTGCAGCCATGCCACGCGCCTGTCACGCTCCCGCGCCAGAATGTCTCGCTCCATCCGGGCCTGGCCAGTGCGTGACAATTAACTTCAACTGAACCTGGCAGCCGCACATGTGAGATAGGGGACAAGGGTGGAATCCAGGTGTGTTTCAATATATCTGGTGCAGATCGGATTGGGCTGCAAAAGGCAGGGTTGCACAGACAAGAGGGGTGAAGGAGCTCACGTGGTGCGCGGCCTCAGCAAAGCGCTTGGCTGCCTGGTCAGCCTGAACGGCACTGCGAGCGTCGGCAGCCACCTCAGCCCGCCGTGCTGCCTCCGCTGCCTCCTCGGCTTCTTCCTGTGCGAGCAGAGCATTCCGGGTCCGTCTCTGCTTGGGTTGACAACTGCGCTCCGTGTAGTTGTGCCCTATTCTCGTAGGCGGGAGCTACATTTGGACGAGGAAAAGAACAACAGCGGCTGTCACTCAGTGCTGTGACAGAGGTGGCAGCTTGGGGGACAGTGAGTGAGATGCTGTGCAAAGAGGGGTACCTGTGCTGTAGAAGCTGCATGCAGGGCTCTCTGGTGGGCGTCTTGCAGGCTTTGCAGCTCCTGCTGGTGCTGCTTGTCCCACTTCTGCAGCAGCTCCAGATAGAGCTTCTTGCGGTGCTGCGCCAGCCTCTCCTCATACGCCTGCCGATTCGATCTGGCAAACTGCTTCTCCTGCTCCCTCACCTGCAAGAAAAATTCAGGTTACTATCTGATACTGCAAGGTAGCAGATGTTGGCGAAGAGCAAGCGGAGGGTCGCTTGAGTCATTGAATATTTGCATGCGAACATGTGGCGTGTTGTTGGCCATTCTGAAGGACTATCGGATACCATCACCTGCAACAATCTTTGTGTCCTCTTCTTGGCGAACTCCTCTGCAGCAAGCTTAGCTTGCTCGTCGTAGTTCAACCCATATCCTCCCTTCTTTGATTTTGCATCTTTTACCTGCGCAATCATTGCGCCAAATGTCGCGGATGGGACATGCATCCAAAATCTCTTGTTCTGGTTGACCATCTTGTTCTGTATTCTTCTGACTGTGCCTCAAATAATGTTCTGGACACTGCGATGCTCCGAGCTTGTACCATGTCTTGTGAAACGCAAATAGTCTCCATCAGTCCGCAGCTCGTCTCACAGCATCAGGAATGTTCTGTCTCGCCCATAGATGACCGTTCTCCAAAAGGCTGACCCACCTCTTGATGGGGTGTGCAGCCGAGCGCTAGGTAGCGATGAGTAATATATGGGAGAAGGCTTCAAGAGAATCAGGCTGTGCAGTGCAAGTTCTAGGAGAGGGCCCAAGGAGATCAGAATGCCAGTTTCGCACAAGGGACGATTACGCTATAAATTTGTAGGGTTTGGAAGGGTTAGGGTCGAAAATGCACACTTGTCACGCCGTGAAGCTCACTCAACAGCTAAGACCAAAATTTTCCTTCAGACCAGCATTTGCAAAGATGGGGACCCTCCAGCGCCAGACAACTCTGTCTAAGCAGACATCTGCCGTTTTCCAGATGACTCTGGATCAGCTGCAGCAGTCAGTGGGCTCTGGGAAACCCTTTGGCAGCATGAATATGGTGAGAAGCTCCCCTAGCAAGTCAGGCCGGAGCATGATCCAGGAGCTGGAAAGCCCCACTAATAATACGTCGGATGTCTATAGTCGAACAAGACACTCAACAGGCAGTACGATGATTTTGGGTGTGCGTTGCACCCCTGAAGGAAGTTGGAGGTTTGCCGAAGTGTGCAGAATGTCTCAGGCCAGCTTTCCTGGGACTCTCGAACGAAGCCGGGGTGCATCTTAAGCCTTTTAACTTGCATGCAACGCACAGTACATTCATATTGAACTCCGGAAATTCTCGGCTTCGCGTTGGTGTGAGCTGCATGGCGCGATGTCTTCCACGCATAGTCGGGCTCGCCCATGACGGCAGTGATAAGTAAAGATATCAGTGTCAGTTTCACTCTACAAAGCATGCATGCGAGCAATATCAAGGACAGAAAAAGACCTAGCAGATGAGAAGCAAAAGAGAGACTGATGTATACTCTCCTGGATACTTCAGACCACGTGATTGCGTGTCGGCAGGAGGATTTTCTGGCGGCTGTGTGGGACAGAGATGCTGGAGGTGTCCCACCTCCATCAGAGGCAGGGTACAACCTGCCTGAGGCAGTGCCAGCATTCCAGCCCCAGGCCCCTGCAGCGCTGCACCCAGACTACAGGCAAGCTCGACAGCGCAACTTACAATGCACACTGCTACATGCACAGACAAGAAGCCCTCGGTCCACGGAAGACAAGATGCATGCATGCAGGAAGCCACCGGTTGCAGAATTTGCTTTACTGCCAGCGTGCTGTGCTGTGCAACAATGGGTGATGTGTATTGCTCATGCCTGCAGCGGCAAGACTGTGGAGGAGGTGTGGAACTCGATCCATAAGAGCAACGGCAACAATGACGGGCAGCAGCAGGGAGTTTTGCCAGGGTTTCAGACTGTGACACTGGGCAGCTTCCTGGAGAGGGTGGGCGTGGACTTCCCCTCCATGGACCTCCAACAGAATGGCCTGCTTCCCCCTGCACCAGAGCTGCAGGTAAATAGGAAGCTTACCCACAATTTGTTGAAAATGCATGCCATGTCCCTTCATGGCATGGTGGCACAAGCTATCAAGAGCATATAGTGGTCGCAATGAGCAAACAAGCCCCTGCCACATGCTTCATTGCATCTTGCAGACTGAGGCAGGCATGCCTTTTTAAATCTGCAGCTGACTTAGGAGAGGGATGCAGCAGTGCTTGGTAATATTGCAACGTACTTTCTTCATCCGGTGAGCCTCTTGATGCTGCTGCAGCTGTGCAGCTGTTCACTAGTAGGGGTGAGGGTGGGGTCATTGTCATGACTGCATCATTTTTTGCAGGTCCACACCTTCTATCCCCAGGTGGATGCAGCTGTTCACATCACTCAGAGCGCGCCGATGCGCGTGAAGAAGGACCTGGCCCTGCCCTACATCAGCCAGCAGTTCGACCCTGTCATCCAGCCGCGGGCAAGCAGGCGCGGCGGACGGCCCCCCTTCCAGGAGCAGGAAGAGGTGCTCACATCCCCTTTTGCGCTGTCCCTACACACTACACTTCACAAGCTTTGCTGACATACAGTACTGCCTGGGTGTCTCATGTAAGCAGGCTCATGCCTTTCAGCTGGCTCCAAGTCCAAGTTTTCCTTTGGCAGGTGTCCTTGTGAAACAATGGCCACCCTGTCACATTGGGCCCAACTTAACAGGGCTTGTCTGCATCGTTTGGACTAAACTTTGTGTATGTGTCATTTGTGGCAGGCTGGCAGGAGCCCAAGTATAGTGGAGGGTAGGCCTTGGCCGCTGGCAAGGCCTCCAAGTCCACCCATCTCCATGCCGCAGACCCCCTCACACAGCCCCCCCAGCCAGCCGGTGCGTGATCAGCGCATCACTGTCCTACAATGGCAGCCTCTACTATGGTGCTAGGAGCTGTTTATGCCCTTTGGCTTTGCAACAGGCTTCTGTATGGCTTCTTCAAGCCATACTGTCTAGCTGCCTTTGCCGACCTATCCCGGCGACAGGTCCTCCTTCTCTTGCCATTTGTGGCATTGGTCCTTGTTATGGGGCTGATGCCAGAGCAATCTGTATTTGTTTTTGCCAAATCCAAGCCTTCTGTGAAAATGCAAGCCTGCTGTTCTGGGAAGTAGTGTTCATGGGCGAGGCCGTTGACCGAGAGATTTGTGGTCATGCAGGAAAAGAACGGTCCCATGTCAGGCCCCTCCAGCATGCCCATCGATTTCCCGCCCTCCACCAGCGCGCCCGGCACATCACAACAGGCAGGCTTCCTTCTTCTAGCATTATGACTCTCAACTCCCTTGTATCCCCAGTTCGACATACTCCAAGACATCTGCCCTGTAATTTCCCTGTGCATGACACTTCGTCCGGGATACAAGACTCACACTTGCCTTTGGATCATCCCACAACGGTGCAACAAGCCAGTGCTCTCTTGACGGATTAGATGGGTGTATTGCAATCTTCTTCAAGGACCAGTTCCTTCTCACACTGAGAGGTGTGCCGCGGAAGTGGAAGCAAGGTGGTGCAGCGTCATGAATCCACAACTTAAAAGATAATCTGCTGCAGGGCGGGCGCACAGCGATGGCGCAGCAGAATTTGGGGATGCCGCCGCTGCCGCTGCAGCAGCCGACGTCGAAGCAGTCGCCGGGGGCGGCCGCGCGCGCGGCGCGGCAGCGCAAGCGGAAGGCTGAACCGGAGGTCGTGGACGAGCGCACACAGCGCCTGCAGAAGCGCATGGTGCGCATATTCTCGTAAATGAGCCATTTTGAAAGGTCCCACCTCTGTTTGTGCAATGCTAACGGATGTAATAGGGGCAAAAGGCACCCTCCAAGGTCTCAGAAGCTGGCAACTCCCTCATGGTGTCAGACACAGGTGATGGGCGAGGCAGTTGCTTGTTGAGCAGAGGTCTTGTGGACGGTGATATGTCAACTGTGTGCCCTCTCTATCAAGCAAACTGCTTTGTGCAGCACTAAGCTGGGCATGGGACTGTGGCAGCTCCTTCTTGGCCGTGTCACCTGTTCCCTCTCACCCTTTGTTGTCATGCACAGAAGGTGGTGGGCATTGACCGCTTTGAGAAGGCGCAACAGATCTTGATTGTGCTACCTTGGCAAATGCGCCAGCGTGGCATGCTGTCTCCTTCACCTGCACTTTATGCGTGGATGCAGATCATGCGAAGTGTGTATTGCTTGGACTGGGGATTCCTTTGCTTACCTGTGTGCTGGGCTGCATGCAGGTCAAGAACAGGGAGAGTGCAGCGCGATCCAGGCAAAGGAAGCAGGAGTACACAGCCACACTGGAGCAGCAGGTGCGAGCTGACAGTGCATTCAGTACCTTCCAGTTCAACAATTCCACCCATCTTTGTGTTTACCAAGGCTCAAAAGTATCCAAGTGACCCCAGAGCCAAGACAAGATTCCCCTGAGGCATCCCTGCATGGCATGTCAAGTGATTCGGTGGCCCACTTAAAGGTACTCTGGGTTCAAGTCCAAAGGACCACAGATAACTTGTATTCCCTTGGGTCTTCTTCACTCGTGTACCTCGAGATGGGGCAATTGTTGAAATTGAAGTATGTTTATCTTGGCATATGCAAGCAGAGCGCTGCAGAGATTTATGCTCTGGAGATAAATTAGAACCTGACTGCGCTGGCTGCAGGCACGTGCAAGCAGTGTTGCAAAGCTGAATGCTGGTGGGTGCTCAAAGGCTGTCTGTGCTGTGTTGCAGGTGGATGAGCTGAAGCAGCAGAACAGGGAGCTGCTGGAGCGAGTCATCGCGCACTGTCAGCCGCCACCTGCCGCGCATGTGCCCACGCTCGAGGGCCAGCCTCTGAGGCGCACTCGCACAACTCCCCTGTGATGCAGACTTGCCATACAGCTGCCACATCAGATCGGTGTGTGTGTTTTCGGCGCAGATATGGGATTTGTTGTGCCGCTGCGAAGCTACACACCTGTTTCCATTGCACTGCAGAACAAGGAGAAGCTGGCCTGCAGTGCCCTACTGGAAGTGCTGAAAAGTTTTGACCCGGGCTCAGAACTCTTACTCATCTGTATACTTGGGTCTGATCGGCATATCATAACCCTCTGTTGGATTTGTTCACGGTCCATCGGGCTGTTCAGTTTGGTGTACATCTGAATTTAGTATGGTCTGCACTTTTTATTTTGAGGCTGCACAGTTGGGTTTTATTATGGGCAAAGCGCCCTTACAAAGGGAACTGCTGATGGGCTGACCCAATTTCAGCAGCAGAACAAGGCAGACAAAGCACTGCATGACAAGATGATGATGCGTCAGCATTTTATGGGTTTCACAGAATCTAGGAACAGCAAGAACATTTGCAAAAGGCAGTGGTGAAAATAATACTTTGGCTGTTTGAAATGCCAATTGTGCGTTGCAATGCACACATCCTTTCGTATGAAGTCTTACTTTTAGGTTTTGTATTTCATGGCTTTTACAGGCGCATGCATCTGGAGCAATGTGTTGGAACTACTCATTGAAGTGACTCCAAGCAGAAGAGCCCTTTGTGAACTCTAATCACTGTTGGCTCAGTGGCAAGTGTATAAGCTGGGAGGTTCTACTGTGTTGCAACTGACATCATATTGATCTTGTCCGTATGTTGGTGTTTTTCATTCATCACGTTTGTGATGTTGTGCTCTCCTTTGTAGATCATGAGTGGGTGGAAAGCGATAAATACAATAGGAGGTGAAGGTTTTGCGAGCGCCGGGTTTGGCTGTGATGATTACGTGCAATGTTGTAGGAAGTTGATGTCCACACCATTCCTGCTAATAACTTGCATCTGCTGCAGCAACTCTGAAAGCACAGATTGAAATATTGTGCTCATGAAGCAAATTAGTGCAACTGACATGTCCTGTCTATGGCACAGTTTTTCTTCCACCCTTTCACAACCCCAGTTCCCACTGTGGAAGCATGGCTTCACTTCTTGATCCCGCTCAGTCAAAAATTCGGAAGTCTTGCCACAAAGCCAACACTTTGTCCTATATTTCATTGAAAGATGGATGTTGTGAGATTCCTGAGGGACCTTCCCTTCGAGGCAGTGCTGCAAAAGCTGCGGAACACTGGCATCAAGGTGACCTTGAGCCAGCTGCGGCCCCACCTGTACGCCCTATCTTACAGAGACAACTCCATATTTTACACAAAGAAGTACGGCGGGATGAACAGTATGGGGGCAGCGCTGCAGTCCAGAGGCCTCATCCTTCGCAAGGACACCAACCAGCCCGTCTGCGTGCCCTTCTATAAATTCTTCAATTTTGGAGAAGAGCAGGCGCATCCCATTGACTGGAGCACTGCGTTAGTGTACGAGAAGGTTGACGGCTCGCTCATCAAGGTAATATGCCCACGAGTGGCGTTTGCCCGACTGCTTCGCTGCTGGACGTACGAGTCTCCGTCGTTGACAGTCGAGCGATTCTACCTTCTGTGAGGGACGGATTGCAGAGTTCTCCCTGTGACAACTGATTTTTGCATCTGCTTTAACAAAGTAGTGTGGTGGTATGAAGTCAGTGGAGGCTGTGCCTGCAGCTGGTAGAAGCTGATTCAACCCGATGGCTTCTTTGCTTACAGGTGTACTATGATGGGGTGGCTGAGGAATGGGTAGTGGCTACAAGAGGTAATATAAAAATCGCAGCATGTCTTTAAGATTGATTTCGCAGCATTTCCAAATGTTGAGAAGGGCCTGCTTGCCAGACTGTATCGTGTATCAAGCAGCAAAGTGTCTGCTGAAACGAAGCTCTTCTTCATCCTTAACAAAGTTCGACATATATCCTGGACATTTGGCACATAGATGATTGGCGATAGTAACATGTACACATGGATTGTGCTCTACCTGAAGTTGGTGCCCCTGAGCAAAGCTGCTGACATCATGAATGCTTCACAGGAACAATCGACGCACGAGAGGCGCGCGCCAATTCACAGTCAAGGACGTTCAAAGATCTCTTCGATGAGAGCGGTGATACTCCCCCGGCATAAACATCTCTGCAATTTGTGATGCACAGACGAGCCCGAGATCACACAGAATGTACAGATACAAAGCATCTCATTTCCTGATGAAGGGCATGCATGTGTGCAATGTAGCCCCTGTTTGGAAATCAGTGCAAGCGCGATACACTAATCCCATCTTTCATCGTCCTGTTATGATGCAAATTCCTTGCAGAATGATTTTGTTGGCGTTGCCAGAACCATGTCTGAGTGTTTGGATGTTATGCAACCAGTGTCAGGCAGCTGATCAGACCTGAAGTTGGCTGGAAGCAGCTACCCGGATGTCATGCAACCAGTGTCAGGCAGCTGATCAGACCTGAAGTTGGCTGGAAGCACCTACTGTTGACTCACCTCCGAGAGATCAATCGACTGAATTACTAATTGAGAGATTGACTGACTGTGCAGTGGCTTGCACATTGGCGGGCGATCTAGCAGTGTTGAGGCAGCCAAGGGAGACGTGGCAACAGCTTCCTTACTCACAGATGGACCGGACCTGCACATACATGTTTGAGCTGTGCTACCCGGATTCAGTCACAGTGGTCAGGCACAGAGAGCCGCGCCTGTGGCATCTGGCCACGCGAAGGGTGTTCATTGACGAGGCTGCTGCAGTGTCTGGCTCTGTGAAAAGCTACAGCGAGGCCTTCACATTCCCAGAGCTCCGACCTGAAGAGGCCCCTGTGCAAGGCATCCCCAAGGTGCGCAGGAAACTCTCTTCTCAACAATCTCTGTTACATGCTTCTGGTGAGGCTAGTTTGTGTCTAATACTCTGTTGAATTTGTGTTCTAGAAAGGTAGTATTTGTTGCCATCTGGAGCTTTCTGGAACCTGCAGCAGCCCCATAAAGTCTGGGGTGATATTGTTGGCAGTGCATGCCTCGTCTCACAAAGCAAGCACCATTGCATAGCTCAGCTCATGCCATAGGATTAAGCTTTCTTTTCTCCCCCCTCGGGCTGCGATGCATAGTACCGCATTATAGAGGATCGCGTTGAGAGGGGGTCCAACAACCACCCTCTCATGCCTGAAAGTAAGAATTTCATGCAGGTGCAAATGTTCCCCTTGCACACTCTGGAGCAGACAATGACAGCAGTTAAGGCACTCGGCACTCCATCTGCGGCGTCCGGCCGAGCAGCAGCATTCTCTCAGTGCTCACAAGAAGGCTATGTGGTTGTGGACGGCACCTACAACCGTGTCAAGGCACGCTCACATCAATCACTCATCCCTGTCGCAAATGCATGCTATCGCTGCGGGATTGGGGGCGCCAGGGTCTTAATTAATGAATTCTATTATTTCCCTCCGGGTGTGTACTGAGTACAAGGATCAATGATGATGTCACAATATTTTCTGGCTTTGCAGCAAGCCTTGGCAGGCCACACTGTGTGTCTGGAACACTGCATGACACCTCACAGTACTGCAGGCAATACGCTGCATGTCTCTCTGTTCCGAGTCGTAATATGTGGTGTCTATGGTGTCAATTCCTGGGGGGCTGAGCATTCTGGCCATGCATTGCAGTGAGCTAAAGGCTTGTTTGATGACTCATCTTGCAGGTAAAAAGCCCCCTGTACGTGGCGTTGCACCATCAAACAAATCGCTCAGGCGGAGCAGCTCAGATACTGGAGCTCCTGTTGACTGGAGAGGCTGAGGAACTCATGGCCACAATGCCAGAATCAAAGGAAAGGTAAGAGTGCTGGAAGTGCCTGATGCTTGTGACAGATGACAATAAGCACATGCATTGTGTCCTCATCTGGATTCACTTCTCACGAGTCCAAGACTGGGATGGACGGCTTAAATTTCTGCGCCCTGAAAGGTTCTAGACATACAATATCTTGCTGAGCACAGTCCTTGTGACATCTACAGCCACTGACCAGTGGTGAGGTTGAACGTTATTGGATGAGAGAGATGATGAGCTTGCTCAGCAGCTGCAAGTCACTGCGCTTTCATACGTTATCTCTCAGAGCACAGGATGCTCGAGCTTACGTCAAGTATAAGGAACAGGGGCCACATTAAGCTGCTGAGGCCATTTCTTAGCACCCAAGGACCAACAGCCGAGAGTCAGTATCACACATGCAAGGCAGCCGGCTGACTTTTCAACGGCTGAACAGCACAAGTGACTAATAATAATTATTATTGCTTGCTGCATGCAGGGTGGAGAAGGTGAGAGCAGCCTTCCGGGCCTTCCTCACCCACTGGCTAGTGGCAGTCCAGCAAGTGCACAGAGAGGTCTCAATCGACCCTCTTGCAGCGGTGCCCGGCAGCAAGGAGCGCAGGAAAGCCTGGGCCATAGCTGCGAAGGACACTGCGCTGGTGCAGTTTCACCTGTTCTCCCTCGTCATGAAGTGCGTGGACTGCAGTGAGGAGGTGAGCCTGTCTCCAAGCAGGGCTTCAAATGTTGTTGAAAATCTCATAAATACATGCTTGTATGCTCTTACAGGGCGAGGTGTGTTGGAGTAACCTCTCCATGATTCCCTTCCATAGATGGGACGCCCCTTCCTTGTGCCTCCATTGTCTATCGACTTACTGTATCGCATGCAGCATGTACCTTGAAATGCCCATAAAATTCTCCTGAAAAAATGTTTCATCCACGAGAGTGGTTTTCTGCCGTTGTCTGTGCAAGAGCAGTTGCTGTGTTGCATGCACCTTCCAACCGAGCAGCTGCTAAGAGGGCTCTGGTTTGCCAGACCAGTCAGTGACTGATAAAAGTCAATTGGTCACGCTTTGAACACGCTTAGCACCATCTGGATTGTCATTCTCTTGTCCTTTTGCTCGATTGTGGATCCAAACTAAACCTTGTGTCATGATGAATTTGTAGGTGACTGTGGATGACTTGGAGGCTCGTGTGGCAGATTGGCTGGCCGCCTTCCACAGTGCTGGAGGCCCAGAAGTGATCATAGAAGTAGACGATTCGGCAGAAAAGGGGACGAAGAAATCCAACGGCAGGAAAGCAAAGCCCGACAATGTCAGGGCGCACCTGATGAGGGAGTACCAGAAAGTGTTGGGCATTTTGATCGAGCACTACTTTGAAAAGTGGGGAGCTGAGCAGGGGGCAGTTGATGTTTCAGAGGACTGAGAGACCCGTGTCAGGTATTGTGTTCAGATGCACATACTATTTCACTAGCGTACTATTCTTAGTACAGATTGCACTTGTCTGCCAAGAGCGATAGGGCCTATTGCTCTTGGCAAGCCAGCTGGCATGCTGTGACATTCAAACATTGAGAGCATGTACTGTAATTACAAGTGATCATCACTATTGAGTGCGTGGTATATGGAGTGCTTCAAGCTTGGGCAAATGCCTTGTAAAGTCCACGGATCCTCGCTCTTATGTAAGGGATGCAAGAAGGCTTACAATGACAAACATCATTGGCCACAGATATGTGACAATCCGATCTCAGCTTGGTGCACCAACATAAAGATGCAGCGTCAAGGTCTGTGCACAATTACCCCCTCTATTGCATGTGTCAACCAAAAGACTGGCAAAACGAGCATTGCCGGTGCTGCTGCATGTGAAGAGCTAGACAGACGGTGGACCAGACCTGGTGTAGCAGCTGCTGCACTGCCTCAATTGGCAATCACAAAATCTAAGCTCACAAGAAATAGTCAGGCGCTGCCTTCTTTGCTGGGACCCCACGCACGTCTTGCGGCGCTGCTTCAAACACCTGCACAGTGCAGATATCATGATTGCTACTTTCGTTGTCAGTGACACACGCTTCTCCTGCCAGAAGCAAGGTAGCTTCTGCGGACAAGCTGCAGGTAAAGGCTGCCACATAGACTACCCCAACATGAAATTACCAGATCCAACCAAGACCCAATCAACCGTGGGTGCTGTGCTCAGCATTTGTCCCAGCCTGACCAGCCGAGCCCACAGAAATCATATATTCAGAGGCATCACGCAAGATACCCAGGAGATGCCAAGCACAGTACAGCCGCGAGGTCTTCCCACTTTGTGAACAACTGGAGAACTGCTCACCTTGAAGCTCTTGTTCAGATGCTCGTCAAGCTCCAAGATTGCCGCGACGTTGCCACACCTGCATGACATCATCTGCTCTGCCAACTTTCCCAAAAGATCATGGACACCTCTTGCCAGGATCGGCAGGCCTGGGATCAGCACACGCAGGACGTCACCAGAAACCCCTGTGTCAGCCTTCATCCCAGCCTTCGGCAGGCACCTTGTGTCTTGAGGGGGAAAAAATCAGGGCAAACAGAGCAAAGACAGGCCGGACTGCGCACCTGTAGCAGTAGTTTGGAGCGGACCAGACAGTGACAAGCTGCTCATTGAACATCCACTTGTAGCCCTCTGTGACGAGCTGGTGCGCGCGGCAGATAAGCTCTATTTTGTTGGTGTGGTTGAAGTTGGAGCAGATGTCCCCGCCAAACAGGTAGCCGGCCCCTCTGGGGCTCAGCCCCCAGCCCTCTATATCCTCGGGGTCAGACCATAGCAAGTCACACATGGCGCCGTCGTGAGGCACCTCCTGCTTCCTATCTATTGTGCGGATCTGCCGAGGCACACACGCTTCCGGTCACTTCAATAATTTAACACACTACATTGGAGCTCCTGGTTATCAGCAAAAACATCAATTTTTAGAGTCATGTCAGCCACCTGCACTCCACCAGGCAGGTGCATCCATCTGCAAGGCTCAATCATCACATCATGCGCCTGGCAGGCATCCCAGATGCATGTGGCCACTTCCCAACATTGCACTTTGAAATCAAAGCCACTAGACATCCTCGGTGCTGTTCCAAGCCTGGTCTTGCTCAGGCCATTCTGCCATGTGTGAGGCCTGATTTCTTGCAGAGCAGAGATGCAGGTGCACCCACCTGGTCAAGCGTGCTGACCGCAGGAGAGAGGCCGCCATGCACGCAGAAGATGCGGTTGTCAATGAGCGCCGACAAACTGTTGCAGCCACACACTAGCCTCAGTGTGACCTACATCAACACGGTGTATGGGGCTCCCAAACCACAGCATGTGCAGGTATCTAAATACAGTAACGCGAACATGAAAAATTGCTTTTGGATACGGGGGCGGGGCCAGTGTAATACCTGAGGTAGTCAAAAATGTCTGTGCAGCAACGCCACACATTGACAGAGCCGTACTTCCGGAGGCACTCATCGTAGAACCCGTAAACCTGCACAAGGGGAGAAAAAAGTTTCTGCAACGTTCTCGCGAGCTCCTTGGGTGAGACACGGTGCGGTGAGACATGTTGCGGCTTCAACGCAGGTGCAGTGCCCACCTGAGTGATCTGCCGGCTTTCATGGTTCCCTCGTATGAGGGTTATCCTGTCTGGATAGCGCACCTGCACCAGACAAAATATCAGCCAGCACTAGGATAGATACATTCTGACAGGTGTCATGCCACAGAGAACTGAATCAGTCACTCCTCATTTCCCCAGGAGATTTAGGGTGGATCCAGAATCTGTTTACATCGTGTCAACAGCTGGGGTTCTGTACCTTCAGCGCTAGCAGCAAAAGGAAGGTCTCTACACTGTAGAAGCCGCGGTCAACAAAGTCGCCCATGAAAAGGTAGTTTGTCTGGGGGCAGTCCCCGCCCACCTTGAACAGCTCCATGAGATCGAAGAACTGGCCATGAATGTCACCGCCTGCGAAAGCCACAAAGTTCCACGCAGGTCGAGTTTAGGTAATGAATTCTGACACTATCTGTGATTGCTCCTCATGCAAACGCAAGGGCATGATGAGAACTGGCTGTCGATGAAGAACCGAATAAATATAACAGAAGAAGCAGATGTGCTGCTTACATATCGTGACTGGTGCATCCACACGTTGCACGTTGCTCTCCTCCACAAGCACTTCCAACGCCTTTTCACAAAGCACCTTCACATCTTTCTCAGCAAGCGGTTCGCATCGCTTGAGCTGCTCAATCCATCGATCCAAGTCTGACATTCAGCTGCGCACGCTGCTTCCGCTGGATGCCTAGCGCCACATCTGCTTGTCACTAGCGACACTCGCCTGTCAAGTTGCCAAGCTTCGATGTTTGAAAGCTAGTTTCCCTTTCTTTTTTCTTCAATGGCCGCACGCTGGTGCGCACGTCCTCCAAGTCACATCCACCTTACCAAAAGCAAAGAATATCTAGTAAGGTCTCCTCTGTTTGCAGCAAGGTGGTGCTCTCCCGACAAAATACTTCTGAATTTCACTTTCTCAAGAAATAATCAATGTCAGTGTTCAGTGCAAATCAAAGTCATCTGGCAACGGAAGACCAGGAAATGGTGTCATTAGCTCGAAACGATGAGTAACCGCCCGCCGTCAACGGCGTACCATCCCAAAATCCAGCCTTCTGCATTAAGCGTCGGCGGCTGGTCTTGTGCACTTCTTCCAAACAGCAGGTACTTGTGCCCCTCATCCACTTGCAAAGTACAACTGTTCTGGTTGTGTAGACAGGGGTATGCTGCGGCGGGAACTGCAGCTTAAGAGTGCACTTGCTTTGAAGATGTTGCCTGAGAATGTTGCTGAGTGTCAAGATCGTGATCAATGATGAGAGTATCGATCTCCAAGTGTTGCTTTGCACAGGGGCCCTTCAGATCTTAGTGCCACCATGTTCACGGCACGGAAAAAGATCGCCAAGGAGAAGGGTGCAGAGCCTGATGACTTCGAGGAGTCTGTGGCTCAGGTGGGTGAACGCGCTTCTGATTTCGAGCAGAATTGTATGGCCCTTATGCAGCCTTTTGGCCAAGGTGTCGGCGGTTATCTGGGATAGCTGGGACTCTAGCAAAGATGAGCAGGATGGCATCAGTGCAGCTACAGCAGGGACCCTGCCTGTGCGATAGTCAATAATCGTGTCTATTTGCATCAAGAGCAATCGGACCTGACTGTGTCCCATTGTTTATCTTACAATGTATGATCTCATTTTCTGCCTGGCTGCTGCAGGCCTTGTTCGACCTGGAGGCCACAAACCAGGAGCTGAAGAGCGACCTGAGGGACCTGTACATCACTGGAGCAGCAGAGATTGACGTGGGCAGCTCGTCACGGAAGGCCATCATCATCCACGTGCGTCTCTCTCGCTTACTTTTGGTTGAGCGGGCACCACTTCTGGTTGCGGGGGACCTGGCATGGCATGATCGCATGCGTCCTGCACAATGGGGCTAGACTACCACGTCATCAAAGTTCAGCTGGATCACCAAAAAGGCTCCATTACGAGGATGTTGCTCCTGTTGCTCCTTGCACAGCGCGCTTGCTTGAGCATCCTCCCACAAGATGCGCGGCCGGCACTCTGGGAGCTGGGGTCAGGAGGAGCAAGGAGAGTGATGGTGGTGTGTGCTGGCGGGTGCAGGTGCCATACAGGTTGCTGAAGGCGTTCCACAAGGTGCAGCAGCGGCTGGTGCGCGAGCTGGAGAAGAAGTTCAGCGGCAAGGACGTCGTGCTCATCGCCAACCGCCGCATCATGCGCGCCGGCACCTCCGGCCGCTCCAACGACCGCCCCCGCTCCCGCACCCTCACTGCGGTGCGCCACCCACCCCTATATATGTAACGTACGAGTAATATGACCGAGCTGCAGTGTTTGTACATAATTCGCTGCAGAGCTGATGATAACAGTCCATGTCAGCCCTCCAGTAGGCTGCTGTCTACTGTATACATCACAGAGTGATTGTTTGGTGTGTGCCTTTGAGAGTGGCGCGCGCACCGCTGTGTGCTGGGTGCTATCACGTTAGCAGTGTCAACTCGCTCTGGGAGGTGTATGAAAAGCAGCAGCAGCTGAGTGTGTGTGGGTTCGGCACAGGTGCACGAGGCCGTGCTGGGTGACCTGGTCTACCCCACAGAGATTGTGGGCAAGCGGATCCGGTATAAGCTGGACGGCTCCAAGACGCTCAAGGTGGGAATAATGGCCCCATTCATGATTTTGCCCACAGCAGCACCATGGGTAGTCACAGTTTCTAGTGGATTTGAGATGCTTGGGTGTGCTGTGTCTTGCTGGCTGGCAGCTGAGGCAAGTGGGCTGCCAAGTTGGGCTTGAGTAGGATGATGGTCCGCAAGCTGCATAGTGGGTTGTATTACGACTCCTGATGCAGCGCTTGTTTGCTGGGTCTCAACTCGTCAATATTTGTGCTCGTGAAGCAAAGCATTTAAAGGGACGCTTTGTGTGTACTAGAGCCAATGCAGAGTTTATATGGAGGCTGACATGGCATGTGCCCACAGGTGTACTTGGACCCCAAGGACCGCAACTCCACAGAGTACAAGCTGGACACTTTCGGCTCAGTCTACAAGAAGCTGACCGGCAAGGATGTTGTGTTCGAGTTCCCCATCAGCACTGGCGACATTGCCTGAAAAGGGGTTTTCTGACAGTGCGAGTCTGTTTTAGAGAGAATGCTCGTGCGGCTAGAAGGGCAGCTGCAGCAGCATTGACCGATGTAATGAATTTGAGTGCTTTTGCGGTTTTGAAGCTCTATGAACTTTAGCCACATGTTGCATACCTGCTCCCTAAGTGTCTATTAAATCCAAATATTCAAGGACAGTGCTTTTGTTGATGGTTTCAGATGAACACCAAACAGATACAAGCTTCCCTCAAACGTTTACGTTGTGCACATTGACTTTCTCACATGGCACCTGACGCATTCTACTATTCTATTATTATTGTTATTACACGCCTTTCCAATCCATGAAAATCAGCTATTCTATAAGCTAATTCCTATTCTGATGATACCTCGACAAGTACTTGCACATTTATAGCGCTGCTCTACTCTGATGTCTGCATTCCATTTTCTCTAATTCATCTACGTGAGCAAACATCTGCAAAGACTTTTGAGTCTCCAAGCACAGGGCAGAATGTTGTCTATTGCCAGGAACAAGTTCGTCCTCTTGAAGTTCCTTGCAGTAGACTTCACACTCAAGACTCACAACTGCACCCACCCTTCCATACACGCCTGCAAGCAAACACAACGCTTATGAATGCCCGACACAACCCTTTTCTTCCCAGATGCAGAACACCACTTCAGGTCGATCATGATGACAAGGAGCTCCTTCAGCAAATGTGAAATTTCAGAGCTCAGACTTCGGTGCTCAGCAGCACACTTGTCCAATGGGACCAACATGCCTGGGCATGTCAACTTTGCGCCCTCCAAGCTACACACCGTAGATGTTGTTCACGTTGTAATTATTGCCGCCGCCAGCGCCCGGGAAAGGAAATGCGCTCGCACCAGCACCTGTCACATCCCTCACAAATCAGCATTGATCCTAGCGGTGAATAGGATCGACACATATGCGGTGTTTTCTCATAATACATGGAAGATGTGGCAAGCTATGAGATTCCCCTGTCCACCCTGAAATGGCCTGGCAAGCGTGCAAGAAGGCACAGCCTCTGCAGCAGTTCTGAAGCAGAGATATACTGGAAACCAAGGGAAGAAAAGCACGCAATGGAGCAGCATGCAATCCTGACATTTGCAAAACTTCTGCGTGAACATTAAACATTGAACATTGCGCATGGGCTGTGCGCCTAATCGTGACCTGTCTGCAAGACAGTACTTGCGAAATGCCGATAGAGTGTAAAAAATCTATTGGATGACTCACCGGCAGCCTGTGCAGCCAGAGCCTTCTGCCGCGCTTCAAAGGCGTCCAGCCAACTCCAGCCGGCATCGCCATTCGCTGCACCACCGCCCTGACCAGCTGCAGCCTGACTCTCTACACCGGCCGATTGCTCGTCTGCCTGCTTCAGCACACAAACAATGTGCATCAGCCATCGCGAATCCTAGACCTCAGCAGCATGCAGGACAGCAAAAGTCACAGAGCTCTGTCTGAGCTGATGAAGATATGTTGCAGGCAGGGGTCAATGGCACACCGAGACATGCAATCGTGCCAGGGAGTGTGTCTTGCCTGCTTGGAGGCACCGCCAGGGAACACCTGCTGATTGAGGGAGGTGGCAGTCTCCAGGCCAGTGCTGGACATGACTCCCACGCCGAGCATGCCAGCGGGGGAGGGAACAGCGGACGCCCACCCCTGCCCCAGGCCGTTGCCTGAGCTCATCAGCGCCAGCCGCTGCTGCAGCTCTGCATTTGACAGCGAAGCCAGGCTCTGCTCAGGCTGATATTGCTGCTGCTGCTGTGGCTGCTGCTGTGTTTGCTGCTGGCCCGGCAGGGTGCTGTGCAGAGGCCCAGACAGGTGAGACTGCTGCCCGCTGAACACCAGTCCCCCCGCTGTCTGGTCCGCAGCCCGCTGCTGTGGGAAGCAGTGGCCCGGCATGCTGCCGAGCGCAGCAGCGCCGAAGGCGGTGGAAGCTGGGCCTGGGGGGGCCCATGGGGGCTGCGAATGCATCTGCGCGTTGTAGCCGAGGCTGTGCAGGCCCGGCTGTGTAGGGGCACCGTAGTTGCCCGCTGCCTGCTGCCTGAGGCCCAGCCCGGCGGCCAACCAGCCGCCGCCACCTGGCGCGGGAAGGGCAGGCTCCGACAGCCGCCCGCTGAGGTAAGTCTGCAACCCGCCGGATGCGGCCAGGCCGTCGTCGGCAGGTCGTCCCAGTTGTCCCTGGTAGGCCTGCGCAAGCAGGTGCGCCTCTATAGACTGGTTGTCACGCGTGTAGAAGCCGAGGCCGCTCGGCTGCGGCGGCGGCTGCGGCTGGCGGTCCCCACCCATGTAGAAGCCACCGCTGTTTGCCCAGCTCTGCTGCATCGCAGCCTGCGCCTGAGCCTGCTGCTGCTGCTGCTGAAGTTGCTGGTCGTACGCTGAGCCGCCCAGTAGAGACGACAGGCCAGCTGTGCCCCCCGTCGGAAAAGGCTGCTGCTGTTGCTGCACCGCTGCGAGCAACAGCCCTGAAACACACAAAGGCGAGCCATCAGCACAAACACTGCTCAAACCACTCCATCCGCAACACAGCACCTCAATCTAGATCACCTTGATGGCACACACACAAGCCTGCTCCTGGGAACTTATGTTCACTGGCCCGTACTGCAGACAGATGATGCGCACCGGGCTGGGGCGTGCCACGGCCGCCATCGGTATCGGCCTGGCTGCGCACGCCGACGGAGCTGCGGCTGACGGGGCGGCTGTCAAGAGGCGTTCCCGCTGCGGCAGGGGCGTCCGTAACGCTCATCATGCTGTTGGGCCGGCTCATGCCCGCACGCTGGCTCGCAAACAGGTCGCGGCTGAACAGCGCGCCCGCACCCCCTGCAGCGCAGTGAGGAACTCAGAAGGAAGCAATGGCAGGATGAGGCAAAATTCCTACTTTCAAGAGCCCGTGAGAGGTCACTGTGCAGGACTTGCTTTCGCTGTGAACTCGTATGCCTTCATGTCTGTTGAGGGGATATTGTCATGCCAGAGCATCCGTAGCTTTATCCATTTGGCCTGGCAATATCTGACCATCAACTCATTGAGACACACACCTGCATCAGCGTTGCTGAAGAGGCGCGACTCACTGGGCAGGCCAGAAGCAGGGGGTGGCATTGGCAGCCCTGCCCCATAGACACCTCCACCCTGACCATAGCTCCGCCCCGGAAGCTGTGCAGCCTGCCTCTCTGTACTGCCATGCAGCCTGTTCAGCAGCTGCTCCGTGCTCAAAGGGACGCCAAAATGCGCTCCTGGCTGCGCATCGCCCGCGGATATACCCATCTGCTGCTGCTGCGCCCCTGTTTGCGTGATGTCAGGCTGCTGGACCGGCGCTGGCGGCCCCATGAGGTGGCTGTTGGGGTCGGAGGCAGAGGGCAGGCCAGAAAGAGCGGCGCCAGCGGCGGCTGCCGGGGAGCCTCTGCGGGAGAAGGAGCCGCTGGCAAAGCTGCTGGAGGGCTGCGGCAAATTTGACGGCGGCGGTGCGACGGCGGCCGCGCCCGCGTACGGCTGCATCAGCCGCTGCTGTTGCGACGGCGAGAACGTGCCGCTCTCCGCCGGCCCGAGCACCTCCCTGGTCGCAGCGGCCGCGGCCGCGGCGGCTGCGCCGGAAGCCGGCACATATATGGCGCTTGGGCCGCAGTCTTTGTCGGACAGGGGGACGGGCGGTGGTGCCAGCCGCTTCTTGCAGGGTGCTTCCTCCCCTTGGGAACGTCTTTCTGACGCAAGATCGCCACTGTTGAACATGGCACCTGCTGCAGGGACGGCGTCATCGGCATGTGCGACTGTGCGGCCGGCAGCGGCTGCTGCATGGCCGATGGCCAGATCAGCAGCAGTCATTGGACTTGGCACGTCGGCTGTGTAGGCGGCCAACCGCTCAGACAGGGACATTGTCTGCGGCTGTGGCGTTGTGGCTTGGCCGTGGGCGCTGGCGTACACGCTGAAGGGGTCGAAGGAGGTTCCTCTGTTCCCATCATCGCCTGTGCAACGACACAAATACTTATGGAGCTGCTTTGCTCTTGAGCATCTTAAAACGCAAGCTAGAGGGGCCCGGCACCCTCCACACAGTGTGCGTTTCATGCATGCATGATTGACAATGAACGGAAACAGGCAGACCATGCTCACATGTCATAGTAGCTGGAGCTGCCGGCAAGTTGACAATCCCATTGGACGTGGCAGCGCTGAGCGCACGGTTGGGCGATATGTCCATTGCAGTGGGGCCGGCAGGGGGCGCTGAAGCCGATGGTGCCGGTGAGGCAGTCCCTGCTGCTCGATGAGGCTGGTACAGGATCACCTGGCCCATCACAACGCTCTGCAGACACTTGCAATTATTTGTACATACCATAATTTTCATGCCTACAAGATAGGTGCTCAACACCTTGTCAACAGGATCTCCAATATAATCTGACAGGACGTTGTCAAATGAAAAGAATGAATGAATGAATGAATGAAATGAAGAGATCTAGAAGGATCCAGTAGATGAGGAATCTGGCAGAATGGAGGATGAAGCCGTAGGCCACACCTCTTCGTCCTCATCCTCGCTCACAAAGCCCAGGCCAACATCCGGCTGATGCGATGCCCCATTCGCAGCCTGCTGCGCGCCGTCGCCACGTGCCTCCGCTGCGACCACCTCAGCGGCCGCTGCAGCGCTCTGCACTTCGCTGAGCACCCTCTGCACCGCTCGGTGCAGCTCGGCGGCTGCCGCGTGCTCCTCCTGCGCAAGGGCCGGCTGGGAGGCGTCGGCCGCGGCTCCCTGGGAGGCCGGGTGGTGCGCTGATATCCCACTGATAGCCAGCAGAACACGGTGCAGCCGCAGCCGAGCGTTCGAATCCTGAACCAGAGAAGAGATAGAACCCTTCACTTGAAGATCAGCAACCTGTACAGTGTGAGCTATGAGGATGACATGCATTGTGCAGGCCCCCACCCAACACAGTAAGGCTCAGGCCAAATAAAAATTGGGCATCAGCAAGAGACCGATAAGACAGGCAGTAATCTCGAATGGGGAGTGCAAGTCTTAACACCCACCTCCTCTGACTGGGGTTGCACAAATTCAAGGCTGCTGTGGGCGGCCGTGAGGGGGGCGAATGCTCGCAGGTGCCAGTCCTCGGGGAGAGCTGTGCGGGAAGCGTTTGGCAGCGGCGGCGGCAGCAGCAGCAGCAGCTTTGCGAGCGCCCTCCACAGAGCGCACCGCTCCTTTGCCTCTGCCTCGTCCATGTCCTCCGGCCTGCACGCAAATATCATGTGCTGCATCAATAAAGCTGCTTTCTACTGGACTTTACTGGACGGGGGCAGCCATTGCAGAAATGGCCGCCACAATGTCTTTGCCATAGGGTCACAATGCAGTTGACAGGCTGCATTCCTAATTCGGATGGCCTGTTTGGAATTGAGAGAAGCATGCACCAGGCCAATAAACACACAATAGTGAAATCCGGTCCTGATTGTGTTTGGATGTGCAAGGGCCATGTGCAAGGGCCAACAGGAGTTGCGCACCTGACATAGTCGGGCTGGGTGGACAGCCACTGCAGCAGGACATTGAGAGGCGCCAGCAGAGGGGAGGTGAGGGGGGTAGAGCCGGTGTTGCGCATGTCGCCCACAGACGCTGCCGCAAAGGTCAGCGCTGCAGCATAGCCGTACGCCAGAGCCAGCACGTGCCGCTTCAGCTCCGCCCGCTGAAGCACCTCAGAGTACCTGCGCCCCAAACATGCCAAACAATGTGAAGTGATTCCAACTTGGAGTTTTTGCGCTGCATCTTTGCCTTCTGCAAGAGCACAGACAATACAGGATTCATGGCCGATCACAGCAAGTAGCAGTGTCACTAGAGGAGCAGAGAATTGCTACTGATTTACTTTGGCATGCACTGCTATAATTGGCCACTACAGAGAATTACAGGCGAGCTTCTTTGAACTGGCGCGACGACGGCAGGAAGCACCTTTATGCAACTGAATTGGGGCAATTCATAATGTATGTACGGTAGAACATGGAGCTCCACATCAAAAATCACAGCCAGTCCTGAGAGGCCACGCAAGAGTCTCGTATTCCCCTACTAGTGCATCACCGTTGTCCACATGCTCCAACCATAGTGCCCCTAGGAAAGCAGGTCAAAGGCGGGGCAAAGCACCCCGGCCTGTGGTCTGGGGGCGCGTAGTTGATGTTCCAGGCAACAAACATGGTCATGGCGGCCAGCTGCATGAGCAGCGCATCGCTCTTGCGCGCCTCCCCGTTGCCGCCGCGCGCAACTGGGGCCCGGCCGAGGAGGTCGTCCAGGTCGGCAAACGCGCCGGCCAGCACTTCTCCGAACGTGTCCATGTTAATCTTTGTGAACAGCACACCTGCAAACATGAGCAACCACAGTCAGTCACTTCATTCTCTTCCCTCCAGCGCCCCTCAGATGTGGATTGACTGCCATAGATGAGAACAGTAGAAGCCATGCAGATTCCTCCTTTAGAAAGCAACTGTGCATGCATGACCTTGTGATGCCTTTGTCTCTTTCTACTAGCATGCAAAGTTGACAAAAGGCCATCCTGTAAAGGGTGAGAGCTCACCATGGACGCGCACAAAGCGGGTGGAGAGCTTTGGCAGGAGGGCGACGATGGGCACCCGTGCCTTCTGCTGCTGCTGCTGCGCCGGGTCGCGATTCCTGCCACGGCCGCGGCCGGCATTGGCGCGGCCGCCGCCGCCGGCTTGCGTGGCAAAGCCCCCGAGCTGCTCATAGTGCACGCGGTTCTGCTCGAAGAGCAGCAGCAGGTTCTCTCGCGCAACCTGGAAGGGGTGCGCCACTGCCAGGCTCCGATAGTAGAAGTACACCGCTGGCAGCTCCGCCTCGGAGTAGGTCGACAGCACAGCGAGCTGATTGAAGGAGTTCCCTCCTGCGTGCAACTTGGCAAGTCAATGCCTTGCCTATGATGCACCCTGAGAAAGATATCTTGGCTGTTCCTATACAGCTAGGCAACGCTGAGCGCATGTGATGCACATTCTATCAAGGAGCGCCGCTCTGCATGCAATGCTTGGCTGCGAGTGTCCTCCTGAAAGAGTGGCCAAGGCCCCACCTTCAGGAAAGACAGTCACTGCCTGGAAGTAGTACTTTTCAGCCGTGCTCCAATCCTTTTTCTGCTGCCCTCCCTCGATCATGGTGTAGTACCTGCATCCAGCACCACCCATCTTCAATTGATCCGAAACTTCATCCTCCCACATGCACCTGGAAAGTGCGTCCAAGTCATGCACTACTCCTGTAGGTAAGCAACCAGTCTTCATAGCAGCTCGACATGTGCAGGTTGAACAGTCACCTTGCCAGGTCTCCTAGGCAGATGAGACAGCGGTAGACGGACAAGCGGCAGTCCAGCGTGGCAACTCGTGGCGGAAGCATGGCAGAGCCCAGGGCAGCATCCAAAGCCGCATGGTCAGCGAACTCCAGCTGGAAGTCAACACTGCCGTACGCAGCCTGCAGCTTCAGGATCAGAAGTGCATAGAAGAGAGATGCCTCCTTGAGGAACCTCAAACATGCTCCCTTGGCCTGCAAAGTCACACAGATCCATCAGCTCCAGCGCGACTTCTTGCTTATCAAATGAAAAGGAGCTCTGCGGGCCTTTCCAGATCAAATTGGCACGGCCTGGGGGCTGGTTGGCCACTACGAGTATGTAGCCCTGGGGTGAGTTCTCTCACATTGCTTGGACAGACGGTAATGTGGTGTGTGATGGAGGCTTTGTCAATAGTTGGTGAGGACAACGATGGTTTGCCAGAGGTGATGGAATTCCATGCATGCCTGATAAGACATCTTAGATCACCTTCAGATAGTGCTCCTTCATGTTCTCGCCACCTGCCGACGCTGCCTTGAGACGCTTCCGAAACTCTTCAATCACTGCGTACACAGCCGTCTTCCACAACGCCTGCTCGACTTGCTTGTCCTGAACATGTCCACCACACACCAGAAAGAGTCATTGTCATCACCCTTACGTCTTGGGCTCATTGACCAAAATGAGCAGTTGTTGCGACCTCGTCGATTCTGACAAATGTATGATGATGTTGACTAGATCGAGGGTGATCCAAGGCGAGACGAGTGCTACAAGTCTGTCCTCATCGTTGCCAGAGTTCCTCTCAAAATTCCTCCCAAAGATGAAACGGCACTGATTCCTCTGCCCGCACTTGCACATCTGAGGTTGCCACTGCATCGATCAGTGGAATCTAAATGCTAGCCAGGCGCGCACCTGTGCACCACTGTGTTCCTGCAGCAGGAACGCTTCATATGCTGCCCGCAACTGAATACGCGCTGCACTCACGCCAGGATCGAAGAAGCTCTTCTCACGCGCGGTGATGCGCAGTGCCTGCATCACATTCTTGCAGTGCTGCCAGAGGCCGTCGGCCGCTTCCCCTTGGAACTCCATCGTATCAATGCTACCTGCTGCCCGCGCGGAGGCGCACACCGGTGCACTATACCATTGAACGTTGCATCAAGAGATGCAGTATTCTCGATTGCCTGTCAGACTGTTTCGGCTGCATCCTTGCCTTCATCCAAAACGAAAGCATTGCATCGTCCATGCCATCCAAAGCCCTAGAAATGATTTCCACTTGAAACCCTTTTCTTCAGGGAGATGAGCAGGGTCCAGCCTCACCAGCCGCCTGACCAACACCCTGGCCTTGCAGCGATCACATTCGAAAGGAGCAGTCCCTGGCGATCGCTTGAGCGTTTGTCGCCATGGTGCGCTTCATACAAGCCTCTACTTTTGATGCAGGACTCCTGCTTATCGTTGGTCATCGCTCAACCACGAAATTGTAGAGTTGATAAAATTTCCAGCGTATCAGCAAGAGTTGCAGGAGATGTTATCCGATCAAAGTGTTGTTGTTCCACAAATGAAGAGCTTCTGGAGTCAATTTGGGAGGGAGTTGCTTGCTCAGGAGCGATCGTACTGTTGAAGGATGCAGACTCTCAGTGGAAATGTTTTCGTGCAGGGTATCGATTTGGAGGCCGGTGGCCGCAACAAGAAGACATGGCGTACAGCACCTAAGAGCGAGAATGTGTACCTGAAGCTGTTGGTAAAGGTGAGTGGCAGCTGTGGCACTTCAGGCAGAAAGCAGGCAGTTGCTGATGTAGCTAGCAGGTTCCAACGAAGCGTGCAGTGTCATTGCTGCTGAAGTGCGACGATTGCCTAGTGCTGGCGAGAAAGTCAAGGGGCTGAAACTTCTCCTGCTGGCTGTGTGCAGCTGTACACGTTCCTGGTGAGGCGGACGGAGAGCAAATTTAACAAGGTCGTCCTCAAGCGGCTATTCATGTCCAGGACAAACAGGCCGCCCCTGTCCCTGTCCAAGCTTGCCACCTTCATGAAGGGCAAGGTGAGGACTGGAGTCCTATCAGCCCCATTCCATCCTTCTCTGCTATGTGGCTTACGGAGCCAGAGGTTATTCAGCTGGAGCAAATGTTCTCTTGTGTCAATTGTTTGGCATGGGGATGTTGCAAGCAACGACTTAGCAGGCAAAGCCGATCTGAAGGATGGGGAATTGCTTTGGTGCTGCAGGAGGACAAGACAGCAGTGCTCATAGGCACGATCACAGACGACGTGCGCCTGTTCGAGGTGCCCAAGCTGACTGTGGTCGCCCTGCGCGTTACAGAGACTGCCCGCGCCCGCATCCTCGGGGTGAGCTGCCTGCCACATGCTCTGGCATGAACAATCTCCCCTCGACTTTTGATATTTTTCCTCGTTGCTGTGGAAGTGCTGAGCCGAGGCCAAGGTTCCAGAGCAGATTGCTGCTCTCGTACCTCCTCCTCTGCAGCACTTTATAGGGTGCAGCTGCCCAGCAGGACATGTGTATTTAGCCATCAGGGCATTCGAGTGTGTCGCGTTTGCAAAAAACTACTCATATGCCGTCCAGCAAGTTCCATGCTACCAGGCTCTGCACAGCAGCGCATGCATGTGTTTGGATGCTGCTGGGGTTCTGATGGGGCCATCGGACCCCGCACAAGAATTTGGGTGCTTGCATGCAGCCCTGCTCATTGAGACATTGTTGATGATCGTGTTCAACTGCACAGGCCGGCGGCAAGATCCTGACGTTCGACCAGCTTGCGCTGCTGGCGCCCACGGGCTCCAACTGCGTGCTGCTGCGCGGCCCCAAGAACTCCCGCGAGGCCGTCAAGCACCGCGGCGCTCCGGGCGTGCCCCACTCCCACGCCAAGCCATACGTGCGCAGCAAGGGCCGCAAGTTCGAGAAGGCCCGTGGCCGCAGGAAATCCCGCGGATACAAGGCCTAGATTGGCGCCATGCCAAATCTGGCCGCCTGTGCGCGAGTGGGAAGCTTCCATGCAGCTGCGTGGGGGACGCTCCTTGTTCTGGGTGGTACAAGTGCTGTGTGGTGCAGCTTTGCATCAAGAATGGTGGCTTGCTCGTGGCCGGCACAGTCCTATGCTTTGATAAGAGCTGAACGGACTCTGAAGAGCTTGCTCTTCTTTATGGAGGCAAGTGATTTACACTGGGTGGAGTAGGCATGGGTTTGCAGCATGCATTAATGTGAGGTCTCTGTCTGAAAGCGGAATATGAGTTCAAAGTCCTTTGTAAGATTACTGCTTCCAAAAACTCTCTGTCCTGTATGAGACATCGCTACAGCAGCATGATGTCGACACCGTATGGCATCATATCAAGCACGCTCAGCTATCTAGAAATCTCATTGGGAGCATCCTACAGTAATGTATATTGTGTTCATTCTGGCACTGCCAGTGCCAGTGGTCCGGTGATCAGTGGTCAGTGGCCCGCTCATGGGCAGACAGCTGTGTAGCTGAGCAGCAGTAACAAAGTGATGAGAAACTCAGACAGCAGTGACAATACTGAGAAAGTTCCACAGAATCTCAGTCCTCCTCCTCGGGCTCTAGAGGCACCTTGTCTCTGAGCGCTGCATACCCGGACACATCCATGACAAAGGTGTCATTGTAGGTCTCCACAAAAGGGTTCCATCCTCCATATAGTACCAGCTTTCCCCCAACCGCCGTCACCGTGGCAGCATTTCGAGGAGAGGGGCCAGCCCCAGGAGCCAGTCTGGGATACTGCCACTGCAGCTGCTTTGTATCCAGCACAAAGAGGTCATTCAGTGGCTGCAGGCCTCCTTCCACCCTGCCACAAAACAGACTCTGTCAACACCCCAGCAAATCAGATTCCTGATCACATGCATGCCACTGAATAGTGGTGGTAGAGATCTGTCCAGGAAAGCGACGCGATGAAGGGGACGTTTCTACAGCTAGCATGATGCAGGACAAGAGTACACCATGGCCTACAGGCTGTGCATCAAGACTTGCTGGATGACGGGGAAAGATGATGTGAGCTCATCTCACCAGCACCATCACGGATTCCAAAAAGATCAGATGGACAATCTTGAGACAGCAATGATATGCCAGTGGTAAAAAGCTGAGTACTCCTGTTGAGAACTGTATTAATGAGGTGTCCTCTTATCTCACATTACTAGCCAGTTACAAGTATATATGAGACACGCACTTGTAATACGACCCGCCCACGAAGAAGATGTCAGTGCCCACGGCCGCCACGGCCTGGGAGCAGCGCACGTGGGGGGCCTTGCCATCTGGGTCCAATTCAGCCCAGGCCCCACCGCCCGTCCCCCCCTCAACTGTGAGACTCCACAGGTCCCCCAGCATGGGCCCGTCCTTGGGAGCGCCCCCAAACAGAAACATACGCCCGTCCGCAGCCGCCGTCAACGAGTGCAGGCCCCTGTGGCAGCGATGTTAATGCACTTTGGACAGTGCTTACACAACAGGACCCTGTTAACCAAGCATCCTTCTGAAGCTTAGACTGCTCGCACGATATGGGCACGCATTTGTTCCTCATTGATCTCCTTTGCATCACCAACCTGTGAGCCCTCGCCTGATCATGCCAGCCCATAACATACACAATGTTCTGCATTTAATAGTCTGCAACTCAAACTAAATGGAGGAGACTCCTCTTCCTGCATTTCCTGATTGACACAGGTGAGCGGAACAGACGTACCTTGACATTGGGGGATCGTCCTCTGAGGTGAGCGGCTGCAGGCTGAGAGAGGGCACGTCTGCATCAGACACATCCAGCACAAGGATGTCCTGGAGGGAACGGTGGGTATGGATGTACACCTTGCTGCCCAGCGCCACTGCCTGGAACCTCGATATTGCTGGCAGCTCCTCACCCTGATCAGCCAATGCATGTTTGACTGTAGTGATGCATAAATGAAAGACAGGGCGAGTGCCACAGTGTGTGAAAAGGGAGCCTTGCGATTGAAAGGCATGCATGCAACATGCAAGACACACCCGGCCAAGGAGGACATTCGATCGCTTGCAAGACCATCCGTATTCTGTATCTTCATAACAGCAGCCATCTTTCTTTGATACATTATAATGTAACAAGGAAGCCACTTGTGTGACTTACCTGGGGCTTGATTTGGGTCCATTGGTAAGTTGACAGGTCCAGGCGCCATATGTCGCTGAGGATTTCACCGCCATCCCTCTTGTGCCCGGGATCCCATCCAGCAATGAGCCACAGATGCCTGTCCACAACTACTGCCTGGGCTGCTAGCCGCACCTGGGAGCAGGCCACAATATGAGCTTTCTTAAGCACCCTTGAATGGACTTCAGACGGCCCCTACAAATGCTTCTGGGCCAAGGGTCCATTGTTATCTTGCTGCATACTGTCACCTTGTGAGGCAGCCCTTCCTCTCACCTCTGGTACTTGCACTGCTTTAATGTCTGCATATCTCTTTGTCTATAATGCCAAAATTGCAAGCAGCTCCTTAATGGCATGCAGGTTTTCGGTTGGTTGTTCAAGCATGCAATGCTTTATTGTATAACAAAGGCCTTACCCTGGGCACGTCACCGGGTGCGTAGGTCACAGGGCTCCATCGGCCCTCCTTAATGGAGAATAGCCAGGCATCATTTGAGGCCTCTCTCTTGGATTCCTCATCCTCCACGTACCTTGACATGTACCAGCAACAGATCATTCGACAATACACTGTGTCCAGCAACTGTATACCACATTATCCACATGAGTACCAGGATGCGTTACTGGCCGTTCTCCAAAAGATGCAGCTTACCCTCCAAACAGGATGACATCATGTGAGTGCCCTTCAGGCAAAGCGGCTGCAACGTGACCAGAACGCGGCAGTGATGGCCTTTGAGAGGCATCCTTGGATACTTCCTGTACGTCACATCATGCACAGAATAGGACAGTAGTAGTCCTGCTTCCATGTTTATCAATGCTGTCAGGCATTTTTGATGGCACAAAGGTGCGTCAATCCTGATTCTGAGTATCGAGTACTGATCAGTAAGGCGGGCGAGATGAAAGTCATTTGAGAAAATCTCGAAATTCGACATGGGACCAAGGAACAACCTGCCAATCAAGCTGTGCTGCGCTAAGTGCCATACTAGCTTCAGACACGGTTGCTTCGCTTAGTGCACAATCCCGTCTGGACGACGACGGCCACCTCTCTGGAATAAAAGGCTTTGTTCTCGATACACGCTGTGAAGACCACAAGGTTTTAGCCCAGGTTATCGCTCTCACAGATCGTGCTCCTGGTAGGTGCAGATGGTTAGAATGGGTGACGCAAGGCACTGCTTCACAAGAAATTCGACCAATTAACTGCATTGAAGAAAGATCAGGGTGACCAAACTTATACGTTGACCTTGGAAATACTCCTTGGCTTTTGGGCATGGCTGACTGGCCTTCCGGAACGAACTGCCCTTTGCTGCCCGAATTGGGCAGCTTCCGATGTTCTGATCGAGATAGCATATTGTGAGGTGCAGAGCCATATTGAGTCTCCCATGGCCGCTTGACACATCCGCGATACAGTGTACCACCAGGTATGACACAAATGTCCCAGAGCCAGGATTGTAATTGAAAAAACCCCGTATGTAACGCTCGCTGTGGGGTACACGAAGCGATGCTGCCCTCATGAAAGATATCAGAAAGGGGTAGAGGAGGGGTTGCAGTAAGGATTCCTCTCCTGTACAGCGTCAATGGAGTCGTGGCTCAAGCATTGACGATGGTACGTTGAGAGATCAAGTGCTGCAGGTGGTTCACAGGACAGAACGGCACCGCACACAGCAATAGAAGCCCCCACAACTTCCAGGAGAAATCTGGCAGCGCATATCTAACAACTTGACCACGGGATGGGTTCCTTTGAGCGGAACATGCAAGGCCATGCATTCTGTGCAGCCAGAGTTCGTGGATCTGATGGTCGCTTCACCATCGGCATTTTATTGGTTACAGAAACGCTGGGGTCATGCGAAATGTTTGAATCTGGTCTTTGGCACCCTGGATCTCCCCTGGCTCATGACCCATGAGGCCAGCAATCTGTCCAATCTCTTGGTCCTCTGTGTGCAGCTGCAGCCGGCTGAGGAATGCAGTACTTCCAGCGCCGTGTTTGTGATGTGGATGCTAGCATGTGCCAGTGCACTGAGATTGCTGGTCATCAACAGTGTGGAGTCGCTTGTGCTTCCTCCACTGTCACATCTGCCTTGCTGCTGCTGTTGCCCATGTGACATCAGAAATCTAAAGCTTGCTGTAAAATTGCGAAGGCTGAGGGGCGCCGGGGACTCTTTTCAGGACTCCCAACTCCAGCAGACTGGCGGCCATGTCCTGTGCAGTCTTCCTGACATCGATAAAGTCCAGGCCCAGATCTGTCTTCACCTTCCTTGTGTCAAAATGTGGCACCTGCAATACCATCAGCACATTGAGAGTGGCTCCATCAGACAGCTTCTGCTTCTGAACAAGAATGGGATCTGTAGGCTTCCCAAGCAGCCTGTTCTACCACAAGCTTGAGCAGTGTCTCTTAGGTATGCGTACCTTGCCCACAGTACACCTCAGCAGCTCAACATCAAACACTTTTGAGCCCATCAGCGTGATGGCGATCCATATCACCTGTTCCAAACCGACAGCTTTTCATCAAGGAATCCTCAACTTTACATGCTGCAGTATTCTCCACGAGTGCAACTCCAATCACAGATTTCTGACGGATTCATATGCATCAGGATCACAGAGAAGCAGGACAATGCTGGAAGAAGCTTTCAGGAAGAGGATGTCAAGTGTGACTTACCCAGAAAGGGAGGGGAATGAATGGCAGCTTGTACATGCCATACTCTGGCTTGAGCCGATCGATGAACTGCGGCAGTGTCAGCGATTGCGCCGACACAATGTACCTGTTGCAGACACAAACAGCTCACAAGCCATCCTCGATGTGCAAGGTTGGCATCCAATAGCACCAGAATCTCCTGAGTGGCAATACACACCCCATAAATGGCGTGCGAGCGTGGCAAGCCACTGCACACTTTGCAACCACGACAGATTTGTGAGTGCTGCTCCTGGCACTCCGATGGAAGCCCAGAACAGCGCCAGAGCTGGGGTCTACGATTGCCTCACACTGAAACAACACGCACCCTCCCCGCACAGCCTTTCCACATGTACGAGTGGCATTGCAGCCTTGCTGAGGGATGCTAAGAGGGGTAGTAGAGATAGAATCTGCAAGTGATCCACCTGCCGGAGGCCTTAAGCGTGAGCATGGCGAGGGTGTGGGCAGCTGCCACATCATCGATGTCCACATAGCCCGCGCCTGATTTGGGCGCCCAGGGGTAGTAACCCCCGTTCATCAGCTTGCGCATGAAGCCCACAACCTCACACTTCACATTCCCTGCACAGCAGTGGCAGAGTCAAACAGCCTGTGTATCCAAGCACTTGCAAAATATTGCACTCAACCACCCGTGATCTTCTGGCGTTGTGTTATGCCCCATGATGAACAAGAAATAATGCCTCCCAACAGGTTGCAGCAGAGCAGCTGAGCAGAAGAAGTGCACACCTGGGGGCGGTCCCTGGACCACAGAGGGCAGAATGGTGACCAGGCTCCAACTCTTCTGCTTCTCACAGAGCTCGTATGCCTTCTGCTCTGCCAGCACCTTGCTCCTGCACACAGGCCCATTAAAGTGTCAACACTGAGGATCTTCCACTTGATGTGAGGCAGGAAAGGGCAAATATGGACAATTTTGAAAGCCTCAACTGTCCGAACAATTGAGAAAGAATTAGAACAGTGTGGTCTTGCCTGTGGTAGGGGAGGAATGTTTCCGTGGCGGTCTGGTTCCAGTCGTCCTCTGTGTAGACATGGTGTGCCCCCCGCTCCCAGTGGTCCCCCACCACAGCCCCCACTGATGATGTCATCACCACCCGCTTCACCCCAGGTGTCCTGTCCACTGCGCTGAGAACATTCTCCACTCCACTCACTGCCGGCCGGATGACTGTTTCGTACTCCTGCACTCATCACCGCCAGTCAGCGCGCTTACAGCAGGAGGAAATGTAGCAATCTTGTAGTGAGATTCCGGGCAACCTGAGTGCAGAGAGGGGGTTTGTGTTGGCTTGGAAAGCTTACCTTGCCCTTTGGCGGGTTCATGACCACTGGGCTGGCAGTGTGTATGACATACTTGCAGCCCTTGATGGGCGCCAAAAATGAGGCAGCATCCTCCAAGTCTGCCTGCCACATGCACAATCCAGCTGATTGATCTGGTCCAAAACATCAATAGGTGCAAAAATTGCAGAAGATTGATCCTTTTCTCATTGGAAGCATTTAAGTGGTGGTCAAAGAATCAAGACGCAGTGCAGGCAAAGGGGCCGAGCACCTTGAAGAATTTGAGGCGGGTATTAGCGTTGGGAAGAGACTTCAGGTACTGCAACTTGGTTTGGCTGTTTGGCTCCCTGACTGTGGCATGCACAGTGTGTCCAGCTGCCAGCAGGCGAGCTATGATGGCTCCAGCAATGTATCCTGTGCCTCCAGTGACGCACACAGTGGTCTGCTCTGCTGCCCTCTCTGTGTCGTACAGGGGCTTGCGCAGAGGGTACGCCATGGTTCACCTGGACTGGAAAAAAGAGCATCTACTTGGAAATATTGTTTACTAATAGCACCAGCAAGCAGGTTGTGAGAGACTGAGCGTCTTGGTGTAACCTGTAAGCGTCCATTCGCCAATCACAAGGGCGCCATCTAGAGCTATTAGAAAATAAAATGCACGGGTCACTTGATATATTCATTGCAAATCCTAGGCACGCTTTCTTGGACTGATGCATGCGGGCTCTTTTGATGGACAGAAGACAGGCTGACAGCATGAGAGCAAGCAAGCCTCATCGATACATGAAATAAAAGACACTGGGTTGACAATTTTGGTCTTCGGTGTCTTACCCTTTCGTTCTCCTCAGTTACTTTCAGTGCAAATTGCCTCGAAAAAACAAGTGGCAAGAAAAGCTATGCTCCTTCGCCGCACACTTCTGCAGTTGACAATGAACAAAAAGAAAGATTGTAATAGAGGAAGAATATTGAATCAATTGTAGGGCGTGACAGTGAGGCTGTCCAGGCGAAACCTTGGACTTATGGGATAGGACGTCAGCAGAGCTGGCATGTTGACATCATCACCATTTTAGAGAGGTGAACGATGCTGCAAGTGATCTTGAGAAGACAATGTATCAGACTTAGCAGAGATTTGAAGTGTGATGTGGCACAAGGAGTCTTCATGACGAAGTGTTCCACAAAGTGTATCAATACACCCATCATCCTGTAACTGTCGATCAGCGGTGGGAAGTGTCCGTCACAAAGAAAGTCTAACGCGATACTCATCAAGATGTCGCAGCTGGACTTTAAAGCTTTCAAGCAAGCTGGAGCCAAGGTTTGCTCATCCTCCATGCCCACCAAAAATTTGGTTTCCTCTTCTGAGCTTCACAATGTCACGTAGGAATATTCTTTAACAATAATTACCCTATGCTACATGTTTGCGATCAGATAAGCAATCATTAAGCTGTCCCTCTATGGCACTTACTGTGCAGGTGAAAACGCTTGTGTTCCATCCTGTCCAGCCCTGGTTGGCCTATGCAGACGTCAATCAGGCTATTACTGTATGGGACTGGTCGAGTCAGCAGGTTTGCAGCTAACAAGAACTCTTTTAACCAGTGCCAAAGCCATAATATCCCTGTTTCCATGTAGCTGCTCCTGCTTGTTGCACCATGGACCACAGATCTCCAACATGGTGTCCATTGGTTTCCAAGACTATTGGACCTGTTGAAGAGCATGCGAAGGGATGGGTATCATATCTTCAGCGTGGTGGCAGGTGGTGTGGGAGGTCCACCTCAGTGGAGCCGATGAGGGCGCGCTGCAGGATGCCATGCTGCAGCGCCTGGCAGAGAAGGAGACTGGTTACTATGGCAAAGCCGGCATCCCCAGGCCAGGCGCCACTTCAAAGGGAGCGGCTCCTGGAGCGGTGAGCGCTATTAGCATGCAAGAATTCCACCTGTACAGTGCACGCATTAGAAAGCCCGTGCTTGGTGGGGGTGGAGTGCGTTTGCAGGATGTAAATGGTGACGGTTTGGGACTGTTGTGTTGCAGGTGAAGGATCTGCAATTCCTGGACACAGAAGCCTGCTACTGGCAGCTGGCCCTGCAGAATTCCATGCAGTACAGGGCGCACTCCAAGGCTGGCATCCCACACTTGGGTCTGTCCCCACCCCTGATGACAAGCACCATGACTCACCTCCTGTAGCTCAGCTCCCTTCATTTGCGGCCTTGAGCAATTTGCTATCACGGTGCACTGTTGCAGACGGATGAAGGCTCTGAAAGCCAGTGCCCTTGTGATGCAGGGCGAGTGAGGGGTCTGAAGGGGCATCGGTGGCTCATTGCAGCCTGTGAGACCAAGATCCTGATGACAGACCTGGTCTCCCGGGCCACGAGGGAGGTGCCGCGCGCAGTGCTGGATGGCAGAGCGCCCACTAGCCTGGCCTTCCTCTACAAGTGCTCTCCCCTGCTGCTTGGTGCGGCCACCAAGCGCTCGCTCTACCCGCTCCATTTTGGGATTCTTTATGCATCTACCTGTGCTCCTGTATGGCCAATTTTTGTGGACGTCTCTTTCAGGGGAGGGCAGGAAGAGAAACCTTAGGAAAATTCTATCCTGCTGCAGGGTACGGTGCTGGGGACAACAACAGTCAGGCCATAATCACGCCTGTCATAGCCGTTGGCACCTCTGCCGGCGTCGTCTACCTGATCTCCGTCTCCACACTGCAGGTGGAGAATCCCCCCTGGCAGACACTAATTGCTATGCAGGAGATACTTATGAATATCGTGTCATAAGAACATGCTCTAGACAAGTGAGGCCAGTCTTGTCGTCCCTCCATTACCTTGAGGTCATCTGGCAGTTCAGCGTTTCAGAGAAATGCAGATATAAGTGCTTCTGTTGCCGAGCAATCCTCGAGGCATTGAGCTGAGCTGGCATTCCCTGCACTGCCAGGTCTACGCAAAGCTGACGGGCGCGCACAAGTCGGCGGTGACGAAGCTGCTGGTGCTGGGCGGCCGCGAGCAGGGCGGCCCGGACATGCTGCTGTCCTGCTCTACCGATGGCACCGTGGCTGTGTGGGAGCCCTCCGCCACAGCCCCTCAGGGCCCTGACAAAGAGATCAGCGCCAAGGTGCCCTCTGCGCGAGTGCCCTCGCACTCCAATTTCACACCTTTGCAACGTGCTGCGCAGTAGAGCTGGTGGCATACATTTCATTCCTGGCTGGAACCTCCCTTGTATCTTGGCAAGTATTCTGTATCGCTCTGAAGAGCGCTTTGACTGCCTCTAAAGAGAATGCTCAGCTTGCATGCCCTTCATGTTATGGGGCATGCAGCGGGTGATGATGGCAGAGGCTGATGGGTTATGTGCGTGCAGGTCACATTCAAGGCGCACGATGGAGCGGTTTTGGCGATGCAGCTGTTCCAGGTGAACCAGGGCTCCCCCGACCCCGGCCCCCTCCGCCTCATCACCTCAGGTCCGCCCCGCCAAGTGCACACATTGAGCTGTCTGCTGCCCCTCCTGAATTACAAATACCTGCACGCTTCTGAATGCCTCCAAGTGAGTCCCTTCATGCACGAGCCTCACCCTGCAGAAGTTTTGCAGTGCTGTTCTGCTCAGAGACTGCATGGCATGTGTCCGCAAGTGGGCAAGGGATGCTTTCTAGCCCTGATGAGCAGACTGCGAAAGATGGATCAGTCATCTAATGTCCTTTTTATATAAGCAGGGGTGAATGGTCTTTCCAGGTGATGACAAGCGCGTGGCAGTGTGGGCAGCCTGGACCTGGAAGGAGGAGGCGCGGACGAGGCCGTTTGTCAAGGGAGCCGCCGACTCATTCGCATTCAGCCCCCGGGCGGGAGCGGCCACCGGCGCAGAGCCATGCATCGTGCTCGCCTCTGGAGAACGTGCCGCCCTGTGGGGACTGTGAGTGTTCCCTCCCTGCCCTGCATCAGACATAACTTTTCAGACAGACACAGATGCGATTGAACGCACACATAGCAGGAAGTCTCTGAGTTGCATCTCTCATTCAGATGTGTGGGGTGTGAGGGGATTCAGTTCCTCGAAACTCCTACTGTGTGTGCGTGCTTGTGAAGCTGGTCCAGTAGACGTAAAACAGGGACGTGTCGCTCCAATGTTCTTCTTGTGCTGCTCATGACCATTGCAAATTGACAGAGTTGTTTGGGTTCTTGCTATGTGATGTGCCACTGCTCATGTCCCCACCTTATTTGATGTGCTCCTTTCTTCGGGCAAACGCCTGCAATGAAAGAGCTACCTGCTGGCATGGCATCATCTTGTGCATGATGATCTTTGTGGTCCTTCTGCTGGCAGGTATCCAACATCGAGGCAGCTGGAGGCGAAGGAGGTGGCCTCTCTGGAGAGTCTGGTGCCGGCAGGCCAAAAGAAGGCGCCCAAGGTCTATGCTGTCGCCTGCCACCCTCTCCTGCCTCACTTGATCGCCGTGGGGGCAAACACTGGTGCGCCTTCCCCATATACCTGAGCTGCTGGCTTCGTAATCGCTTCCAAGCTGCATTTCTTGGTTGCGCGGCAAGTACTGTGAATAGGGTGCAGCTTCCTTAGCTGCACCAGCCAAGTGCGCAAGTCCTACTCTCCAGCAACGGCATGGGAAAAAATAATGCAACATTGCCAAGTCTGGCTGCTTGTCTGCGCCAGGTGTCGGCCTGCTGTCATTCGACCCCCAGGTGCAGCTCCCAGTCGCAGCGTTCCCTCTAGTTGCCCCGTCACCCGCTGACCTGGACAGCCCAAGGGCCAGTGCCGCCAAGTCCGCGTCCGATTACCGGGGCTGCGAATACGCATTTGCCACCGATTCGCAGCTCTGGCACGTCGCTTACAGGTACTCTCTCTCTTAGCCTCCCGGGCTCCCAGTTGTCACTGTCAGCGCCTCCGGCCTTGCCTCCTTTGTTTCGTGCATGTGTATGCTTTTCAGTGGCATCTTAATAAACAAATTGTGACGTCCACACCTTTGCCAAATGACGTGCACCTCTCCCCTCACCTCTTGCACTGACCATGTAACACCGCCACAGCAAACGGTCTTCCATGGTCAGTATAAGAGGTGTGGAGAAGGTGCTCCTTGCGTGGCATAGGCGTGAGAGATGTCTGCAATAATGTGGGCTGTCAAAACTGAAATTGTGCAAGGCAGCGCAAGAAAGGTGAAGTATGTCCTGCAGGCCGGGATGGAGTGAGGGCCCGAGCGGCAGGCAGCTCACCGCGGACCTCAAGTCCAAACGCAGCGTTGCCAGCTTTGGCCCGCACGGTACAAACACCATCCAGAGGACTACTGATCTGCACTGCAGCTATTCAATGAAATCTTGCGTGAACCCCCGGTGCCCTGCATGCAGCAGAGTGGAAGTACCCGGCATTGTATGTACCAGTGCCGTAAGAGCATGGTGCAGTGAGGGTCCAAGGCTCTTTCTGATGAGCAATCGAGCATCGTGCGGCAACATGCTCTGCGTACCAATCGCTGCATTGAGAGTTCAAGGCTGGTCTTTGGGGAGTACATGAATGGGTCCAGGGGTGAAAAATGCGCAGGCAGGGCTGAGGTGGCGATGAGCTGGGACGGGGCGCACTGCAGCGTGGTGTGGCCGGGCGAAGCCGAGTACGCGGTGTACGCCACAGAGCCGCTGGCCTCAAAGGCGCCCTGGAGGCAGATTGCGCGCGGCAGCGGAGTCTCCCTGGCCTGGGCGTCTGCCTCGTCTACTTTTGCTGTGCTGCACATTCCAAAGGTGATTGCTGCGCGCAGGGCACCGCTTCCCAGTGATATGCCATTCCATCTGGCATGGGTGTGGCCCCACACTGCATGCCTGGTGACAAGCAGGGAATGTCACGAGCAAGTATGGCGTGCAGTAAATTCATCAGAATGTGCTGCATATCACTAGGTAATCCTGCAGCAACTAGTCCATCTAAGACAGCCAGGTCTGCAATCTGCAATTGTGGAGTGCTTGGCTGCCTCTGTTGCCTTGCACAGGGTGTTTGCTGCCCTGCTCATGCTGGCACCTGAGAGAATCATTCTTGCTATAACAGGAAGTATTTCTTAGGGGAACCTTTGGGTGACAGGCTGCCGCCCCAGAGCTGATGAGGCGCAGCAAGAAGAAGTCCAAAGCAAAGGAGGAGGAGGCGGCCGCAGCAGCCGCTGCTGCGGCCGCAAGCGCTGCTGCCGCAGCCAACACCGAGGTCAAGGTGAGTGCTTCTGCTTGCCAGCCTCAATATCTCAAGATGCAGGGCAGGTTCTGCTTCATTTTCTGCAGGGATTGGAAGCATGACAGGCAGGGGAGCAATGCCTGGCAGGCTTCTTCTCTCGGTTGAAGATGAACAAGAAACTCCTAACCACATCAAACAGCTGTTGAGTTACTTGAGGTTGAATACAGTGTTCTCCTCATGCAGGAATTGGCATGCGCATGCAGAAGTTTCTGAAGTCAGTTGATCTGACGAGTTGAGATGTATACTGGTGCAGGTGTTCAGGGGGGAGGACGGCGGTGTGGTGAAGGAGGTGTGCAGCAATGTCATCATGGGCTCTGACCGGCCCACCTCGCTGCATGGCGGGGCAGTGCTCGGTGTCGGCTTTGACAAGAAGATCCGGCCAGGTGCAATACCCATCCTCCCAAGATGGTAGAAAAATTCGAGTGTAGAGCGTGCGTGTATTCGCAAGCGTGCTAAAAACAAAGCTCGTGGCTGTAGTCTGCAGCTCAGAATGAGAATGGTCTAGAGGAAGAGGAGTGCATTTGACTCTCTCCTACACTTCGGTCTGTGATGTCAATCTAATGCTTCCCTTGTCCAGTACTCCATCGCCCTGAGTCTCACATGACCCATTCCGATCTTTGCCTCACTGGCCATTGCAGAAGCTTCAATGGCTTCTGGTGTATTGCGTGTAAGATTCCGTAAGCTTTCTAGTGCTGGGAGAGAAGTGACAGGTGCAACAAATGGGCTCTTAATGTTTGTGCTAGGTGTCAATGACTCATTGCAATAGTTGGGTCACAGGGCACAGGCGGGGGCAGACCATGCGGTGGTACTCCTGGAAGACCTACGGGGGAATTGGAGGGGTGATGGTTGAGCCACGCTGGGTTTCCTGGTCCCCGGACGCCAGCGTGGCAGTGCTGGCCTATGAAGATACCCTTGTCTTCTGCCGCACCCAGCCCAGCTTCTCAGCGTTTGCCTCGCTTCCCCTGAAGGTGTGTCCTGCATGCGCCAGAGCCAGGGCAATCCTTTGTTGGGTCTTGAGGAATGTCTCGCAAAGGAGAGTTTTTTGATCAACGCATCCTATTTCATACCTTGTCCAGGAGTGCCCTGACTTCTGTTAGCCAATGACGCCTTGAGATGAAGACTTCAAATGTAGAGAAGCTTTGTATTTGGCTGGCTTACGCGATTACTGCTTGATGGGTCAAAAAATTTAGTACGGAGCTGACACCAGACCTGCCGTTCTGGTTGCCATGAATAAGAGTGCCATCCCATGCCAAAACTTCGGCCTAATCTGACTTAGGCAGATTTCTCTGCATGGGTTGACACTCGTACTCACATGTCTTTACACCGGCATGTTGTGTGATATAATGCACTGTGAACAGGATGCGACATCTGGCGCGTGGCACAGCCACCAGCTGTACGTGACCACGCCGTCCTCTGTCCACTGCGTGATGGTAGCGGGCGGCGCCGGTGCAACAGCGCCACATTTAGAGGTGAGCATTACGTTATTCCTCATGATTGACACATTACTAACGTGTCCTTCACCGTTCTCCTGTGCTTGGCATGAGTCCAATTTTTGCTTTTGCACCTCTCCCAGCTCTTCCACAGTCGTATTACCTTTGGGCTCTCCTCCTTTGTAGTGCAAGAGCAGTGATGACCAATGAATACGTCAATGGCCTTTTGAGTCCATAGAGCTTTACAGGTAAAGAGCACATGCATCCTTTAGTTGCATCACCTTATATGGCAGAAATTCAAACATTGCAAATTTCAAGCAGCGCCCTCCGCCACAGGTTGTGCGTCTAGCGTCGCATGCGGGCGGCGCGGTGGCGCAGGCGGCGGCGGCCGGCGACGCGGCGGCGGCGCTGCCGGCCGAGACGATGCGGTGTGCGGGGCCGGCGGCGGCCGTGGGAGTGCGCGAGGGCGTGCTGTGGCTGCTGGACGCACGTGGGCAGCCCTTTGTGCTCCCAGTGTCCCACGCCGGTCTGCGTGCGCGTTCCCTCGCCCTCGCCGGCGCCCCTGCCGCCGCCCGCAGCATTGCCGAGCAGGGTGCGGTCCTAATATGCGCTTTATACGAGTGCACGGATGTGCTCTCCTGCGGAGTTGCCTGCTACCAGCAGGTATCAACATGAGATTAGATGCTAGGAATTTGCATATACACCGGGCTGGTTATTATTTTGTTGCCATGAAGATTTTGCAGAGCACAGCTGTGTGAGATGCACTTATGCCAGCTCTTGCATCGGCGGCGACAAGCAGGGGACCCGGCCTTGCGATTCGGAAGTTCTGTACTTTGTGCAGCCCCTTCCGATCAATAACGTAAGTGTGGCATTGTCAGACACTGAGTGGACCATGTGCGCAGGGCTGTGGCAGGGCAACCACGACGGTCTCGCGGCGTTCCTGGCGGCAACGGGGCCGGCCGCACTCCCGGACGCGGCGGCGCTGTTGGGCCTGTCGCTGCGCGCGGAACTGCGGCTTTGCCGGGGGGCCGGGCAGCTGCGCCGCGCGCTCGCATGCCTCACCGCCATGGCCGCCGGCGCCACTGAGCGCTCCGCCCTCACCGGCCTGCCCTGCTGGCGCGGCTCCGACAGCTTCATGCGGCCCTCCACCGCAGGTGCCGCAGACACTCTGTAACAACACGTAGAGAATTCTGACCTGCTAAAGAAATTGCCTATTGTGTACGCTGGGGTGGCTTCATCATTCGCAGTGTGCACAACATTGATGGGGAACTTAATGGGCTATTTTTGCCAAAATAACAACAATTCAAAAGGCATCGCTATATATGCACGTGCTGCTGGAGTCCAGGATACCCTGTTTGCGCACTGTAGCGGCACCAAGTAGTGCAAGGCACCTCTTATTAAATCAAATGTAGACGCTTGAAGTGATTGTGGTCTGATGCAGTCCTGTGATGCTGCATGCAGCAGGGCGCCTGTCTCCGCAGATGAGGCCCTCGCTGTCTCCTGAGGCCGCCCAGGCCGCGGATTTCCTCTCCCTCGACTCCATACCAGCCACATCAGGTGCGCCCTCATCCCAGCCTATGTGCAACCCCAAGCTGCATGTGCGCCGGCTGCTCCACTATGTGCAAATCTGAAGGCGAGGCAGGCATGGGAGCAGTTCCCGGCTCGCTGCAGACTTTGCGCACTGTGGAGCAGGAAATATATGATCGTCCAACCTGAACACGGTGAACCTCAAAGTGGCTACGTCCAGTTGGACTGCTATGAACGCGAATCTGCTGCTCAATGGTACATTTGTTGTGCAAAAGCCTGAGCTGTGCTTCTGTAGGAGCGTCACCAGAAGGGGAGGAGGCTGTGGACTGGGATCTTGGAATGGGCTCGGCAGCAGGTGCGCACCAAAACATGCCCTGTTTGCCCCCATGTCCGGTACCTGTACAAAATCCCAGCATTGCATGCTGTTTTCAGGTTCAGTTCGTAGCATCGCACATAGTGTCTGTTCAGGGAAGATATGAGATCAAAGAGATAAAGGCATGAAATTGGTGATGCAGGCGGTGAGGCAAGCAGTGAATCTGATATGCCGGTGAGCAGCGGAAGCATTCCAGGTGTGGCGGAGGAGGCGCTTCTGCTGGCAGAGGCTGCAGAGGGCTCCAAACAGAGCCACAGAGGTGTGTCTCAGTTTTATGCCCCTAATGCATGTTCCACAGCAAAATGCAAGGGATGTCTGGCTCGGCATCTACCCACGCATGGCAATAACAAGTCATTGTCACGCCTTCACGAAAATGGATACGTTCCCCTGGCATGTCACAAAGTGCTTCAGAGGGAATACCGATATGAAAGGCATACACTGTCTTCTGACACCACATCTTCCCTTAGCCTCCAAGGACTGGCCAGGCATCTGAAATGTGCTGTTCAAGGAATGGCCAGGCCTCTCAAACCTGTCATCCAAGGAATGGCCTGGTCTTCAAAGGCTGTTGCTCACGCAGCAATCAACCACACGTACTTGCACTCTCAGAACATGTCCCGGACAAGCTCGAGCATTGTTTGTCGACCTGGATCTTGCGCAGCTTCCCATAATCGAGCAGGCGACAGGGGACGAAATTCATTCAAATTGGGACTCCCGTGAGGGTGTTTCTAAGCGCCACCCTGAGGGACCATAAGCATCAACTTGTGTACCACTCTGAAGAGCTGTCCTCTGAGGGCAAAATTCCTGCACAGGCATCGCGGCAGCGGCGCTACGCATAGCGGCGCAGCATGTGGGCGGGCTGCCGGAGGAGCGGCTGCCGGCGCTGGTGGCGCGGCTGATGCGCGCGGGGCTGCTGCAGGAGGCGCTGGCGGCCGCAGGGAACGCGCCCGAACAGCTGCTCCCCCTCGTTGCCGCCCTTTCGGGGCCGTCCCCTGCCATCCCCGCCGCCCTGGAGGCTGCCGGTGAGTTTTCTGCGCTGGTCACATCACCCATCCACAGTGGTATTCCGGCAGGGCCGCGTGGCATGTCAAAGTTATGCTGTGGAAGAACGTGACACTGTGACCACTCTGCTTGGGACAGTGGGATCCCCGCCGACCTGGAGGCCACCTGTGAATTTTCTTCCGTTCATATCAACTAGTCAAAGTTGCGACTTCTGACTCTATATCACACAGAGCCAAACAAGCAGCTGAGATTACACGTCCAGAAGTGTGTGTCCTGGCTGGGAGTGTGGCATGTTGATTCAAGACTTCGGAAGAGCCCGAGACAGTGAGCATGTTGCCTGGAGGCTTGGGCGAGCGAGGGACTTTCTTTGCTGGGTCTCTTGTCACTCTTCTCTGATTTTTTGGGCTTGGAAGTTCCACAGCGTCCGATGTGTGTGTTGTGGGCATTGCGGTGTTGGGCCAGTGAAGCAGCATGCGAGACCTTTCAACATCAGAAAGTGGCTGACGGGGAGCGAGTATGTGCAGGTTTGGTGCCCCAAGCTGCCATCTACACGCACGCGTGGCGAGCCGGCAACATGCTGACAGCGACCACAGTGTGGGGAGAGCGCCTCAGTTCAGCAGCCGACCATGGGCACAACGTGTCTGTTGCGCCGCCGGTGCAATGACGGCATGAGTAGAGCTGCACATCTGTGAATTGCGTGCATCATGATGAGGTCTTTTGTAGGCGATCGCATTCATGTTCTGGAGCTGTGCGCCATGTTTGGATTAGTGAAGGACTGAGTAGAACTCTCTGAAGTAAAACTGGCTTGTAAGTGGCGGCAGCTGCAGTCTGAGATTCTTTACAGTGGTAGCGCTTCAGAAAAATTTGTCTGCGCAAGCATGAACAGAGCACTGGGTGAGAATGCTTCTAAAGTGTCCCAAATCATGAAACAAGCAGAATGTACGAATCAACATTGATCGGAATGAAAAGAAAAAGCAACATTGCAGCCCGTACTGTGGACACGCAACATCCAGTCCTTCCAACACCCTGCTGACACACCACAAGTAGACCCCTGCTAATAATGGTGTACTGAATATACCGTACTCTCGCAATAATATAAAAGCCCGCTGCAGCTCTACAGTAGCCGAGTCCAAAAATCGGAAAAGTGCAGGGGTAGGAAATGAGCATACTAGTTCTTCAGGGCCATTGGCAGGGGCTAGCTCATTCATTTAATTATCAGGTGAGACTTTTGAAAAAAAGAGTTCAATCTCAACAGAACTGGGTTTATTCCTTTCTGCCTGCGGGTCATCCCTTCCTTGCGACTCCCTCATTACTTTCTAGGAGTGTCGGGTGATAGCAGAACAATTTGTCGCATTAATTCAAGGATACCGCTTGTTGCTGCCACCGCAGCATGCGCACAGACCAGCAATCATCCGCGCGAATGACCTGCGGCATGCAAAAATCATATCAGGCAACGCTTGTGCTGTGCAGCAACTCAACAAAACAGACAGGTGCAATTGGAAGGCAGTATCCAGCTTGAGGCATAGGCTTGAAACATTGCTGGACTCAAGGATGTCAGGTTGTGGAGTGCATGCCAATGGGCTGCATAAAAGTATTTGACGGGGACAGAAATGGGATGGAGCGTACAGGAGGGCCAGAAGTAGGAAGAGGCCGCAGCCGACCCAGCAGATGATCCACTCCGCCATGCGCCAGTCGTGCTGCGCAGTTAACATCAACATATCAAAGAAAGTGTATCTTCCCTTATTAGAAGGCCATTCCAGGCATTTGCCACTGAGACGCTCAGCCTGAATCCTCTATGCCAAAGACCATGTTGGGTGTGGTGGTTGTTGGCCGCTCACGGCAAGAAGTGCAATGCAATGCAATCACATTCTTCTGCTGGTGAGCATTGCCCAGTGTGTGCCAAATTAGAAATGCGGCAATTACCTGGGCCACATTAGCATTGTCTGCCTCGAACGAGCGCTTCATGATCACGACTGCGCCAATGGCCCACCTGCAATGGACAGCAGCTCTGTCTACATTCTTTCTCACACTATTTGAATTGTGCCATCTTTGGAGGGCTTTTCTGACAGAGTATGAACGAATGCAATGTGCTGCGGTTTTCACTGCATCGTACCAGGCAGTGCCGGCTCCCGCAAAGAGGAATTCCAGAACAGCGCCGCAGCCGCAGAGGTCACAGGTGCAGCACTGCAGCAATCATACAGCCCAGTCAGCATCCGTGTGCAGCGCTTGCTCCGGTGTGGGCAATAAACCAATCGGATTCTGCAGTGCTCGCTGCTTGCTGATGCTGGGTGCCAAGCAGATTTCCATGCAGCATTTAGAGATGGTCTGGGCACTTGGTTATTCATGTGATATATTCAATATTTTCGCAATCTTAAACTGTCTGCTGTTTCGAGCTCCCCAGCCTCTATTTCTGCAGCTCGATTTGGATTTGGGCAGGTCTATATCCCTATACCCACACATTGGCGAGCACCTCCTCAGGAGTGGGTTGGTTAAACAGCAGCAGCTGTGCAGGTCATGAGGGGATGTGGGCCTCAGACGGCGGGCTTACCAGGAAGAGGGCCACAATCAACGTGGCAATGATGCTAACGCCAGAGATGGTGTAGGCATAGATGCACATGTCTGCCTTGGAGGTGTCTGCGTTGAGCAGGCAGGTCCCTGTGACGTTGTAGGTGCGCGCGCTGGCATCCACTGAGAAGCTGGAGATGTGCGACAGCTTGAAGTAGGTGATCAGGATCACTGCCAGGGCCACGCCCAGCTGCGCAATCACAGGAGGCACAATTGGTCCCATGCAGCAAGAGGCATGGTCTGTTCTAAGAACATTTGGTTTACAAGCAACGGACTACTTGATACTTTGCTGAAAGGGAAGGTGATTTGCTGCAGGACAACTTGGGACGGGCACCTGAAGGAAGGACACCAGTCCCACCCATCCCCGAAGGGCTGCACTTGTTTGCCGATCTCCGTACGACATGCTTCAATTGTTTCTTCTTCTGTGCCGCACAGCGATGGGTGAGTACATGGTTCTTGGTCAGCACAGGCAACGAGAGCAGGGAGGTGCTTCACACCCTCCCAGCAGGCACCGTGGTTTCTCACTCTACTGTCTACATGATACCAACTGCCAAAGCATTCCACCGTAAAAGGGAAGCCTGGACCTCTTGCACCAAGATAAGGTGGAATGCTATATTCCAGGATGTGCCATGAAATCAGCAACCCGTGGCCACCCTCCCCCTTGACCACTCAGATAGAATACAAGAAATTATAAAACAGCACTTGAATGGCTGTATGCTAATAACAATCACCCGGCGAAGCGCTTAGAAGATACCACAGTCATGTAACCGTTCGACAAACTTGGTGGTTTTTCAGGGCGAACGTTTCTTCCAGAGCGTCACAAGCACTCCATCCTATCTTTAATGCACCAGCACTGCTCTCACAATGCAGACATTTCCCTCGAATCGTGCAGCCACACCGCCTACCTGCTGTTTGGTCAGGTCAGCACCTCTTCAGCTCTGGTCCAATTCTGTCAAGAGCAGAGCTTCTATAGCACCCAGCACGCCCTGCTACTTCTGTGGACACTGCAAACGAGTTTGAGCAGCACTGCGCTTGTGATCTCCTGCCACGGCGGACGTTTCCAAGACGAAGGAAGGGACCGGCAGCTTCCCACCAAATCCGCTTCGTCCCTTTCCAACACGTGGCATCTCATGACGATCTCACTAATTTCAGTGAAGCATGGTTCCCAAAGGTTCCCTTGTTTTGATTTTGCCTCCTTATGCTACAATATTTCCCGCTTTTACAACAACAATCTGTCGGCATGATGTCTGCTCACTAAGCTCAACCAGAAAGCACGCGCAGTGGCTCTCATATGATCAAATATACTTACGCAGAAGTTGCAGCTGCAGCAGCCTCGGCCGCGGCCGCGACTCAGCATGCATGTGTGCATATGCAGTGCTGCAGGATTCTAATTAACAGAAATCTCCACTAGGATCGATCAAACTTAAATACCTTTCCAGCTGATGCACACTCTGAATGGGTCGCAAGTGCCCTGCCCAGTAATTGTTTGCTTGCTGGGGTCTCAAGCAGTGTTGATCAACACTCATGAGAAGGTCCGCCACTGTGACAGATTCCTGCTCCCCGGTCAGCCAGGATAATATCAGGTAAGTCTTTCTGAGGGGGCAGTGCAGGGCTCACATCGGCCAGAATTCGGCCCAGGTGTGACGGGACACAGTTGCAGATGTGGAACAGGCCCGGGGCATCCACACCCGCATGATTGAACACCTATGACAATCACAATCCATCAGGTTCAAACCTTGATCTGCCAAGTGAGCGCAAAGTGCTGCAGCTGGCATGAGCCTGTGGGCTTCCCAATTGAAGTAAATGGATCGCATGCATTGACCGCACCAGGACCAACCGGTGTTTGCCTCCAGAACTGTGCAATTCTGTGTGTTGCAATGCGGAGGCGCCTTTCATGGGAAGGTTGGTGAGGGGTCGCTCCTGTAGTCGCTCAGTGCTTTTTTTGCAATTTCAGTGAACACCTGTGGAGGAATTGCACATTGATAGAGAGGGCAGGGCGACGCATGGAACCCAGAATACTGCAAGAGCCTGATAAGATCCAGCTACGGCAACACTTGCTTCATTCATTTGAACTATATTTGGGTTCCACCACTGATCTTGGAGGTCACCTTGACATCCACACTGGCCACTTCTGAGCCAGATCTGAAGTGGGCTTGGCATCAATGATCTCGATATCCGTTGGAGATGTACAAGTGCGTGAAAGAAGCGTGTGTTAAAGCTTCTTTAAGAATTGCTCCTGTCAGAGATACGTCCTCTAAGGTTTCAAATTCCATGGCAATGCCTACTGACATGCCGTAGCACATCTGTGATGGCCCGAAATCATCAGTCACCTCGGTAGCATTCCACGATGATATTAACTTCGACTAGTAGACACTCAGCTGTATTTGACTGAACCAAAGGAGTCCTGGTCCAATACACATTTGGGCAGATGATTCTGGATTGGATCGCACCTGCTCGATTTGGTGCAACACACGTTGCTGCATTCTTCAAAATTGCGGTACAGGGATGATATTGTCTGCTTTATTGCCTTATGAATGTTGGAGACAGAAAGCGTCTGTGAAACAGATTGCTTCCACGAAGTGCCTGGTGACTTTCACACGCCCAAGTCGACACACTAAAAATCGCAAATCAGTGAATCAGTGTGGAAATTATTTGCGATTGTCACTGAATGGTGGTGCATTTGGCTCTTATTGCTGTTATCTGAACGTCCAAGGATTGAGGTATGCTCGGCACGAGGTTTCACGTGATGTACAGCAATAAATTTCCAGGAGGTAGCCAAATTTGCGTGAGACATACCGATCAACAGATTGGAAGCATAGTCCGTTGTCATTCGGAATTCTGCCATTGCATTCCGAGGCTCTCAGGTTTTTTAAGGCCACAAATGAAAGCCTAAAAAATTGAAGTACCAGCCCAGGAGAGAGTTGTCAAGCGTGTAATCGTTCTTATTATTTGATATATAAACAAAGCTCTAGAGGGAAGTCTGGGCTGCAGCAGTAGCTCTTCTTCACAGGCAACACACTCCAGATCAAAAGGACGGCACAGATCAATATGAATGAATCTCATGCGAACCTGGCGTCTTGGGAAGGATAATAAGTTGATGTGGAGTGAAGATCAGTATGTATGCCTGGTGCACGCATGACCTGCTTTGCGTCAGCAGCATGCATTGACAGGCTGAGTTGCAACAAATGAGCAGCAAGAAGGGGAATCGCAAGGCAGCTGCCTCTGCAGCAGCCCATGCCGCCTCTAAGCGGAAGACCTCTGCAATCGAGATCTCTGCTGACAATGAAAGTAGAGTGCGGGATGCCCTCAAGGTATGCTGTCTCTGTCTGCTCACGGGAAAGAGGCGCCTGTGTCTGGCTTGTCTGGGAGCTCTCAAGACGTCATGCATCTGTTGGCTTCTACTGTACTTATTATATATCCTGTCCGCTACTGATATCCTAGCTACTTAGCTTGCGGTCCATATATCTATATATCAAATTTAGAGTGACTGGTCTCATCAGTTGCTGGTCATGACACAGGGGCTGGACCTGGGGAAGGGCAAGGCGAGACAGCTTGGCGGCAGGGCGACAGCTGATGAGCTGGCACAAGTGTATGACACAATGCTGGGGCATGGCTTCAAGAAGGAGCATGTCCAGCAGGCCTTGCAGGTCGGTTTCCCTTGTGAGAATTGATTTGACTTGCTGACTGACCTCTCATCTCTTCAATAAAATCTGCATTGCTGCCAGCAATATAGTCTGCTGAAGAAGACAATGCAGGTTTGTAAGGACAATAAGTTTCTGTGCCATTGTCCACGGTCAGGCTCTGGCGGGAGGGGACGTCTCAGAAGAGGCGGTGCTAGATTGGCTCTGTCTGCATGTGGACCCGGCAGATCTACCCCGCAGATTTGCCGGCGCTGCGCAGTCGCGGGCGGCCGCTGCCGGCATCAAAGTTGTCGCCAAGGCCGACGAAGCCGGTGCAGCTGCACGGCGGTGAGCTGCCCCAATCCCATTCACACAACAAAATCAGCAATCAACAAATTACATCGTCCTTGAGGCTCTAGACCAGGGCAGGGGTGGCCTGCACTGATGAACAGCAAGCTGCCTGGTACTGTTTGCTGAACTCAGAATGGCATGATCTGTGAATGTCACTCGTCCATGTGGGACACAGAGAGGAGGCCAGAAGGCAACGTGAGCTGGAGAGAGTATCGCAGCCGCCGCAGAAGCCAGCGGCAAAAGCAGGACCAAAAGCGGACGCTGCCGCTTTGGCACGCGAGAAGCAGAAGGCCCGTGACTGGATCCTGCAGTACGCCGATGTGGAGAGTGACTCGGACAGCGAAGGAGGACAAGTGCGCCTTTCAAGTCCTGTATTTCTCATGTGAAGGGATTACATGTACTGCAGGAGGCTTTCCATTTGCAGAGCACCACAAAGTGAAAGTGAAATGATTTAAAGTAGATACAGACGCCCTGATGAAGCCTGGGGCATGAGTAAGGAGACGGAGGTCAAGGATGCCAAGGGCATGGTTGATCTTCCCCTGTGAACACTCAACAAGTGTAAGGGAGTGGCTGTATTCTCCCCAGCAGGGCACCAAGAGTCGCCAAGAGGAAGGAGCTCCTACGCCAGCATGACGCTGATGTTCATGTGTTGTTTTGGTCCCCAGGCGGATGAGCCGATCGATGACTGGGAGGTGTGGGGCGACCCCAAGGAGATTGAGCGGCGCAAGGCTGAGAGGAAGAGGGCTGCCATGCACCCGGAGGCGCGCAAGGAACAGGTCACACATCTTTCCCAGCTCTCTTACTGCCACCAATGCCAGTGCCCTGCAATTCCACTTTTGGAAGGCTGAAGTGGGTTCTTTTAGCCACTGGCATCTGATTTCTGACCCGCAGCATTTCCGCATGCAAAGGCCTTAATGCTCGGTGGCCCATTCCACTGTCTGCCCATGATGGACGCGTGCGACCATAGCTGACGGTCCCTGGGATTCTCCAGCCGCATCTCACAGTGAGCAAGTTTGCAGATCGCGGAGGATTGGGCGACGGCTCGGGGCGAGGCGGCGCGCGCAAAGGCGGCCGGGGACAAGGCCCGCCAAAAGGCGGCCGGACAGATCATCGCAGGCCTGAAGAAGGAGATCGCGCAGCTGGGTGAGCCTCATGCTCCTTATCCTTTGCATGCCATCGAGGACAGGACCAATCGGTGTCGTCCCTCTTGAGATTATCATGCAGGACAGATGGACATGCCTGGTCGGCAATCAGGGGAGCATGCTCATGACTACAATATCCCAAGTAAGGCAGATGGGATATGTAATTATGGAATATGCACTCCGCAGGCCTCACGGAGGCGGCCATTGAAGCGCTTGCAGAGAGATTCACTGTGAGGGAACCTCCATCGGCACCAGTTGAAGAATCTGAAGAATGGCCGGATCTTGGTGGAGCCAGCACCCTTGGCGCTGGTACTAACGCAGGTGATTATTCTGGTGGTCCCAAGGTGTATATACTTAAAAAGCTTGCAGATCATGCTGCTGCTATGGTGTTGCATTGTCAGGATGTGATCATGCTCACAGAACTAGGCAAGATGAGTTTGATACATGTGCCGCACCATCCCTTACAGGTCCATCTGTGGCAGGGAATGGAGGGCAGCATGCGCAATCGAGCGACCAAAGTTCTGGGTATGGCAAGGGAGGGAGGTTTTTGGAGGTGCCCAATGGTCAAAATCGCAGTGATAACAATACAGCAGCTGCAGCATTGCCTTCGCATGGCCTTGACCAAGCGTTTGAGGTAGGCTTTTGAAGGGAAGCCAAATAGTTTCTTGAATAAAGGACGCATGGTTATAGGCGGAAAATGCTGCGGGTGAGTGATGTGTCTTGTGCACCATGCAGATGGAGTCCCTAATGCAATGACATAAGAATGTCAAGGGATGGCTGACAGTAAGGTGATGCACTGATAATGCAGGCAAGCCAGTCAGCATCGGAGCTGTCAGCTGGGGCAAAGGAGTCACAGAAGGGAGAGAGCAAAGGGGGAGGAGCTGAAGAGGAGGAAGAGGACATTGACCTGGGGCCTGGCATGTTTGATGAGGATGCGGCAGCCATGATGAATGTTGGGCAGCCTGCCGCCGCCAAGAGCATCGCTGACTTGGTCACGCCGTGGGGCGGCTACAGCGGGGCCAAGAAGAAGGGCAGCAAGCTCAAAAGTGAGCTCCCGGCCACCTCTCTCCTGGAGTATCTGCTTTTATCTCATAATATCTGCCTATGTGGGTTGCCTGCTTAGCATGCACACGAGGTCTGTGGCATTGCAGCAGATAAAGATGCAGCAAATAAAGATGCAGCAAGAATGTAAGGAGCTTTGGCACATGTCACGTGCTGCATTTCTACAAGGGGTTTGTGGTAATTGTATCATATATTGCTGAGGGGCAGAAGTAAAGCTGGGCAACCATGACCAGTGAGTAGTAATTCTGGTCCTGGCTGGTGCAGAGAGGCCGGAGGTGGTGGAGGAGACGAAGCTGCCCAAGGCGCTGCTGCAGCAGCATTGCCAGAAGCGGCAGTGGCCGCCGCCGCGCTTCGAGCGCCTGGCCATGGGCGGCCATCGCATGTCTGCTGCCGGCATCCGCTACTCCGCCACCCTGGAAATGCCCCCAGCCAACGGACGCAAGAAGAAGGTGCCTTTCCCTGGCCTTCAGTAACCCGCTGACCTCTGGGTGGGGCAATCTAGTACATTGCATGCAAGGCAGGGATGCTCGAAGACAGTCCTGGCTCGGTCTATGGGGCACTCAGGGGGCGGGGGCACTATAAGGTCTAATTGCATTGACTTGTCTGGGATCTAATGGGTATGCACGTGTCCGTCATTGGTGCTCGGCTTGTGCATGGTCTGGTGTCTGCCTTACTTGCCGCCATTGACAACGTTGTTCAATCCGAGGCAGAACAGAGCCCGGTATCTGCTTTGTGCTTATGAAAGACTTTGTGTCTTCTACAACGTGCAAGTTTTTTTCTGTGCCAAGTCTGCTTTTGAACAGTTGAAACTGACTGCGAGTCTTTGTGAGAGACTGTGGCATGTTGCAGGCTGCTCCTCCCAGAACCTTCACGATATATGAAGAGGAGGATGGCTGGGAGACAATCCAGGAAGCCCAGAATGCAGCGGCAACTTTTGTCCTGTACAATGTGAGCCCCAAGACTGCCATGGTTTGAGTTCTGTGGGATTTCCGCTCTTGCATATCTTCAGTCGGCTTCTTGACATGCTTGCATGCAGAGTAATTTCCATTGCGCTGATTCACACAGATTCAAAGTATTGTGCAGCTTACATGTTGCTCTGCTGAAAGGCACATTTGGTGCAAGTGTGGGTGAGACGGAAGGCACCTGCCTGCTGGCTGTCAGGTACTGCAAGGTGATGAGGAGAGGGTGGCTGCTTGGAGGCAGCTGGACCGGCTGTACCAGGACCTGTGGCTGAAGTGGGAGTCCCAAGAAGGAGAAGTGAGGCAGGATTCCCAAGAGCAGGCTCATGAAGAGGAGCGCCAAGCATTCATCAACTCCCTCATATCCCAGGTTGGCCCTCTTACTTCCTGTCATTTGCCAGCAGCTGAAAAAGGTGTCATAATGAAGCCTTTTGTGTCACTAGTCTGTAAGAACGTGCCTCGCATGTCATGGAATCGATCTCAAGGTGTTGCACATTGAAATGATTATGCTTTGTTCAGCCGTTCCAGAAAAGGCATCATGTGGAAACGCGGCCATAATGTATGCTCCTGAAATGGCTTGGCTGGTTTCCAGGAACAAGGGTCGGATGCATCATCGAGTGGAGCTGGCCGGCAAGCTCAGTCGAAGGACGAGGAGGTAAGCAATGGCAGTCAGCGAGATGTGGAGACTGGCCCAATTGCAGACGAGCCGGCTGCCCTCACTCCTGCACAGGTAGGAAACTGCCTTACACCCTTGACACTCTCAATCTCGGTCAGGCACTCTCTGCATGACAAATTCATTCTACCGCAGTACAATATGTGCATCTTGAGAATCCAATGGTGGAGGGGGAGATCGATAAGCCATTGCTTTGTTAGCATGCATGCCGCCTGAAACCCTGGTGCACTTGGATTGTGCAGGTTGCAGAGAGCAGGAAGATGCTGGACGCTCAGAGGAGGTGGCGGGGCAGCAGGGAGGGGCAGGAGTGGGACGCGAAGCGGCAGCAGCTGCCCGTGGTGCAGATCCGGGCAGGCCTGCTGGCTGCCCTGGCAGACCACGATCTCGTGGTTGTGGGTGGCGACACCGGCTGTGGGAAGACCACACAGGCATGGCCCCTAATCAAGTGCACTGCAGTCCTCTGCAAATCACTATCTGCCGTGCCCCTGCACAAAAATATCCTGATGCCTTGCTAATGCCACTGTGTCAGGTTTGATCAACACAAAAAGCCTCCTGAGCTGCTCATGGCCTTTGCTCAAAAGTGCCTATTATGCAATAATTCAATAAAGACAGGCGATCATGGTGTCGCACTGCCAGCGATATGAGCACCCATAAGAAGAGTATCTGCTACAAGTGCACAGGTGCCTCAATTCCTGCTGGACGCGGCGATCGAGGCGGGGCAGGGTGGTGCGTGCAGCATTGTGTGCACGCAGCCGCGGCGCATCGCAGCCATCTCCGTGGCCGACCGCGTTGCCTGCGAGCGCGGCGAGCCTGCCCCGGGCGCCGCCGGCGCGCGAGTCGGGTGCGATCTTTGCCTCCACTTACAGTATCCTGTTGTTCTTTGGCAGAACAGCCGGCTGGGTGTGCATTGCTTGATCACTGCACTGGCCCAGATCAAAATTGAATTGGCTGTGTATATATGTGCACTGTACTTACATGGCCAAGGATGCTCCTGTTCCAGCAAGAGTCTTGCAGACAGCCGTCACCCCGAGAGAACAGGTAGTGTGGTGCATGCTTGTGAGTGTTGATATGGATGCCACCCAAAGAAGACCATTGAATGTAGGGTGCAAGGATTTGGGTGCTTTGCAGGTACCATGTACGGCTGGACGCTGCGAGCACGCGCGACACGCGGCTGCTGTTCTGCACCACGGGCATCCTGCTGCGACGGCTCGCCTCCGAGCCGCAGCTCGCTTCCGTCTCCCATGTGATTGTGGACGAGGTGTGCAGCCTCTCAGAGTTCGCCATGTCAACACAACACACACAAATTCATCATGTCTGGCAATGTGTTTGCTTGTGCTGCACATTCCCTCAAATTCAATTCAGACCTATATAAGAGTACATCGTAAAAACCTCTGCTATGGCATTCTGAGAAGCTGTCCACATGCATGTGTTGTCACCAACGGCAAGGGTGGGGCAGGGGAAGTAAATGGGAGTGTGTGGTGCAGGTGCACGAGCGAACGCTGCAGAGTGATTTCCTGATGGCCCTCCTGAAGGACATCCTCGCCAAGAGGCGGTCTCGCGGCCATCCCCTCAAGGTGAGCTATTGCAGAGCTTACCTATACCGCGGAGAATGAGCAGCATGTCAATGACATAATCGCCTTGAGCTCAGCATGCTGGAAGCTCCATGCAGACAGGCTGGGATCATGCCGATGCTGTTGTTGAAGTGCTGCTGCGTTAGTTCCTTGCAGAATAGCGATGTGATAATAACATGTAAACTTGCAATGCATACTTGATGATTGTTGTGGTACTGTCATAGTCAGAAAGATCTCCAGTGCAGCGGAGAGGAGAGGGCACGACTGGTGAGACGTACAATGTCTTGTGTGTATGGTCTGTGCAGGTGGTTCTGATGTCTGCCACGCTGGACTCGAACCTGTTTGCCAGGTACTATGGCGACTGCCCTGTGCTTGTGGCGGGCGGCCGCACATTCCCAGTCGAGCACCACTTCCTGGAAGACACCTACGAGCTCACAGGGTGCTGCTCACTCTCTTCACCTTGTTCCTTTCATGGAATGCCTTCTTTCAGTGTTGCTTGTGGGTGCCAAGCCGTTATTAATGACTGGTATTGTGATCCGGTTGCTTCCCAGGGCCTCAATGTTCATGGGCATTCTACATTAAAAACCTTTGGTAAAGTGGCAGAGGCAACGTCACCAAACTTTTTTGGTGGAGAACTCCACTGTCGCATTTTGCATTAGTGCAAGTGCGCTAGGGTTGCAGCCGGCTTGAGCGGTGGCCGGGTCGTTGCAGGTATCGGCTGGATGCTGAATCCCCGTCTGCGCTGCGCGACTACGGCCACAAGGACCGGCGGAAGCAGCTGGAGAAGACTGTCAGTCAGGGGCAGCAGAGCCTTGTCAAGGTGAGCGCTCTTCTCCTGTCCTTGCTTCTGCTGTCACTAGCGTGAGTCATCTGTCAGGTAATATGTTTGAGCATGAAGGCGCTAGCAATTGGGGTGTTGTCCATGGACCCTCTGGAAGGTGCATTGGGTGGTGAGCAGTGCAGCCCCGATGTCTTATAGTTGAGAAAATTCAGCATACAAGTCGGAGGCTAGAGGGTGGGAAGCCGAGCCTTGTGGGAGATGTCTGGGCAAATCCACTGGACAAGCAGCATGTTCAAGCGCAGTGATCTGCGATATTGTTGTCTAGCAAGCCTTGGCTCTCAATGCATGGAATTGCTAGGGTCACATGCCTTTGCCTGACATGCTGGAGAGAGTCTGTGAGCCTGTCCCACATGTGAGATTCAGCCTAACGTGGCTCGGGCGTGCCACCACCTGCAGGCGGGCTGGGGAGATGATGCGGCCGACGCGGGCGCGCTCAACCCGCACTTTGACGCAGAGCGCTACGCGATTTTCAGTGTTTCGACTCGGAGGAATTTGGCGCGGCTGGACGAGAATCGCATTGATTATGACCTGCTGGAAGAGCTGGTTGCGCACATAGACGGCAGCTACGAGGAAGGCGCCATCCTTGTCTTTCTCCCTGGTGGGAAGCTGTCCTGCTGTCTCGCACATCTCATGCCCATGCCTTAGCGCTGCAGAGGACTCTCTCTCATGCCCAAATGATCTGAGCAGCGTTCTTGAGGGTGCTCAATCTTATGGTGCCCTGCAATAATTAACGTGAAGACTTTTCGTGAGCACGCACACGGTTAAAAAAGCCTATACTTTGAGTCCATGCTCTTCTACCGTCAGCGGCTGAGAGCAACCCAGGCCCTTTCAACCATCCTACTTGTCGGATAGATCCTCAGGTGCCAGCAGAATCAGCGCAAAGAGCCACAGAATAGGGGCGCCAGGCACCGCTGCAACTGAGCGCGCAAGCTTCTGGCGGCCAGGGGACTCCTAATTAACTCTTAACTCCAGGGGACTTTCAACTTTACTTAGGATCACCTGTGGCGGCAGGTCTGGGGGAGATAACGGCGGTGTACGATCGGCTGACGGCGTCGCGCGCGCACCGGGAGGGAACGCTGCTGGTGCTGCCGCTCCATTCGAGCATTTCCCCCGGGGAGCAGCGCCGCGTTTTCGAGCGGCCGCCCGCGCATGTGCGCAAGGTTGTGCTGGCCACCAACATCGCAGAGACCAGCCTGACCATCGAGGACGTGGTCTACGTCGTCGACAGCGGCAAGCTCAAGGTGCGCGGTGAAGAAATACTCCATCAAATGCACTGAGCAGCCCGCTGCCTTCCGCATATCTTTGCAAACTATGATGAGCTGGTCCTCCTAAGAGGAACTGTGCAGTGATCAACGGCCCTATTTGATCTGCAGATGGTGAAAGAGCTTTCCTAGCTGTGGGTTAAACCTTAGGGTTTAGGGTGACTGGGGTCGTTTGAAGCTCCCAAGGGGTTTAATTGACCCCTGTCTAGAACGCTCCAACAGCAGAGCAATTTGATCAGAAAGATTGCCATTATGATGCGCCTTTCGGTCAAGCCTGCCTTCTGGTGCGATGGCGTGCTCCCACACATCATCTCCGAAGGTAGCCTAGGGGATTAGGCAGAGAATGGCCTGCAAGCTTTCACCCACTGCTGTGAAATTTCTGTGACGTTGTGCGCAGGAGCGGAGGTATGATGCGAGCCGGGGCATGAGCCTGCTGGTGGAAGACTGGGTCAGCCGAGCGAGTGCGCTGCAGCGCCGGGGCCGCGCCGGGCGAGTGCGGCCGGGCCGCTGCTTCGGCCTCTACACGCGGCACCGCTTCGAGGAGCGCATGCGCAAGTACCAGGCGCGCTCCGCGCTCTCTTCTCTGTCTCATCCTGCACACGACGCCAGATATGCGCTGAAGCCGGCATGAAGTGGCGGGCAGACTCCTTGGGAGACTCCCAGGAGCTTGACAGTCTCTCTACCTGCTCGCATGTGACACTCGCGGTGCAGACCATGGTGCAAAGTCTAGAGGGACATAGAATGGAAAACAAACTTTCTCTGTCGTTGAGGGGTCTGACTTCTATTTGAGCTGGTGAATGTGCAGCAACTCAGACGGTTTAAGGATATCTGTGCAGGCACCGGAGATGGCGCGAGTGCCGCTTGAGGAGCTCGTGCTGCAGATCCACCTGCTGGGCCTCGGGCCAGCCGCGCAGTTCCTCTCCAAGGTGAGCCACTGTTATACCCTTGACGCATCTGTGAAGCAGGGCAAGCTGCATTGTAAGTTGTACTTCAACTGCAATGAGTGATTGATATGCGTTGAGGGATGACTGGATGTTGAGCCGGTGTGTTCGGTGTAAAGGTGCTGGAGCCGCCGCCGCCGCGCAGCGTCACGGGAGCTGTCACGCAGCTGCAGACCATCGGCGCGCTCAACCCCTCCGAACAGCTCACGCCCCTGGGTGCGCACCCAACGCGCATCTGCCAAAAATCTTCAAAATATCATGTCACACTGAATGTAAACATCAATCAAGTATCAGGATGAGATGTCAAAACTGTGGCAAAACAAGCCGAAACTCAATGTTTCTGGCAGTCAGTAGCAGTGAGACTGAGCACGCTGCATTGGTTTGGGCAGGCCGCAATCTGGCCCAGCTGCCAGTTGACGCCAAGGTAGGCAAGCTGCTGCTGCTGGGCGCATCATTAGGCTGCCTCTCCCCGGCACTCACAATTGCGGCCTGCCTCTCCTACAAGAGCCCCTTCTCGGCGCCCTTCGAACAGCAGGATGCCGCCATGCGCGCCAAACAGGCATTTGGTAGTTCAGGTGCTGCCTGCTGCTTATAGTAATCCTTGTACCTGAAGGCGGTTACTCTTTGAATCAATTTCAAGTAAAGCACTTGAAATTGATTCAAGTGCTTTATGAGGGCGGAGTGTCTATGGAACTCAATAGACACATCTTTCGGTTAGTAACCAGAAGGGCTTGTTTCAAAGGTGCTTAACTCAAAGCGCCGCGCTGCAAAGTATGGAATGTGTACCCTTCTGTTGGGTGCACACGCCTGTGCCTGAGATTATGATGTGCTTACCGTGCTTAAATCTAAGGTTGTCCACTGTCCGCAGGCAGCGGGAATGTGGCTTCTGGGCAGCAGTCGGACCACCTGCTCATGGTGGCAGCGTTTGATGGCTGGATGGCCGCCTCAGCACAGGTCTGCACAGATGCTACCATGTTGCTGCAGTCGATAGAGCCTTTCTTTGAATGTTCAAATGCCCGCAGGGTGTTCTGAATTGCACAGACTCTCAGCCAGCAAGTAAAGCTAAAAAAATGTAAGGGGAAAGGCTTGGGTATCTTTCCCAGGAGTTGAGTGCTAGTCTGCATTGGCCAGACTTTCTTGCCTCATTGTTCCTGGCAAATATCAAGAGCCGTGCTTACAGCGAACTGATGCATGGCTGTCCAGGCAATTGTATGTACACGTGGGTTTGACTCTGAACAATTTTTTTGCCTGGATAGTCCTGCTTCAATCAGCTGTAAGCAAAGCTTCCAGTAATTAGGTGATTCCTGGTGACTTGTCTGCCGCATGGAATTGATTGATAGGCTGATGAGAGCATTTGATGGGATCACTGCGCAGGGCGGCCGGCAGACGGCCGGTGCGTTTGCGCGCAAGCACATGTTGAGCGCGCAGACGCTGGAGATGCTGGCAGACATGCGGCAGCAGTTCGCGGCCATGCTCGCCGACATTGGCTTCGTCGCAGCTCCCAAGGGCGCGCTCAGCCGCGGCCGGGGCGGCAAGGGCGGCGCTGGGGCCGCCCACTGGGTGGACGACAGAAAAGCCGCCTGGAATGCACACTCCTGCAAGCCCGCAGTGGTGCGCAGCCGGGGGCCCATCCTGGCTTACACGCCGATTAGACTCCAGCATCCCTGATGTTGCTGCATCTTTTGAAAGCACCGTGGCGTGCTTGGCAGAAATGGCACTACAGGGAGAGCTGAAGGAAGGCGTTGAAGGAAGCTTTCTATTGGGCTGCTTGCAACCTTTTGTTTGTTTGTCTGTCACTGTCCTTAGGGAACGGGGCATCCAGTCTGAGGCATCCCCTGGGGAGCGGCTGAGTGCATCTCTGACATCTGTCAAGTTCAACGGCAGTGAAGTTGAATATCTGAGGCTCCAGAGACGGCTGATATAGCTGAGAACCTTCCCCTGGTGCAACAGGTGAAGGCGGTGCTCTGCGCGGCGTTGTACCCCAATGCTGCAGTGATGGATGAGGCGGCCGGCAGATCTGCGCGGCCGGCCTGGAATGATGGGACGGCGGATGTGCACATTCACCCCTCCTCCATCAACCACCCCCTGGAGGCTCACCAGTTCCTGCGCCCCTACCTCGTCTACCTTGAAAAGGTGCAACCCTTGGCAGTCTCTGTGTGTTTTGGATTCAGGTACATTCTGCACGAGGTTGCTGCAGAGTCAGAGGTGGCATTGGCAGGAAAGTTTTCAAAATGGTCGGCCAGCACAATTTTTACAGCTCCTTCTCATTTGTTGTTTCTCTGATGCATTCAAGCCGATGGTTTGCTGGCGCTGCATATTCCAGCGGCCCTTTTAGTGGACCTGCTTTTGATGACTGTGTCTATTGTGCTTTCTGAGAACAAAGTGTTCTCTGCAGTCATACTGAGAGACCCCTTTCATGAAGCATGCATGCGAGCGTGCTCTGAGCCTGCTTACTGTGACGGGCATTGCCTTCGTCAGACATGAAGGGTTGGCAGAGATTCCCAGGCAACTAGGGGAGCTTGGGACTAAGGTGGATTACAATTCCTGCCTGTTAGCGAGTTAGAGATTGGACGGACCATGGTGGGTTAGTAATCAGAGTGCACATGCGCGCAGGTGCGCACGAGCCGCACGTTCCTGCGCGACTGTACGGTGGTGTCGCCAATGGCACTGCTGCTATTTGGTGGCGAGCTGGCGGTGGTGCACGAGGGAGGGTACGCCCTCATAGACAACTGGATCCGCATCCGCGCCTCTGCCCCCACCGCCGTCCTCGTCAAGCAGCTGCGCGCTGCGCTGGACGCGCTCCTCGAGAAGAAGGTGCGGTCAATTCTGTAAGTGCTGTAGCATGTTGATCCTGATTTTGATCTGGTGTGTCCATGGCGCGGTGCCCTTCATCAGCCCATGCAGTTCCCTGGGAAAGCTGCGCGCTGCACGGATGCGCTGCTGGGGAAGGGGGTGTTGATCAATTTCGATCTAAGGTAGAGTACGGTACAAGAGATACAAGTCAGTGCAAGCGCAAAGAAGGGAGGAAAGGCTGCCTCGGGGTGTAACCATAGTGCATCAAAAAATGAAACATCATAACTCTGTGAGTCCATTGACCCTGACATTGATCTAGAGGCTGGCGTGTCCATGACGCGGTGTCGTCCATTAGCCCATGCAGTTCCTTGGCCAATGGGTGAATGAGGTTGAACACTTTGAGACACATTCTTGGGGGGGCTTGAATGCCGACCCTGCTTTGGCGCGCAGCGATTGCTGCGCGCCTTATCATGACTGAAAGGTCTGCCAGATGAGCATCGCAGTGGTTCACTGCTGGCCTCCATAGAATGGCCTGGGCAGAGTCCTAGAGAATTGCAAGAGAACCTGCAGAGCGACTCACTGTGCACGGATGCAGCCTTATTTGGAGACACAAACCATGCAGGGCCTGAGAAAATTTTGGCTGCCCGGTGATGCAGGCGGGCCGGCCCGACCTGGACTTGGCAGGGATTGGCGGGCAGCTTGTGGACACCATTGTCAGGCTGCTCTGCGATGAGGAGGCATCCCAGGCATGGAACCGCAAATAATATTGCTGGAACGCAGCCTCTTCTAGATATGACACGAGGTCATTCAAATAAATTTGAAAAATATTTTGTATCTGCGGGCTGAAGGACTTGTTGCAAGGCTCCATAGGCTAGGCTGCGGCAGTAAAGTGTTGAGGTGCGGTAGCAGTAGTGATCCTGACTTTGATCTAATGACTGGTGTGTCCATGGCGTTGTGTGTTATGTCAGCCCATGTGATTCCCAGAGAATGGCCTACTAGGCCCTTAGTTAGGCGAATTAGTTGAATACTCTGAGAACATATGCTTGGGCGCATGAAGCAACTGGAAGCATGATCTGCAAAGATCTTCTGTATATTATACGAATCAGAGAAGGTACTGTGTGCAGCAACCGTGGAATTAAAGGGTGTTGATCAGCATTTGCATCGTCCCATACTGCCTGTGGTTGATCCCACGTGGGCGATGTGGCCTATTCCTCTGCGAAACAACAGGTTTTCATTCTTGCGCTTGGGGTAGCGTCTCCGGAAATGAGGGTTAACCGATCCGAGACTATTGCTATTTGAAAACTATATCCAATCCCCCTTCACCGGCGAAAGCCGTGCTGAAGAATTTCTGGAGCCTTCGGGCCATCAAAACGAACAAAGCATCCTTTACATACTTTCAATGAACGAATAAAGCTAAGACACATAGCTCCAACATCCATCGCAATTTTTATTACATATCATATTAATAATGAAGAACATCGACGACGAAATTTCGCAATGGTGGTATGTTGTTCCGTTTTGTGTGATGGTTCTGGGAGTGTGGCAGTGAGTGAGTTTGGGGCGGGGTCTTTCACCCGCGGATTAGAAATATTGGAAATGTTTGCCAACGTTGTAGCATCTGAGCCCAGAGGTACGCTCCTCAGGACGAGGGAAAGAGCGCTTATGGGACGCAGGTCGCCTCTTGATCTGGTGAACCGAAGGCATCGGGAAGTGCTCCTTGAAACTCTGCCTCCAAGAGTGCTCACACAACAATCTGAGGCATCATCACCCTGCTCTCAAAGTCCATGAAGACCTCCAAGCATCTGTTGTCTATGGTAGGGTCGGTCCCGTAATCGCTTTTCAGAGATCGAACAGGATCCTTGATCTGGACCCATCGACTCCATTCGAAATGGCATACTTACCTGTCCGGCTCGGCACCGTGATCATGAAGACGGTCCGGGTATCCCCGCTGCTTGCCTTGCACTCAGCTTGCGGCGGCGTGGTAGGAGTGCTCCAAGAGGGTATCTCCACGGAATAATCTTTGGTAGGCCTGGGATTAGCGTCAGCTGCCCGGGCACAATACAAAAGTACAAACTATCCAATCAAAACACACCTCTTAGAACACATCTCTACCAAAAGTCATATTCACTTGCAAACATCCCCACCATCCAGACTGTCTCACTACAACAGATGCTAAACACTGATGCGACGGATACAACGCTTGAGCAAAATCTGACAAAATGACATGTACAATACCATCATGATGATATCATAGATGGCTGCCGCCGGCATCGATATGCAGGATAAATTCTACACGAGGGTTGATCCTGTATTCATTGACAAGGCCGCTGAGCTGTGGTACGCATGTCCAGATCATGATGTGGCACCGTGCATGCGACGCCATGGAGAAGCCAGCAGTAACAGTGCCACGAGACAGACCATTTCAGAATATTTTTTTTTCTCGGGATGCAACGTGTGCATCTCATGGGTTTACATTGAAAACTGCCTGGCAAAAAGTACAGTTACTGCCAATCTAGAATTCATCGATGCGAACACTTCACTACTCTACAATTGTAATTGCACGCCTGGTGTTGTAAACTTCAAGAGCATGCATTCAAGCTGCGCAGCAAGACAAGTCTACAACCTGCCCACTTTAGTCTGGCCTGCAGCTGGACTTTTTTTGACATTAAAGTTGACATCTCCCTAACATTGAGGACTTGACATTTGCACACAGATGACAAAAACAGCCCGACATGTGTCAGGATCTGCTGAGAGGGGCTGCTGAATTGTTGTCCCCAAATGAGTGCTTCTTCAGGCTAGGCAGCCTCCCAATCTCCCGGATGGACACATTCCACTTCAGCTTCTGGACAATCCCATCGTACCTGCATGCACAGCAAAGCAGGGATGGGACCAAGAGGAGAATGGCGGAAATTCAGGGTGTCAGCTCATGTGCTCCTGCCTATGCATTGTTCTCAGGATGGCACTCTACACGTCACAAGCAAATGCATGAGCACGCCCAGTTAGTGAGGAGGGCTTTCTTGTCCTATCTCGGCGAGGATCAGGATGGCGTGCTACACAAAGAGATGCAGCTGACTGCGAGTGCAACAAATGAAAAAAGGAAGACGGGACAGCAACGCGCCAGTCATTGTCAAGCGGGGCGAGGTTGATGACTGGCAGCGCGCAGAGTGAGGTGGTGCAGCGCATGCTGCTGCCCGCCATCATGCGCTGCGTATTCCTGCCGTCAAAGCTCGCCCTGCACCACGATTGCCATACTCACTTCACAGCGGAGCGCATGTGCGTCTCCAACAATTCGCTTGCCACATGCAGGTCTCACGTAGATGTCTTCAGCGCTTCTATTGCCAGCCAGAAGAGCACAGATACTCAACAGACCACTCCACACCCACACGAGACAGAGCTTAGCAAGCAGCTGGAAGCTGAATTCCACAGCCCCGCACATGGCAGGAGATCTGCAGCAGCAATTACACATAATGATAGGGATGCCACATGCTGGTCACTCTGTCACGGAGCATGAAGCACGAATATTTCCATAACGCCAGCAGGGCCAGCCCTGCCAAAAGTCCTGGACATGCCCACGATGGGGCGAGAGCAAGATAACAAAGAGCAAATGGGAACATCAGGTTTGCAGGTTTGCTCTCCAGATCTCGCAGACGCTGACTGCAGATCTTACAAAGGATCCCCTTCCTGTTGCCCGTGTTGTAGGCAGGGCATCTCTACAGCGGTGGGAATGGTCTGCCATTTACAGCGGCGTGCACTCAGAACCCTCTTACAAGTGTAGTCACTGGAGTGACAAATGCACATGGAGTTCACTGAACGCTCAAGAGAGGGAACGCCACCTGGCGTGGCTGCGTGAGGTGGCGGGCAGGTGGATCTCGATGTCGGAGGCCTCGGGGACAACAAGCGGCCGGAAGGAGAGCGAGTGCGGCGCGATGGGCGTCAGCAGCGCGCACGGCACCGACGGTGCCACCATGGGGCCCCCTGATGACAGAGAGTATGCCGTAGAGCCGGAGGGCGTCGCTATGATCAGCCCGTCCGCCTGCGCAGGCGCATTTTTTTATCGCGAGCCGCATGATCAAGGGAGGGACTGCTGCGCAGCTTGCGGGCCGGCAACAGCCTGCCAGACCCCGAAGGATGCCAACAGCAAATATGGCTTTGTTAGCAGGTGTGTGTCTTCACACTCTGGAGAAAAATTAGCAGACTCCACCAGCGGACGCCATGCCAGAGGAGCTGCCAGGCAGTAAATCTAAACCAGCGAGGACGCGAGGAGCCCCAAGGTAGGAGATCGTAGACATCTTGTATGGCGTGGAGCAGAGGGGTGCTCACCCGCACAGTGGTTATGTGATGGCCGTCCACATAGAGCTCCAGGCGCACCATGCTGGGGGAAGACCCACGGTCGATCAGGCACTCGTTCAGCACATGGTGCACCGCATGCACCTCCCCGTCCCTGCGGCAGCAGCGGCAGCCTGCAAATGAGGCAGTGCCCGGCTTGCACTCACTGCATGATGAAAAGGGCCCACCATGTGCTTGCATGGTGGGAATCATGCAGCTCTGGGTCACACGGGCAGCACGGCTGATCAGCACTTGGATGGTGCTGTCCTGTATGAGCCAGGCAATTCGCACAAGGAAAATCCCTGACATGCAGGGGAAGCTTCTGGCAATGCCTCTCCACAGCCTGTGCTGCCAGTAGCCTAAGAATGCCCCTATTGCATCCACTCCTTGGGATTGACATGGGGGCCAGGCCCACGGTGCAGGCACACCAGCAGGCCATTTGGCTCTCAGCGCACCGGAAGAGCTCACAACGCTTGCGCGTCCGGAGCGTGCAGAAGACGGGTAGCTCGGTGGCAGTGAGCACGCGCTGCAGGCACTCCTGGAAGTCGGCCGCATCGAATGGCGTCAGGAAGCCGAGCGTGCCCATCGCAAAAGACGCAATTGGCGGCAGCGGCTCGTCCTCTGTGAACAGCGACGCTATATGGAGCACTGTGCCGTCCCCGCCCAGGGTGACGCAGAAGTCCACCTCTGCGCAGCGCAGGTGGCCGATGACTCAGACGCCGACTAACATGCTGACCTCACGGCTGACTCATGCCCATCTGATAAATTCCTGACCAGGGAAGTTAACAGGAGAATCTAGAGGACAATGTGTTGGCTCAGCCGCATGCAAAAGTTCCAGGCCAATCTCACACTCAGGGCTTGCCACTTTCTGCTTTTCAGGTCAAAGCTTGAGACACAATCACTGCATAATGTTGAGCTCGCCGATAAGATCAAATTAGTGAGTGATTGGGTTGATGCGGTGAGACATGTGAAGGTCTGGCAAGGGATTATGCATGTGAGCGCCCACCGTTATGCCTTGGTTCAAAACAGCCAAACTCAGGGAACTCCTTCATGTGTACGCTCCTCTCCACCAGCACATTCAGCCCCTTGCTGGTCAGCCTGCACCAACCAGACATGCCTCAATCACCTTGCACAATGTCAAAGTTCTGAGGCCACCGTAAGGGCGTTGCCTATGCAGCTGTCATGAATTTCACCATTGATGTAAATGTATACTCTTCTCTAGCCAGGAAAAGATAAGAGAAATATTCTGCAGAGCCTGGTTGCTGCATGCCAGGACACTCCCAAATTTGTAGATTGGCTCACCAGTCGCCGATCTCCTTCATCTTTGCTGAGGCCTCCAGGCTGTGGGGTTTCTTGACAATGAACACCGACTTTGGGCCACCGTCGTCCCAGACAATGAACGCCCTCCGCTGCAGCTTCAGCCCTGGGCTCTCTGAGAACACCTGCATGATTGCCACATCCCAGCATGGCCACTGGTGTTACCATAGTGTAACCCCGATATAAGACTATGGCATTCTAGCAAGAGTTGATCAGGCTATCAGACCTTTGTCTGCAGTACAAAATGCCTTGATGCGGGGTGCCCCTGAGGAAGTGCTTAGGAGGTCTTGGACAAAGGGCAAGTTTCACAGCCGATGCATGCTAGGCAAAGTAGATGATCAAGGCAGGCACAACGCACCACGCCCGCTCCCTTAATAAAACCAGCCTCGCCGTTTGCTGCCACACGAACGGAGCGTCTGAGTCCGCAATGCCCCGATGCGCTCTCGCCTGAGCCTGACTGGCTGCCTGCATGGCGCAGTCCTGTCCTGCCCCAGTGCCCATGCTGCAGCCACCTCTGCCCTGTACTGGCACGCATCACCAGGCTTCTTGCAGAAAGCGAGCTGCATGGTCTGCTAGGTGCCGCGAGAGATGGCCCTGTGGCAAAGCTCCGGGCGGCTGGGGACACCAGTCTGCGCGCATTCAGCTTCTGTCCTGCAAGGGATTGGCTCTGGCTGTGGAAGCAACCAAGCTGGCGCATGTCATCAGGTACCTGATGAGCTCCATGGCAGCGAATGCTCTGCCTCGATAGAGTTCCCCAAGCGGGAGCATTTGCCATGCCGACACACGGCAGACTGTAATCGGCATGCATGATTCGGTCCCACATGTGTCTGATCACTCTGCTGCGCATCTATGGCTGGCTGACGAGGAATCGGTGCTGCACATGAGTCTTTGCTGCCAGTCACTGGCTGTTCATTGAAGGAACCCTAATGGTCTGTATGATAGAATGCGAAGTGGAACAGGAAGCAACTGCAGTCGAAGAGGCTCCTGATTAAAAGATGAATTAGCAACTCATTTGTTGCGCGCGATCTTGCGGAAACTTGCTGCAATCCCTTTCTGGACCGAAAAGGGCTGAAGCCCTTTAAGGCTTGCAATGCAGGAGTCGAGATACACTGCCGTTCTAAGGTCTTTCTGAAAGGAACGATCGTGTAATTTTCATTTTGAGATGTATCCTACATTTCTCAGGTGTAAAGCGTCAAAAGGATCTCCACACCATGCCCAAGATGTAGTGATAAATTTTCTTGTCACAGACCTAAGACAGATCCAGATATATCTATCTTGTGCACAAGCAAGCCTTATCTTTTTTCTACTACATGTTTCTGTCGTCAAGTAAATTGGGAAGTCATTTCGACATGATGATCTAGCGAAGAGGGGTGAAACATGATTGGGTGGACCACACGGTTTCCGTTAGCTCCTTGGTCAAGACTGAATGCCAAGGTAATCCTGCGCACTCAGCACTTGGGCAGGGCCGTTGCAATCGCGACTTTCCTCAATTAGAAAGGGGAGCCGCCATGTCGTCTGTTTTCGCCCAGGGCACTGGGGCGCAGGCTTTCTGCAGTGCTGAGCAACGCAGGACCACGCACCTTGCCCATGGAGCAGCCTTCACCGGGCGCCCTTTGCTGCCAGTGCATGTGCAATTGCCTAGAAGAGTAAGGAGCATTGAAAAGCCGCAGGCAATTGCAGCCAAGCCGGCTCCAGTCGAAGCTCCTGTGAAGTCATCCAAAGTTGCCACCAGCAAGGCTGACTTGTCTCCAGAGGTCGCTGCTGATCTTTGTACGTCATACCCTTTCTTTGCATTTCATTGTTCACTGTTTTTGACACTAACTTTAATGCTCTTCGGACGGATCATGTGGCTGCTTCGCTGAAGTGTTCTGCCAATCCAGATCGCGACATGTTCTTGGGGAGAGAATTCGAGGAGATGTGTGCTCAAATGTACTACCGAGGCAAGATGTTTGGTTTTGTCCATTTATACTCAGGCCAGGAGGTGAGTTTCGTGGCCATGCTCCCTGTTGTTGGGTGCCCCATCTCAATATGTTGATTGCAGAGACGTTCAACCCCACTCACACGATGCACCTCATTAAGTCCAGTGATTGAATGCATTTTTCTATCATTTTCTGATTCTCCTCAAATTCTCAAACACTGTGCTTATTGTCAGCATGCTGAGTCCTGTGCCTGTTGATGGCGTGTTCCTTGCAGGCAGTGTCAACTGGCGTCATTCGCAACCTGCGCGCGGACGACTACATCTGTTCAACCTACCGTGATCACGTGCACGCCCTGAGCAAGAATGTGCCCCCTCGGGAGATCATGGCCGAGCTGTTTGGCAAGAAGACAGGCATCTGCAGGGGCCAGGGTGGCTCCATGCACATGTTCTCTGCCAAGCACAACCTGGTGCGCCATTAATCTGGATAAATCAAAGCCAGACTGAACACTTTTGTGTATCAACAAAATCTCCAGTGTTAGTTAAGCAGCCTACGTGTGACTGAAGCCCTCCTCTGTGAATGCAGCTGGGAGGTTATGCATTCATTGGCGAGGGAATTCCCATTGGGCTAGGAGCAGCTTTTCAGGTCCGCTACAGGAGGGTAGGTTTCTGCTGCCCTACCATCCGAAGACTATGAAAGATTTCCTTGCACTCCCTCGCCACACACAATGATGTCGACCTGCACAAGCGATGTGTTGCCATTGGTTCTCATGTGCCCTCCCATTGCTCTGCACAGGAAGTTCTGGGAGATGAGACTGCTGACCAGGTCTGCTGCAGCTTCTTTGGTGATGGCACCTGCAATGTTGGTGCGTCCTTCAGCCCCCTGTGTTGTAGAAATAATTGGTGTCATGAATGAATCAGAAATTGGTGAAATAATCGCTGGTTGTGGAATGGAATGCAATTCTTTACTTCTATTAACAACACATTGAACCTTGCGGCAAGTCTTCTGGATTGCACGACCAGTGACCTTTGATTCACCAAAGTCACCCAGCCTTCTAGCATATTGATGGCTCTTCATTACACACCCAACAGGCCAGTTCTACGAGTGCCTGAACATGGCCAGCCTCTACAAGCTGCCGGTCATCTTTGTAGTGGAGAACAACAAGTGGGCCATCGGCATGTACCACCCGCGCGCCACAGGGCCCTCCGCCGGCGATGACGACCCGTACATCTACAAGAAGGGCCCCGCCTTTGGCATGCCCGGCGTCCTCGTGGACGGCATGGACGTGCGCAAGGTGAGTCTGACCCACACAACGTCTGATTTTGCAGAGTTTCACTGAACTTGTAACTATATTCTGCACTCCATTATCTCTACAGGACAGTCTTGGCACTGAAGCTCCTGACATGAAATTGCATCCTCGAGAATTAAATGGGACTTGCCGTTGCTCTGCTTTTATACAGAAGAGGCTTTGTCTGACTGAGAAACAATAGTTATTCTGCAGAGTGCCAGGCCCGACAATTAATAACAAATAAGTCAGCAGCGAGACATGTGACGCCGTGATGTTGCCTGTTCAGGTGCGTGAGGTGGCGGCCGAGGCGATTGCGCGCGCGCGGCGCGGCGACGGCCCGACGCTGATTGAGGCGGAGACGTACCGCTTCCGCGGCCACTCCCTGGCCGACCCGGATGAGCTGAGAAAGAAGGAGGAGAAGGAGCACTACCAGGTGCAATCCAGGCAACCCTACCAGCCATCGTGAGATATAAATTGGGGCATACCTTATGTATGCTTCTTGACCAGATGCAAGTATTAGCGGCAGTGGGGAAGGCCATTCTGCTCCCAGCTCAAGTTGAACAAGAGTCTTTGGGGCAATGTGGGGTTGTATAGCCATTATTGGAAGTTGTGGCGGCAACATGCAAGCATCCTTCAGGGACTTCAGTGACTTGGTGCACGGGTAAGTTGGGGTCGAGATATCAACTGAGCGTGGAGCTGGGGGGTGATTACAGGCGCGCGACCCCATCCCGCAGCTGAAGAAGTACATTATGGAGGCGGGCCTGCTGTCGGAGGGGCAGATCAAGGACATTGAGAAGGACGTCATTGACGTCGTGGACGAAGCCGTCAAGTTTGCCGATGAGAGTCCCAAGCCGGTGCGCGTGCAGAAACTTGCCTTGCCGCACTGTGCATCTCCTTCCCAGCCGCAGAATCCATGTGACATCTGTCTCATCAATGCCAAATGCAGTCGGACCGCCAAAACTTCCTCATGAAGCCCTTCAAGTTCATGTGCCTTGCCTGCTCCTCTTCTCCTGGGCATATGCAAGGTCTCTGCTGCTGAAAAGGAGGCAGAGACTGCGTTTCTCTTCTGTCTTCCGACCTGTCCGTATATCATTGCAAATGATCAGGAGTGTTCCTCGGTCGGGAGATGTTTATCTTGTTGATGCACCCTTGTTTCACCAGCAAGGCCCTCCTCCCTAGTTTGGTGCTGGCAGTGACTTTCATGTATGCATCCTTTCCTGCTGTGAGTGACCTGAATTCCATACTTGGTGGTGGCCGTGCACGCAGGAGAAGGGGCAGCTGCTGGAGAATGTGTTTGCCGACCCCAAGGGCTTTGGCATCGCGCCCGACGGCCGCTACCGCTACGAACTGCCCGGCTTCTCAGCCGGTACCGCTGCCGTCTCATAGGGCGTTGCCTCTTTTGTCCGCCGCTGTGGCCTCACGCCATAACTCCAACTCCTCTGTACTAGCGGCGCGTTGCTGACAGCCGGCCTCTGCAAAAGCTGGCGCCTGTTCTTGCGCATGGGGGACTGGCAGAGCTGAGCGCCTGAGTCTCCACTGGACGGGTGAAGGCCCTGGGGCCTTGTCAGGGATTCGCAGTCTGCATGCTAAATCTGCTCTCTTACGTATTGGTACGCAAGGGCGGGGTTGATATGAGAGGCTCCAGTAGATTGCACGTCAGCTGTTCTCTTAGGCCTCGACCAGAGGCAATGGATGATCACTGTGTTGCTACTGGGACATCACACCAGAAGCACTAACGCAGCCGGAGGTCAGGGACACCAGCAGAAGGTGTTTCTTGACTCAGTGCATGGCATGAGAAGCACTGCAAGGTCCATGTCTGTTGCTGTTGCAAAGAGGCTGGTCAATATGCTGGCCAAACCCTCTTTGCCCGTCTTGTCAAAGCATGAGCTGACATGAATTGTTGAACAAGTGTGATGTGCTGATGCGCACAGCAAGAGATTCATGAGATTTGAGAGACTGTACAACTATTTTAGGGAAGCATGTCTGGGAGCTAGGGGCAATTCACATCAGCAATGTTGTTGCTCTGATTACTGTGCAAGCTTAATATGGGATCATCGCCCTCTAGCTTGCACATCTTCATTGAGAGTTTACCTGAGAGGGAGGCTGTAAAGTAAGCACAGGATCCAAGTAACCTTCCACTCTTGCCACATTAAGTGGTGGTCCCATAACTGTCAATGGAACTGCCATTGTGCAGCCTGAACCAGTGACGATCGAGCCGTGTGGTTCATCATACCTTTCTCGGCCTTTTGGCTAAGATCAAGTGTAGTATCTGTTCTTATCAGTTTAATATCTGATACGAGGGACATTGTCCCTCATGATATTAATCTAATCTTTTGCCCGGGGGCAGAGTGTTGTGCTTGCACGACCTCTGCCCGCCCATGGCCTTGGCATTGCACTGCCGCCTAGGCTGTGGACCGGTTCAACATAAACAAACAAATAAATAAAATCACGAACACATCTACTCAAACCCAACCACCAAACCGTCTAGGATGAACACAAGCATCCAACACAAAGGACAACGATCTTCCCCAACACACGGGCAAAAGCGATAGCTCTTTAGTCCATTCATGGAAATTACTGTCCTTTGGGGTCAACGAGAATTGGTTTTGCGGACGATCCTACGCGTCTCGCATAGTTCGAAAGAACTCGGCTTCAGATCGTGAGATGGCGGCTTCGTGCTAAACTGTCGAGATCAAGCAGAGCGAGCGGATTGCCTGTGGGATTGTCCATAAATTAGATGAGCTTGTCATACTACGTCAAGATTATATAACAGAAGCGAAGGTCGAGAGGGTCTCTGTGTTGGATTTCCATCTCGTCTGGCCTCTCACACCAAAATCTGCTGAACGGGCAACAGGGAGAATGTCCTAGCACTACACTTATGAAGAATGAATGCTTGTTGGTGTGACATTGTTGATGTTGTATTGTTCTGTATTTTTCATGTTTGTTTTTGGTCAGTTGTGTCGAGGCCCTAAGGCCAGAAAAAATTGGTGTATGCGATTTAGTAAGGACACCGCTCGGTATTCTTTAGTAAAAGGCGAAAGAATAGCCCGCCAGAAGAGGTGACCTTATCGCGGATACTTGACATCGAAATGCAGCCTCACCAGGTACCCCCGACCTGCTTGGCATCTTGTGAGGAGTTATGGGACCTGACGAATAGGCATTTTTGAGATTGCCAATGTCACAGAGTGGCTCGCGAATGAATGTCAAGTCCGCAAGTATCAACTTGTGGTGATAGCACGCACAGAGCAAATTGATCAGGTATCCTAGCATTCGCAATCAGGCACATGTTGAGATCTGGGATCAAGGCTGTGGTGTATCCAAAGAAGAGTCTACGCGACCCTGACAACCCCATCTTAATGCTTTGGACCGAGGCATTGGTGAGCTTTCTGGCATTATGCAGCAGATTAAGGGTCAGTCCTATCAAAGTATTCTGTTGGCAGGGCAGTTCATGAGCACAATACCGGCTCACACACCATCGCTGTGCGAGCAGCTTATTTCTAGCTATACACAGAGTAAATTATCATGCACCAAAGTCCGCACCCTCTACCACCAAAAGCACTGCGAAGGCCCACTCTCCCCTTTTCTGGCGCGCCCACAGAGCACAGCCGACTCACAGCGGTGCCAAGCGGCCATTACGTCGGTGACGCGCATCAGCCACCCTGGGATCAGCCTAGCTCCAGGGGTGGATGGAGACCACGATGACAACAGCGATAATAATGGCAATGATAATCAGGAGTACGAACGCGAAGCACATGCAGCGGCGCGAGCGCTTGAAGTAGCGCTTGGCCGACACCAGCTCCGTGGTGCCCCTCTGCACCGCCTCCCTCGACATGCTCACCTGCGCGCACGGCCGCATCAATTCGCTGCCAACAACTTGCGCATGTGCGAGAGCAAGCCCGGCCTGCAGGAGCAAACTTCAATTATATGACCAATCTGCGTGCATTCCTGAAGTGTGCCTGCTGTCGCATGCATGCAACAAAGCGGCGCTCTGCAAAGTTTACGGCAGCTCTGCGTGCGGTCTGGCTGGCTGCAGTTGCTGCGGCAGAGCAGAGCAGCCCCAGATCTGCCCTGCCCCAGCAGACAGGTGCGCCGAGCCGGCAGCGCAAAGTAGTGCAGCAGAACGGCTGCCTTGTAATGTTTTTAAACTAGAACAAAAGACCCACCGGTATGGAACAGAACGGCAGAACAGTGGCACGTCAGCCTGCGTTGCTGTTGTTTCTGTTGATCAGCGTCCAGGGCTTGACGACGGCCAGCACAATGGCAATGATAATGAGCAGAACTGTGACGAGCACGCAGCACATGAGTTTGCGCGTCTTCTTCTGCAGCTTCTTCGCCTCGACCAGCTGTGTCACCCCCTGCTGCACGTGGTTGCGCGCCTTGCCCACCTGACAGCACGCCCCCGCAGCCAAAACAACTCTTCTGTACAGTAATCCCAGACAGATAAAACTACCGTACAGTAACAGAACAGTCAGACGACTCTTCTGTTCTGTGACAGAACAGCGAGACAAAACTTCTGTACAGTAACAGAACAGTCAGACGAGTCCCTGGAGCGAGACATAGGACACTCCAGAACTGTGCTGCCCACAGATAGCAAGCACTATAATACCCTCCAGCATTGCTGCAGGAAGCCCCTCACAGCATTGAGAGGCCTCCTGCAGCAACGCTGCATTATCTTAGCGGGACATACGCCACACTATTCCACAGGTCCCCAGCTGCCGGCATTGCAGCTGATTTTTACCACCTGCGTCTGTCTGTGTGTACATACTGCTTGCTTAGGGCGGTCCTTTGCAACTGCCTCCGCCCTCAGGACTTGAAACATACCAGGTCACCTTCTTGGTTGTCACAAAGCAAGTGGCGCGATGACACACACCTGAGCCTCGATGTTGTCCAGCATCTCTCCCTGGGCCTCCACGAGGACGGCCATGTCCAGGAAGATCTGGTGCAGGTCCAGAAGGCTCTTCTCCAGCTCGCGCACCGCCTCCCCCCTCTCCTCTATCTCCGCCAGCGTGTCCAGCACCTGCCTCACCACCGCCAGCACCCCTCACCCTCCACCACATGAGTGATAAATGGCTGTTGCTCATCCCCGCTGGAGTGTGTGCTCATCTCCTGCAGCACTAGTAACTTCTTCTAGTATACCTTGTTGCTCTGCCCTTCGGCTTCGCCTGACTGGCCCACCAGATGCCTGGATTTGAGGGCGGCAGCTGGAACTCTTTGTCTGGATGCCAGTCATGTTTGCACCTTGAGTGCCGCCATGTTGGGATGCCGGCACACATGCAGCATCTCCAATAAAGCCATCAACATTGCAACATCCAAGGCGCCACCTTCACTGGTGTCCAGAATACTGACCTTCCGCATGGGAAATGAGTTCCATGCGCAGCAACATGGGGGTGCAAGGGGGCTTGAGAGCGCACATGACCTCGGCCCTGCTCCAGGATGGCCTTGGCAAAGATGGTCTCGCTCTCGCCCGTCTCAATCAGCCGGTCTATTTCCTCCGCGCTCGCCTTCTGCCCCGTCACCGTGTACGTCCGCCGCTCCACAACTTCCCTGAAGGGCCAATGAACAAAAAATGCTGACCGATGGGAGGAGCTAGAGAAGACCATCCTTCATGCCTCATAAAGAGAGAAAGACATCAGCACACTTAAAATGACCGCATAGTGGATGCACTCCTGTTATGACCTCCTTGACTCCCAGTATGCATTGCATAATGGGCTTCTGCTTTGCCAACCCATTGGAGAAAAAAAGAAACAGCATGGCCAGGGGTGCAGCCAGTAGGTATCTGCATGCTGTACAGCTTGGCAGCTGCGCCACTTGTAGTGTCAAAGGTGCAAAGGGGAATGGGTAGGGGCAGGAACCTGTACTCCTGCTGCAGCTTCTGGCGCAGCACGCCAAACTCGCCCATGACGTCCTTCAGCTTCTTCTTCAGCGCTGCTGTGATGGCCGTCCGAGTCCTCTCGCTGCTGGACCCCACCCCGCACCCCTGCACCGCCGCTTTTCCCTCACTTTTGAACCATGCATAAAGGTGGCTTAATTTACAAAAGGCTGCAGCATTATCAATGACATTTTGTGTGCAGCCCTGTAGATAGCCCAAAGGGCGTTGCAAGAGTGAGCACTGCCAATGGGAGCCATGTATGAGGAGGTGTAGAGGCAGCTGGCATTCCCATTGCCTCGCATAGAACTTAGTGCCATCATGTCATCAATGCTTGCTCCTGTCTCCTGTCTCAACAATGAGTGCAACAGAGAGACGATAGACAACAATAAAAAGAAGTACCACATGAGCTGTCTGGCCGGCAGCACAGGTAGTACATCAGTACATCAGGGTAATCCCATTGACAGCAGCAGGGAATTGGGTAGCGGGGCCGCGCCTTGCGGGAGACCGCCTGCTCGTTGGTCTTGTCGAGGCGCTCGAGGCGGAGCTTGACGGTGCGCGCGGCCTTATTCACCTCCTCGATGTCGTCCTGCATGCGCTCGCGAATCTCCTTCATCTCCCCCGTGCGCGTCACCGTTTTGGTGCGCTCGTGCGCCTCCTGCAGCTTGCGCTGCTTGTCCCGGATGCCCCCCAGCAGCCCCTGTGCGCAGCCCACAGCCCCTTGAGCAGGGTCAACAGAAAAGGAAGACAGCTTTTTCCCCATGAAAAGCGCTTGTTGCGCCCACAGCCCCTCGAGCAGGGGCAAAAAAGAGGGGTGCTGGACAGACTGCTGCTTTTCACATTGCTCTGGACCCTGATGCCACGCATTTTTTACATTAGACATGCTTCTTGCAGCCACATCAAATTTCCGGTGGCATGGGTTCCCGCAGTGTGCAGCAGCAGAGCCCAACAAGAACTTGACTTGGAGACTCTCTGCATGAGAAGGGGAATCTCTCACCAATTAAAAAAAGTGATGGATGCAAGATTTTTCTTGGCCGCCAGGGCCTCAAGGATATCTGGGTCTATATAGCAAATGCCCGTCATGGAGCATACTGCCATCATGCGCAAGTGCGTAACACATGGCCAGCATGAGGAAGGGGCATGCAGGCAAATTCCATGGCTAATGCTTGGAAAGGATGGATCATGAGGATGGAGCAGGCCCCACCTTGATGGCTGACACTTCGTTGAAGAAGTCCGTCATGTATCTGTCCTTTTCTGTGGCTTCTGGGGGAGGCGGCGGGCCTGCCTCAAGGTCAGAGGACCCCCCTCCCTGAGATGGCCTCCTTGGCGCATCAAAGCCCTGGCCCACCAAGCAGATAGCTGGTTGTTGACTACTGTATACTGTTAAGGTTGGAGGTTGTTCTGACAGAGTGCTGGCACAGGGCATATGTTGCTTGCATTTAAACAATGCACTCATTCATTTCTGATGATGGCATGCAGACACGATTAATGCTCGAGTCATCAAGCCTTCTTCCAAACGAGGTGATGGTCCTGGCAACACTGTGTAAAGGTACTTGAAAAGAGCCACCTTCACGGACGAGAGGAGGTCATTCATTCTGCAATTTCAGTTATCTCCAATTGTCGTTACTTTACTTTGTGCAGTGCTGCCAAACAAGCGACTTGCTTGCTGGTCGCATCCTGCTCTTGCTCCTAACCGAACTATACTCGCCAGACCTGATGAACGCAGAACAATATCGAAGACGATTTGCCCAACCTATGCTGTTGAAGTGAAGAAAGCGTTACTCTTGTATCACTTGGATACCCTGAGCATTCCTTGGAAAACGGTCAATCCTGGGAACAAATATTCACAGGGCCCGTCTGATGAAGCCAACACAGCACCAACTGACCCTCACAACTTCAAAACCTCTCTCTAAAAAAGTCGAAGTGAGGAATGTGGGAAAAACTAATGTAAGGAACATGCTTGAAGTCACACGCGAATCCTCAGAGACCCCGGCGTGACTCATCATGCATTAGGGAAGAAGTTTCTATAAGATCACCGCAAGAATGCTTCCAGGCTAAAGTGTAGATGTCTCCATCGGACATTTCCAGAATGCTCTGACAGTACCTAAGAGTAGGTCTGTGAGTATCGTCTGAGCATTATGGAGGTGACTACTTATTATGCGCACCGAGGGCAGCGCTGCGGCAGCCACCGTGGCACTCTGAACTTGAGTCAAGTTGATGCCATCATGGCCCATGATCACCGGGTGATGCGCAGGCGCAGACCATGGCCAAGGGAACACAAATGCCGTGTCCGAGGCCCATTGCCGATGGCATGATGGTTGATGACAACGTAGAGTCACTCAGATAATCATCAGGATGTCTGAAGAGCTACAATAGTACTGCTGATCGAACAGTAGTTTGCACGATCCTGTCATTCATGATGTCCCAAAAGTCGTATAACACTCAATTGGGGCAGACCCACGACCATGTCTGTCCATGCACTGCAAGCACTTCGCGGCCTCTTACAGGCTCCCAGCCATTTGACACCGTGGGGCACCAAAGAAACAAGGCCACACGGAAGCACAAAGATGCCCACGGGCATGGATCTGCAGATCGCTCTCAGCACATGCTTCAAGCAGTGTGTAAGTTGCTACACAAGCACTCTTGCTGGGTGCCTAGTCAAAGAGGCTGAAGCCCATGTCCTCATCTTCCTCCTCCTCCTCCTCGGCCGGCTTCTCCTCCTCCTTCGCCTCAGCTGCCGCTGCACCGCCGCCGCCGCCACCGCCGCTGCCGCCGCCGCCGGCAGCCACAGCGCCGCCGATCACAACCTGTCACACGCAATGCTGATGAATGCTGCAGACAAATAAATGATCCTTTCCGCAGAAGGCAGAGAGCCCTGCAACCATGAAATTCCAGAGGCGAGATCCGATGTGCCCTTCTGCACCCAATTCTGCACCGCTGCAAGTTGAAATCTTCTACAAACCCCATAATAGAACTGCATGTCCAGGCATGTGCAATGCTGGCAGCGGAGGGAATTTTAAAAGAGACTTTCGTGAGGGTGGACCCCTTATCTATTCGGCAGCGCAAGGGACCATAGTTGTTGTGCTGCACCCCGTTTTGAACATTGTGGCTCTTTCAAATATCTCAGCAATGCAAGAAAAATAGGTAGACCCATACTGCTTGCAGAAGATCCATTTGCCGAGGCAGTATGCCACTTGACCAGCAAAAAGCAATTGCTCTGCTTCCCATAAGGACGGATACAAGGCATTGATGAAATCCTGCTGGCAGTGCTGAAAAGCAGACGAGCTTCATTTCTTCAACTCAAACAGATGTGATGCGCGTCCCAGACAATGCCTTCACCATATTGGTATTCTGCTCCCAGTTCTGGAGGACCGGCAAGCAGGGGGTTATTTGCTCCACAGTACGAGGACAAATCAGCCGTGCACACACCTGGTAAACAGCGGAGGTGGGGGACACTGTGCTGAACGATACTCTGTAAGGGCCGCTGGCCTCTGCGAGCGCCAGCTGCAGGAGCTCCTTCTGCAGACTATTCAATGCATGCAAGGCAAACTGTCAGTGTAGCATCACATGGGCGTGTTTTGGTGATGCACTGACTCCAAACTCTGGGATGAAATCTCTGACTATTCTCAAGACCGCAGACACCGATACTCTCATGATCATTACTATCTTGCTATCTTTACTGATCTCCAATATGGACGAAAACATTGTAGGCAGCAGGACAGCAACTTGAGAAACTAGATCCTCACTGCATTGAGCAATTTCTGGATTGATCTGCCATCGTCCTAACGATCTAGTATCTCTAGGTTGACGGTATACATGACTATTAACAGCCTCTTGCTCTTCGTTATCACACCTGTATGTGTCATCAGCCTCAGCCGTCAGCTCAGGGCCCTCCTCATCCTTGACTCTCTGAGCGCTCCAGCTCTTGCCCTCCTTCTTGACGACAAATGTGAACGCAACCATGATGCCAATCGTTACTTTTCAAGCCCCTCTGAGTGGTGCAGGGCACCACAGGAGGTTGCCAGCCGCAGCAGATACTAAACGTTGGTAATTATGCGCACGTGCAAAACTTAGAAGACGAACAAGGATTCAGTTCAATTACTCACATTTTGGCTGGAAGCAAGAAAGCCTGAGAATTCCGAAAGCCTCTCTCTCGCACTCGCAACTCCTCTAGTGATCCAGTTTCTTGGCCAGTCTTGCAATTCAAATCATGGTGATGGCCAGTGCACACTGTGTATATACCAGATATATGGCCATCATGGCCATGATGGCATGCGACCTCGCGACATCATGCATGCCCCGCTCGCAATCACTAGTGCAATCATTAACTTTGGTCCAGCTGGGACTTACCATTATGAAATCATCACTCAATAAAACAGGGGCCTGAGTCAAATGATTACTTTACATTTCTAGAGCTACGGAGAGGTACAAGGTGCAGCCTGCCCACTGAGCGCCGGCGGTCATGATCATGGACCACTGGTGATCACTGGCACTTGCTGGTTATGATGCATCACAGCGCAGGATACTGTAATAGACAAATCATGGCCAGAATGACCACGCAACCGGGGACTGTGGCACTGCCCCCCACATGATGTTTTTGCTCAGCAGTGATGCCTTAGAGGTTCAGAATTTCCTAAAAAGGTTCAAAACTTCCAACAAAGCTAGTGAGTTCGTTGACAATTCAGTGCCAACAATTTGCTCTCGAACACCATGTATCTATAGTACAGCGCAACTGCAGTGTTGGGCGGTTGGACCAGATCCCTCACTGCCTCTTCACTCTGGGATGGTGAGGCTTGGTTCTCTGCAAGAGTTTTGGGTGCCATGTCATGCTTCTCGTGCACACAATATCTAGTCCTCAAGGACTCGGAATTTATGCCCTGACAGGCCAGCAGCTAAAGCACAAGCGAGATGGCGAGCCGAACATCATAGAGAACAAGCATTGGGTACTCTGTCTCTGCTTTCAGCTCATCCCGCTCGACATCAGGCACCTGTGCCCAAATCAGGAAGCATGTCAGCTAGCTTCCTTCCTAATACGGTACTGAGCAAGATGAAGAGACAAAGTGCGTGGACAGTACAGACTCAATGTGATGTATGCCAAATTTGAACACGTACATGCTTTGCCTCGACTGCCACAGATACATCCTTGAAGTCACACAGGCGAAGAGCCAAACTGACGAGGTTTAGGTTGTCAATGATGTACAGAGCAGACTTGCGCAGATCCCTCTCTTTGTCTAACAGAGCATGCTCTGTCACATGCTGGTGCACCTGCTGACACCAGACATCCCCTCAAGAGCTTTGTACTTTTCACACATCTCATCAATTACTGCAGCTCTGATGCAGTTGCACCCAAAGAGATTGTTTGCCTTCACGCACAAGCCCTCTCTGCCAAATCCAACAGATCAATTGGAGACAGTGCTGCCGTAAAGTGGCCGCTCTCAAAAGAGCCCATAAAAAAGTGGAGAGAGGATGGCAGCAGGACCTGAAAAACACTGTCCATGAAGTCCGCAGTGGACTGGTCGGAGCGCGCTTGGCTGGTGGACACATGGTACAAACCTCGCTGCTTGCCGTCCTCTGAGGAAATGCTGTCCAGCTTCTCTGGATCCAACAGGTGGGGCGCCTCGCCAATCATTCTGCGCGACAGCTGGTGAGTGCGGTCAAACCTGCACAGAGCAATCACAGATCTCATACCCTCTTGCACAGATGTCTCCTTGCCCTGGCCCTCACAAGGTTGATTTTTTTTTTGCTTGTTTGCACATCTCCCTCGCCATAGAAACGGGATAATGCATGAGAGCAAGGGCGAACTTTGTGCATCTGTGGCCTACACTCAGACATCGACTGTGACTGCACAGCACTATGAATCTTGCTTGTCACCCTGAAGGGAAGCATTGATATGGTGGCGAGAAAGCACCAGCGATTATTCGAGTCTCCACGGAAGAGCACAGACTGTTTCAGGTGGGTATAGAGTAGCTGGCCCTTGTTGCTGGCTCGCTCTGGGTCAGGCTTGGGAGGCGTCCACGCAAGCCTCTCACCCACAAGTTCCGCATAATCATAGACAGCAACATCCACTCGTGAATTTGCGCCTGCACGCAAAAAGAAAATATCCACTGACAGCAATACACAGTGCGTGCATGACTAGAAGGCTCTCTTATGCATGTGTGCCTGGCAGCTCACAGCAAGCCACCAGCCCATAGGATGTCGAATGAGCGCAGGGGGGCAAGGTGCCTTCAAGCAAGGTGCTAGAAAGCTGACCAGGCAAGGCTTGGGCCTTATCGCCATAGGCACAGAAGAGGATGAGGTCCAGAGAGGCCTTCATGGCAAGCTTGTCGCCCCGAAGCTGCTGCATTGTTGCCGCCCTCAGCTGCGTGGCAAAGTTGGGCCTCCATCCCCCGTTGGGCTGCACCAGAGCCCGCAGTCCCTCCAACTGCAATGTACACAGAGCTGGTGACAATCATACCAGGCAATTTGACAATCTTGCTGGGTTAGCTGCCGCGCAGGCCACCAGTGTCCTCAGGCCCCTTTGGCACAACACGTAAAACGGTGTTTTGATGGGTGTGCAAGATTCCTACCTTATAATGGGCTGCCTCTACCATGATCTCCCGCAAAGCCTGCTCATCACGGGGCAGCACCGCAAAACCATCTCGAAGAAAATTGAGGATGAGTCCAAAGTGCTTCGGGTCCCTGTCTATGAATATGCAGCCCTGCACAAAAGGCTCAACAAGCTAAAACCCTGGTGGCAACCTGACTGTAGCTTGCACAAGATTGAAGGAGCAGGTGCCCACGCCACATACCTGAGCATCTTTATGAGTCTCGACCTCGTGACTGACAAGCCGCGACAAAAGGCTCTTGCAGTCCTGTCTGACAAGAGTATGGCTCAGCTCTGAGGCCTTGAGGCACCTTGCCCAATGTCTAGGACAGGCATCCTAGTACAGAATAGAACAACAAAGGAAGACAGCCGGGACCTCCAATGACAATGAATTGCTTCAGCATTAGAAGTGTTGGGGATGTAAATATCGCAAGCAATGAACAAGATGCAGGCAAAAGGAGGGACCTTCAGACATGTCTGTCGCCGAGTTGTGAATATGCTTCCCCCCACGTTCAACGTAATTATATCATCTTGTGCAAATGCGTCTCCGTCGTAGAGTACTTCTTCGTCAGGTGCACCAAGATCCTGCAGAGATGGCAGTTCATGAGTCTCTGACGTATGTCCCATGCCCTCCAAAGGAAGACTCATTTTTTACATATCCGAATAGCCAAAGCCGTCCTGCTCGGCACAGACTTCGTATACTACTGGCTTGTGCGATTTCTATCCATTGCTTCTTCGGTCAACAAGAATTGCAAGACAAAGTTCGTCAATGCGTGATGAAATTGGACACCTCCGCCTGCACATGCATGTTCCCGTGCGTATCTGCATTCACAGATACGCAGTTTTAAGTCGTTCAATAGAAACTCCGCCATATTTCATCCTGGATCCCCAGTCGTATTCAAACAGCAATATTTCTTCTGGTTGTCACGAAGATCGTTCTTCATTGCCACGCTTGGTATGTCAGATACGTTGTACTTCTGCAACTTGAGGAGCACGGCTCCTTGCGCTGGATCAAAGCGATTTCTTGTAGAGATTGAAGCAAACAAAGACCACTGAGGAAATCTTCCCACTCGGTCTGCGCGCTCGTTGTAATCAAGAAAACTTGGCGCAGTTGCCATAACAGTTTCTTGAGATCAAGTCATGGCACCTAAACAACGCAACGCTCAGGCTATCACATCCTACGATGTCGTAGAGCTCAAGCCAGAGACATCAGAAGGCGAGCAAGCAGCACGTTCCCTTGGTATGCCGACCCTTGCTTCTCTGTCATGACAGTACTTGACAAGTCATGGCTAAGGGTGCACCTCCTCCTTTTGATGATCGACCAGCTGCTCCTTCCTGTAGTGAACTGTGCAAGCTTCCGTGTTTGGAGGTGATTCTTGTGCAACCTAAAGAGCTGTCCTTCACGACACCCTCGTGCTCTTTGTAGGCCTAGTGTGGCGAACAGCTGATGACAGCGACAACAGCATGGATGATGAAGACCTGAGCGATGATGAGTATTTTTATGATGATGAAGAGAGCGGCCTCCAACGCCCACTCGGAGAAAATCACGCTGAGGTAAGAGATACGACCCGGTGAACTCCCTTTCTGAAGGACACCACTCAGTGCGAAGGATCTGTACATCTACAGTGCAATGGCAAGTGGGGCTTACCAGAATGCAATTGATGTGCAATGATCATGGTGCTGGTGCTGTAGGTGGTCTGGATTGCTGATGAGGCATCCAGAAGGGTGGGAACGGACATCAAGCGCACAGAGAAGGACATGAGCAATCTGAAAGTGGTAGACAGGTGCCTGCAGCAAGGGGACATCGTGGCATGTTCCAGCGATCCCCTAGGCCAGGTGCAGATGCATCCCCAGTGTCGACATCTCAAGCCAGGCAGGACACTTGAGGCATCAACAGCTAGTTAAGATGCAATCTGGTTTGTTGTCCGCAGACGGGCGTTATTCTGGATGTGGCAAGGGATGTCGATGTCATTCTCAGCACTGGTCAATTGTTAGAGCGGCAGTCATCCGATAATCTGCAGCCTGAGATCGTCTACCAGCCGCGCCAGTATGTGCTCCACAAAGATGGCTGGTTTGGCCGGATCAATTTGGTAAGCGACCCTCAGCATGTCAAAACAGGCATTATTGTGCTTCCCATGCGTGGTACACGTTCCTCTGCCTGTCAAAATGCGTGTCCTTGGTGATTCTGAGTGCAGCTGCTGCGTGCAGGTGTACCTGAAGTTTACAATTGCTTTCGAGAGTGGGGCCCTTGTCGAGCTGACTGACATGGACCACTACGAGAGGCGCCTGCTCAAGCCAATCACAACCGATGGAAGCCTTGCACCCACAGTGTCAGAAGCATCAGACTTCTACCCAGGTATTATGCGGCGAAACTGCCTTCAAAGCAGCAGCACTCTATTTGACAACATAGGGACTCGTTGTGCTCAGCAAAAATCATATGCCCATTGACAACAAGCACATGACTGCCCTTGCAGCATGCGCATGACTGCAGCGTGTGCATTGTTGCATGTCTGGAAGCAACACGTTCACGCATGTTTCTGCAGGCCAGCATGTTTACGGAGACCCCCATTTGCGAGGCTTTCCAGGGACCAAAGTGCTGAAGGGCACGCTGCACTACGTGGGCCACTCCCACTCTTCTCTCAGGGGCATTGTGGTCAAGACCGAGGCGCACCGCCTCAAAATCACCTGGCTCAACAGCCTTGCTGGTGGGCCAATTGTCTTGCTGTGGACTGCTTCAATTGGACTTGTGTATTCTCATGCTGAAATTTGCACAATTTCTGCTGTCATATCGCAATAGAAAGATCTCCCAAGCAACATCAGACAGAATTGTGCTGGCTCTTTGTGAATTTGACACCAGGAACTACAATGATTCATATCTTCGATGGTCGGGTGCAGGTGGCAACCTGGATCAGGCACCAAAGGAGCCTGCGCAGCCGAGCGCATGCACGCCCATCACCGACCTGTACTTCTGTCCGGCCTACTGGCATCTCGGCACCATCAGCCTCTGGCGACCTTGCGGCAGCGATGCGCAGCAACCTGCAGCACAGCCTGAGCCCTCCCAGGTCAGTGCATGCTAGGACAAGTTTCTCCTTCCTTCAAAACAAAAATTGGAAATCCTCTGCCCACGCCGTCACTGTGCAGGAGTGGTAAATGCGCCAGCCCTTCTCGCTATGATGCAGCATGGTGTACAGCTATGATCAATGATCATGATCAATGTTGTGTGAAGGAGTATGGGTTATGTGCAGGTCAAGTCAGCCGAAGGAGCAAAGCGGGTGCAGTCGAGCAGGCAGGGCCGCACCAAGGGGCCATCAAAGCATGGCAGTGCAGCTTCAGCGAGCGACAGAGCTCTGCCGCGTGGTCTTGTCCCCGAGACTGCTGGACCGCCCGCTTCCCCCAAACTGCAGCAGCTCTGTTTGCAGGATGTGCCACCGCCTTACGGGTAATTGACAATTCAGAGCATCATTGGGCAGCTTCTGCAGCAGAGCCAGTCACATAGATTTTTGGCTTTTCCATAGCTGTTCCTGTCTCTTTTCAGTTCAATTTCAAGTCAGCAGAGACGATTGCTCTATTGATGTCCCCAAAGTGTTCTCTTATGTGCTCGCTTGTTGCTCATTGCAGTTCGACAGAGGCGGCGGCTGCATGCGGCCCTGCTGGCGGATTTGGGAGCAATGTGGCAGTGGCCGCTGGAATGGCGTCACAGGAACCCCCGACTGTGGGATCAGTCTCTGCAGAGCCAGATCGCGACCATCTGCAGGCAAAGACGGATGAAATTGTGGCAGAGTGCATCAACAACATCCTGGATGAGGTCACACCGGAGGAGGTGGCTGCTCAGACGCCAGGCCAAAATCCAGAAGCACAGGTGAGGCTCCTTCTACCAATGCAATTTCCCTTGTGTTCTTCTGCAGCAGGGGCCTGTATTGCCTCGCAGAGATAAGTAGTGGCATGCCGAAATAATGAGAGTGTAGACCAGGATAGCCATGTTGGCATGACGGGAATTGCTGTAGGGATCTGCCCAGGACCAGGAGGATGAGGCTGAGGAGGTGGCAGAGACAGGATGGAGCTCCATGGGACGCCGCGGGATGGACGCAGCCACGGTGCTCATGAACTGCATGAGCATGATCGGTGTGGGCGGCTCTGTGGGCCGAGCGGTCGCACCAACACCGGACGTCCCCGTCGCCCATAACGCCAGGCACGCCTTCTAATCTTGTCCTACTTGGGCGTCGTATTATGACATCTTGCTGACTTTGGTACAGTGGCTCAGCAGGGAGATTTCCTTCGTGACTGAACGGTGTGGGGCAGCAAGACATAGGGTAAGCGTGCGTGCATGCAAGCAAGGCTGACTACGCAGCTGCCACATGGCGCAGGCGCGCGCGGCCCGGCGGGAAGAAGCGCGGGCGCGGCGGCCGGCGTGCGGGCGCGGCTCAAGCACCGCTTCAACTGAAGGACCTTCCGGTTACGGCGCAGGTGCTGCGAACGTACACGCGAGCGACCGTCCAGTGGCAGGTGCGCGCCATTGAAATGAAAATCCGACAGCCTCGGACTGCGATGGTGCTTAGTTTCTGTCATGCTTTGTGTGTCGTGCAGAGCCTTGCAAGCTCCTTGGAGGAAAGTCGCTGATGGGAACTGCCTTGCACACTTCAAGCACCGCAATTTGATCAGCGATGTATGCCAAAATGAAATGAGCAAGTGCTTTTGACAGGATGGCACCGTATCTAAGGACGTGGAGTCAGCGCTGCTACTGCCAGTGAAGCACACAGACGAGCACGACTTCTATCCCAACAGCTTTGTGGCCGACAAGACTGACCTCCCAGAGTTTGATGGTGATGCCTGACGCAACAGTCCTGCTTGCATAATTCAGCAAATTGTCCCCTCCACACTTTCCTTTCACACCTGCCTCGAAACTGCAGGAAGAGCAACCACCAAGCAGTTGATCAAATCATGCTTGGATGAAGTGATTTTGTCTTTTCTTTGCCATGACGCCCATTCCCAGCGGTGGTGCACAAAATGCCGTCACAGCAGCCTTTGCCGCTCTGCTCACATCCTCAGTTATGCTGACAGTGGCTCTCCTCATTGCTCGGCGCAGGGCTGAGCGAAGAGGAGAAGGCGCAGAGCAGGAAGCTGCGGGTGGGGCTGGTGAAGAGCGTGGATCACAGCCAGCGCACAGCGACCGTGACGTGGTACCCAAGCAACCGGTGGAAAGTGCCAGGGATGACCTGCACGAACCCTGGGCAGCTTGCTGCCCAGGAAATGGTGCAGGCAAAGCTGGTTGAGCTTGGAGAGCCGTTTTCTAAGCAGGAGCCGACCTACGAGGAGATTGTCAGTGTGTACTCTATTGAGGTGGGTCCGGACCCCTCATTGACATTAAATTGTGTGACGATGGCCTGCTGTACTTCCAACAATGGTCAGCAGTCATTTTGATATGTTTTGCTTGCCAGCGTTTCCCTGTTGTAGAGAAGACAGCGCACAGCATTCCCTTGCATGCTGCCTTGAGAGGAGGGAGGTTATCCTGCCATCCTAAACAGATGCAGCCAAGGGCCTCTGCAGGACGTCTGTAGCCTGAGATGCACCCTCTCTGCGCTGTGCAGCCGCAGTATGAATTTGATGACATGGGGGTGGGCAATGTGGTCGCGCGCATGGACTTCCGAGCTGCAGCGGTGGAAGGGCGGCTGCCGGGCTCTGTGGGCTCCATTCTGCGCCTGGACGGCTTCTCAATGCTGGTGGCTTGGCTGGATGGCAGCCAGAGCACCGTGCCCGTGGAGGAGGTACGCACACCAAAATTTTCCTGTACCATGTCTTGCACGCTTCATGTGCTTAGCGACTGAGGAATGTGTATATATGTATATGTAGCTTGGTGTCTGAAAAGGTAGATGTAGGGTTCCCAGCAAACAGCTGAGCACTGCTGTTGCGGCCGGCTGGGGCCCCTTGAAGTTGGGCGAGAATATCTCCAAACAGACAGGCATTCCTGCGTGGGCCAGCATTGGAAGATTTGCCATATGAGACTTCTGAGATGAAGAGTGATTACTGCAGCTTGCTTTAAACCATATGATGTACACATGACACCTCCTATTTTGGTGACGGGATGCCATATGCTGGTATTCACCCCTGCAGTCGTCACATGCCGCTGCAGTGGATGCCTGTGCCTTTGACTCGGTTTGTTGACCATCATTCCTCTGTGCGTGTGCAGATCTTTGTGATTGGGACAGAGGAGGACTTGGAGTATGGGGACGATGATGACAATGAAGGAAGCGGCAGCGGCAGCGACAGCGAGTTTAACCTGCTGCATGGGGCCAGCGATGAGTACATCACAGAAGAGGAGAGCGAGGATGAGCGGGATGAGACCAGTATGGGCAGCGAGGGCAATGCAGCCTTCAGGGACACCGTGCTGCATGTCCACGGCAGCATCAGGAGGGTGCGTCACAGCACATGTGCATGCAAGCTGTGAGTAACTTGGGAAACGATACAAATTGCTTGAGCAGGAGAATCAGTGCACAAGTACCGTGCCGGCAACAAAGGCCTCGCATGATCAAAGCATTGGGCCCTTGTTCGCTGCACTTGTCATGCATGCTGGCCTCTGCATTTCTCCAGGGACTTGCACGCATGTGAGATTGATTTTACAGGAAGTAGAAGTTGAAATAACGCGATTTCTGCCACATCAATCTGCCGTACTGCGTCACGATGCATGCAGCATGCCAGGTTGCAGGAGTGTCACTTCCAAAATGTGCATCATGCAGGAAGCGGAGAACATGAATGACGCCTGGAGGGCGGCTTCGGTGTCGGACATCGATGGGTCCAGCCCGCGCACTGTTGGCGAGGGGGCAGTCTATGAGGAGGAAGAGATCGCCCTCAGCGCCAGTGATGCTGCCCTGCCTACAGGTGTTGCATGCATCTTTTGACGGTCTCCTACGACTGCCTTTTTTCATGATGACTGCCTTTATTCTTAGTGCCACAGAAGTGCTAGTGCCACTGGAATCTGCATCAGTGTGCAACCTACTGTGCAGCCGACTTGCTGAGACTGCTGCGATTCAGAAGGTTGCCAGCGTTCTAATTCCTTGTTTGCAGCGAATCTTAGATTTGTTTTACAAAGGGCTGTGTCTCTTGAAAGGTTTGATCATAACAAAGGAGGCCTTTGTGCAGACGGCGCTGCTCCAGAAACCACGCCTCTCGCACAGGCGCCCAGCGAACCCCTGCACAGCAGCGCAGCGCAGGACAGCACTTCGGCTTCCGCTGAAGACTATGGCTTCCCCCACTTTGAGGCTACGGGTAGATTTCCCCGCCCTCCGATGCATGCATTCTTCCTTGATTGTGATCATGTCAGATCTGTGAGTCCCCGTAGCCTGTCGGGAATTTCGAGAGATGCAGAGATACATGGCTCCACACGCTGTGCTAGTGCAATACACATGGAACACCCTAGGTTGAAATGAGTGTCAAACTCCAGGAGGTCTTCACAGGAACTCGTTGGAGACTTTTTACTGCTGGAACGCTTGTATCCATAGGATCCAGTGGACTGTGTTACAGATTGCACAGATTGTGTACTGTGCTGCATGTGATTCAGGCAGACTGAAAGTTTTCCAAAATGTGCGGCATGCGCAGAAGAAGACCCGACAGGCTTTCAGGACATGCCTATCGATCCGGCCAGCACTCGGCCCAGCCGCGGCTTCCAGAGGGCCGTCCTGGCAGAGTGGAAGATGCTGCGCGACGGCCTGCCGCCCACCATCTGGGTCCGAGCCTTCGAGTCCAGGTGCTCTTGCTGCTGCTCTCTTCCTGTTGCGCTGACTCCTTCACTCCTGTGCCCAGATGTCCAGACGACGGAAGGGAGATCGTGAGTAGGAGGTCAGGATCTCGGATTCTTGCATACACAGTGCACATTCCAGGAAGTATGCAGACGGCGAAGGAAGTCTCGAAAGACATCCTGTTTCAGCTGGAACAGAAAGTTTTCCGAGCGCTGCAGTGTACACTGTTCCCAATCTGTGACATATTGTGCTGCTGTGCTTCACGTCTCCAATGGGGTTCTCTTGAAGACATTTGAGCTGATTACAGTCTATGGCAGACATGCGTCCTGCTTTGCTATGCATTGCCTGTTGCAAGCTGAGACTTGATGCGTGTTTCTTCTCCATGAGCAGGATGGATGTGATGCGGGCGGCGATTCTGGGAGCTGCAGGAACGCCCTACCACGACCAGCTCTTCTTCTTCGACATCCAGCTCAGCCCGGACCACCCAGCCAGCGTCCCCAAAGTGCTCTTCCATGCGCATGGCAACCGGATCAACCCAAATCTCTACGCGGATGGCAAGGCATGTCCCCAGCCCCACAGCCTGCATTTCACATTGCCTCTTGTACGCACCTGCTTTGCATGTTGTAATAGGCAAACCCATCAAGGATTATCTGGTCACTCAATGCCCAGAATATTACAAAGTACCCCGCCAAGCACTTCGCAATCAAAATGATGCCACTGCAGTATGCTATACCATGTGTCTGTGTTTGCTCCTCAATCTGACTTTCTGAAGCTCATGGGCTGCACTGACATTGTCCCCTTCCAGGCCAGATGCTGAGATGGATTTCATGTGAAATCTGCCTGACCAGTATACTTGATGCACGCTGATCTAGGTGTGCCTGAGCCTGCTGAACACCTGGAATGGCCGCCGCACAGAACAGTGGGACCCCACCAGCTCCACCATTCTCCAGGTGAGGACTTCTGCACCGCTCATAGAATGGAACCACGTTGTTATTTTCTGATTGGGCATGAGCAATCGTGAGCCCATAATCCAGACCTAGCCACGCTGCCTAGAAGCATAGAGGCCATGCTGAAAAGTCCAGGAAGGGTCTACCACTCTGTCATCAAGCCATAGAAGCTTTGAATGAGCAGCGCAAGCACCACACTCACGAGCTGCGCTTGCCAAACCTGTAGCGCCTGGCTTGTCAAACTGTACAGTGTCCTCTGAAGCCGCGTCAAACATGGTGCAGACATGCTCATTAAGTCTATCTTCAGCACTCCTATGCTGTGGCAGGTGCTGGTATCGATCCAGGGGCTGATTCTGGTGGCGGAGCCCTACTACAACGAGGCGGGCTACGAAAAGCAGGTGCACCTTTCACAGAGTCCACTCTGCTGTGACCATCTCATGTCTATTGACTTGATTCCTGCTGAAGACTTGGTCCCTTCTGAGGCTCTCCTAGATCTGGAACTGGGGAGCCATCCTGATGCCTTGCCAGTCATCCTAGTGCACCTCAAGTGTCCTCATGTCTCAGTCAGCTGGAGTAAGAAGGATTGCAAACCATCAAGCCAGGGTTGGTAAAGCAAGATCTGGGATTTTCTGGACCACAACAGCCCACGTGGATGCACCCCTGTGAGGTCAAGCTACATGCATGCGCCACATGTACCCATCTTTGCTATCTCAATCAAGTGGTGCACTGAGGGATGCAAAGCTGAGGGATGAGCTGTTGTGAGCAGGTGGGAACGCCGGAGGGTGCGCGCAACTCGGTGGGCTACAATGAGTCGGCCTTCCTGGCAACCATTCGGACCACACTCTCCCTCATGCGCTCGCCGCCCGCTCCCTTCCTGCCCCTCATGCTGGTAAACCCTCCCCCTCACCCCTGCAGGGTTTCTGTGTAGTTCTCTGGACCCACCGTCGCAGATGGCCTTTAAGCGGGGCAATCTATTACAAGCAATGCATAGCGGAAATGCTTGAAGAAAGTCCTGGTTTGGCATTCTGTGCTCTCGGCTGCAATGTGAAACCTCACTGACTGACGTGCAGCACGCTCGCTTGGAGCCCGTATGCACATAATTCTTCTTGCTCATGTCTTGAATGTATGCTGTCTGCTGCAGGCTGCTTTGAAGAACAGGGGGCCGCACCTGCTGGCAGCGTGCAAGGCCTACCTGGCGGGCACCGCAAAGATTGGCGCGTATCAGGATTCTGGCACCTCCACAGAGGGCCAGCAGCCGCAGGAGGAGGAGGAAGGAGGGGTGAACCAAACGGGGCAGACCACTCAGGGGTTCCAGCTGGTGTTCAAGGGAGTGCTGCCCCGGCTGGAGAAGGCAGTGACGGCTGTGTGAGCAGTCGATGCGCAGATGGTGATAGCATGTAGCTTCCCCAAAACGACTGGGATGTACAGAATGTATGGATAGTATCATTATGGTAGAGCACGGTGATGCGACTACAGTGCGCCAGAAAAAGGGCATACTATAGGTACAGGTTTACAACTGCAGATTCTGTTTGTAGCTGGTGCAATTGTCATTTGGGCAGGTCTGCAGATTAATTCTGGTAGCTACCTATAGATGTGTGGGATTGAAAGAAGACAGCTTTACAAAAGTTTGTAAACAGCAGCATCTGTACCTTGGATTTGAAGATTTTCCTGCTGGTCTCATGTCCACTCTGCATGCACCACGGCCTGTACTACTGGCTCTCAGGGTTGCCATCAGGGCAGGCATCTCTGCAACGTGACAAAATGGTTGCTGCCAGCAAGGATATGAAGAGCAATATGAGTTCAATCTCAAAATAGACTTTTCCAAGGTTGACCTCAGCAATTGGCTGCTCACGTAATTGCCCGCTCCTGTCTCTTGGCAGCTCATCACGAACCTTTCACTTCACTTCACTTACCTTTTAGTTCGGGTATTTCTATTCGTCCAAGTGACGCGAGACTCTGCTGATCATCAGGACAGCTACGTGCTGGGGTTTGTGACTCAGCAACATGGGCGGTGATGGTCCGACAGCGTTGCAACAGCTGAGGGCCGTGATGGTCCCCTTCACAGCGACAGTAGTCATCCCAACGTTTATCATCTTGCGCTACTCTACCAGAGATGCCGCCATCTTGCGAGGTCACAAGTACGGACAGGCCATCCTGAGGTTCGTCGGATCAGCTGTGTGGGCTGCTGGAGTCAGCGTGCTCTTTGCCTCCATCGCCTCCTTCCACAAGCAGGGCAAAGGAACACTCGAGCCCTGGGCCCGCCCCAAGCACCTGGTCGTGACGGGATTGTACAGGCACGCCACCCTCTCCTCGCAAGCAGCTGCAAGTACCTTACAGCATGGAATCTCATTTGATAACAGGAGATGAGTATACAAGACTATCAGGTTCTGCACGGCTAATTCAATGCTCTCTAATCACAGGTATGTCAGGAACAGCATGTACCTGGGAGTCTTTGCCATGCTGCTGGGCGAGGCGTTCATCTTCAACAACAAGAACCTGCTCCTGATGCTGCTGATCTTCATGGGGGCGATCCAGCCGAAGTGCGCGCGCTGGAGCGTGCCTACCACAACACCGTCC
>JADEYI010000196.1_pt1 | contig 110074 bp, 136 predicted proteins | sample 8542331 | NCBI WGS metagenome assembly JADEYI01 (sample SAMN16510988, study PRJNA670497) | mine drainage metagenome | isolation source: biofilm near Copperflume 1 | place: Germany: Marsberg coppermine Kilianstollen | collected 2018-02
GCGAGTCCAACAAGGGGTAGGAATTTGGCAGCCTTTACATGCAGCTTGTCTGCACACGCACCTTGCTTCGGCAAGAACTGCGTATAATAATAATAATAATAATAATAATAATAATAACAATAGAAGACAATTTGCCTGCAAGGAGGGGGTACGGACCTGTCTCCCTGTCGGTCACCAGCCTGACTGTCTGCAGGTTGTATTTCCTGAAGGCGTTGTAGATTGCGTCCTCGGTTATGGCGCTCTGCAGGTTGCCCATGTACAAGCGCCGGATGTCCAGGCTGCACGATGACTCATAGCTGATTAGTAATGATGACTAACACACGACTCACTGACATGCCAGCGCATGAGACCTCACAGGACAGAGAATTTTGATCCCAAGAAGCACAGACATAGCAAGCAGGCACAACGTGCAGATTTAAAGCTCCCCGACTTTGCTAATGGATGACTAATCCATGACTCACTGCCATGGCACCATACAACTTGATGATGAAACTCGATGGGACAAAGAGGGAGTGGCCCGTCAATGCCAGCATGTTAAACCATTGCAAGCAGGCACAAAGGGCAAATTGGAAGCTAAAGTAAAGGTCTTTTGGAAGACCTTATGCTCTGTCAAGCCAGCATTGTGTTTTTGACCCATCCAACGTTTGGTGCGTTAGTCATTTTCAACAGGCATCTCTGGCAGCACAGTAATTTCTGGTCAAGCGCCTGCAACGTAGTTGTCTGTATCCTCTGGTGGTGCAATTTTGGCAGGACAGTGGCAGCAGAGAGTGTTCAGGCGTCAGTGCAGCGCAGGCGGCATGACCATTATTATTATTAATATTACAGGTCGGCAACCCCAAAGCCAATGGTCATAGGGCATACACGCAGGGCGTCTGCAGCCATATCTGCGGGGCCTTCATTAGTCTGCAGCCTATCACTCAATGATCATATACATGCATGCACTCCCTGCCCCGGATGAGTACCCCTCAATGACCATGGAGGTTATACAAACAGTATGACCAATGGTGGTGCTGCAAGGTATGCAAGCTATCGAGAAGAGAGAACGCACTCGATCATTTTGTCGGCGTCGACCTTTGGGTTTGTGTTGATGCTGAGTCTGATGGGGTGGCTCGGGTGCAGCGCCGTTGAGCCATCCATCTCCTTCAATGCTCGCATACCCTGTGCATGCCAAGCAAAAAGTTTCAGACTTGCACTGCTGTTCTTATTACCATCATCATTCTTACACAAGCTTTTCCTGCCAGAGGCAAGGGGCGTCTGCAGACAAGCTGCCCTGCTGTCACACCAGAGAAACAGTCGAGCTTGAGAACACATGCATGCACTTGAAAATCATAGAGTTGTCAGAAGGGAATGCAGATTTGAACTCTAGAAAGACAAGGCTTCAGCGGTGAGGAACGCTCCACAGCTTTGCAAGGAAGTAAAGTACATCCTGAGATTGTGAAAAAGAGCTTTTCAATAGCATGCATAGGAAGCACTCGTTTTCAGGCCATTTGGGGGCGTGGAATAGAGCACTCACATCCTCTTCAGTGGCAAAAGCGAGGAATCCAAACTTCTTTATTTTGCCTGCGAGCCAGAATACAACGAGAGCGTCAGGATGCTCTCAATGTAGCACAGCTCTGACAAGCAACATGCTGACTGGATAACACTGACTGCAAGTGCTGCATTAAGTGCACATGACCGAATGGAGAAATCTAAAACACGCGTTTGCTGCACGTTTTCCAGTTCCTAGGTACCTAGATCCTTGGAATGTAATAATAATAATAATAATAATTATAATAATACCGTAATAATAAAAATAATAATAATAATGATAATAATAACAAGAATGATATCAACAAGCGCTGTGGTGTTGAATGAGGCTGCAAAACAAAGACAGGTGGTTCTGTGACTACAGCCAGCAGCTTCTACTTTTGCAAGTGCAGAGACCAGCTGGCAGGGGGCCATTCAAATACTGAGCACTATACCCAAAATTTATTGGGTCTTGCTTGGATCTGGCAAGTCCACCGACGGCCATAATTTGCGGCAGCCTTTACATGCGGCTAGTCTGCAGACGCACCCTGCCTCTGGCAGGAGCAGCGTGTAACAAACTAAAAGTAAAGAGCGGCGCAAGTCGGAAGGCTGCCATAAAAACGCTGCTGCGACGCACCTGATCCTCATGGGTTGGGAAGGCGTGTAATAATATGATGAAAATAATAACAAAAAGATCGGCTAGCCGCACCTGTTTCGTGGGATCTGGGCAGGTACACATCCATCAGGTTGTATTTCTCGAAGGCCGCATGCACGTGGATCTCATCCGCGCAATCTGCAATATTATTCACGAATAGGTACTTGGCGCTCGCCCTGCCCATGCAAAAAGAAGGCTTCAGATCAGGATATTGACTTTCATGCACGCTGAATTCAAATATAAAGAGCAGACGTCTGACTCAGCAAGCGGAGTAGCAGCCACAAAGCGACACAGAGGACCCCAACTGTGAAGCTGGAGAGGCGCGCTTTAGTCACCACCCCAAGAAATTTCAAAAGCATTAGTAAATGCTCCATTATGGCTTTGAAGACACAATGCTTAAGCACTGCAATTGCCCTATAAGCATGCAAGCGGCAAAACCAAAAGACTATTTATGAGAAGATGCTTAGCCACAGGGTTATTACGGGTGACGCATGCTCGGTGCCAGGAGAATCAGTAACAAGTACTGATAAACCGTAACAAGTACTTCTGATAACGACCCAGGATATTAACAAGCCCTGAGCATTTGTGGCAGCCATTACCTGCAGCTTGCCGGTAACACAGCTGCAGACGCACCTCGCCACTTGGCAAAAAAGCTTGTATCAATAGTTTGATATAAGGTGAGCAGAGATTTTTTTTTTATCATTACACGCTTTTCCTGCCAGAAGCAAGGTGCGTCTGCAGACAAGCTGCAATAAACGCTGCCAAAATCCTCACCCCTTGATAGACTCGCCAGATCCAAGCAAGACCCAATCAACTGTGGGCACGGTGCTCAGTATTTATACCGCCCCCCGCCAGCCGGGGCCTAAGCAGAGATTAGACGTGTTCAAAATCACCTCATCTTACCATTTGAGGGGCTGCTGCAGACGCACCTTGCCTCTTGGCAGGAAGTTTGTTTTAAAATTGTTGTTTTAAAAGTTTCAAAAATGGAAGGTGAGCAGAGATCAAGTGTCTTTAAAATCACCTGATCTGGCCTCCCGAGGGGCTGCCGCCTGGTGTGTTCAGGTCAGATCTCGGGGCTGCCATGGCGCGCAGTTGGATGAAGTCCGTGGTGGAATCCTGGTTCTGCAAGAAGGACATAGCATAAGCTGAGTGGACGTGTCTGCTGCGCCGACTGGCGCTCAAGGATAAGAATAGTGCTCAGCCTTGCTGAGGGCAGGCCCTGGATTAATGCATGCTACAGGCTGCTGCTGGCAGAGCTTAATTATAAATGCTCATGAATGCCCAGGAAAAATGAATGCTCAGGTAACGATGAATGCTCAGCCTTGCTGAGGGCAGGCCCAGGATTAATGCATGCTGCAGGCTGCTGGCAGAGCTTGGGGATAAGTGCTCATGAATGCCCAAGAAAAATGAATGCTCAGGGAACGATGAATGCTCAGCCTTGCTGAGGGCAGATCCCAGGAATAATGGATGCTACAGACTGCCATTGGCAGTGCTCAGGAATAATTGCTCATGAATAAATTCCCAGGAAAAAGAATGTAACAGACTGCTGAGGGCAGAGCCCAAGAGCCCAGAGCTCAGGATTAGGTCATCTGTAAGGCAGTCAGCACCAAATGCCTAACATCCAAACACAGGACTCCGTTGCAGTTACCTGGGGGCGCTCAAGGGAGATTTGGCGAGCGGGGTCCAGCGGACTGCTTCCATTCATCTCCATCAGCGCCCAGAACGCCTGCGCAGACAGGGCCTTCCTCATTTATAAATATCACTAATAAACACAAAATTATATCATTATTACTTTATGTACAATCAGACATGCTCTTCCTGCCAAGAGGCATGGTCCGTCCTGCAGACAAGCTGCAGTAAAAGGCTGCCACAATCCTACCCCTTGTTGGACTCGCCAGATCCAAGCAAGACCCCATCAACCGTGGGCACGGTGCTCAGTATAATGCCCCCCCTCCAGCCGGAGCACATTTGAATATATCTTTTATTATTGCAATGCCCTGGCTGGCACATGCAAGGAGGCTGACAAAGATCTGATACTTGACAACAGATGCACAGCACCCGTCTCTGCTGGGCTCATCAAACAAAAGCCTGTTAAGCTTGGCTTTGAAACGCATTGAAATGGTCAAGGCTAGTATAATGCATTCGTTTGAAAAGGTCAACCTTGGTTGCTGGAAATAGGAAACGGCATTTGGCAAACGCTGCTGCGACGCACCTGAGCCAACTGTGGCTTGGATAGGCGTGTAATAATAATAATAACTTGGCAAATTAGGAAAGCATGAGGGGCGGGATGCGCACATCTTCTGGGGCCTTGAAAGTGAGGAAACCGTAGCCCTTCACCTTTGCTGCTGCAGGCAGACAATGTGAGTGAGTCACAGGGAATCAGGTTGCCAGATCTTGGTGAAGATATTGCCAAGACCTAGAGGGAGTTATTGAGAGGTTGCTGCACCGCTCCTTTTTGTGGTTGGAAACAAGCATGCGATGATATTATTTTAATGCAACGTGTCATACAGCCTTGAAGCGACCTGCGGCACAAACAACCCATGGCCTCTGGCCCTGGGCTTGCCGACCTGTAGTTATTAGAAGAACCTTGCAAATAGTCAAATTGCCGCAAGCAGGATACGGTAATGTACATTTGGGCATGGCAGCGGCAGTTGCAATGTGGAGTGATAAAAAAGGAAAATATCAACTTGCTGTCGGCAGGACGCAGTCACAATATTAAGCACGGCAGTGGCAATGTGGAGATAAAATAAATGGAAGTTCCTGCGTGTGTCTCAAAAGGAAGCCTTCTCTTTGCGCAGAGTGAGCACACAGAAACATCCAATTTGCCGCAGGCAGGACACGGGTCAAAAATAAGGCAGGGCAGCGGCTATTGCGATAGTAAGTGTGATGGAAAAGGAAAAAGAAATGGGATTTCCTGCATGGGAGTCACCGTAAGTTTCTCCAAAGAAGCCCCTCTCTTTGCACAGCTTCACGTGGACGATGTTGTAGTCTCGGAAAATTGCCATGAGAGCCGCCTCCGTCGCATGCGAGCCCAGATTGCCTGCAAACAGCTGCCGACAGTCCCCCCTGTGCACAGAGCAAAACTAGTTTACATTCCTTATTTTCATTTTTTTATTTGTTAAGCGTTTGGGACTCAAAAACCCTTGAATCGTGGCTTGGCCGTGCCTCGACAGGGATCCAAAGCTGCCCAGGGAGCACATTTGTAAATGTCTCTGGGCAGAATCGGAAAACATTAGTCTGCCTAGGTGAGGTGGCAGTCAAGGTAGCAAAACACTCTGGGCGGACCAAAGACATTGTCCCAGAACTCAGGAGCCTGAGCCCAATCCCTAGGGGAATTCCCCTGGGTTATCAAACCCTGCATTGAGAAGACCCTTGAAGACTTGATGGCCTACATTCTGACACAATTATGATTTCATGAGCCAAAAAGATTCCTGTGACAGGCCAATTCCAGGGCCTTGACAAGAATCTGCTTGCCCCGCACAAAATAATAACTCCTAGGCTTGTGGAAACGAAAAACAATATCTTTTTGACGAGCGGGATATTCCAGCGGAAACCTGTTTAACATCTCGACATTTCAAAAGTGTGGGGTTTAGACGGTGTTGAGACCGGTCACTACGGTATGTGCGATGTACACTCCACATCAGGAGCACAAATATTTAGGGTTAGGGTTTAAAGTTTAGGCTAAAACCTAAAAAAGTAAAAATAAAATAGGTTTCATGCTCACCAGGCACAGCGAAGGGCATCCAGCCGCTCGTGTTCCTTCTTCTTCTCAGCCTCCACCTCTGCGTGGTCCTGGCCATAGCTTAGCACTGCAGAGCCAGGCGCCTGCGCAGTAGTGACACAGCCCATGAGCCTGACAGCAAGCACCAACTCTTGTTTTTATCACTATTATAATCAATATTATTACACGCTTTTCCTGCCAGAAGCAAGGTGCATCTGCAGACAAGCTGCAGTAAAGGCTGCCAAAATCCTACCCCTTGATGGACTTGCCAGATCCAAGCAAGACCCATTTAACCGTGGGCACGGCGCTCAGTACTTATACCGGCCCCCGCCAGCCGGCGGAATTTCTATTATAGCATCACAATAAGTATTCTTAGGTACGCACTGTACAGCATAGAAGATATGACAAGAAGCAGACCGCGCTGCAAATCACGGTTGGCTGCATGCCAGCCTAATTCTGGTACCTTTGGAAATCCTGCTGCGGCATACAGTGAAACTGCGATACATGACCTGCTTGCAGCGTTGCACTGTGCACTGTTCTGCAGCCGCTACGCCCAGATCAGCCGAAAGACAAGGCACTAAGAGGCGCAGATTGCTCCTTCCCTCTCATGCAGGAGAATGTGGACTGTCAGAAGAGGAACAAGAACAATGCCAGATCCTTGGAAGTGATGTGAAAAAGCGCGGAATGTACCTTGACGGAGCGGGCATGATCCTCGTGGAAGGCAGAGTAGTCTTGAGAGGCCTCGGAGCGCAGCCGGCCGTAGTCAGAATCGCCGTCATAGACGCTGCCGTCCCTGAAATCCTGCGCCTCAGAGTAGCGTTCCTCCTGGAAAAACAAAGTAAAATCCCTGGCAACCTTTTTTATACACAACTTCTGGTCCTTAAGGTCTAGGTAAGTCGAGCAACGTCTGAGCTGTTGCTCTCCAGTCATCTTAGGCCAGAACACAAAAGTAAAACACTCGAAGGCACTTGAGCTCAATTTGCCATGCAAGATGTGCAGCCTACTGTGTTCCTGCAGCATTCTGTGGAAGCGATCCTCCTGAGTACCGTAAGGAAATTATCATGTCACTTCCAAAATTGAAGATAAATCTGTGTCTAGGAAGCTTTTCAAGGCTTGTGCAATCATTTCCATGCACGCTGTGTAGTCAACTGTACTCCTGCAGCACTACAGATGCGAAGATCCATTTCAGCACGACATGAGTTGGTTGTGCTGTGCACTAAAGTACGCACTGTCCATGGCACAAACACCAAATGTAACTCTGAAAAGGTGAAGACATTCATAAATATTTTAAAGCTCTGGAGAAGGAGCAGCATGGGCATGCATGGCACTCAGATGCCTGCCCACCTTGTCAGACTCCTCAACGGGGGCCGGGGCCTTAGCCACCGGGGCAGCTGCTGGAATTTTGACGTTGGCTGCCGGCTTGGCATGCTGCGGCTCCACAGAGGAGTCGCGTGGCACCGGCGGCTCCTCAGCAAACTCGGCTCCCGGTACAGGGATTCTGCTGCTGGCAGATGCCCTCTTGTTTGCCCCCGCTCGTGCTTTCCTGCCCCTCTTGTCCTTCTTCTCCTTCTTGTCCCCTGCAATGTGCAAGGTTGCTCAGACCTCCATACTAGCAAAGATATGTCCAAAATATTGTGTAGATCAGCCTTACAACCCCCCATGAACAGCGAACAACCACTTACCTAACAGGTTCCCGCGATTTCTTAAACAACCCTGCAGGCTCAAAGTGATTACATAATGAGGGTTTTAGTTTGAACACTGCACTATATTGACCCAGGCGTAGAGCATGATGCATGTCCAGTGACGATCAATGTCAGTAGACAAGCATGAAGGGTTCAGCTCTCGTACAGCCCAGAATTGCTCACTGACAAAGAGCAATGCGAGGTCCCGACAACACGTGCAAGATCTATTTCTTTGCAAGCACAAAAATGTGCATGGGAACCGACACGCACTCTTCTGCTGCCGGCGAGCTGCCTCCTTGGCAGCTGCGTTGTCCTGGTTGGCAGGAGTTGCGTTTTCATCTTCGCCCCCTGTGCCGGGCAGCTTCCCGGCAGCTGCCGCACCTTCCTCCCCCTTGTCCATTTCATCAGCCCATCTCATCTTGTCCTGCATAGCCTTCTCCTCCGCATCGATCTCGCCCTCCAGAGGAAGCTGCTCTGGCACCGGCGACTGCTCTGCAGCCTGCGGCTTGTAGTTCTTGCCCGGCTCTGCCTCTGGCAGGTGTGTATCCTCCTCGGCCGCGCCTGCCTGGTAGCCGCTCTCGGAGTCTGTCTCCTCCACCACATTCTGGCCTGCATCTGCCACCACTTTTTCTCATTAGGATATTAGCTGGAAGCCTATGTGGCTACAAATATATGCCTGATTAAATGTTTTTTGAAAGCTGCAGAAGTGGCCGAAGGCTGGAATATTAGCAATTTCCTCCTGAAATCTGTGTTTTGGGCGTATTTTCGCTGAAAAGGGCTAAAATTTGGCTTCCTGCACTGGTGAATTGATCAATAGAAGCCAATCGGTGCCTTTAAAGCGGGACACCCTCAGGTACTTTATGCGCCACAAAACCTGTTGATTTCTTAAAAGCCACGTTGAATTCAGGACGCCACTAAAAGGAACCCTGCCTGCCACTGCAGTAGCAGCTGCCGGCACGCCGCCGTTGCCGACTGCCGGAGTCTCGAATCCCGGCGGCTGCGCACGCAGAGCCTGGGCGGGGATGGCCTGGTCCTGATCTGGCTCGCTGCAGGGGGCCGTCTCGCGTGGTGTGCCCTGCAGCCAGTGCATCAGGATTCTGGTTGGAAGCCAGTGTGGCTGCAAGCAAAAGCTTGATTAGTGTTTCGAAGCAGCGAAGTGGATGGAAAATTAAGAAAATTCTCCCCAATGCGGTGTTTTTGAGGCATTTTAAAGCTGAAAAGTGAGAATGTGGCTACCCGCAATTGCAACTTCACTTTGAAAGGCCAATTGGCGACTCTAAAGTGAAACACCCTCAGCCTACGCGCCACAAAAGTGCCATGTTCATCTATTAGAAGCCAAAATGGCTACAGAAGCCACCGAAAGAAACCCTGCCTGCAGTGGCTCGTGGGAATCTTCGCCATCTGATTCGTCCTCGGCCGCGGCCGCAGCCGCGGCCGCCTCGTGCACGCGCAGCTCCACCGGGGTGACTGACGCGCTGACTCGCCGCCGAGTCACCGCGTGACTCACCCGCGCCCGCTCATCGGGGGTCGGCAGGGGGGACCCGGCCTGCGGTGGGAACGCCATCTTACGCGGCGTCCCGGCGCAGCCGAGCGCCGGAGGCGGCGGCGGCTGAGCAATCTGCCCCGGCACGAGCAGGCTGCTGTAGGGGAGGTACTCCAGGCTTTGCTGCAGCGTGGGGTGCTGCGAGCCGTTGGAGGCCGCCGGGCTGGCAGGGAGCTCTTCGCCGTGAGAGGATGCCGGGGTTGGATACGATCCGATGGAGACGTTGCTTGTCTCGGTAGTGGGGCTGCTGTGGGCAGGGCCTGTGACAGCTTGCAGGCTGCCATTGGCCGGGCCTGTGTTGGACATGTAGTGCTGCGCGGCCAGCGCATGCGGCAGCAGAATCTGGGGGAGGGCACCTGGCGACGGCGGGAGCGCCTGTGCATGCATGCATTGCCTCAGCGGGTCCCTGATTCTTGACAAGAAGGTAATTGACTGGTCTGCTGCAGGAGTACAGAGGATTTTATAATGCAGGATAGTGAGGGGGCTTGAGCAAGCACGCTGGAGGTGCTCTTCAAATTTCCAGCAGGAAGTCCGGCATGCATGCCTCATGCATGCCACATAGAAGAATATCATGCAGCAAGTCAAACGGCTGAACATGGCAGGTAGAGTGAAGCGCCAGTCCCTCATACCTTGATGACGTCTGTACTTGCTGCATGGCCGGCAGTGGGATCATCAGCATGCACGCCATGGCCATTGGGAATTGCTTCCTGCAAATCGGAAGCAAGCATTCAAGGCATGCAGTAAATGGATTGATCTGTCACCATGAAAGATGGTTATCTCAGCTGCATCTGCTCATTGCAATGCAATGCATGCTGCATGTTTCAGGTCTGCATGTCCCTTTCAGCAAAGCATGCATGGCCTCCGTTTGACCATCTGCATAGACATGCATGACCTGCATCTGTCCATCTGCAAAGGCATGCATGACTTGCATCTGTCCATCTGCAAAAGGCATGCATGACCTGCATTTGCACATCTACCAAGTCATGCATGCCCACCACAAAACACACTTGAAGACTTAACTGTACATGTGTTCAGGCCTGCACACCTGGCTGCAGCTGTTGACAACAGGCTCCAGCTGGCAGTTCATGATCGCCTGCATGTCCCTGAGCAGGTGCGCATGCTGTGGGCGGCGCTGCAGCCAAGCAACCAGCCCTGTCATGGTGCCAGGCAGCTCCAGCATCATTTCCATGAAGGATGCCCTGCTCAGCGTGCCGGTGTAGGACGACAGCCTGTTGATCTGCGCACACATGTGACATCTGTGAGATCACCAGAATGACTTGTTGATGCCATCCAGAGTGCATGCAGGCTGCATGATGGTCTTGACAGCCTGTCAACCTGCGGACTTTCAGACACCTCTTCAGAAATGTGACATGACTTGTTGGTGCATTTCACCCAGAGAGCATGCAGGCTGCAAGTGACCTCATGGTGGCATGCATCCTGCAAGTGAAAGTCATGGATGTGTCCCATTTACTTTGAGCTTGGGAATCACTTCTGCACGTGTACTGCATGCTTTCCCACAAAGCACATCATTGTACTGATTGCCCTTGCCAGTGCCATACCCAGAAGATCAACCACATGCATGTGCAGTAAAGAGGGTCGGCAGAGCAAATAAAGAGGCCATGTGCACGTACCAGGGCCCTTCTGATGGGCTCAGGGAATGGCAGGGGGTCACAGAGGCGAGTGAGGCTCTCTGCAATGTAAGCAGCCCCCTTGGCTTGCACCACATCCAGTTCTGTCCTCCTTACTGCCCTGCGCTTGCCACAGCTCATTCCTCAACTTCACTATCTGGTGCATGGGTGACATGACAGGAACGCAACTCAGAGAAAGAGGAATGCAGACATCAAGGCCGAGCAAGCGTCAGAAGATCGGAGCAAGGGCTGCCTTGAAAGTGCATGTCATGCGAGAACAACAGAAGTTGAAGCCCACCTTCCATTCAACATCTGTGAGAGAATTTGGTCAGACATTAAGCGGCGGCAAGCACAGACAGGTGAATCTGAACAGCTACCTTTCAGCAAGCATGCATGTAGATGTGGCATTTGTGAAGCTTGGGGGGATGCTTACAGGTGCTTGGCAGCTGCATCAAAGAGCTCCTGCTCCTTTTGGAGCGCATCACTGTGGTAGTGGACTGACACCATTGTCTCATAGAAATCCAGCTTCCTTGCGCGAGCCATGGCCTCTGAATATGCACGAACAACCAGCACTCAGCAGCAGCATGCAGAGCTCCTTTTGCTCCACGGCAGCATGAAGACACAATCCATCCTCGAGATCCCAAGCAGCTGGCAATTGCAAGTTCCTGCAAGCCTGTACCAGTGCCACAGGAAGCAATGCATGGACTGTTCTCAAAGTTCTGGAAGGACAAGGGCTTGCACCTGCTTCCTCTTCTGATGGTTCCTGCACAAGAGACACACAAGCAGGTGGTCAGCTTCAAAGTAGGAAGTCAGCAGGTTGGTGACCCTGTTGTACCCATTCCAGTCTCGTTTTCAAGTCTCCTCCTTAGGGCTTCGGATTGACGGGCTCGAGTTCAGGAACCACGCTTCTCATCCTCTTGTCACGTACGCCATTGATGTCAACGTACCTCCTGGTTTTTTTCAGGCTTGCGCGTCGACAGCTTGCCAACCTGGACCACCAAGTCCTCAATCGCGCCCGCCATCTCAGGCGATGTCTTTGCCCACTGCATTTGCGCTTTGAAGAGGAACAGCTGAGCGTCCACCAAATGTTGAGTCATTAATTTGGTTACCTGCGAAGTACAAGTTGAGCACCGTCAGGCCCACAGCACAGCTGCACAGAGGTGGTTGCCGTTAGGCCTCCATCAGGTGTGGACAGCAAAACAGCACCAAGGCTTCACTCAATGCCAAAAACGACATACATACATCTTCATTGAATTAAACATGCATTATACCCCTATTTTGGAGGTCATCGATGGATACAGAGTAAATACCAGCTGTTAGCATTGGCACATATAACACAACCTTGGACAGGTACTGGACGTTCTACAGGCTTCTGATGAGCCTGAGGGACTGCATAATAACTTTCACTTACCTTTTCAAGCTAATGTCGTTAGCTTCCAGTCCTCAAACCACTGCAAGAGGGCTCCTGAGGTTACGATGCACCTTCAACACATCCAGGATGCCAGCCGAGCCGAGTGCTCTTCAGCCATTATGGTCAAGCAGCATCTCATTTACAGCTTACTTCTCAACAAATGCCCTGAAAACTTCTGCCATCGTGCCAGAATTGGAGACTTCAGAGCTCAACAGCGACCGTTTGGGCGGCCAGTGGGGGGACCCGTGTCATGTCAGCAAGACTGACAAGACTGCTTTGTTTACACCAAGTCAATCATGATGTTTAAAACGTACATTCGCAGGCTTGCTTGCATGGAACAACAAAGTAGGCAGATTGTGAACAGATGCGCAGCAGACAATGCAATAAGTTGGAAAAACAGCTTCGAAGTCATACGAAGTTGCATTGAATACACAGCTACTTACACGAGCCCAAACACACACTCACCACAAAACCAACACACCACAAACCTCAGACACACAGTAGCTTATCATACAAAAGAGGAATCAAGCGTTTGGCAACCCACTCTACGTCGGATTATAAGCTCTACCTAGTATACGAGGTACACCCGGTGCATACTTCGCACATTATGCTGGCGGCATACGGTCCGGCCTATCAGCTCCTCAGCAGTTCTCACAATCCCGACTAGGCAGCAGCTGCCTGCTGACAGCCCACAACTGATGACTTCAAAGGCCAGTTAGAGTCATTTCAAAGGCCACTCAGAGGAAGAGGTATGCAGGCATCAAGGCAAGCGAGCCCCGGAAGATACCTACATGCAGGACAGGGCTGCCTCGCGAGTGCACAATGTGCAGCGACACTACAAAGATCCCCTGGCCCAGGAGCGCTGAATGACCAGCTTGCATACATGCATACATGCATACAAGTGGCTGTGGCAAGGTAAGGGCACACAATGTGCAGAGCTGTAGGCGGCAAACGGGCAGGAATGGAACAAAATTTCTCAGGCCATCTGTAGAGGTACTTCAAAGCCGAACGATCACTCAATACCGCGCGCAAACACATCCGCGAGACCCCGGTGCACGCGAGCTGCAATTTGGTTGTCTGGTAGCAGTTCTCCGTCCACGTTCCAGCAGGATTCGGCACCGCTCGGTGTCAGAGCAACCGCTGTGCAGTCCAGCACTTCCACAAAGGAGAACTTCTCTGGGCGGACTCCTGCACACGTCCAAACATGCAGTCACAGTACGCCAAAAAAGTTCTGGAGACATAATATCATTCTTATATTTCTGCATGCTCCCTGCCAGAGGCAGGGTGCAGACAAGCTGCAGCCACTCTAAGGTTGACATCTGGGCCCCAGAAAGTACTTGGAGCCTCAAAATTATGCGGCCATTGGCATGTGCAGCACAGCTCAACTGGTAAGTGTTCCAGCATTAAAGCAGAGCATGCCTGTGTTGACAACAGAAAATATGACATGCCACGTCCGCGCTAATCAGATTCTTGCTCAGTGTGCCAGCACAACACCGAGCTAAGTGAGTAGGATTGATCATCTTGAGTAAACTGAAATGAAAGTCGAGCGATCTGAACCGAACAGAAGGGGCATGAAAGAGTAGGTCTGCAAGGGACAGAGAAGATGAGCGCACCGCAGCGTGGGATCGAGGCCATGAAGCGGAGGTACTGAAACCGGGAGGTGTCGCGAACAAGAACCAGCTGCAATCGGCCATCAGACAGATGCGCTTCGGGGGCGAGGCCGTTTGTGCTCATGTCACTTCGGCATGCAGTCACCACCGCCATGATGCTCTTGTATCGCCCCTGCGCATGCCGGATTACTTGCGTCATCTCCCTGGAGCTCTGAATGCACAAATACGTTTGTATCACATGCAGGAGCTGATTAACATGCCGTGAAGTAGATCCTGCCTACTCTCTCAGCCTAGAGCATTAAGGACACGAGGCACTGGCATGATGCTTTTGTAGCGCCCTTGCGCAAGCCAGATCAATATTGTCATTCCCCTGGCCCTTTACCGAGGGAATCGCATGCAGGAGTTGACTCAGGAGACAGAGACAGTCAGTGCCATGCATTGACCAGGTCTGGGGCCTTGAATTGACGGGGCACTCGCAAGCGTCAGGTCACTGCGTTGCAGAAAACTTGTGGAAGAAAAAATAGAATCGTAATTGGGCCCAGCTACTCGTGCACTGCCACTGTGCAAAGGAGCTGGGCTCGCAATGACGTTCCTCTTCAAAGTCCACACCTTCAGTGCAAGGCAATGACCTCCTGCTACCAACATCGCTGCTGCACAGACTTGCCATCATCCTCACACTGTCAAGACTTGGGCTGAGCTTGAGATTGTAGCAGTCAGCACCTTGTTTTGCGCATGAAATGAAATGCTTCCTGAAAAAGGGGTCAATATTTGATACCCCAATATGCAAAACAGACATACACAGATCTGGCAAGTGCACACCTGGCGTTTGACCCAGCCGGCCTCGTCGAGAGCGCGGTGGCTGCTGGTCATGAATGGCGCCTGCTGGCCGACCGCGCGCGTGGGGGAGCCCGGGCTGCACACCTCGCACTCAGCCCTGCACTCCTGCCGCGTTCTCTCCGGCACCGGTTTGCTCGGCAGGAACGCCACCTGTCAGGCGCCCACGACACATTTATCAGTGTCCCTCACAACGATGAGACCCATGAGGTCTCAGTGCACTAGCGACTGTTGCATGATTAGTAAACATTCATGCACTGGGAAACCTTGCGGGGTTGAGTACATTGGTGAACATTCTGGGGACGAGATGGCCCACATCCTTTACAAAAAGAGAAACGGAGACGCATCGAGGTGTGAGCATTGCAAGTCAGTGTACAAGCAGTAGACTGCTAAATTATTGATCTGCCGTATCGAAAGCCGTTGTTATGCAAAGCATGGTCTTTACGTGCTAATTTCCTCAAAGCTGAGACATTTGAGGCGAGTGTGGAGTCAGTTATTGATGAGTCATAAAAGACTCAGCAATTACTCATCGCCCAGGTTATCGCCTTGCTCCTACCTCTGCAACGTAGGCGCGGCCGCGCAGAAGGGTGATGGCGCCGGCAAGGCCGTATCGGGCAGGACCCAGAAATCGTAGCCGCTCGGAAAGGCGCATGAGATCGCCCATGTAGCCGTAGGAGGCCACACAGACTGCGTACCTGTGGCCTCCGGTGCCCATATCTATCCGCATCACATCTAGCTGCGTCCTGCATGCAAGGCAGCAATTGTCTGTCATTGGAACAAGCCAAGTCCTTGGTTTGCTTGAAGAGCTGACAGCCTAGCGTTGTGGTGTGGTGCCTTAGCTGAAGGTCCCTCTTTTTGCTGCTGGAGAGACCTCACGAATACTGGAGAGATTCATGCCTGCCTAGAGCTCTGATGAGCACTGCCTACAGCTCCTGCACAACAGTGAATTCACCCAATGAAGAGAACCACGCGGTTCCCTAGAAAGAATGTTGCTGTTGGCCCTTACTGTAATTGCTCATCGTGCAAGGAGTGCTCATACCAAAAAGTCAAAATACCTTCTCAGTTTTGGGGCAGTTCCTACTTCCTTTCCCATGCCCTGATACGGATAAGACACCCGTCTGAAGACTTGCTGCACAAGCCAGCAGTGGAGTGCGCGCCTGTCTCCGAGGGCGATGTGCAGGGCGGCGGTGGCCTGCGACCGGGTGCCATTCAGCGAGAAAGCAACGGCGTCTGTGGAGCCGGCAGGAATGTGACCCAGGCGCAGGTGCGCTGCCACCTGTCCTGCCTTTCCGCCCGCGCCCCTCACACTTAAAAGGCCGTTCAGGACTTCCTGGAATAGCCCATCGCCGCCGACCTGCACGCATGGTGCACGGATCCGTTACAGGATTGTGCAGTTGCAGGATGACTTCAGAATGCTCATACAGACGCGCGGACCTGCCTGATTAACGTACAAAAGTGTACATCAACATGAGCATCTTAATCTCTGGCAAATGCACCAAAGGAAGGTTTCAGAGATCATTATTTGCGCCGACCAGGCTGCTACATACATCAGTCACATTCCTGCCTGCCAAAGCACCACATCCTCTTCCACAGGAGCCATTTGCAATGCCACAACAGACCGTGTTACTGTCGCTTCAGAAGACATGGACAGAAAGAGAACACATGCAAGAAGCGCAGGAGAGGAGTTCCACCGCAAGGATGCCGTCGTAGCTCTGCAGCTCTGCCAGTGAGAGCGCCTGCACCACCTCGCGCGCGTGGCCCTCCCTCTCAGTCTCCACTGTCGTGCACTTCACGCCTGCACAGCCACTTTCTTTTTACGGCCCGACCATGAGAACGCAAAAAAAAAGCCAGCCGCATGCTTTGAAGGGCGCTGAGTGGCCACACATATACACATGGTGTGGAAAGGTGCACCGTCGCTGAAAGAAGTGGATGCCGACGGTGGCCGCGAGTGCTTGGCGAGCTGGACCCCCCGTCACCAATATCTCAGCTGTTGCACGCATTGCACAACATGTGCATCATGCCCCTTATTCCAGGTGCCCATCCTCGAATGCACGACTCCGTGTCTCGCCAAAAAGAATCAAGTAATCGGGGAAGGCCAGAGACGTCGAGATCTCACCTGCGCTGCTGAGGATGGGTGATGCTGTGCGCCTCCACACCGCGCGCGCGCGTCGGGCGCCGCCAAAGGGGTTTATGAGAACCAGCAGGGTGCTGGGCCGCTGCGGCTGCATGCGTATCGCTTCCCCTATCCTCAGCGCCCACTCGTGCACCAGCTCCGCATTCTGTCAAGTCCAAGACTTTGATCAAACCATATGTAACACTTCAGCAATGCTGATCGCATCCGCAAAACAAGACAGAAGTAACACACAGCAGAAAAAAATGTCATTGGCATGCTATACTATGATGAATATCATGATTGAAGCTTGCAAAACTAGCTAAACAAATTGCACAAGCAACTCTCGTTCTGGCAGACTAGGCTGAGTGGTGCAATACACTCTCGGGCATAAATTGTGTGGAAACAAGCGCCATGACATGTGACGTGCAGGACCGGTGATGAATGCAGGCAGATAGAGGAGCGCACCGAGGACTTCAGCACGAGGCGGATGGGCTTCCAATCACAGCGCTTCCGACGCCCTCGCTTAAATGTGCTGATGATGAGGTAATGCCGCTGCTGCAGTGACATAACATCAAAAGTTCAGTCAGTAAGCACGAGTGCAAAGTGCACCAGCTACATTGCCCACTTTTCCCCTGCCCCAGAAGCTCTCATTTCGGCAACAGTCAGTCCCCAAGGCATTGCTGCCAATTGGATGGGAATTGCACATGTGCGTGGGCAGCTGCATGCAGAGAACAGCAAGCGCGGTGCACAAAGAATCCAAAGAATCTTCAGTCGCACCTTCGAGGATTGACACCGGCAGGGGATGTGCTGCTGGGCGGAGGCAGACAGCACTTCCTCAAACAGGAGCGCATCAGGGATATAGCGCAGATTAGCCCAAGGCTGCCACCACAGGGTTGATGTTGGAATGATGGAGATGCCGAAGGAGGTCAGCCAGGCCCGTACGCGGCGGCCCTTGACCATGAAGACAGCCTCTGAGCTGGTTTTGGCCAGCTCGATGCTGCGCCCTGGGATAGGAATGGCAAGCTTTCAGGCATGCACCAATCCCCCGTACTACAGTTAAACGAAAAGCTTTTTCATTGATGCAGCGATCGGAGACTATGGTCATCAAAGCACGCCATAACGTCAGGGTACAACAGCACCATTTGTCAACCTTGGACACCTCCTTGGTGTAAGAGAAATTACTGATCACAAGAACTTTTTTCAAATAGTACTGCCACGAAATACAGAGAAGAATAGTCACGAGCATCACCTGAGCTGGATGGCGAGCCACACTCATCTTGGAACCTGCACACCCAATTCGCAAAAGCCCCATCAAGACACACGTCTGGATGTTTTCTGTTCCAGCGCTCACACAAGATTACACCCCGCATGACTGTGTACAACCACACAGTCTGATCAAGTCTTGGACGCGAAGTGCGAACCAGATTCGTCCCAGGTCAGTATGACTCGGACTAGGAATCCCCTCACCTGCCAAAGGACAAAGTCCTGCCATTGCCGCTGCCCTTGCGCATTCCTAGAGCCGCCCCGGGATGAGGAGAGGCTATGAGAGGCAGAGACTCACTTCCTAGGCCCTCTTCAAGGCTTTCGAGGGCTTCGGGCAATGCAGATATTTTATGCTTGTGCTTCATGATTCATGCGCCTCTACCTGCCCTGCCACCCCTATCACGATCTGCTTATTCAGATGGTCCATGCAAGAGAGATCTGTTGTCTGGGTAGCACAGTGCCTTGTATGAGAGTTTCTTCTAAGGGCAACAGCAAACCCTGCATCGAATCCCTCGCACGTGCTCTCTATAAAGCCAAATCCCAAACGATGCAAGCGAAAACTGATTTTTTTTCGGCAAACATACCATACATGCTCTGCACTAGAACATCTCGTACGTTTGGTGTCGCTTGACCGCTTTGACGTGGTTTCTAGGCTCCCGTGTGCCTGGCCCCTTGTCTTGATTGGCGATCCCCCTGCAGCCCTCGCGCGTGCACGGCCGATCGGAACCATCTAGGCATCTCGTCTTCGAGAAGTCTCCAAAGTATATAGGTGAGATGTTATCCCATGCAAGTGCGACAAGACAAGAAGCTCCAGCCTGTGCATGTAGGCAGTGACACGGTCCAAGGTTTCAGATGAAACCCCGACCTAAAACGCCGAATGCGTGCGTGTCGTCGGCCTGCTCCATCCTGATGATGGCGCTGGATACCAAGGACTTGATATGGTTATTAAATAGAGATAAGTACTGGTTGAGGGCTCTTTCCTCCTGTCGGTCAGTTGAATTACCCACGTGCCTTCCCTCTTTGCCCTACGCCGCAGGAAAACGAGTGCAAGGCAATATACTCGACGTCAATGGGTTTCTGGTAGATGATACGGCATCGTTGTTGAGTGGCCGAATTGTAGAAAGACGACGTGACGCAGCACTGATTATGCTTCACCTAATCTTCTGTGCACCGACACAGACCTCCTGTTTCTTGCAGATCAAACCTGATCCTGCCGGGAAGGATGAAGGAAAACGACGACGGTGAATTATCTGTACGATCTGCTTCTGAAGGAGCACCTGGCAGCGAATCACAGAGCAATGGAGCCCAGGAGAACCAGAGGAGGAATGTGGTCCTTCACAAGGTCAGCTGCAGCACCCCAAGACACGCTCCATGGAATTCTTCTGAACTTCATATGTTCTCCCTTGGAACTGGTAGCAGGTTCTTGTGTTCAGCCACGCGCAGATAAAAGACATCCTTTTGACGCACAAGAAGCTCGTGCCATAGATCCTCTGACCATATATTGGCGCAATCACCCTCATACGACAGCCATGATCTTCTCAGCTTGGAATTCTGGTTGTTAGTCACAACTTTTCACAAAGTCATGCGCTGCGCAGGTGCTTCAGGCGCTGCAATTCGCAAAGGCGGCCTACGGGAGCAGGAACGCCGCGACACTGGTGCCGGCCTCGGGCGGCATGCGGCTGCAGGGGCTGCCGGACACCTGGGTGGACGTTGCCTGGCAGGACGTCAACAGCGTTGCCTACCTCGCCTTCAGGGTGCAAAACTTTCTCCTACTCCTGCTGTGACACCCACTTCCTGTCGATACGGGAGAAGGTCTGTCTGCAGATGCTGTAAATGCCGAATGCTGTCCATCCCTCTACCGTGCCTTGCCACCTCACAGCCATCCTCATGCACTTCTGCACACCTTCACCCATGTCCAGCCATTTTTCTATTAGCTTGCCTAGCGCAGCTTGGCTGCGAACATAACAGCCATGACTATGCGCTCCCTTAGCCGTACCCATACACGTTGAAAAATTTGCTCGGGGGTCTCGTGCTCAGTGCCTTCACTCCGGCCTCTCAGCTTGCGATCTTCCAACAGAACAGTAATAACAATCACGGCGTCTGGTCTGACAGGGAAGGTTGGAGAGTAATGATTGAGAGGTTGCTGCAACGCAATAGCCCTGAGGGCGGGACCAAGCGCGTTATAGTAATAATATGAATTATAATAATTATAATAAGTTATGACGATAATAGGTGCAATGATATTAGTTATGTCAGATAATCTGACATCCAGATGTGTGTGGGTGTGCGCACAGGGCCCCCTATTGAAGGAGTACATGGGCATGCGGGGCGCAGCGCAGCTGCCGCAGTATCTTCAGGGAGTCTCTTCTTCGGCACGCATTGAAGTGGCGGCTCTCTGGCGATTTGAGGCCCTGCTGGAGCACAGTGGCAATATCGCCGGTATCCGCGGCGCCGTCCTCAATCTGTCAGGTGATCTAGAGCTGGCTCCTCCATGTTTGTACTATTCTGATTCCTAATCACTGAAATTTGTACCAGATTTTCCTGCCAGAGAAGGGCGAATTGCCCAAGAGACGCTTTGCCCCTGAACAAGCTATTCCCGCATCACCGCAGCACCTCGTCAGCCTTCAATGTGCCAGTTGTGGTACGTCGGCTTTGCACGAGCAATTAGGCACTCTGTTGGTATCCCACACTTTTTCTACCAAAGACAGATTGTGTCTGCAGACAAGCTGCAAGTGAAGGCTGCCGAATTCCTACCCCTTGTTGGTCTGGCCAGATCTAAGCCATAAGGAATGGGCATGGTGCTCAGTACCTCTACCGCCCTCTTCCATTCGAGGCCATTTGCAGTAACATCAAGTGAATAAAAAAGTGCCAGCCTATATGCAACGCTGCCCATCTTTTCTGCCCTTCCATCGGGCAGTCTCTTTGAGTACAATGATGTGACATCTTTCACGGTGCATGCTTGTAGATTGGAAGTTGCCGTAGAGATAGAAGCATAGCGCATGGTCACGCCAAACCCTGCATCATTGATTTAAAAAATCCATTTGCCTGCGTCACCCTGCTGCCCTGCCTTCTAACATAATTTATTGTGGTTAATTGTTTGATACATTGAGTGGGATACGCATGCTGGTATCCTCAGCAATCGCGAGGATACAAGATCGTCTCCTTGAAGAGAACATGCTTGTAATTAAAAAGCTGCCGTGAGAAAGAAGAGGTGGTCCTGGCGTGATCTTGGGATGGTTTGTGGAAAGGAATTCCTCTTCCTTTTCCACACCACAGGTCAAAGTCACGCCAGAACCTGCATTCTCATGTTCAGAAGCTAACGGAGCTTCTGCTAAAGGACTACCCGTTCTCCTGAGTGTAGGACTTGCCACACCGCTCATGTTGCTGATTGGATCACCATGCTACTGGATTTTTAGCCAATTTAGTGACTCATATTTTGTAATGTACAGGTGGCAAGGCACCGCGTAGGGTTGTGTGCACGGGGTATTGTGTCGGGGGGTCTTTGGCGGGGGTTGCTGCACCGTGGGCAGCCATCACATGGCCGGAAGCAGATGTGCGCTGCATCACTTTCGGCTCCGCTGTGTGAGTTTTCCTACTGCACACCCCTTAATCAAAATAATAATAATAAAAAATACCCCTTTACCCTGGCTGGCGGGGGGCGATTTAAATACTGAGCACCATGCCCACGGTTGATTGGGTCTTGCTTGGATCTGGCGAGTCCAGCTAGGGGTACGATTGTGGCAGCCTGTGAGTGCAGCTTGTCTGCAGGACGCACCTTGCCTCTTGGCAGGAAGAGCGTTTAATAAAATAAATAATGATTATATACCCCTTCAGGCCTGATCAAGTACATCATAAACCTTGGAACAGCAAGCGCTGAGAAGTACCCAGCTTTGCCGTGCCCAGAGTGGCTTTCAAATGAAGTCTTTGTCTCCAAGTCATTGGATGTCTCGCTAAGCGCTGGCCCTAAGCAGCAGAGTGAGGCACCTCCAAGATGGCTGCAAGCAGTGTAGGGGGAATGACATTTGATCAGTCTGGGCCCTCTAAAGACCCCCTTACATTGACAGCCGTATGTGCAATGGAGCTGCATCTCCAGGAAGTTTGACTTGCAAGTGCATGCAAGCGGTATGTGTGTCACGTCCTGCATAAAATCGCAGATCAGACATTCTGGGCAACATCCGTGTGTTCTCACAGATCGAGCCAAGCATACCTGTCCGCTCTTCCCAGCGACCAAATCTGAGCTTGTATCCATAACAGGGTTACCTCATTGCGTCGAAATAGGCGGTAAAGGATTTATTTACTGCCCTCAGGGTTTAGGGCATTTTTATATTAGGGGATTACCCTAAACCCTTATATAGTGTTTATAATATAGAGCATTGCTATTCAAAGTGGAGCCTTGATGCATGCAGGGTGGCGAATCAGGAATTTGCGCATGTGCTTTCTTGGCTGGTGGCAGCCAAGTACGCAATATACCACGCCGGAGATCCGCTGGTCAGCGCCTCTGAGACCGGCGGTTCAATTCCCCTGGGCCATGTCATCCATATCTCCCCTGGCCACGCTGACATGGCGGACATCAAGGGGTGCGTGCTATTCGCCCATCTCTGGCGCTCGCTCTGCCTTTTGATGCCTGCATCTCCTGTTTCTCAAGCATGAGAGAACACTGTGGTGGTGTTTGGTCCACCTGTTTGCATGCACTGGTGCATTCCCCTTGGTAGCCGATCACGCGCATATCAAGCACCTTGCAGCTTTCCAGATGTTGTGATGTGCGCTGACTCTGATCATCACCCTGTAGCAGGCAGCCATATGGCCAGGATAGACCCACCGATATCACCTGTTTCCGCTCACACGCACTGCGCTTTGAGAGATCCCTTTGATGCCCCCTTTTGAACGCAGCTGTTTAGCCGCATTCCCTGCCACATGCTGGTGGACAAGCAGCAGCGCACATCACGCACCTTGCAACTCAAACCAAGTTTCGGGATGTGTGCTGACTCAGTTTCCCACCATGCGGCAGGCAGTTTTATGGCAAGCTTTCAGCCCTTGTTCACACTCTCAAAGCCCCTGTGTTTTTAACAGTTCGCTGCTGATCATGAGCTACATTGCCGGCCACATGGTGCCTGGGCACACGGCATATTACACTCTAGAAATAAGATCTTGTAATATGGTGTGTGTTTCCGAGAGCCATGCGGCAGGCAATGACGTGGCATGCTGTTAGCCCTTGTTCACACTCTAAAAGCCCCTTTGTTGCCTCCTATTTGCTGCTGATTATGTGCTGCATTGCCGGCAGCATGGTGTCGGAGAGCACAAACATATTACACTCTAGAAAAAAGATCTTGTGATATGGTCTGTGTTTCCGAGCACCATGCGGCAGGCAATGATATGGCAAGCTTTTAGCCCTGGTTCTTAGCCCTCACTCTAGGAATAAGATCTTGTGGTGTGGTGTTTTTGGAGCGCCATGCGGCAGGCAATGATATGGCACGCTTCTCGCCCACAAACAGATCGCGAGAATTCCTGTGATACCACTTATCTGGTGCAGAATTTTTGAGCTGCATTGTTTGCCACATGATGCCAGCAAGTTTGCACATATGACAGTCATCTCTGGTAAATGGATTTTGTGATATGTGCGGCTGTGAGCATCATGCGGCAGGCAATCACGCGCCAAGCTTCCGGTCCAAAAGCAGGTCAATTGACATTGTAGCAAAATGCTAAGGTATATGACGAAATTGCATGGGTGCTTGCAGGGTGCACAAAGACAACGCCTGCCACTTGCTGGCCGCGTACGAGGAGGCGCTGACTAACCCGCACCAGGGGTCGATATCTCATCTCCCCTTTGACACCCGCGGCCTCCAGGGGATCAGCACGAAGTCCCTGCACCAACACATCACAGGTGCGCTGCTGCCCATTGTTTTTTATAGGGAGCTTGGCTGGAAGCCAATGTGGCTACAAAACTATGCTAGGCTAACACTTTTGAAGCCAAAAAGGTGGCTGGGAAGCTACCTTTGTGGTAGCTTTCTGGCTATCTTCAGGCTATCTTCCAGGCTTTTAGCCTGAAAGATATCTCAGGAGTTCTTTCTTGATATCGGTGGGCGTATTTTTGCTGAAAATGGCTGAAATTATGCTTCATGCACGTTTAATTAAAACACAATTATTTTTAGAAGCCGGTTGGTGGCTTTAATGTGTGACACCCTCAGGTAGTTTATGCGTCTCTAAAATGCCCTGTTTGTATGTTAATAGCCTCATTGGCTTCAGGACGCCCCTAAAAGAAATCCTACTGCTGCGCGTTCTTCTGCCATACTGCAGTTGTAAGACATGATCTGAGCAAACATTTGTTTGTCTTTTGTGAGGTATAAGCAAGGAGTTGAAGTTGAGTTAGGTGCATCCATCTTTCTGCACGAAGGTAGTGGGCGCGCAGGGAGCCTTGCATGATAAAGCTTCATACAGGCCGTAGTTTACCGCCCGTTTTCAATAAGTGCAGCAGAGCACATACTTGATCCGATTGATGTCTTACGCAGTAAAATTCATTACAGGTCTGTGCTTAAAAGGCAGCAGGCAGATCGGACATGTGTTCCATTGCAGCATTGTCGGAGCATTGACACGAGTTCTGTATATAACTTAGTGCCATCTGTTCCCAAGGGTGTTTCCAGAAAGGCTGCACTATGCAGACCAGCAGCTTTAGAAGGGGACTTCAGAATATAATCTCACGAGGGTGCATGGGGCAGACCTGTGGCACGCAAACAAGAACAACGAGTCCATTTCCTCCCGGAATTCCCGGGAGGCTTCAAGAAAGGGAGAGGTCCTCTGCTCTACCAGCAGAGGACCTCTCTAAATACTGTGTTCGATGAAGAGTCAGAATGTGACTAATGAGCATGCATGGTACAGAAGTGCGGCATACTAACAAGAAAAGGAAGGACAGTGCACCTGCAAAGCAGACTCCAGTGTGTTGCGCTGCGCTGTGCCATATTCTTACCTCTAGATCAAAAGTATACTTGACAATGTACCAGTACCTGATCGGCTTGCATGGCGCAGACCTGTGGGATGCAAACAAGAAGAGGAAGGACGACGCGCACGCTAAGCAGCCGCCTGGGGGAAGAGCAAATCAGGGCCAGGAGGGCTCCATCGATAACTTCAGGGGCTGCGAAGATCGGGAGCGCGGATTTGAGACTGCCGCTGGTGGCGGAGGGAGTGCCTCTGCAGACCGGCCCGCCAGTCTGTATGCACAGGTGTGAAGCTCCCTCCAAAAGCTGTCCTATAAAGTATTCTAAGGGTACGTTCCAGATGTGTAGAGGAAGAATGAGAATGTGGGGCTGACAACCAAGTCTAAGACACCATGAGTCATGCCAGGGTGGCGTTTTATGCCCTGGCCTTACGTCACTTGTGCAGGGGTGGCTCAACTATGAAAGGGCTCTCTTGTCAGTCAGAAGACTGTGTGGGTTTCTCTGTGAGTGGAAAAAAGCCCCGAAGAAATGTGCCTGAGCGTCCATTTTGCTTGTGATTCAGCCTGGGGATTCCTGTTCAAATTCAAATTTGATCCATCCTGACAGGTGGAGTCTGTGGTTGGCTGGTTCCAGGGAGCAGCGGCCGCCAGATCATCCCCCAGAGGTGACGCAAGCTCTGCTGGCCGACACACATCTGCTGCTGAGACCGCATATGGCACACACAAGGCAAGTTTATCTGCCCCCAGCGGATAAGTTTTTCTGTAATGTTTCTCTCCTGTGCATGCACATGAATCCACAATGCGCAGACTCCTTCGTGTGCCTTCCAGCTGAACCGTAAAGTATGGATATGGCTGGTGTGCTTCCAGCAGGAGACGCTTGTGCCAAATCAGGCGCAGCCACAGCACGCCCAGCGCGCAGAGGCGTCCTGCTCAAGAGTGTTCCAAGAGGGGCCACATGTGCCCGCCGACTCGCACCCCGGCAAATCCGAGTTTGGCAAGGTGATCTTACTGGGTGCATGCAGTCAGAAGCGGGGTTTGACGGTGCTTTCACTGAGGTCCAGGGTTCCCCAGACAGAAATTTGGATGTCTCTGGGGTACACCAGGGGTATTTGACATGCCTGGTACGCCCACGGACTCACACCCCGTCAAATCCGAGTTTGGCAAAGTGATCTGATTTATCCCATGCAGTCATGGTATGGTGGCAATTGTGTTCTTCAGGGAGATAACAGGATGCGTGCTCATACGGTGTTTTGACACTAGGCTTCACATCAGCACGATGAGCTTTTGGTCAAATCAGGGCATGTGGGTGTATCTTTCCGCGCGCATTGACAGGGTGTGAATAAACGAAAGAACTTTATTTGCATTTCCACCAGGGTGCGAGCTAGCATTCTGGATACACCCACATGAGTGGTCTCCTTGACAAGTTGTACCTCATGCATGAGGTGAAACCTGTCTAAGGAAATTTTGCTCATGTGCGTGCATCTAACAAAGTAGTTTAAGTGTTCGGGGTAGTACTGATTGGCACCGGCTGGTGGGAGCAGTAATTAAACCTGAGCACCGTGCCCACAGTTGGTTGAATTTTGCTAACATCCGGCATGTCCACCACAGGGGTAGGATTGTGGCAGCCTTTACCTGCAGCTTGTTTAGCAGAGTCTGCGGACGCACCTTGCCTCTGGCAGGAAAGGCGTGCCAATGCAAGAAAGATTAAGTCGCATTCAGGTGTCTCATTATTTGCGCATTATAAGAGGTGAAGGATACACCCACAGGCGAGACTCATCACCGGCTCTGCCTCCGCATGAGGTGGAACCCCTGATCATGTCCTGCCTGTTGATGCATCTTTCAAACTGCCTCGGAATCTCCAGTCCCTGTTTCCAGTCGCTGTGATCTGTCCCTATTAGCAGTTGCACAGGAAGAAACCGAACGTGCACCCGTTCTTCTGCAAAAAATTATGTAGCAGCAGTCAACAGCGGAGGTCCCACCTACGTTGAAGTTCATACGCGCGGATGTCCTTGTTGTCTTGATGAGCATTGAACCCTCATTTCTGAGGTGCACTTGCAGATGCACCTGGCTTCGCGCGTGAGGGGCGCTGCTCTGGCGGCCCATGGAGTGTACCACAGCCTGGAATACTTCAGGGGAGTCACCGGCCTGCGCACGTCCGAGCTACTTGTCTGCAAGAAGACTGAGACTTATGTGCGCACCTGCACTAACTCTGAATCAGATTTTTTTGATCCTCTAAGAAAACATTCCTTGCAGCACTGGAGTCAAGCAGCATCAAGCATGCACGAATGCCCTCTGCGTAAGAGCGAGTGCTTCAAGGTGTGATTTGAGCTTGGAGTTGCATTCCCGGACGCGCTGGGCCATCGGCCGCACGATTGCTTTGTATGCCTTCCAACTTGAACAAGGGAGACTGGCGCTGGTTTCTGGGCATGGTGGAAGAATATTTCTGCCGTGCAATCTATTGTGTGAGTCTGTTGTGCAGTGTGCGGTTGGGTGGATGCCGAGCGGGACTCTGGTGATCGCCTTTCGGGGCACAGCCAGCCTCAAGAACGTCCAGGCAGACATCAGCTTCTTCTCCAAGCGGGTCAGAACTTCAACACCTTAAGGATGTAGTTTAGTGTGGACAGAAGACTTGCTTTCTGGTGTAGGTTGCGTGAGCCTTCCCTCTGCGTACATCCTCGTCCAGTTCTCGCTGCAGAGTGCTACTGATATCTGTATGGATCCCTGTCCATATAGCTTGTGACGCTCTGCAGTTTGAACAAGACAAAAACATACACTGAGGCAGAATCTTTTTGAGTGATTTCAATGCGTGTTGTTCCTGCCAGAGGCGAGGTGCGTGTGCATGCAAGCAAAAATATATAAATAAATCGCACGCAGAGGCTGTCAAAGCCCGCCCCTCGATAGACTCGCCAGACCAAGCACAACACAATGATGTGTGGGCACGGTGCTCAGTATTCAGACCGCCCTCCGCCAGCGGCCATGCCCTTCACTAATGTGGGCGGGTGATTGATGTATTGATATATCCTTACATTGGTGGAGTCTCTTCAGCCCTGGTCATGTTGCACACTGCTCTCCATGAGGCTTGTGTGACGCTGCTGCAATATAAGCAAGACAAGGAAAGCCACCCAGGCAAAGATGAAAACCTCCAGTTGGATTTTGGGGTCAGCATTTCTGCTCCCAGTGGGTTCTCATTCTAGATTCACTGCAGAAAGCCACGCTAGGGCCCTTCAATTTGTATTTTTACTCATAAGTTATCTGATTACTAATGTAAATGCCAGGTGGAGCTCCTACCTGAGGCGTTCCCTGGCGCCAAGGCCCACAGCGGCTTTCTCCAGGTGTGCCATCGCGGTCCTGATTTCATCAGCTTCAGTGCATTATATCGGACATGAATTGATATCGCGCAACATGATAAGGCCAGCTGAGACTAAGACTTTAGCAAAACACCAATAGCACAGGGGATGGACTCAGTGCTGCATGCATCTGCAAAAGATTGTTCAGCCCAAATTATGCTCTGGCTGAACGTGGTTTGATCTCATGATGCATGCTTTGGCTGCTGCAGCAGCTGAGCTCCATCACCAACCCCGAGTCATGCGAGTCCAATCTGGAAGAGACCATAAAGGTATCCTGTTTCTGCCTTGCATTTCCCTGATCCTTTGACCTGTGCCACTTTCCCCCTCGTGCCCAAATTGCATCCAATTGGCTGGTGCACTTTGGTTCCAAGGCCCATTCTTCCGTTTGAGTGTGTATCCTACATCTGGTCTTGTCCAGGCCTGGACTGAAATGTCTGCAAGGAGTGCTTGCTTGGCTTCCCTTGCTTCCAGAGAGCCATGCGGCACGATGGAAGCAAGGGACAGCGATGAACACTCTTTGCAGACTATCCGGCGCGGTGCTTGTGTGTGTAGACAGACCAGCCCGTTGTGTGCTTTCAGCATCACCAGGGGTATCAATCTGAAACTATGTATCAGAGTTCTGGTTGTTATAACCATATGATGACCCCCTTGGTTCCTGGTAGGTCTGGCGAGTCCAACAAGGAGTAGATTTGTGGCAGCCTCTACCTGCGGCTCGCCTGCCGGACTCACCTTGCCTCTGGCAGGAATTGCATGTCTACTTAGAGCACCCCTTGTCAGCATGACGATGGTGTGCTGACATGTGCGTGCATGTGAGCGCAGGTGCTCACGGCAGGGCAGGAGCCCAATCGCATAATCTGCTGCGGCCACAGCCTCGGCGGCGCCGTGGCGGCCTTAGGTGTGCTTTAATCATCACCCTCTGACTCCCTTCATGAATTAGTCAGTACTTCCAGTACCAGTATTTGCACGCTGTATCGGCCAGAGGCAAGGTGCGTCTGCAGATAAGCTGCAGGCAAGGGTGCATTTGCTGGGGAACGTTCCGTCAATTGAAGTGCTGCCAGCAATGGGGAGCATGCCCCATTATTGCGACGTTTCAGAGCCGGAATGTTGCCCAACAGCCTTCCTGCATCACTTACACTCGAATACAACCTTCCCATGTGCTGAAATATGGTGCCAAGGGCCATGCCAACTTAGGCTGCAGTCAGCAATGGGGAGCATGCCCCATTCTTACCGCAGTCTCAAGTGGCATGCTTCTTGACACAATAGGACCGCAGAACAGCACAAGTCCAGCACAGCATAGAATGTGAGAATGTTTGCTCCAGGCATATTTAAGACTGTTGGTATTCCCGTCCAACATTACACATGCACCGCATAAAGAAATTATGACCTTGCTGGCCCGCGTGCAGCCAGCCTGTGGGCGGCGTTGGGTTTAGACCGGTCTTTTACCGCCCAACTATGTTCAGTTATGAATAGGTCAGTGCGTGGCTAGAAGGACTTTTTGCCTTGCTGGCATGCCCGCAGCCGGCATCTGGGCTGCATTCCAGTGGCCGGACGCAGATTTCCGGTGCAGCTAGGAACTGGAAAATGTGTTGTACTACTGAACATAATACTGCAGGAATACGAATAATCTCAATATCTAATTATAATGGTGGTGGCATGCGCGCAGCCGGCATGTGGGCGGCATTCCAGTGGCCGGACGCGGATGTGCGCTGCGTCGGCTTTGGCACTCCACGCGTGGGCAACAAGGCGCTGTGCAGCTGCGTCAACTTCATCATCGGGCAGTCCATCCGCGTCGAGCATGGCCACGATCCAATCCCCCTGATGCCTGCTCGCGCCCTGTGAGCGTCCTTATCTGTGCCTGGTCCACTTCTCTGTCATCAACGTTGATGTCGAGTGTTATTATTACTATTATTATTATTATGATTATTATTATTACACGCTTTTCCTGCCGGAAGTAAGGTGCGTCTGCAGACAAGCTGCAGTAAAGGCCGCCAAAATCCTACCCCCTGATGGACTCGCCAGATCCAAGCAAGACCCAATCAACTGTGGGCACGGTGTTCAGTATTTGTACCGCCCCTGCCAGCCGGGGCCATGTCGAGTGCGCTGGAGTATAAGTTGGTTCAGAGCACGCGCTCTGTGAGCTTCCTGTCTGGACCTCTACACTTGTCGCTGGGATGCAACTGTGTTGAGCGCAGTTCATGTGAATCCCCGAATGCTGTCGTTGTCATTGATTGTCAACTTTGTCGTTGGGCAGTCCATCCGCGTCGAACATCCATGACCCCATTCCCCTGCTGCCTGCCCGCGCCCTGTGCGCATTCTTCCTCTCTGTTTCTGTGCTTGCCGCCAATTCTTGCTTGTTTCAGTAAAATAAGTTGGTAAATTTTAAAGCAGTCATGAGTGGAGCGCGTTCGGAAAGCCCGCGCGTCCTGTGAGCTTACTGTCTGTCCCTATACTTGGTGTTTCCTGTTGCGATGCTATGTCATGAGATTGGATGTCAAGTAAGCAAGACACAGTAGAAGTTGTTGGTTTGCTGCGCACGTTCTAGTGCGCGGGTCTGCTGTCTGGCTCTACCGTAGGGCAGGTGCTGCCACTCACTGCAGTGCTCCCCTGATAGTCACAAATGTCACAGCGATCCAGGAGTCGCATGGACTGCAAGAAAGGCTGGCTTGGAATCAGGATATGCTTCACAGTGTCAAATGTACTGTCCTTGAAGGGCGCGTAAATGAATTTCGACTTGCAATTGACTCCGTGATGCGCCCTCAGAAAGTGCAAAATACTTACGGGTTCTCTGTCAGTACCAACCATCTCAATTACTGGCTCACTGATAACACCGTAGTGTACAGTAGTTGAGATGGCCGATCATTGGGAGAAGACCGTCAAGTGCACATGAGCATACCATGCATTGCATGACATGAGTATCTGGTATGTGCTGGGCTTGCAGGGGATATGATGTGTTCGAGCACTCGGTGGCGCTGCACAAGAAGCGCATCTGGCAGGATTGCCGGCCGCTCGTCTGCAAAGCGTTCCCTGATTTTGCCCATCATGGCATGGTCGGCTATTTCAGGTGCGGCATTACCTGCATTTTCCACATCTGGTCAACATTGCACTGATTCTCATGCTGTGGAAGCTCGTTCCAAATCTGACATCCCTGAAGGAATCCACTAAGAATTGGCCAGGGACTTCTGAGCTCTGGGGTTGGGTTCTCGTCCCCCCAGGACTTGCTTTCCTGGGCAAGTTACAAGTGTTCTGAATAGTGCAGAAGCCCGGTCAAAGGCAGAGGTTGTTGCTTCAGAAAATCACATCAAAGCAGGGAGCAAATCGTTTTTAATTGGCCCATAAACATTGGCCCCGGCTGGCGGGGGGCGGTACAAATGCTGAGCACCGTGCCCACGATTGATTGAGTCTTGCTTGGATCTGGCGAGTCCAACAAGGGTAGGATTGTGGCAGCCTTCAATTGCAGCTTGTCTGCACGACGCACCTTGCCTCTTGGCAGGAAAAGCATGTAATAATAATAAACATTGTGTGGGTGCTGGGCAGGGTGCTGCAGAAGTGCACCCCTGGCGACTCGGGCGTGGAGATTTGGGACGAGCCGGATCTGCACCCCGAGAAGGACCTCGATGAAATGCTGCGGCAGCAGAGCAAGATCAAGTGTTCCTGCTGAGTCAGCGTTGCATCAATGGGCGCTGCGCAGCTTGGGAAGCAAGCAGGCCACGTGGAACCTTACATGCAGCCTGAAATGACCTCATAAACTTGCGCAGATCTTTAGTTGATATCGAGAATTCAGAGTAGTCTCTGAAATAATGCCCCGTGCACGCATTGTGTGGCTTGTGTATACACCTGAGTGCATGAAATCTATCTGAATGCACAATGCTTGTGGTGACTATGATGGGTTTTCAATTTTGCCAATGTCTTCAGAATGCAAAAATCACTCTCATCTGTAAGAAAATGCAGCACACCTTCAAGGAATGCATCTGTGAAGCTGGGGGAAGCTGGTGTTAGAGCCAGTTCTGGCGATGGCACCTTGTTGGAAGCCGCCCGATCCCTATTTTGGGCAAATTCTTTATTACATCTTCAGAAGAGCAACACATAGCACTCAAGCAAAGTACATAGTTACACTATACTCTGCGTACTGGCATGAAATCTTTCGTCCACAAGATCAAGGACAAGGTACACGAGACTCGTGCAAACATGAAGGATGACAAGGGTGACCAGCCTTCAGAGTTCCCCCGCACGGTGCGTTGTTCGGCTAAGCCCTCTCTTGAAGGTTGTTTAATTTCACATTTAGTAACGCGAGAAGCTGGATTTGAGCTTGCAGGTCTTTGGTTTGATCACTGCGTGGCCAGTGAGCAGCTGGGGAAACCCGCTGACGCTATGTGCCGAGATCATGTACAATGAGACAATATGGGATTTGGCATTGGATTGCATCTCACCTGCCTAACATATAGCATTGGCCGTGGTGTGTCGTACACGGGGAAGCTATCCTTCGGGACGCGAAGTTGGAAGGGCTGTTCTTGCTCTATCTTAAAGGCAAGTAAGAGAAAGATACTGCGCTAATCGCAGGGACTCCAACCTGGAATAGATCAGACTGAGGCCGGGACGGGCAAAAGCAGCCCCCTTCACCACGATGCCCGCTCAGGAATAGCCGGATCGAAGCTGGACGCCGGTGTTGGCGAGGCAGGGAGGACGCAGCTCATGCCGGAGGATCCCGCCAAGCACAGCAGCACCTCCGATGTACGCTGCTTTCCCGCTCACGTTGCCCCACTCCGGGTTGAGTGTGTCTTCCTTTCACTGGCATCCCAGCGATGAGGGAGCTGCTGACTCATTCATCGTTCCTCTTCAGCTTGCCCTGCAGCCAGCCATCTAATAATTAATCCTGTATGAAGCTCCAATTTTGAGTTGAGGATTCTTCGTGCAGGCATCCAAGTATCCCATTGCGCAGCCTCGCGCGACAGAGCACAAGCAGCAGGATGTGATTGCACCCTCTCCACACGCCACCACGAACCTGGGAGGAGTAAACACCCCCAAGGACGCTGGCTATGCACCCCTGCACGAGAGCATTGCCTCAGGAGCCACCAGCGTTCCTGGCTCCGTGGGCAGCTACGCTTCACAGGGCAAGGTGAGGCTTCCAACACTTCGTACCTTTATTCGAGTGATAGTGTCAGTTGGCTGATGTTCCACTCATCTGAGCTGTTGTCTAGGATTGCAAAGCACTTGGCCTGTTTTATATATCGCAATAGGAAAGGCAGCAGCAGATTCCGCATCTTCAAGGGCAAGGTGGCATTTGTTTGCTTTATCCGCAGCACAGCAGCAAACAGTGGCGCGTTTCTGTCATATATTTTGTGATGCAGACATGCTCTGACTATCGCAGATATGTTTTGAGTTTCTTTTAAATAACAAAGCAACCTGATGTGGCTGCAGGGCATCCCCAGCACTAAGCCGGCCACCACCGACATCGGGCTGACACCAGCCATCTCCAAGATCGATGCCAAGCCAGACACATCCAAGATTGGCTCCGCCACCAAGGGCCATGTGGAATCGGAGCCCCTGCTGAAGCACAAGGCGGATGACAACAAGGCTGCCCACGGCACCGGCATGGGCCTGCCCAACTCTGTCCAGGACATTGTGCGCTCCTCCTTCCATAATCACAAATTTTCAGCTCAAGCATACATTGCAATCATCATTGCATGTATGCATGTTTAGTCAGATGCCATGCACCCTGTCTTCTCCCGCATGCGTGAGAACTTTTTTGATTTCATAAGGATGGAAGTAAAGCTGGGATGGCTTCTGCCTGTATGGACTGCATCAGCAACGTGACTCTTGCGCATGGCTACTTGTGGGTAGCAGCTCAAATACAATTTGTTTGAATGGCACTTACGCGACATGTGCCATGCTTTACAGGGTTTCAACAGCACCAAGCCGTCCTCCATGAACACAAGCTCAGCCCCGGACGTGTCCAAGATCACCGCCAAGTTTGACGCGTCGAGCACCGGCTTCAGCACTGGCGCGCAGTCTGACATTGCTGGCTCGCTGCACCACAAGGCTCAGGAGAACAAGGCTGCGCACGGCTCCGGCATGGGCCTGCCCAACTCTGCCCAGGACACGGTGTGTTTCATGTCCCTTTTGACCTGTCATTACAGCCAGAACATCTCATCCAATATGGGCCAATTGGCATTGTTGGCATTGCTTACATGCGCATGGTCCCTGCCACGGTGGCTGAGTCTTGATGCAGAGTAGACGAATATCAAAATGCCTGCTTGTGTAGAAGAGAATGTGCTTTTTTCCCTGCAATGTAAGCCATGGAGAACCAAGCGTATGCATGCTGCTCTAACCGTTGTTCTGTGCTGTGCCCAGCTGAGCAAGGGAGGCAAGGACGATGCCAGCAGCTTTTCCTTCGACAACAAGTTGGACAAGAAGGCTGGAGGCAGCATCCTGGACTCGGCCAGGGACCACTCTGACAGCTCATCCAAGAGGAGCGGTGAGTCATCTGCACATGCATGACACTTCCCGAGCGCTACATGAACACGAGCGCTACATGAACACGGTGTTCTTTTCATGAAATGACAGTGGCTCTCTCCAGAGTGCAGCCATAAGCATGTATGAATGTGGCTTTCACAAAGCGCCATGATTGGCTGGGAGTTGCATTGCAATTGAGGTACATACCGGATCAGGGCTTATGGAATGCATGCTTTGTCTCGAACTGACAATGTGTCATGTGCGCGCAGACTACACAAGCGCTCTGGACAAGATCACAGACAGCACAGCCGACAGCGGTGCATCCAACGCTGAGAGCAAGGGCGTGACGGCCACTGCTGCAGAGTACATCAGCTCGGGCGCGCAGGCTGTTGCCCAGAAGGCCAAGGAGGTGCGGAGCTGTGTAACACCTTCTCCAATATTAAGGACTAATTTTCGATAGGAGGCAGCTTGTGACCTGTGGTACTTGTCATGCATTGCTGTGTCACTTGTGGTCCACATCATGGATCGCTGCATTACTTGCGGTGCACGTCATGCATTGCTGTATCAATTGCATGTGAAGCAAACAGCTCACAGATTGACACATAAAGCATCCCAACTACTGGAACAAGCTGATGCTGAATGAAATCTGATCAAAATGGGATTTCTTTGCAGGTTCGTGAGTCTGTGGCCTCGGGCACTGCAACCGAGGATGCCAAGGCCAACCTGCAGGTAAGACATTTTTTCACATGCCTTTGAGATTGACTTACACTGGGGTGCATATGGTCAATTGCCACTGCAATGACTTTGGGTGGGCATGTATTTGGAGAGCCTCACAGGTAGCCCCAAGTCGCTCGTGGGGTGAGTCACCATATGCACCCCGTCATCTGTTGTGTTTCAAGCCAGCAAGCGAGGCAAGCTAGGGCACCTTGCGGCGTGTCTTATATGGCCACCCTGAGATACTGCCAGCCCTGGAGAGATACCGTGGGCACCCTACAGTGTTTGCCGTCTCAACTGTGACAGTTCATTTAGGTTTCTGTTTGTGGGGAACAGGCGGCCAGCGACAAGACGAGGGCTGCTGGTCAGTCTGTTGTGGACAGCGCAGCGCAGGGCACCAAGACTGTGGGCGACGCCGTCAAGCCATACACCGACGCTGCTGCCGACCAGGCCAAGGCCGGTGCGTATTTTATTTACACTTTCACTTCACCCAATGAAGAGGGGCAAGTTGCGCCTGCCTTGGCAAGAGAACGGTATTGGTGGAGTTATCAGTATTTGGTACGCCCACAGGGAACTTGAAAGACTGAAGTCTTGTATTCTGAGCTGACTGTGCATGCACACCTCGCGTCACCACCTCTGCACAGGGATGACTTACATGTGGTGTACTTGTGTGATTGTGCCGTGCAGCACTGATGAAGTGGTAATGCTTTTCTGTAGCTGGGGATTCGGTCCAGGAGAAGTCTGGCATTGCGGGCAGGGATGACATGACCGTCATGCAGAAGGCACAGGCCGTCGTCCAGACGGCCGCCGCCGCCACTGCCGAGAAGGCCAGCCAGGCTTACCAGTGAGCAACCCCTTATACATCTTTTTCCTCATTCTGACAAGCCACAAAACCTTTGATCGCCAGATCATGTGTGCTGTTTGGGCTGTAGAGTACATTGGCACTTCTGAGTTGTTCGCTCATGATCAAAGTTCAGGGGCTTTGCGACCCCTTGTGGGCATGCAGTCAATTTCAACACTGACAGCCGCCAACAGAAAGCAGAGAAGTGGGTGGTCAGATGACCTGACGGGGTTGCATGTGTGTGTATCTGCAGGGTGGTTGCACAGAAGGTGCACGAGACGGGTCTGCCGCAGGCGGCGGCCGAGCACGCTGCGACGGCGCGCGAAACGGCCGCTGGCACGGCCGCCACCGCGCGCGACCGCGCTGCCGAGCACGCTGCGGCTGCAAAGGAAGCTGCCGCCGCCAAGTACAGCGACCTCTCCGCCGAGGTTTGTTTCTGTTGGCTTAGGTTGCGTATTGCTGACAAAGCAGAGCAAGCATGACTTTGTTCCTAGCATGTGTGGTTGAAGGATGTAGCTTTCTGTGCGGTTGCTACATTCTTTACCACAGAAAGTGGGAACAAAATCCGGCTTGCAGCTGCGACTTCCTTTTGCTCGACTGCACAGCAGCGTTGCAATGCATCTGTCTCTCAAGATATCCAGGACTGCCTGGAAATCTTGAGAGGCAGAGGCATTGCAACGCTGCTGTGAAGGTTGTCCGCATCCCAACTGCAAGCCAGCACAATGGATGAAATCAGGCAATGTAAGGATCTGTCCCAATCTTGTCATGTTGCGACGATCACCGGTCAGACTTGTTGCAGTTGCGTCGGCAGGCGCAGCGTCAGCAGGAGGCTGGCAAGGCGGCCCTGGAGCAGGGCAAGATGCACGTGCAGGAGGCTGGCCGCGCCGCGCAGCAGAAGGCTGCAGAGCTCGCGCAGAACGTAAGTCCTGCATTGCCTGCACTCTCTAATTTGACTCTCTCTTTACTCTCTTATTCGAGAAAACCTGGCCGGTGGGACACACACCGAGCACCATGTCCATGGTTGAATGAGGCTCTTCTTGATCTTGCGCGCCCAGGAAAGTAGACGCCCTCACTTGCAGTCTGCCAAACGCACCTTGCCTTGGGCGAGAGTATCTGCATAGAAATGAGTGAGAATATTGAGATTCTTTGCAGCCTTACCAATTCTTGTAGCACTGCACAGCGGGATGGGGCACGCGTTGTCCTGTGGTTCTAAAAAGCCTGCTCTGAAAAGCCTGCGTTATTTTTAAGCGTTAATCTAAACATGCAGGTGCGTGAGGCTTCGGTTGAGGATGTGAACCGCAGCTGGCTGGGTCGCACCGCGGGAGGCATCGTGCTCGTCGCCCTGGCCAGGTGAGCTAAGCTTGATCTACTTCCTTAATTCACCTCTAAAAAGCCTCCTGGTTGGGAGATCCTATCCCTATTTCCATGCGAGATACACAGTGTTTTACATGATTTCCATGCCACACTGTGCACCTCGCATGGAAATCATGGAAAGCATGGTCCTTTGTTCTGCAATGCGAAAGTGCAGAAAGACACTGTACACAAGACCTGGAAATAGGTTCAGGAACTTGCTCTTTTTTTGCAGCAGGTGTGTTGGTACATCATTGGCTTGAATATAACTTGCGTTGTGCAATGCTGTAGCATGACCCAAATCATATTGCAAATTAAATTACATCCTGCACTCCATGCTGAAATTTGGACATTGTCTCGCACCATTGTGCCATGTTTAATCAGCACTACTTCATTCCTGCGCAGCTATGCGCTGGGCGTGCCATTCCGCTATGGCCTGGCGGCGGCCCTGTTTGCTCTGGCTGCTGTGCTGTTTTCTGACTGGGACCGCTCCCGCAGCGTCGGCGGCCGCCGCTCGCCGCTCATGCACACGCGCACAGTCGAGCCGGTGAGACCTCCCACTCAAAAGCCTGTCCTCCTTGTGACACCCTGCATAGTTTAGGTGTAAACTCGTTGCTTCCGACTTGTTTTCCCAGATACGCCACCGGAATGTAAGGTGCAAGGGGGCTCGTACTGAACGACTGATTCTCCCACATGTCAGTGAGGTGTCGCTTCCAGCCTTTTGCTGGGCAACGCCTGTCCTGCTGAGCACATGTGCTTGCAAATTGATGCGCCTGTTTTGGGGTGTGCTCTGCATGTTCAACTGCAATTTTTCAGAAAGCACAATGGTGGTCTGCATGTGCAGCCTTTACAGTGTGAGTGCACATGGACAAAATACCTGTGGCGTGCATCTCTAGTAAGTCATGCATGGGATTATATATTCGTAATCTGTTCATTTGTTGCGCGCAGAAGACTGTGGAGGTTCGCCCGGAGATGATTGTGAAGCCAACAGAGTTTGGCTTTGTCAAGGCGCATGCCGGCCGCATTGAGGAGCACCCACTCACTGGAGCGCGCTTTGTGAAGGAAGAGTGAAGAACCAATAGCTCCAAAGGAGCAGACTTTGTCAAGAAGATTGAAGAGACCATAGCTTAAAAAGTGTCCTTCAAAGGACAAGCTAGACACAGGTGGAAGATGTGCAGTGCGCAGGCCGCTCCCAGGAAATGAGTGGGATTTGTCGGGTGTTTTATGTCAGGAGGCAGCTTTCCTGTGGCATCCATGACAATTAAGCACAATGACATAGTGTATCCTGATGACAGCTGTTTGGGTTGTGCGAATGTGAAGGACGTGCTATTCCAGGCAAGTTTAAGACAGTAGTTGTAGCCGCTCAATGTTCTTCCTAACTAGAGCAGATCAGCATGCGGGGTGACACGTCCTCTTCTTTAGAAGCTTCCTGTGGCCACTTTTGCCTGCAGCTTGTGAGTAGCGTCAATACACACCTTCAAGACGATCAGACCAAGATAGTCCTAAATATACAAGAGATGTAAAGATAATTCGTGACTAGATCCAGCAATGCATTAGAATTACCATAGCATGTATAGATGGTACAGCAAGCATCTGGAACAGTTTTCCCACATATACACAGCCCTCCTCAAGGCTCAAGAGCGTAGGCAAAATGTTGTGCTGATGCACATGTACAGGGTAGTTTGGCACTTCAACCTCTGATTTGCCCGTTGCTATGGCCATGTAATTATGCTGACAGGTTTACAATGATGCACAGCATAAGTCCTTAAGGTTGGTAGGAAAGCAATAGTGCACACAATCAGGCTCACGGTCATATATATTGTCCCCTAGCAAAGCCATCAAACCACATACAGCTGCAATCCCATTCCACACACTTGGGGAAAACAGCAGTACTATTTGCAATGTGCTTTGATCTGCTCTGATCTGCTACTGATCTGGGGCATGATCACATGAAAATCTCTGCAATTGGCGCTCTGGCATTTGGCACACAAAGTGGCTGCAGTTTTGCGCACAAAAGACATTGCTGCATCCCTTCCCAATTATCTTTGTGCGGCAATTTGCAAAATGCTAAGCAGGGGCTGTTAAAGGTTTCGTACATTGGTCACTTCATTGAGACCAGCTACATCGAATGCATGAGTGTATATGACATTGACAACCAGCTGCTGCAAAATCTGCTGCGAGGAAGGAGCCAAAGATGCCAGCTTGGAAGCAGACATTGGTATGCCAGCCACAGCAATGAGACCTGCTACATAATCCTAGACCCAATAAACACAGCATTCGCAACAAATGCAGCTGCATGCATGCATGGCAAAAGGATTTGAAAACTTCAAAACAAATGGAGCACAGCCAAATGCGGCTGTCAGGCATATCATATCTCAGCAACACAACAGGCCATTTTACTGCCCCTGCATTGTCCGCCATATTGCGGCAGCGTCTGTAGGCGGCCCATATCCTCGAGACACGACAGCGGATGCTGGAAGGACTGCAGGGATGCAGACGGCTTCAGAACGCATGCGTGAGCGCTCAGTGCTGCCCCAGGAGCACCCATCCCTCCGGGCTAGATGCCTCAGAACCCCTCTCTGCCTGCAAGGCCTCCTTGAGCACGGCAGCTGCGCTGAAGCTTCCGCAGGCTTCCTTCAGCTTCACGACGGTCGCCGGCCCCGGCAGCATCACAAAGTCGTCCCTGCCCACGTTGAGCGCTGCCAGCGTCAGTTGGTTGATCCACTCGCCGGTGACTGCCTTGGGTATCACGATCTCGCGGCCGTTGTCTTCGCGCTTCAGCTTGACTGAGAAGCTTGCATGAGTGGCCACTTGCGGCTGGTCTTCCTCTCCTGCAGAGCCTGCACACATCAGCAACTTTGCATGCCTGCATCCTGAGCTAGGCATACTTCATATTGGCAACCAACATACGCAGCAATTCTCCCTGCTCTGTGCACAATGCTCACAGTAACTTCACGGAGTGATCAGAACACACTTGAAATTCCAGAAAGGCCAGAAAGTCCAGAAGTCCAGAAGGGCAAGTAAAAGCCGGCCACGGAGTGCTACAGGTGAATGTGACTGGTGGACTCTGTAGCATATATGAATCTGCTAGCGGCTGAATTTCAGAATAAAGCAAGGTGAAAAACATGCGGCAGATGGGGACCTCACCAGGTGTGCAGGCTGCAGGGGTGATGACGCGCGGGAGGGTGTTTGCTTGGCTGGCCGCCAGCTCAGCGCGCGCGGCTCCGACGGCCATTCGCATGGCATGCAGGATGGAGACGGACAGCAGCAGAGACGGCTCGCCGCTTGCCTTGCTGCCCATTATGCCGCGCTCATTCGGCGAGTCCTGCAAGGACATTTCATCAGCCACTGTCAGGAACACAGCCGATATCTCAGGGGGTGAGACCAGAGCCCAGCCGCTGTCAGGAACAAGTGTTTTATGATGAGAGTCCAGAGCCCTAAAACTAACAGAAGTCTAGCTTTTGCAAGGCAGATACATGCAAGCTGGCAGTGTAATGTACGGCTACCCCTGCATGCAATGCAGACTCAAGTGTATACAGGATGCAGCAGCATGCTGGTGTAATTCTTAGGCGAAGTTGATGTTGTTGGAAACTCTCTTGCGGTTGTTGGCTGCTTTATCCAGAGTGTGCATGGGACACAAAACACACAGGGGCAGCAAATATAACTCTGTGACACGCTGCAGTGCACTCGAGCCGTGAACAGAGCAAAAGAGAAAAAATTGAGGTATGCAGGGGCAGCACACATAAGTCTGTGGCAGGATGTAGTGTTGAGCCGTGAGCAGGGGTGCAAAAGATAAAGGAGTAGCGCCCGCAGCGGCCGCGAGGCCAGTTGACCCTAGTGGGTTTGTTGCCAGTAACCTTCGGTTTCATTCATCACCCCATGTCTCAGGGGCGTTAAGATGTATATACCATCAAGCCAAGTGATCACAAGGGCAAATTGATTCGAAGTCAATTGGAAAAAATCAAGGCAAAAAAGCGCGCCTTGATGAAGGTGGCGTTGAACTGGCGGGGGATGCAGGTGGCGGCTGGGATCTTGTACTCCCACGTCCCATCGCTCAGCAGCTTGCCCGTAGATGAGTCAGCCATCACTTCCTCGCTCGTGAAGAATCCCAGGCCCATTATGAACGCACCCTCCACCTGCGCGCATGCGTCCATTCCGAATTCCCAGGAAGTAACAGACAGCGACAGCCACTTGTTCGCAGTTGCCCAGATGTGCACCCAACGGATCTGCTCTGGCTGATATATTATGAAGCCAACAGAACAGACGGCAAAGGATGCGCAGCTGCGTAGATGCCAGCAATTTTGACATTTGACGATGCCACAAGTGACAGCCTCGAGTGTGTTGAGATTCTGTGCATGACAAAGTGATGGTCGGACAGGAAACGCTTCAGCTCCTAGCGTCCTCCCAACATGGCAAAGCCACACAGCCTTGTGACCACCCGCAGAAACACATCTGAACCCAAAATTTCCAGCCCCCACTTTGCTGCCATCCACCTAAGAAACAATCGCCCCACTCGCTACAGCACAGCTCTTCTCTCTTCTAAGCGGCCTGCCAGCATAGCTTACACCGCGCTGCTCTTGGGCAGCCATCAGCATGCTGGCGGAGCTCTCGACTACATGACCAAAATCCACAATTGGGCGCGTCCAGAAGATAGAATTTTACTGGGTGTCCTTCCCAGAGTGTGCATCCGCATTCACACCTGGTCCATATCGGTAGGTAGTACACATGAGCTCCATCAAGCCAGTGCCCAGCGACACAATCTTTCCCCGAAGAGCTGCAGAGGCAAGAGGGAATAAAGGCCGTGACTGCTCTGCCAAAACCCTAAAATATACATCCTTCGCCCTCTAAAACCCTAAATGCAAACCAAACAAACCCCTGAAATTTCGGAAGCCGCACCTGGCCCATGTCGGCTGCCGGGTTGAGGGAGCGGCCGCAGTCAAAGAGGATGTCGCAGCGCAGAATGCGCGACTCGCCGGTCAGAGCATCAACCTCCACCTCGCTACATGCCGCCCCAAACGTGCAATACGCCAGCGGCTCTGCACCCGCCACCACGCTCGCGCACGCGGGGCCGCCTACAGTGAAGTGCCAGAGCCTCAAGAGCATGTTTTTATGTTATCAGCTGGAAGCGTTGATCTCAGAAGTACCCAGGGAGTCCTGGCACTGATCAGCTTCTACAGCAGGCTCTCTGCAAAGACCTGCCGGCAGCTGCGCGCATGCATGCCGCACGTCACAACGATATTCGCAATCTGCAATTATCTAACACCCATAAGTTCCTGACAGCCTCTAGCAACCAGCATGAGGCGGGCCGCCTGCAGGGTGGATTCAGAGCTTCCAGATCTCTCCTTTCCACAATTAAATGAGCTATTTTGTTTTGAGGGAACATGCCTGGGATGTTGCGCCGCTAAGCAATACAGAGCTCAGAACCTATAGCAATACACTCAGACCAAAATGAAGAGTAAAGCACCAGTGAATTATAGGACTTGGACAGCAATTCCTGCAACCTCTTGACAGGACCAGGATTGAATGATTCATGCGGCGCAGCAACGCTGGTTGTTCTGCATGGTCATGCTGAGGGACAGCCGAATGACCACCATGCACAAAGGGCGCAGAAGATCGCTCACACACTGCGTGCCAACAAAATGGCAGATGCCAAGCAAAACCTTAGAGTGCTTTGCCCCGCAAGCCACAAGGGTGGGAAAGGTGGATTGCAGGGACATGATGCGATATATCAACAAGGAGGGCATCCACTTCTCATGCCCGTTCAATTCCGATCCCCCCGACCCAGTTCCCGCCCGGGACCTCCTGCCGCTGCAAGAGGGCGGTGTCTACAGCGTGGTCTACTTCAAATGGGATTGCCATGCTTACCACTGCCCTTGGTACTGTCGCCTTCGCCGCGTGTCTTGCCGTCATAGAACCCATAGGCGGACAGCATGGCAGACGCGGGCGCGTAGCCGACGTCGGTGTGTACGGAACCCACCGTGTTGCACCAGGTCTCCTCAGCCGTCGCGCCCTCCTGACAAGCGATATTTTAAGAGCAACCATCAGGCATCATTACTACTGCATTGCCACTCAGACAACTCACGTAAGCAAAGAGATAGCAGCTCCTGCCTGGCTGCGGCTGAGCATGCGGTCAAGTGCTTTGTGCCTGAAGCTCAGCTCGCAACAAGACATTGCAGATTCATCCTAGCCCGTAGTTGAAGTCGCTGTGTTGCGCATTTTGATGCCGCTGGAGCTCAGATGCCACAAAAATTTGCATCATTGTCTTTGTACTACAGACATCGATTGCTTGCCATGTCCAGCAGGAAGCTTATCCAAGAAGGCCCTTGTGACAGTGGAACACGGCCTTGCAAATGAGACCATCTGATGGCTGGAATTTCAACACAGGCAAAAGCAGGGATGCCAGGTCAGCGCTGACCTGGCGCCAGGGCTCCAGGTTGGCGACAAGCTGCCTGCATGCCTCGGTGACCGCCGCCACCGTGGACTCCGATGTCGTGCTCGACCAGCTGGGGCCTGCACACACAAACGCACCACAACAGTGAGTAGAGTCTCTTTTTGTGCAGTTTCTCCCTTCCCAGACTAGCCTCTCAGGCTGTAATGGTGCTACCGTGCCGCTGAGAGGAATCCAAATCACTGGACGAGAAGCAAGTGAGAAAAAGGAAATATACAGTGCCCGCAGAAGGACATGCACAAGCAGCACCTTGCCAGAGTAAGTCATCACCAAGACTTCTTCGAAGTCCAAAGATGACCCTATGGGAAAGCTCTGAATGTGCATGTCACAACAGCTGCGGCTACCCTTGCCCTTTCCCCCTTGAACGCTCTTGGAAAGACGGCGAAGAAATTATCCGCAAATGAAAAGGAAGCTGAGCTCCGTTGGGCATTATGTCTGACAAGCACCGGCAGCACTTTCAGAGCAAGATCATCGACTTCCTGGAAGTTCCAAGATGACCATTTTCGAAATCGCTGCATGTACACCTCCAGCAGCTGTGCTAGGTGTTGGCCTTCGGATGAGATAAAAAATTCTGGAAGTAAGGAGTTTGCAGACCTCCTTTGGGCACGATGCCTGACATTCACGGCCCAGCAAAGTCATCTCAAGACTTTCTGAAAGTCTCAAGATGCCTCTCTTGAAGAGGGCTACATCTTTATGCTGGGCACCTGCTCTTGCCCGTGCCCTTGAACGCTCTTGCGCAGGCAAAAGGAATCATCTTGAACATAATTGCACTATACGGATTCTGCCATTCGGCAAACGGTGAATATTCGGTCGTATATTCGGTGTTTTGGGCCAAAATAGGCCGTTTTTTTACGGTATCCCGTATATTTTAACACCGTTTGACCGTATATTCGGCCGTTCATACGGTCCCCAAAAACTGTCCTGACCGAATGGTGCAACTATGGTTTTGAGAGTGAAAAGGAATCCCACCGCCGTTTGGCACGATATCTGAGCGGCTGTCGCCAATGCGCAGAAGCTCCATTGGCAGCGGCCGCTGGTCTTTCGGCAGAAGCTTGCCCAGCTCATACGACGCGATCTGCGGCCAACATCACAGCGTCAGCAACAAAATCCCCAGCTTACATATGACATGCATCTGCCTTTCTGCAGGCTTAGGAGACAGCAAACATGTGGTAAAACAAGTCACAATGCGCGTCTGGCACAACATAAGCACTGATCCCGGAAGCAATTGTAGTGCAGAAGGTCATCTCATGACATTGCACACAACAATTGGTTTCGGAGACGTTAGATTGTAGCAGTGCAATCTGATGTACCTGACCTACTAATGCCATGAGCAACACAGGCAATGTTGATACGCGCTTTGAAAAGTAATCGGCCGAGCCTTACGTGTCACGGGATGTCAAGTGCAATTATTATTACTCATTATCATAAAACGTTTTCCAGTCCTCAAGGACTAGGTACGTCAAGCAACACCTGAATGCAATTTGCAATGCTGAAATCCAGATAACTGCAACACCACAACCACTACACTTGGTTTCGGAGTCCATAATAAATGCGGCATCAGGCTGAGAGTCTGCACAGATTCCCAACAGCAGAAGGTGGGCCTTCTCAGCATGGGCACGCACATAAGGTCCACTCCGATCAAGTGCAGCAGTTGTGATTTTGCAATGTTGCATGTTTCCATTAAACCGCCTTCTTCTGCTAACTCGGTCATGGAAGATCTGGCTTAACGGGCGCCAACATCATTTGAATGTGCAGACCCCGGAGTTCTGTTCAACGCCTGGCGCGCGCCCGCTTGCTTCAGCCAAATTTCCTAATTTGTGCAGACACCAGAGTAATACTCAAAATATGGCGCGCACCTGCTTGACCTTGGTGTGCAGCCCCTGGCCCATCTCCAGGCCGCCGGGGATGAGCACAACGCTGCCATCGAAGAATATCGACACCGCCGCCGTTATGGGTGGAGGCGCGCAGTCGAACCTGCACGGGCCAATTTGCAGCATGTCTCAGGCCAATGTTGCTAATATAAGCTTGATGTGTTAAGCGCATATAATCATTGCTATTGTACAAGGCCTCAAATTTACTGGGATAAGCTTCAAGCTAGCATGGTGATGACCAGTAATCACACAGCCAGAGAACACCCACGAATGTATGTTTGAGAGGCCCGCAAAGCACAGCTCCTCTTGGCAGGGAAGCAATCTATTCACAATGATATAATCTGAATCTACAGCACAGTAGCACCGCACCGGCAAGGGGTGATGGTCATCCCGCGCTTGCGCCAGGCGGAGGCCTTGTTGAACTCTGCGATGCCTTTCTGGCGCGCGCGGTAGTCGGTGCTCTCCTGGATCTCCTTCCAAATGCGCGGCAGCGTGAATAGATCTGCCTCAAACACCCTGCGCCCCGCACAGCAAGACGTGGGCACAGTAGATAGTAGTACGGCAGATTAAAGGGACAGATATACAGTCCAGTCGGAGGTCGAAGGCTTGCTGGAAGTGATCTCATTTGCAAGTGGTTAAGCGGGCAAATTAGCCTCAAACACTTTGCGCAACCTGCCATGCACACAGTCAGTAAGACTGCCCATAAATGCCAGTGCACGCCACACAGCGACACAAGGAAAGCTCAAAAAGAAAATTTATCAGTACTGCAAGCTCTCCCAGCCTTCAAAGACTAGGTGCGTTCCAGCAGCAGACCTCTTTCAGGGCGGCAACCTGGTTGCATTTTCTGCACCGGTCATATATAAGACCGATTGGGTAGTATTCCCTCTCAGGCAATCAAATGAACTACACAGGTAAGTTGCAAAACATCATATAGAGTTTCTCCCAATCAATACTTCAATGCAAAATGCGAAATTGACATGACAGCCCCATGTTGCACAGCAAGCCAGGATTAGCATGTCCGCTGTGCCCTTGATTGTGGAGCACAACGGGATGAAGCTACCCAACGCATTGCTAGGCTCATTGGCAAACATGCAGGAGTCATGTCCACACAGCACATGTCAAAAGAGCAGTGCTTGACCCAAAGACTGCATCGCTGAGCCGCTGTGAAAGACCTCCAGCTTTAAGCCTATGTGAAAAGGGCAGTGCTTAAATCCAAACAGTGCTTGCCCACTCTGACAGCCTGGCAGCTCTTGAGCAAATTCCATGAGACGGCTGCCAAGGGAGGTCGGCATGAGGCTTACAATGCAATGCTGCGCTGATCTGAAATTCCGAGTAAGATGTTTCGAAGATATTGCTCACCTCCCGAGGGATGTGCGCATAAGGCGCTTCTGCTGCTTTGAGGTCCAGCCGTTAATCCGGCCGCAGCCGCCCGGCACGTGCCCGTTTTGCCCGTTTTGCCCGGTACCTGTGTCATGCTGGGCTCCGGTGCTTGATGCGAGGCCCGATTCTGTGTTTCCTGCAATCACAGCATTCCTGCCCCGTTTGACCCTTTCTGAGTGGAAAGATGTGGCTGACAAATGAGGCCTAAATAAGATGTGGCTGACAAATGAGGCAAGTCCATATCTCTCAACGCTGCGCCCTGAAATTGCAATACGCAAATGCTGAGGGCAAGGCTCGCATGTCCACCACCTGGCAGAAATTGGGCATGGTCGTCAGCAGACACAGAGCTGGAAGCCAGCACAAGTCTGAATTCTCTGGCAGAGTCCTCCTAGGACAACTAAAAGTATTATTGCCAGCTGCTGTATGCCAATATAATATAATATAATATAAAAGTGCTCTGATGTTGATCAATCAAACCAGTATGCCAATACAGCAGCTGGCAATATTACTTTCAGTTGTCCTAGGAGGACTCTGCCAGAGAAGGAGATGAAGGTGAAGGAGATGCCTCCACACCATGGTCTGCTTGGGATACGTGCCGTCTCCGAACATGTCTATAACTTCAGCTTCTGGGAAGTAACTTCATGAGAAGTAATCTATTGATAGAAAGCACCTGATGAGGCTACTGGAGGCGCAATGGCTGCCGATGGTCGCGCGCCGTTGGGCAGAGGGGTGGGCGCATCGAAGGGGTAGGCCTTGAGGAAATTGACCTCGCGCACTTTCACCGGGTCTGCTCCCAGGTGGCTCGCAATGTGTTCCATCAGCTGCGCAACACAGTATGATGCTTCATTCTCTGGCTACATGCTTTGGGCTCTGACTTGGAGCCTCGAATGCTTGCTCTCATTCCTTGCTGCTATAAATAGGGCAGGCCCCGCAACACACGGTTGTGGCTCATTCTAAAACCCGCACTCTTTCAAAAGTCGTGTGATTTCCTTAGGAGGGACGCTTGTATGAAAAGAGACAGCAAAGTGGCTTGAACGTTTCTGCTGGTGCTTGATGCAAACGACAGTTGGGCCATGTAAGAAGCTCCGATTCAAAGCCATGGGCGCGCAGATCCTCCCAATTGAGCTCCAGGCGAGGTAAAGCTGTGCAGCTCATGCAATGGCCAAGCTAAAGAACGAGAAAGGCTCCAAAGCAAGGTCCAGAACAATGGGTTGATGGGAGTTGTGCATGGAAGCAAGCACACCTGCTCTATGATCATGACGGAGTTGATGAAGCCGGGGCCGCGAACGATTGTGCGGGGAGGGAAATTGGTGCGCACCAGCTTCAGGTCCAGAGACAGGTTCTCAAACGCGTACGCCTGGGCAGGAATCCAAAACTCCGTCATCATCCATTGGATCATTGGTGCTGGTCATTGGACCAATGGTGCTAGAGAATGCATTGAGATGCAGCCATTCAGGCAGGCAACGCGTACATAATTGTTGAATCTGCAAATGTCGGCCACCAGACAGTTTACACTTCAATGCGCTCCCCAGTACGGACAAGTGAAAGGGCTGCTGAATGTCTGGACAGAGAATATGACCATCCCCTCAAAAATTTCCTGGAAAGCAAGCGGTCATGAGCTTCATTCTGAAGCTCATGGCACACCAGGGCAACTTGACCGACCCCTCCTCCGCTTCAGACATGCAGACCCTTCCACAACTGCGATGAGTTCCTCTTCTGCCCTCAAAATGACCAAACATCTCCTGCCCTTGGCCTCCACCAAAAATCTGCACACTCATTTTTGGTTGCTGAGATGTAAAATACCAAAAGCAGTACAGTAAAAGGGCCCGCGTGCCTGGTCGACGCCGGACTGCAGCACGAGCATGTCATTGAAGCCTAGGTCCATGTGCGCGCCGCACAGGAAGTAGCCGCGAACCTTCAACGCATGCACCTTGCCCTCGCTGTCAAAGCCGATATCATACTCGATCATCGTCTCGCTGCGGCCTGGAAATGACCCAACACAATATTGTTTACTCAAAACATATTATTGCCTTCACGGCCCTACCCAGTGCAAGCATCTTGCCGCAGCAATCAAGCCGATGTGCTGCTCGAATACTGTCTTGCTGCGGCCTGGAAGTGACACAGCCCATGATGACTCACCAAGCATGACCTGAAGGCTTTATAGCTCATTTCTGAACATATTTCATGTTCGTCAACCAGGAGTTTCTCTGGCAGAATTCCCTCCACAACGCTACCCAGTGCAACCCAGTGCGTCAGTGTTCTCTGCCTACTTCTTGCCAGTGCCTCAGGCGTCATGTAAATCACTGAAAAACAAGAGTAGGGTACACTGCAGCAATTTGAAAGCGAGACCTTTCATGCTGCTGTGACACCTTTCCACTCATGCCCTTTGTGCTGCGCATATCTCTATGACTCATAGCATTGTGAGCACTGCAGAAAGACAAGTCGTAGAAGAAATTCCTGGTGGAAGTTGCACATTGCAGTGTCAAAGAGGGTCGAGGTGAAATATTTTTTTAAAAGAGTTGGTAAATGACAAGAAGAGATTACCAACTCGGATGGACAAGATGCTAACAACAGAGAATTCCTCCAACGGCGCGTATATGCCTTGCTCGCGCTGCGCTTTCGCAGCACGAGCAAGAAACAAAAAAGAAAAAATAATACATAAATGTAAAAAAAAAATGAGGTGAAAAAGGGTTATTTCTGGGCACCTCCATTGGTGCGCATGTCGGCGTTGCGGTCCAGCTGGTAGCGTACGCGGCGACCGGTCACATGCGCGGCCACCGCGGCCGCAGCCGCCACCGGCATCGAGCGGGAAACCTTGCCGCCAAATGCGCCTCCGATGCGCCGGCACACTGCGCAGAATAACAACATCATTACGGCGACCTTTCTTCTCTTCTTTGCCAGCCATTCTTTGTGGCCCGTGCATTGGTTGCATCATTTCCAGAGCTTTCCTCCGCTACGCAATTTTAAATATAGGGGCTCTGAAAACTTTGCAGGCGGATATGGAGCGCTCTCAACGAGTGCCTACCATCGAACATGGTAAAAGGCAGTCATGCATTGTAGATTTGGCGCAATGCCTTCCGAAATATCATGCAAACAAGATGCAATCCGACTAGAATTAGGAGTACGGTACACACCGACAGTGACAGCGTGTGCCTTGATGCCCAGAGCGCGCGCCACTGCCTGTTGGACGCCATCAAGTGTCTGAGTAGAAGAATGCACAGTCACAGTCCCCCCTTCTCCCACCTCTGCCAGGGCGTTCTGCGTCTCCATGTAGAAGTGCTGCTGGCTCGGCAGGGAATACCTGCACACCCGTGATGCCATAACTCAGGTCCTCACATGACCCATGATGAATGCAAGCGCCAGAAAGAGATACGTTGCAGGTGCTACTTGCAACGGCATGATCGGCATTGCAGATCATGCTACATCTGAGGTCCCTGCAGCGATACATGAGTTTGAAACGATGAATGGCAGGAAACACCTGCAAATCCATTATTCAGGCACTCTTGATTGTGCCACATCTGAGGTCCTGGCAGGAATACATGTCTGAGAAGATATGGCAGGTGATGCCTGCATGGTCACTGCAGGTGTTCTAGATCGTGCCACATCTGATGGCCTCACATACAAACCAGTGTGGAAACTGATATGTGAAGCGGTGTACTGCCAAAGAGCAAGAGCGCCCCAGCACTAAAGAGTGCCATCGAGAATCTCTGCATGTCACAGCCCCGCAATGACTTGAAGCAGGGCAACACGCACCCCAGCTCTCAAGCACCATAGCCACCACTGCAACCCAACTCGGGCCAGGAACATGCAGAGAAACTTCTTCCCTCCTCTATTTCACGACTGAAATTGCGGCACACCTGCCGTTCTTGATAGGGACTCACAAGGCGCAACATCCACCAAAATTTGCTGCCACCCTCAACCTGTAGAAACATGTTTCTCCTCCTGTTCCACTTAGTGTTTCAATTACTAAGTGCTGCACACCTGCCGCCCTTAGTAGTGTGGGGGGCGACTCACAAGCGCCTAGTCCCCATAAATTGCTGTATATATTTTATTTAGGGTTTCAGGGTTGTTAAGGTTATTATATTTAATGATGATGACCTTAACTGATTCAATTACTAAATACCAAGTGCTGCGCACCTGCCGCCCTTAATGGTGTGGGGGGCGGTGCTCAGGGCTTTGTCAGGGTCCCCTACGCAGACGCGGCCGGACGTGAAGCTTCCGCTGCCAGGGGGATCGTAGTAGGAGTCCGCCTTGATTGCGTCCGGGATGCTCAGGATGGGATCCCCCAGCTCCTGCATGGCAAAAGCTCGAATGGGAAGTTTGCATCAGGTCACATGCACGAAGCGAGCATGTCAGACAGAAGAAGCAGAAGCACGCTCAGAAATTGAGCTGCTGAGCTTGCGCACAGAAACTGAGTGCTGCTCCAGACCTGGAAAATGTGAAACTGGCTTTTAGCAAGGCAAGGAGCATTGAGATGGGGTTTTCCTACACTGCATGCGAGTCGTCTATACAAAGGATGCGCATGCATGGCTTGATCTTGAGTATATGGGGTATGAAATTCACCCTGGGGTGGCCATAGCGAACAGAAGCGAGCGCAGCGGCACTCTGCGCCTGCTTGGAGGTCTCTGCCACAATAATGCCAATGTGCTGCCCCACACACTTCCACTCATTTGGATTTGAGCAAGCCATAACAAGGATGTACCCTATTTCTCTGGCGCTCCTTCCGATTGGGCGGACTAAGAAGAGTGCACGGCTTGTGTTCCTTCAGGAATATAGCAATCCAAATCACCTTGGGGTGGCCGTAGCGAACAGAGACGAGCGCAGCAGCCGTCTGCGCCTGCTTCGGGGTCTCTGCCACGATGATTCCGATGTGCTGACCCACGTACTCCACGCGGTCTTCTGCAAAGAGCGGCGCGTCGCTCGCGCCGCCCTTCACCCGATTTTCTCCTGGGACGTCCTTCGCGCTTATGAATGCCACCACTCCCGGCGCCTGATCAGGCACACTTGCTCCTCTCAGCCAATGTCTTAATACTTGAATCTTCCAAGGTATCCATGGCAAATTCTGCAGAGAATGGTCATGCAAACAGCAAGAATCGCATGTAGACATGCCTCGACACAGAATTGAGTTCCGGCGGTGCAAAAGAGACCTGCCAACGGGTCTCAAAGTGGGTACTTCAACAGGGTCCCTATTTGGGGCAGCATTGAGAATGAACAATTAACAATGCAAATAGCATAGACAATGACGCATTGGAATCTCAAGAATATGTTAGGGATCAGACCTTGAGGGCTTCAGAAGCGTCCACGCTCTCCAGGGTGGCCAGCGCCTGAGTGGACTCCACCGGGTAGGAGTAGAGCTCGTCTCCGCCCAATGCATGATCGCTCGTGTACACTGCTTCCCCACTCGCCTGGAGGGAACACACCAAGCTCAAATCCTAGAACTACTGCTGCAAATGGTAGTTGCATGCAGGTCCACAGTCCACAGCTGCGGGCTGACAGACACCAGAGATTGGGCTCTGTTTACAGAATTGAAGGCCTACTGTCTGCCCTTCCGGTTTCAATTGATACAAAAGGTCCTGAGCGAGGGTATGGACCACTAAAAACAGCCTGACGAATAGGAAGCAGCGAACCAGAAGTGCTCTGAGCACATACTGTAAAAATTTAAATGCCTGTTTTCAGCACGTCTGACTCGCAGTCTCCTTGATCATCAAGCTGTTTGCGACCCTATTCAAGCTCTGTGAAGTACTCACCTGCAGGCGGACACGGTCCTTCTCGATGGGTGCATGCAGAGGCGGCGCCAGATCGGAGTAGTCCGGGTACGTTTGCTTCCCCTGCGCCAGCAATTTGGACACCCTTTGGCGTGCGCGCAAGAACATCACCTAAACCTTGACCAGGAGTATCGATGGTCACCATTATCGATGCTGACATCAACTCAGGGAAGGCCACTGCCCTGATCAGGCTGCTGAAGACTGCATTGAAGTTGGAACAATGCTGAGCAGCAAGAGATTAGCTTTTTTTTTTACAGGCGCAGACAATTCTTCCCTGATTCCAGGCAAAGCAACAAACATCACTTAACCATATCCGTGCAACACATCCTTTCGCATGTCCAAGTTCACCTGTATTCAAAAATAAAAACATTAGTATCGAGACAAATACTTTGCAATCTTTGGCGTGAGACCTCCTTAAGGAGATGAAGCGCACCTCTGCCACGCCTGGCGGGCCGAGGTTGCTGGCAGTCTCCAGCAGGCGCTGCAACCGCGGGCTGCAATCATTGGTGGTCGCCAGCAGCAACCCAAATGCCTGCAAGATCAGCCCCTCTGCCGTGTTCTGGTAGTACGGCGCAGTCCCGCCATCTGCACAGCCACACCTCTCCAATTAATTTTGAAAGAGTGACTGCTCAGGTAGACCATCGCATGTTCTTGTCATGTCCTCTTCATTCTGGTTGTTTTTCTTTGTTGCGATCTTGACATCAGATGTTTGACACGTTGCCATGACATTGTTGACGTGCTCCTTGAATCGGGGACGCCATTGACTGGGACACAATGGCACGTGGCATGCAGATGAGAGCTCTGGGAATCTGTGAAGGCCTTCCCTTGAAGTCAATCACCTTTGCTGTGTTGCCATCTTCGATGTGCATGCCAAGCAAGACTCGACAAGAAGGGCCAAAGCCAAGGTGAACCCCTTCTTAGATAAGGGAAGGTAAAGGATGAAGGAATGTGCCTTGCCCTGTAGGCGCAGATCCGCCTGTGCTATGTGCTTTGGGGAAGGGCGGGCACAGCCCGTTTCAAAGATACAATTAAGGTTGGTTGTAGTTTTGAATTTGTTCGCACCTGGGGTGTTGCCCGGCTCAATGTCATGCGGCAGCTGCTCGAGAGCAGCCACCAGGGAATCAACATCGAGCGGCCGATCGGCCAGGGCCGCCTCCGCGCACTCAGCGCGCCTCGCTCTCCACTCCACCTTGTCTGGACCGCAGTTGCCGCCAGCCCCTGCAAAAACACCATCGTCATCATCACCTTCATGTTTGGGCGAAAGCAACTGGTCGCCCAGGGCCGCAATTTAGCTGAGCTGCAGCACGCTGCGTGATTAGCAGCGTAGCCTTCAAACAGAGAAAATCTCAGCCAGGGCATGTTTGGTTCAGCGTAGGACCCAGAGCGACCTTGAATTGTGATGTTGTAAGGCTACACATGTATCTTCAGGGCGAAATCTAAGAACAGCATTGGAAAAGATGATTGTCAGCTGGAGTATGTGTACTTCATGGCAGGACCCAGAGCATACTGAAAAAGAGACAAGTTCAAGCCAGTGCATGCGTTCTTTGAGGCAGGATAATTACATGCAGACCCACAGATTCAAAAGGTGACAATATCGTCATTGAAAATGTGATTCGGCCTGAATGGAACATGCTGGGTGCCCTACAGGGAGTCACCAAGGGGTACTGAATACTGCAGGAGGTCTTTAGTACTCCCTGAAGTTCAAAATTTTAGGGGAGATAATTTGCATGGCATTGCTTACCCTTGTGGATGACGGTGGGCAGACTGACGATGATCTTGGGGTGTTTCACTAGCGGGTGAACGCCGTCGGGGAATTTGCCCTCCATCAGCGGCGGCTCAAACACCACCGACAGGGTCACGTCCACCAGCGCATGCGCGTTGTAGTAGCGCTTGGACACCTGTATCAATTTTAAGGGGTTTAGGGAACTTTTGAGGGGCGTAAGGGTATATATGGCAAATCACACAGCCTGCCTGATTTCCCTAATTACTTACACCTCAGGGGACTCTACATTGATATAGAGTCCCCTGTACACCTGACTGAAAAAGCATCTCTTTTGCACCTTTTTAAATTAAGATGTGTTCGTTACTCTGCGTGTAGGCATCCCACATTTCCTAAGGTGGGAGCTAAAGGGCAGGCATGACTTGATTGATCTGTCCCTTATACACATCAAGCACGCAATAAAGAATGGCGACAGCCGGCATGCTCTTGCGAAGAGCACGTGTTTGGCACATTGCAAGACAGATACTCCGCATGGATTGAAGGAGGCATACCTTGTGGCCCTTCAGCCAGAGGCCCGGAGAAGGTGGAGGGATGTGGATTGCTGACACCACAGAGGTCCGGCCCAGGCCCAGATCTGCCTCGCCATACAGCACCTCCAGAGGGGGCAGCCACCTGTCACACATACTTGCACCATTCGGTCAGAACACTTCTTGGGGACCGTATATATGGCCGAATATACGGTTATACGGTATTAAAATATACGGAATACGGTCGAAAACGGCCTATTTTGGCCCAAAACACCGAATGTACGACCGAATAATCACCGTATGCCGAATGGCCGAATCCGTATGGTGCAACTATGCTGTCACACAAGCCCCCCCTGCCATGACATATTGCGCAAGACAGCAACCATACATGACTAGATCTTGCAAATACACCATTTCCCCCGGACACCGACCGGGAGTTCAGGGACGCACCCTGCGTACTGTGCACTGGGCGAGGCTTCAGCAGCTCGACTGGCTCCAATGACACAAATCAGAGAAAACATCTGCGATGGAGACGTCTAATAAAGCTAAACCCATGGCAATAAGAGTTCAGTGCACAGTCGATTCAGCTGCTGCATGTATGGAGGCCAGAAGATTTTGGACATGTCAGCGCTGGCACACTGATCACCAATGTGATTATTCTTGATGCAGAGGGACAGCGGGGCTCACTTGGTGCCGTCCAGAGAGGTGATGCCAACTTTGGCGTCCAGCGCAACCAGGGCCGGGACAAGATTGCTCTGCAGGGCGCGCTCCTTCATCAACGCAAAGTGTCCTCCCAGCGTGGCCGCAGCGCGCACATGGGATCCTTCACAAGCAGCAAACACACTTTGTTATTATTATTACTACACGTTTTCCAGTCCTTAAGGACTAGGTACGTCAAGCAACACCTGAATTATTGCTCTCCAGTCTTCTCGATTCTTGCACTTCCTCCACCAGTCATATGGATGCCCCAATAGCATCAACACAAACACACTGTACCACTGAAAACTCCATTCCGAGCCAGGTCATTTGTTTTGTCACTTGCGGCCTTGTCTATCTGTTTGCTTGCCAGCTTGCAAAGGCGCTAACGGTAGGATTTGCTACTGATCCTCCTTTGTGGGGCACGTGTTCTAGGCAGGCTATCACTTGTTTGTATTCTCGTAGCTGAGTCATGGCAAGGCTTAGGGCTGTGCTGACATCTATTCACAATTTTGATGCTGGTGCGGAAATCCGGCATTTACAAAGCTCATAGCAGCCAGACTAGGCACCTCAAAGCAGCCTGAGCTGCCTTGACGCATTCTTGGCAGCGCAGCGAGTCTGAGGCTCATACTCGCAGCACCAGAATAGCTCCTTCGTCTCATGGGCTTGCGTGAAACAACCCATCTAGCCCACCTACCATGCAAAGCAGGTCAAACGGTCTTTGCCACCTGCTAGGAGCACGGCGAGTTTGGAGGCTCCAAGGCAGCAGTGCAGCTGCTCCATTGGAGCATGGGCACATATGGACACGTCAGCAGTGCTGACTCAACTCGCATCCGCAGTGCACAGCAGTTTGAACCGGCCCCGGCCAAAAGCCAGCAGCACAGGCATGTTTGAAGGCTCATGCAGCATTGCTCTTGGGCACCATCGGCACCAGGTTGAGGGTTTTGGCCATTTGCTAGCAGCACAGCAAGCCTGGAGGCTCCTGCGTGCAGCACCAGAGCAGCTCCAACGGCCGACATATCAGACACGTCAGCAGTGCTGACTCAGCACGCACCTGCAATGCGAAGCAGGTGATCGGCTGCGGCGTGCCAGGCATCGTGGGAACGGCCGTGGCTGCCCTGCAGAGCCCAGATGAGCTGCTCTATGGAGGTGGACGCCCCAAGCTTCAGGCCCTCTTTGTCCTGTGTGATGGTGATCAGCTCCTTGACATGGCGCACGTCTAGGAGGGCGTCCTCTGACGGCCAGTCCTTGAAGATGCCCGGCCCTGTGTTGCCCGCCACCAGCCGGATTGATCCACCCTGCACATCATAATACCAATAAGTAACAGTATCAGTCGCATTAGTACGCGCTCATCCAGGCTAATCAGCCTGAATGCTTTCGAGCACCACGTCTAAAATTCTCCCAAATAATTCATTGTCCTTACAGTTTCTCCACCAGTCATAGTTGCAAAGGTGCATATTACGCCTATTCCAACAGTACTATTGTTGCACGGGGTTTGGCCAGAGGTAATGTGCATCTGTAGACAAGCTGCATGGCAAGGCTGCCACATGCCCTTGCCCTAAATGAACTTGCCAGAGTCACCTACCCGTGGGCATCATTATGAGAAGTCTGCACCATGATGGGCTCTGCACCGGTCTATGCAACAGTTCAGAAATTTTAAGAAACGGAAAGCTAAAAGGGCTGACCTGGTGGGCGGCCATGTCTTTGAGCAAATCGTCCAGGGTGGCAGGGGATGCCCAGTACTTGTAGGGCATTCCCTCTGCCTCAAAGCACTTGCCACCTCTCGCAGGTGCGCGACCCTACACATTCAAATACATGCTCATCATAGACCCTAGAGGTGCAAGGAGCCCGCCATAGACAGTACAAGATACAGAGCCATGCAGACGTCATGCAATAAGGCAATATCCACCACCAGCCAATTTTGGCAAGTGTGGGGCCCTACTAGGCCATGCATAGCTACTCAACATATTTAGAGACACCATGATGTCTGACAGAAGCACCAAGTGCTCCAGTATTGGAAGCACTTGATGCCTTATCATCTCCACATTTGCTAGACATGCAGGAATACTATTTCCACCCCCGGACGACTGAGTCACATCCCCTGAAATTTTGCCTCAAGACACTCGCTGCTTTCAAGCACTATGTAACAGCAGAAGAAAGTCACCTTGGACAAGAGCTTGAGCTTGTCTTGGACGCAGCCGCCGCAATTGGCCCCGCCAGAGCAGTCCTTGCCAGCACAGGCTATGCTGCACAGGTCCTCCAAGTCATGTCCGTCCGCAAGACTCTGCACATCCGGCAGGGGAATTGTCAGAGCTCAAGTTGACAATGAAGTGTTAGGAGCCCAGAGAGAAACCACAAAAATAAGTAGCTGCCCAACTTGCAATTTCTAGGCGCGTTCATGCCTCAGATCCTGCGGCAGTGACGTGCATGGGGTGCAAATTGAGTGGGGTGCAAATTGAGTGGGCTCACGCCTTGTATCAACATTCCCCATTGAAGCCTGTGCCTTTTCACGTGTTATAACAAGTTGCAAACGCTTGTGCAGATGAAAATACACAGACTTTCATGTTGAAGGGGAAACAGGGTGCCGGCCTTGAGGGCACCATACCTGGCTAAGGTCCATGCGCCCCATGTGTGGCAGATCCATGCAGCCAAATGTCAAAACAATGCATGGCCACACTCATGGAGAAGTTGAAGGGCCGGTATGCACAGTGGAGGGCGCACCCGGCATGCATCCAGAATTGGCCGGTAGCCGGTGCAGCGGCAGAGGTTGCCATCAAGGCCTTGCTGCAGCGCCTCAATGGTGGGGGTCTTCCCTTGGCTGACACACCTCTTGATCGCCGCATGCGTGGCAACCACAAACCCCGGTGTGCAGTAGCCGCACTGCGATGCATGGTGGCTTGCATAGGCCTCTGCAGCCCCACAAGTTCACATCAGGGAAGGCCATGGAGTCATACTGGCATAATTTGTGTCTGGACAAGACCAAAACACTTGCTGCATGCATTGCAGTCCAGGTGCATGCATGAGGGGCACCGGACAGGGCATGGCATGTGGATGGAGTAAAAGTCGTCCAAATCACCTTGTACTGTGTGGAAGCCAGCCTTGGAGTTGCCGATGCCCTCGACAGTAGTGATGCTGGCGCCATCCAGGCACCCAACAGGGCACAGGCAGGAATTGATGCTGGTCGTCCTGTCCTTGCCTGCAAAAGCGCCTGTCTCTCACTCCTTCCTTCAGAGTATCACTTTGTTCAAATGCTTTTTGGTATTCTACCCAGCCATTGAGACAGTTGTTGACCAAATCTCATTGAAGTTGTAGATGGAAGTGCACGCTAGATCACCAGAAGTTCACGCACCGATAGAAGGGTCGTGTTGCGTAATTTCCACAGCGCAGGCGCCGCATCCTCCCTCTCCACATGCTAACTTCGTTCCCTGTGGATGAAAATTGATTAGGGACGGGGGCGACACTGCGAAGTTTGGCTTGGACTTGCGTGGGATGCCGTGATAAGTACCGATGATACTGATAGGCTAGATCATCCAGGAAAATCATACGGGTAAATTTTAAGTCAGCAATGGTGCTACTTTGTACACAGTCAGAGCTAACCAGTGAAATTTGGAGCAACGAGGGTTTGGACGCATGCCAGACCTTGAAGCGGGTCTTGCGACGCAGGTAATCGTTGAGACTTTGCGTCAAGTCATCTGACGCGTTAAAAATGTGCTTCTCCTGGTTGATGTAGAACACGACTCCCGATACACCCACTGGGGAATTTCCCAAGCTGCCCATGCCTACCAAACTTTCCTGCCCAAAGGCTGCACTGCTCAACAACTTCCTAAATCTATGTTCCCATCACGGAACTTCGTCTGAACTTCAAACCAAGTGTTCCCTTACCTCCTGTCAGATCTGATTGGGCAATTGACTTGGCCATTCCTTGCATACGTAGAGCAACGTGGGGCGCCGTGGCAGACCGGTTCCGGAGTTTCTTTTCGAAAAGAGCGAAAAGTGGCAGGCAGCGGACTGACTTTCACAAGGTTGGGAGATTCGACATTGCTGCTGCTTTACTTAGCTTCACTACAAGGCAGTTGCAGGGATAGTGGAGGGAAGAAAGTCAAGCTGATCCAGGAACATCTTTCTGCTGTAGATCGTCTCAGGCACAAATGATTCCCGTGACAGTGCATCCCTCTTCACTGGAGAATGTAATGATGGCCCAGACACGAACTCCTCCTTTGCTTCTCCAGCATAGGCACAGGCATGCCGTGATGTCTGGCAGCATGGCGCCAGCACCTCAATTATTTTCAGGTGTTCAATACCCAATTGCAAGAATTACCGCAGATGCAATCGTCTGCAACTCATCTTCTGATGGATTTGCTGCACCTGGGACCTCGAACTCGACCGCCTTGGTCAGCCAGAAGTCTGCAGCCAAAAGAAAGGTGGGGCGCCGTATCATGACTCCTGGATACACTCAATGAATGGAGATGACAAGTGTATCTGCATGGCACCTCCACATCCTGATTGCTAGGTGGAATATCTAGGTGGAGGAACTACTGGAATCTGGAGCCTCACTATACAGGGCAGGCTCAGAACTTGGACCGGCGGTCGAAGCCTTGATAGAAGAGAATCCCACATCTGAGCCTGGGCCAGACACACTCAGCCTGGGGCAGGGCACCTGGGAGGTAATCACGTTCTCAATATTTGTTATTAGTCGCCTGCAATGTATGCATAATGGTGTTGCATGGCATAATGGTGTTGCCGTGCCCATGCAAAGGTGGTCAGACATCCTGACCGAGCGGAATGCTTTGTACACATGTGCCAGATAGCTTAATTGCTACCAACATTGTGGAGCATTGGTTCTGCAAAGTGTCTCTGACAACGTTTATGTGTATAATAGGTGTTTTATGCGCCTCACATTGCTACACTGTCCTCCACCCTGGGCACGCAGTTCCAGCCCATCAGGTATATTTTGGAGGGCGACCAAATAGTCTCCAATGTCTTCTACAGCTCATCTCTCGCGCAGGCAAGCCTTACTCGCGCCTCTTTATGTGGATGCAAGGACCAGTTACATCATTAACCCAGAGCCACTATTATGCAAAGTCTCGAGAGCCAGAAGTTTATGGGATGATCATTAATGAGCTGCCTGGCACAGGAGGGCTGGTTGAGTTCCTCGGGGCGCTTGTTCTCCAGAGGAGCAGACACTGTTGAAGTGGCATTTGACAAATTTTGGATTGATGTTGGCTCGACATCTCTCAGACCTACCTTCCTGGAAGGTAGACTGCTGCTCCCCTTGCTTTCCTGTGCCAAGGTTTCTCATGCTGACGACGGCTTGTGGAAGTACTGCTGGAAAGTGGCCTTGAAGGCTATAGGCAGACAAGGACAGTACACGCACCTTCAGTAAAGAGGGCAGTTGCGAAGGAGAGCTTGCAGAATATGGGATTGTTCTTCAATCATTGACAATCCATCGTGACGTTGATCTGCAGGCTCAGCAGGAGTGAAGGGAGCAGTAGACACAGTAGTGAATAGTGTTGGGCGATTGGCGTTTTTCCCTCAGTTTGCAGTGTTTCCTGTGAAATACCTTGACAGTGACTTGGCTGTATTCAGCTTCCCTCCCCTCAATGGCAGTTTCATAGCAGTGCGCAAAGTGCAGTAGAAATTCTTGCCTTTAGAATGTGTTAAGGCATGCATGTGGCTGCTCATGAGGCCCAGCTGCACATCTGCATAAGCAGCGATCGCAGCTTGTCGCGACAGCTTACCAGGCTGTACTACAGTATCCTGGACCCGCATTGGCATGGAAGCACTGCCAAGTGTGTGAAGGTTGCACACCGATGCTGGATCTCAGATTCCTGCATGCGCATGCGCTGAGCTGCGCTGAGTCAACCACCACTGTCACACCTTGTGGGAATGACATATATTTCGGAGCCAAGCGCGTGTACCCATTGATGGCATAGATCTTCTGAGTACACAAGATTGTCACCTAGAATGTTGCTGCATTTTGGGGCCTGCATCTTCTTCCTTAAGGCTTGTAGCATGAGCCAAAACAGGCGAAAGCTAGAAGCCAACAGAGCAAGAGCAGGGCAAGAAGGCATTCTCAATGCGTGCAAAGCTTGTTCAGTGATCCGGAGATTAGATTGGATCGCCTTGAAATTGTTTTAAACCCATCGTTGGTAAATCGTTATTCTGGCACAGGGCAATCCCTCCGGTGAGATGTTCAGAGTGGCCTATACTTGACCAGCCATCAGTAAAACAGCGCCAAACCTAGTAATTATCAATCGTGAATACCATCACCACCAGAAAGTATGTTTAGAAATCAGGTATGTCTCCTCTTCAATCACTTCATCTGGCCTCTTAGTTGCACTTGCCTTCCGCACTATCCCGAGACAGACTCCGTGTGAAGAGGTCAAAGTAAATATACAGGGCTATTCTTATTCAAACCTCGTGATGCATTGTTCTTGCGAACACCCGTTGCCTCATTGATGGGTGACTTGCGTTGCAGTATGATCAAGATGTTGTCACGTGGAGTCCGCAAGGCCGTATCCATCAGATTGAGTATGCAATGGAAGCAGTGAAGCAAGGTTCAGCTGTTGTCGGACTGAAGGTGAGTCCGCCTGTCTTGTCTTTTTTGCACCATCAGCATCAACAAACTGGAAGGAGTGACTGCTATGTTCTCCTTGATCCCTCTGGTGCGTGCAAATCTTCACTTTTTTATCAATGTTTTCTGTGTTTCAATCCAGAGCACCACGCATGTCGTCCTGGCATCCATTAAGAGGACGTCAGCAGAGCTGGGAGCTTTCCAGAGGAAGATCTTCAAGATTGACGACCACCTTGGCATCGGCGTCTCGGGGCTCATATCAGACGGCAGGAGCATCAGCAGATTCTTGCGAAACGAATGCCTGTCACACAGGTGCAGATATCCCCAGTGGTACACCAAGCCACTCTTGGTCATCTGCAGGGCTATGAAACCACAGACCAGGACTGCTTTGTCAGCTTTGAGGTTGCACCTTGTTCTTAAGAATTAATGGTGCATATCGCTGACTACATGCATTGGGTAGCATGCATCGAGCAAGCACTGATGCTGACATGTACATGAGAATCCTTGTGAAGCAGGCAAATTTATGTGCTCGCAGGTTTGTGTTTGAGCAGCCAATCCAGGTGGCGAGGCTGGTGCGCGACCTGGCGGACCGCGCGCAGGTGGCGACTCAGCGCAGCTGGAAGCGGCCCTACGGCGTCGGCGTGCTGGCGGCAGGCCACGACAAGACTGGCGCGCACCTGTTCTACAACTGCCCCTCCGGCGCCTACTACGACTACAAGGCCATGGCCATCGGCGCGCGCTCGCAGGTGCGGTGGTGTCCGCATGCATTGGGTATCTTTACAGCAGGTCGGCAGAACTCAAGCCAATGGTCATAGGGCGTACATGCAGGGCGTCTGCATCCACGTGTGCGGGGCTTACAAAAGTTTGCAGCCTAGTATAGGTTTGCGTCTCATCGCATAACGCATAACAAGTATGAAATCCTCATGCACGGACGCCAAATGGAGACCACGGGAAAGGGTGTGCTTTGTGGCTGCCTGTGGGTAAGGTGCATCATAGTGATGTGAGGAGCATGAAGTGTCCTGTCGCAAGTGCGCTCGATTGTTGCGTGAGGCCGTCCGATGAGACTGAATAGAATGCTATTGCCCTGGAAGTTTGCCGAAGGAAGAACCCCTTCTGACTGCGTTGCAGGGGTCTATTTTACGAATCGCTGAACCATGAGTGCACCAACAGCATGCCTCTGATGAGAAAAATTTCAAAAAAATGACTGCAGTCTCACTTTGGAAGTTGAATTGGGGGAGAATGCGGCAGCAATCCGAGGCAGGCCACCATGCTGGGTGCTTTTGAGGGAGTAGATGCTAAAGCAATGTTGGGTCTGTACAGGCGGCGAAGACATACTTGGAGCGCAACTTTGAGGAGTTTGCCGGCGCCGACGTGGACGCCCTCCTACAGCACAGCCTCAAGGTCCAGACCTCGTCGCTATCCTTCTGCGCTGCATGTCTTTCCTAGGCACTAGGATGTGAAGCTTACCTGCAGCTGTGGCCCCTAAGATAATTTGGCAGCCATATGCCTTGAGACAGCCAATGCCGCTTTGGCCTTGAGAGCTTGCCTTGCTCAGAGTGCGTGTAAGGAGTCTGGAGTTCTTGGGTCCGGGTCAGATTGAGTTGAGCGTTGACAAGGCAGTCGTCCTTGTTCAGAAGCCGCAAATTTTTCTCCTTGAGGCTCAATCGGAGAGTCTGAAGGTTCTCATGTGTTGGTGAGGCGCTCAGCGCGAGCGTGGCAGGGAACGGACTGAGCGCAGAAAACACAGGCTTGCTTTGATCAAATGTTGGCAAGTCTCCATCCTAATTCTAGCTTGTGTGCCGTGTCAGGCGCCGAGCGCGAGTGTGACGGAGGACAGCAAATTTAAATTTGCAAAAAAGTTTGAGTTTCTTGTGTGCGGGTCAGGCGCTGAGCGCGAGTGTGACGGAGGATGAGCTGAGCGCGGACAACACGGCGGTGGCGCTGGTGGGCGAGGGGACGGCCTTCACCATCCTGGAGGGCGACGCACTCAAGCCATACCTGGCCGCCCTCAAGGCCGACGACGACGCGCCGCCGCCAGGTTACCCACAGCTGCCTCCCTATATTGCATATTGTTGCCCGTTTTTCCTGCCAACAGGCAAGGTGTCCTGCAGACAAGCTGCAGTGAAAGGCTGCCACAATCCTTCCCCTTATTGGACTCGCCGGGTCCAAGCAAGACCCACTCAACTGTGGGCACGTTGCTCGGTAATTATATTGGCCCCCGCCAGCCGGGGCCAATTGTATCATATGTGTCAGGGTATAGGGTGTTGGAGGGAAATTCAGGGGCGCAAAACCTGTAATTGGGCAATGGGGCTCTGGGAAACCCGATGACGACGCGCCGCCACCAAGTGCACCGCAGCTGCCTCCCTGCTTGTACACTTCATACTGTGTGCAGGGTGTGAGATCTCCAGCTGTTGCAACGGGAAGCCGTGAAGGATGTTTTGCTCTTTATGGGCTTCTCAAACAAAAGCATAGCCACCGACAGCTGTCTTAAAGAGCCAGCTCAGTTGGCTGTACTTGACAGGTTGTAGTGGTGGGCAGAGCATTCTTGGTGTCGCCAAACTAGTGGTATAGTTCACACCTATCTAAAATGGCCATACTTTGTTTTTTCATCGATGCTGATGCTGCTGTTGCAGGTGAGGGCGAGATGGCAGAGGCGGCAGATGCCGCCGCGCCGGCAGAGGCGGCTGCACCGGAAGACGGCGCGCCCCCGGCCGAGGGCCCGGCCCCGATGGAAGACTGAATATCTTCTAACTGAGCTTGCAGTTCAAACTTGGAAACAATCCTGAGTAGGCTTCCTATCAGTGAATGAAGCACCGCTCTAGTGCACACTCATGTGAAACATGGCAGGACTTGCAGCTCCGCTCTTGATGACATGTAACTTCCAGGGCGTCGCGCCCCAGTTGTATGAGGGCAGTTCCGGAGGATCCTGTAACTGCATACAGTAGGATCTTGGCGACCTGTGCAGTAGTACTGTGCAGTGACCTCTGCAAGCGTGTGCTCAGCATTTTATTGCATTCAACTGAGATGGTTCATTGATCATGATGGGACAAATCTCAAGTGCGCGCGCGGACCGGCGAAGTCTATCTAAGGACCAAGTTCTACATGCATGGGAAGTAGCGCATATTGGCGTGCATAGGCAAGGCATGAATTCCACTAGTATCCACGTTGCATGCCAGAGATCACTAGGCTCTACCACCACCCCTTATTGCCATACAACCTATGATACAATCTGTGCAATTGACTTATGTACTGCGACAACTCACGCAGACAACGCAACACGGCCCATCTCTTGCACCGAGACTCCCTCTCGACAGTACATAGCTTCCTGAATTGGCGCAGCAGCCGGTCCGCTAGCGTCCAACTTTTTGCATGCTACCTCCGTTACGCCCTTCTCAGCCTGCAGCTGCACATGAAATGTTAAAGACCAGGCCACAATTGAAGGTGTTGTGAATCATGTTCATGTTGCTCACCATGCGAAAAGATATCCTGATGGCTTGAGCAGCCCAACTTCTTCGATGACACGATCCGTTCCCACTGGGACTTTGATCAAGCCAGTGCAAGACTGCCAACAGACGCAAAGACCCAATGCGCACAGGCACTCTTAGTGTCACTGTTAAATCCTACAGTGTTTGAGGGGTTACTGGACTTTACTCACCTTCTTCTGCATGCTCCTCCGCCGCGCGGCCATGCGCTTCAAGAACGGGTGAGAAATAAGCTCGGCTGCAGTTGCGCGCTCAGACTGCGGCACTAACTGATGCATCAAAAAATCCTGGCAGTCGGCCGGCAGGCGGAAGTTGCTAAGAAAAGCCAGGGGCGACCACTTTTCGTACCTGTATTGCAGCGCCCGCCGATATCCGGCCTGCAAAAAGGTATATTCTATCAGGCCTCATCTGTTTTCAGGTCCCACCAGCCGTGCCACTAGCAGCAGTGCTTGGGTTTCGCGGCTCTGGTTTCTACATTACAACACTTACAACCCTACACCCTACATTACAATGTTGCCGCAGCCGTATCAATCTCCTTGCCGCCTTTGCTGCCTGTAGCGCTCATGCATGCTGTTGATATGCACTCAGCCTGACAGCGGTTCTGGCGGGAGATAGCAAGACAATGAAATGCTGTCTTGTTTTTCTTCCTGACAACCATGACATCGTAGAGAGGCTTACCAGGTGTGCATTTACCCTCTGACGCTCCAAAAGACCCTCATACCAGGGCGGGGGCTCAAACAGGAACTGCCCAAATATCTCCTGCCATGCACAGAAATTCAGTTCACGCGTCACTTGCCAACATGCGTGTTGAAGTCAAGGCACCGGAATCTTTGCAAAAATATCTCACACATCGCTTTTTCTGATGCTCTGCCAAAAGAACGTGCATGGCTGACCTGCATTATCACAGGTTAGGAGGAGAAGCTCTTTGTCTAAAGTTTACGGGTAAGTGCAATTCGAATCATTTATGTATGCGGTGACATAACCGCACCTGACACAGCGCTGACCTCAGCAGAATGGTAAGCATGACACCATTAGCGTAGACATCAGCACTGTGTGGATTGACAGCCGTGGATATCTTCTGCTTCAACAGCAGCTGCCGCCGGTTTTCTAGCAGCTCTGGGCTCAGAAATGTCTCTGTGCCTCTGTAGTAATACTCCGGCTCACCTGCAGATTCTTAGATACAAGACAATCAAGAAGTGTTGTACAGAACTTCTGCGGCAGAAGAGTATAATTTTGCCAAAGCCCCCGCACAGAAAGTCCCCTCCTGCTTAGAGGGAATGAGTGCATAAGAAGCCATCCAGTTAGTGCTTAGTGCTTGTTCAAAGACCGGCATCACCAGAGATTGGGAGTTCTGCGTGACTAAAGGTGACTGACCTCTGCAGATGCGAGCAAAGCCAAAATCGATCGGCTTGCACAGAACGTTGCCGTTCGGCTGCCTCTGCAGCACAAGATTGTCCGGCTTCCAATCGCAGTGCGCAAGGCCTGCCTCATGCAAATCCGCCAACGCCTGCAAAGCCAGCTTCACCCCCTAATGAATGGTCTTGTCGCACGCAGACACATAAGAATTGTGTGGTATGAAGATGGGTACTGACAGACTGCCTACAAGACCAAGGAGCTTCTGGTGGCTCCCAGCAGGTCGCAAAATAATAATAATGTTAAATCATCATCATGATATCAACCTAATATTACCGTGAGGACCTCACTTTCAGGCCTGCTTGGGGAAGGATCCCAGAGAAAGCATGCACAGATCCGCAGGTGACCAGACTGGAGCTTCAAGCTCCACAAGTTGTGGGTGGTTCCAGCTTGCAATGACACGCAATTGTGTGAACCTGCCTTTTTGTGTTTTTTATGGTTTTCTGTTGCCGTTTATGTTGGGGTTTTTTTGGTTATCCTAAAGGGTGTTTTTTTACCAAGTGTTGAGGGTTAACCTGCATGGTGGGGTAGGCCACATCGCAGGCGAAAATCTCCAGCAGGCCATCCCCCCTGTTCTGGCGCAGGACATCGACCATGTCTTCCACATTGTGCCCCTCCTCAAAGCTGCACAGACACAGCGAAGACTCAGTTCAATCACTGCTTCCCTTGAGTGTTTCACACTCCTCCGAGATTTCTGCATGACACTTGCTTTGGGGACAGAGAGCAAAAGGGAAGGGGATGACCCAGCAACCAGGCTGAGACCCTTCCTGCTAGTGGGGGATGAAGCCGTCGAGGTTACTAAAGATATATCCTTTCCTTCAAACTGCCGCTGTCTTTGCTGCAGCCTGGGCAATGCTTATGCACAAGAAATTTCAAACTGAGGCCATTGCCGCAATCCTTTCAGAGGCTTTGAGGTTTATCCCGGCTACAGGTTCTCAAAATTATACACGTGTTGCTGGACGTACCTAGATCCCAGATTTCTAGGAGCTGAAAAATAAATATATAATGACAAAAATACACGGATCACAGGTAGGGCCATACCAGCATGGGGCTTGGGGGTCATGGGCGCGGCAGCTCACCTCATGACGATCACTGCCCACTTGCAACATTTGGCGTCTGTAAATTGCAGAAGGGTGTCTTCGGCAAGCTGCAAGCCCCCAGGCAAGCCCCGCTGCCACTGCAGCATCTGCAGCTCGTGCTGCGCTTGAGCCAAGCCCCTTGCGGTGTTGACCTTCATGTATTTGGCGCACCAACGTCCAAACTGACCGCCACTTCTGCGCACGCTGCAGCACAGAGCACCTTTCCCTTGACATCTGGTCTAGCAATGGTGATGGAAATCAAGATTTCCACAGATTGAGTGCACTATCTCCTCCTTTTGACACTGTTTTCATGGTGAATTGGACATAGCGCAAGTGTTTTGCCAGGTGGTTTCAAGCCAGTCTTTAGCCAGAGTAAGCCAGTGGCATCAGACTTGCAAGATGGGAAGCAGCGCACTGTTCAACACGGCCGTAGGTGCCGATTCCAATCAAGCCCTTATGGTGGCGCATCTGCTCATAATTCGGCGAGAAAAGCGTCGGCTCTGTCTTTGATGAGCTGCTCTCCTCACTGTGAGGGCCTTCGGCCTCTGCCTGTAGCACAGAACGAAGAACTCCTCTCTTTTAAATTGGCACCCCTGGGCATTGGGCTAGGGTGAACGACAACATTGGTAAGCGCTGTGGCGGATCCTTTCTTGGGGGAGCAATACAAGGCCATTCATTGACACGTTGAAAATAACAAACCGACTTGTTTTTGGTGCTGAAATGGTGACTTACGGGATCAAAGTGATCCGGCAACTGGGTGCCACAGCTGCCACTGGTATCCCCATCTATGGCGAAATTCTCCGAGACCTCACCCTGCAATGCAAGGTGCCGCCTGTTATGAACACCCTTGTCCAAAGTGCACCCTTTTGTAGACTGGCGATTGGTGTCATCGAAACAACTGAAGAGTGAACGCACGGGTATGGTGTGTACCTGATGGTTCTGGCCTCCTGGTGAATCTGGCAAACGTAGGCTTTTGATCGGTCTGTCATTATACAGCAACGGTGCCAGATCCTTCTTCTCGGTGGCGGCGGGCGTGTCATACTCAGTCGTAGACACAGTTCTGATTGTGCCGCAGTCGAGGAAGGCGGACAAAACCCACGCCATATGATCCGGCTTCGACGAATAAAGAAAGATGAGCTGATGTATTATTATGCATATCAGATGATGGTACTCCTGAGAAATATCAGGCTCGCCATTGCAGCAAATGATCTGTCTTGAGGTAGATTCGAGGCTGAGCAGCTGCCTATTGAGGATCACGGAAGCTATGCGAAGCTGAAGCATCTGAAGGCAATGATTTTTCCCGGGAAAGACAGGCTTGGCGAGATGTGAATTTCCGGCCAAGGAAAGTGCAACTGTGAAGCTACTTTGTTTTCCATGAGCTGAAGCTCGTCAGAGGCAGAACAGCTTCCGTTTGCATGGCAGCTGCACGTGAGCTAAATTTGGCCCCGTGCTGACGCTGGCAAACGTTTCCTAGCCACTCGAGGTTGCAACAGGAAAGGTTGAACTCAAGTGCATCCAAAACAACCTGAAGATATAGGCGTCTTCAGATCATCACAATGCAAGGACACGCTGTGTCGACGAGTTCTGTTGGTTCGCTCAGCTCTTCTTGCTTTTCCAGATCACAGCCACGTTGCAGCGCTTTCAGACCCATCTCGAAAGTGCCAGCACCGCGAAGAAGATGTAGTTTGCAAGTCAGAGCAGAGGGTAAGCGTCTGTCTCTACTCTTTCATATAGTCGTTGTTGGCAACATGGCAACAAGTAGGGGAATTTGTTGTGCCGATCTTCTTCTTATTTTCAACAATTGATTCGGTGAATACAAAAGAAAGTGACTTGTCATGCAGCAGGGTTGCTATAGTCATAGAACATGGTCTGGCTTGCGTTGTTCAACTTATTTACCTCCACTGTCAACGTGAGAACAGTCCTGTTTGTTGCAGAGGGTGGCCAAGGAGATGACGCTTTTGACAAGCGACTGGCAGCCCTTAAATCTGCCAAGAAGCAGGTACCCTATGGGAAGAGCAGGCGAGAAGAGGAGAGTGCAGCAGGTGAGGCGCATCATCCACTGGTCAGTATTGTCTTGGCGTCATTGAATGAGTGAAGCAAGAGCCGCTGTTACGTGTTTGTCTTTCACTGGTGAGAGATACACTGTGTGCACGCCCACTGCTATGTTGTTTTTTTGTGCCATAAAGCTTGCACACGGGAATAAGGGGGACAGCAGCATGAGAATTGGAGATGGTCTGGCAACCTAACACGTGCAGCGCATATTATTGCTAAGGTAGCATTGGGGATGCAGCGCGTACGGCTAAGGAGCTGCAATATGACTTCAGGGAGCTATATTGTAGTCACCCATGACTGAGCGATGATCTGGCGCACATGCAGAGGCGCAGCCGAGGGGACCGAAGACGTACGACTTCAGGGATGAGAAAGTGTTCTGGGAGGGACCCCCGCACCGGGGGGACCTGGCAATAAACATCGCGCTGGGCACCACGCTGCTGTGGCTGCCTCTCACATTTGCGGCGCTCGGCCGTGGCATCTTCGTCAACTACCGCTTCACCGACAGGCGGATCACAGTCAGCACGTCCGCACCCTGGAAAAGTGCGCTCCATGCTCCATGCTCCTTGAACATTTCAAAAATTCCATGTGAAGCAGCAGCACTCTGTTGTGTGTGTCAGCGCGCCAGGGGCGTAGATTCGCTGGTTTAATGGACCGGTGTCGCTGTTGGCAGAACTTTCTGCCGCATGCAGTAGACACGTGTGCCAGTCTCTACCTGTGGATGCTGAGAACAGATCTCAAGTTTATCTCGAGCGCTAATGTTAGATGTCCTTTTGGAAGACACTACAAGAAATTTGCCGTAGTCGCCTCCCGACCAGCTGTGACTGATGCATGTGTGTGGCATGTGCGCAGCCGAGTCGCTGGATGCGGCGTACCAGGAGGTGAAGGACGTGAAGACTGTCGGGCGGGGGCTGGGCTTCTGGGGAGACATGGTGGTCACGCTGCGCAACGGCGACAAAATCGAGCTCAGATCTCTGCCCAAGTGAGTGACATAGTCAAGCGATTCAACTAATGTAGTTCTCTTTGGGTCCGCTTGGCCTTGAGTCAGGTAGTTGCACACATCAGTGTGTATTTTGATTTGAGCTGCTGGATGGACCAATCTTACTGTTCAGCCCTTTGTGGCAATTTTGCAGATGTCTCACCAACCTTGCACGTCAGTCTCCAGTCTGTCTGGCACTCCGTGTTGAAGGCTTTGGTGCTTTTTTTTTCCCACTCTGCACTCAAGGTGCAATTGTTGATCAGGATGCACGCGAGCACACTTACATGTTGCAGCGTCTCAGATCTGCGCCCAATTGTCCGCAAAATCAAGTACCAGGTCAGCACATCATGTACACACCTGAATTGTTTTTCATTTCTGCAGGTTCTTGGAGCTGCGGGACTACATTCTGAAGCGCCGTGAGGAGCTCAGAGCGGATGGGTCTTCCGCGCAGGCCAAGAGCACTGCAAAGGGTTTCGCCTGAGTTTGAGGGCAGTGCAGCTGCATCAGAATTGACCACCGACAAACCAAACAAACAAATGCTAATCAGGATGCACATCTGTTTGGAAGAAGAGCTGCAAAGGAGTGGGCTGGTCAGTGTTTAATCTGAGAGACACAGCAATCACCGGCACAGTCTTGGGCATTGTCATGAAGCAATGGCTTAAAACATGTCACTGCAATGGTGATGTGTGCGCTCCTTGAACTCCAGGTAGCGTGAAAAGGCCATGATAGGCTGGAGATACATCTCAGGAGCCAATGAGCTCGCCTGGGGCAAAAACCTGACTTGGACTTTGGAGGGAACCCCCCAGCAATGGGTTTTTCACTTGCAGGGCGTCTGTCATGTAGGACTGCTAGCTTGATGATGGGCAAAAGGAGTCCGAGCAACGAATACAAAGCGCCAAGCTTTTGCAAGTCATGCATGACCAAGATGACCAACATCTAGATGTCCAACGATGAGAAGCACTGTGTTGGTTACGCAAAGCAAATATTGAACTTTTGAGGCGAGATGACTTCCAGTGCACTTGAAAAGTTCCCTTGGAATTCCAGATGGTGTGATGCATGCAGCTGCAGTGCCATGACACCAGTGGTGTCATCTGATACCACAGTGTCATAATTGCCTGTACAGGTAATTGAAGCTCTCACCACAGACTGCATCTAATACTGCACCAGTACTGCAACTACTTACAGCCAGGAGGCTACAGCAAGTCAAGTACGATCTGAAGATCTATAGAACATGCAATTGCAAGCTGGTCAACATTCAATGTTGGACTTTCCAAACAGTACATCCTTGCCTGGTTTCTCTACAACAGCGCAGTGCGCAGCCATCAAGGCATGAACACCATACGAAGGACGGGGCATCCGTTGAACGAGCAAAATTCAGCGTGCTCAATGCAGGCAAGGCCTTCAAGGTTCAACCGCTGGAAGCATACAGCGGTCCAGGTTGAGCTGAACCCATCATATTCTTGGCCTGCACAGGCCGCCTGCTTGCTCCAGAAAGCATTTCATGCTGCCACTCTTTATTCAACTGGCAGCACTGATTGAAGGGAAAATAAAAGGCCTACAAGTCCATTAGTAACTGCTGCTACTGCTGCTGATGCTACCAAAATTGAATAGGGTGCCACACTTCTCACTCGCTGCCGCTGTGAGGCCTCTTGACTCATGGAGCACGTGGAGCACGTCTGCCAGCTGCTGAAACACCGTGTGCCCCTCATCGCAGCTACCTGCCATCCTCAGGCTGTGCTGTTGCTACTTGAAGCCTGAAGACGCTATGGACCTGAGGCTTGGGAGGCGGGCGATTGAACAGCTGGTGCACACACAATTGCATCAGCGAGATTTGAAAAATTCAATGTGCTCGCAAGGTGCCAGAAATAACATCTCTGTAGTTACCAGCTGATGGCGTTGAAGGGCATTGCCCACATACACCTAGGTAGTACTGTAGCAGACAGTCTGAGGCATCGTCATCAGGCATGTCAGCAATCAGCCAAGCATTGCAAAGACTACCTTGGCAAACGTGTTCTTCAATCATTTCGTGTGCTGCTCCGGGCTAGCGTCCACGAACTCCTTCGCATGCTGGCGCACCTTCTGGAAGGTGCCCACCTCCTCCTCTCCGCCCCGTTGGACACGACCTCCCTTATTCTCCTCACTACCGCCACTCATCATGCTGTGTTGACAATGTTCTTCACGAGTTTTGCGAGTTATACAATGTGTAAGATGTGTTACGATGTGTTACACATAAGAAACGTGATGGTTACGTGGGCGATGGTCCCAGATGAGGAGGAGAATCAGCAGAATTCTCCAGAGAAGAATCTTGAGAAAGTCAATAGGTATTTCGACGGTTACTTGGTCACCCATCCCTTGCTTTGGGCCCTGTGACAAGGCATTTTGTGGTCTTCTAGATGGGGAAAACCTTCCTTGTCTGCCTGGTCATTCTACTGGCCAGCGCTAGCACCATTCTCGGGAGGGTGAGTGATACTGTCATGTTAATATTCGTCTTCACTTCAAGCTGTCTCTTCACAAAGCAGCTGCAATGACTGTGGGGGTGAAAGAAAGAAAGAAAGAGAGAACGCACTAGAGGGTGTGCCGAGGATTGCTGTCCACTATTGCTTAGTCACAGACAGCAACCTTGGCAGCGTCTTCCTCGACCACTTTGATGGATAATTCCTGACGTGTTGCAGGAACTTTTGGCGCAGCCTACATGCCCGCCTCCTGGATTCAGTTCTGCTAAACCTTTCGACTTGATGTCGTACATTTCCGCTCCCTGGTACGTTCAGAAGCAGGTAAGCACCCTTGAGAAGACTTGATATCTTTTACCGATGGCCTATGATGACTTATCTAGACAATTTGCGAGTTCGACAGTGCCTAGGTGAGCATTTGCTGCAGTAATATTTACCAAGATGGTACGTGTACCGTTTACAGTTCCCCCTGAAAATGTTCTAGCGCTTTTTCTGATACCAGTCTCCCTTCTTGTTAATCGACAGGTGACGACCACTTACACGCCTGAGAATTTCCTCTATTGTGTGCGGGCGAACTACATACAGATTGCCGGGCCTGGAGATCTTTCGGTGCGTCCCTGCAGACACCTCTTGCCTTGACGAAAGAGAATAGTGGTCCGATACATCTAGGAAAGCCAGTGAAGTCTTCCTCAGACAGGTTGCAAACAGTGGCAGGTTTGGTGCTTGTGCAGAAGGGCGTGTATGTGAACAATTACTCCAACAAGGACCGGGTGAATGGGCTTGCTGCCACCACCAGCAAGGCACAGTGAGCACACCCTTCCTCTTCTCATTTTTGGGATTGGCTGGACCTGCTGAGGACGTGTAAGCATGCCTTCATCTTTGTTGTGCTTGTTCTTGCGCCGTCACCACTGCCGGAAGGAGTCCAGCCAAGTGCTTCAGGGGTGCCCACAGAAAGTTAAACAACGAACGTTCTGCCGAGGTATTCCATTCTAATGAGTATTTTGTGCGTGACACAGGGGCGGCTTTCAGTTGTATGCGACGGTGCCGGATGATGCAGTTCCCTCGCAGCTGCAGGTGAGTGCAGACTTTTTCGGTTCTGCTTGCTGTATCTGCTCAAATGCTTTCTTGCATTGTGCATGACATGCTCACACATGAAGCTCAGATATCTCAGGGAGAAAGTTAAGTTTGTGTAGCTTGATCCAGGGCTCAGCTTGTACTCACTGCTGCAGGTTGGCCCGTACTTGGGTGACAATGGAGTGACCACGGCAGTTTCTAGCGCCTCTGCAAAGATGAGCGGCGAGGCAGCCAATTACTGGGTTGTCGCCACTGACTCATCCTCAGCCGACCCGAAGTTCGAAGGTGCTGCGCAGACTGCCATGTCATGCCACCATGATAATTTCTCTCACTTTCTGCCATACTTCTTTATCAGATCATAAAACTGCCATCACCAGCCTTAATTCTCAGCGTCCGTCTTGGGGCTTGGTCCAAGATCCATCATTTGGATGGCAATTTGGGCCCCATATACGCGCAGTGGTGACCCCAAAACAATGCTTTAGGCATGAGAAGACTTAGAAGAGGCACTACTTTCACTGCCTGACTGCCTTGTATATGCTTCGCTGATTCATCATGAGATTTGCCATCACCGCCTTACCGGCTGCAAATTTCATTTGCTTAGCTGATACATCACGAGACTTGTACTGACCGGCCTGCACCCACACGAGTGTCTTCGCTCGGCTGATCTGTCATGATATTTCTCGGCTGATTTGTTATGAGAGTCGTCATGACTGCCCTGCAGGCTATGAGTGGGCCATAATCACCACAGGACCACCCACGATACCGAGCGGTAACGGCTGCCGCACCGGCAGCGCGGACGGCGGCATCGCTGACGTGGCGCAGCGCGGATTCTGGTGGTTCACGCGCAAGCAGGTCGCAACCGCCGAGACCCTGGAAGCGCTGCGCGCCAAATCCCTGGTGCGCTGACTGTGCTTTGACTGACTTGCAGAGCTGGACACTCGATCGTTGATGATTCGATGAAGTGAGGCTGTTCATCCAGCTCATGTCATCTGAGCATTCTCTTGGCAGTTGGTATGGATGGTGGAGTGAAAGAGGCATTGCTATCATCAAGGCTGTTCAACAGAGGCTTGCACAGCTCTGTAGGGTGCATGCAATTTGACAGTGCGCTCTGGGACCTTGCTACCCTTGAAGGATGCGCTCGGTCAAGGCAGCAACTGGAGATTCTGACATGTTGTGCGTGGAGTGACTAGCAGTAATTTGCCGTTGCAGGAGTTGGGCCTTGATCTTGGAGTGCTCCAGGACGTTCAGCAGGCGGGCTGTGACTACAGCGGTGCCCCCTGAACATGGGTGAATGAAAGCTTTGTAGTTTCTCACATCCCCCTGACCTGATGAGAGGACGCCAGGAGCTGTACCTGGCTGCAGAAGGTGTCTTTGAAGCCGCTAATGCGGGGGTGATCACCCGGATGTGATCTTTATACATTTGAGGTGTTGAAGTAGTCAAGTAGAATGTGAATAAAGTTTCAAATTTTCACAGTAAAGGACGTCTAAAGCAAGATGGTGGTGCTGAAGCTTGCTTGTTCCAGCACTGGAGAAACTTTGCATTCTTTAGCTGACAGAACTCAGATCTGCCACTAGTGCAGATGCTGACAAACCTGGTATATCAATTTCTGTGCTCAATCAAATGGAAATTCGAACTGGATGAGAGAGTTGATATACATCAAAATGATTTTTTGGAACACAGGCTAAATCTCTTCTATCTTGATGTTCCGCATGCATCTACTATAGCTTACTGGGGTGCAATGAAGTATAAAGAATTGAGGTCCAGGCTTGTACTGCCAAGACTGCTTGCCTGAATACTCTGCAGATTGGGCTGCGCCAGAAACATATTTTGTACGATGCGTCTTACATGACTGATTAGATAGCATAATAATGTTGACATGCCCTCTCGTCAGACACCATTCATCTGATAGGCACTGTGACATTCCCATGCATATTTGACTGTCCCAAATGGAACACTGCTGATTGCATCCGGGAGCAATTGAGCATGTTCTTGCTGTGTACAACACCAAAAACAAAATCAATCACGTCTAGATTTAGACTTAGACAATCACCTGAGTTGACACGGACAACTGTAAACTTGACCTCCTGCATACTGAGACTACAGGGTGCACACATTTACTTGGCAAAAGAATAGCAGAATCTTGACTATTGTACAAGGGTGCATTGGATATCTCGACTGTGCATTTCTTCCTTATCATCACATATTGATGCGATCATTGAATTAGCTGGAAATGCCCTGCATGCCAGCCTGTGCACTGCGCAGCAAAAGAGCCACTCCACGCGCCAAGTCCTGAAAATCAACAATGCAAATCCTCAGCAAAAAGGGCGCGACCCGATGTTGAGCAGGTCAGATTTGAGGCACAGTCTCTTTTTGTTCCCCTACATTCCTCTTGCAATGAGCTTCATCAGTGCTGAATGAAACAGAAAGCAGAAGTGAATTACAACAGTATCTTTTCCATGGCTTTGAAAGCCCACTCCACTTTAGCAACTAAAGTTCACAGGTGTTTTGCGATTGGCAGCATGTATGCATGACCTTGTTTTTAAGCCAGTATTTGAAAGCCAAAAAATGAAACACTGCTCATCAAGGAGAAAGTGCACAGCTCACCTGGTTGTAGCCGACATAGGCCAGGATTGCATATCCGACCATGGCCATGCGGGCGTTCAGCAGCTCTGCGCGCTGACTGAACTTGATGGGACCAAGGCTGATGCCCTCCTTCGGCCTGCCAAATGTCCTGTGGCATGCACGTCATCAAGGTCAAGAATCGGCATAATCTTTGCATTTGCACTGCCCTCAGACATGTTCGCATCACTAATACCATATACTACATAAATGTGAGTTGATATGTTGTAGCGGTAGTAGCATGGATAAGGACAGAATGCATTGGACCTTCATTACCCTTCAGACAGGCAGTACTGTTGCGCTATATTAATCTGCTTTTGGAAAGTTCATACGCAGTAATGGCTGCCTGAGTGTAGTGACTAAGGTATACTCACTGGTTTAGGAGTCCTCCAGCGATGACGAGGCCGTATGCGAGCAGGTAGGCGAAAGGCAGCGCGTTGAGCTGGCCCCACACACTGATGCCTGTGCGTGCCTGGGTGATGGCGCCCAGAGTGAAGCCAATCACTGCCCGCCACAGGAATATGCCTCAGTGTCATTGTAGTCAGTTGCGCTGAGAAATGTGCGGTGGATCTGTTAAACTAATAATTAAGGCATGAATGACAAGGGTGCAAGGGGTACAAGGGCACAGAAGGGGATGAGCTGAGACGCACTGGCAAGGCGGCCATTCAGCAGCTCAGCAGGGCGCCAGACCAGAACCTGCATGCAAAGCACAATGATCAGTGAAGCGGTTTTACTCCAAATGCCCAGGTTACAAGTGAACAATGCGCATGGCATTTGACGGCACAAACAGTAGAAGCAATTAGTTCTCACCACTGCCAAAACACCACTTTTCTTCGGACAGTTGCTCAATCGCACAATGCACTTTGTGCCCTTGATTGAGCGCGCAAGCTTTTTTGCTTTTGACCAAGAGATGGAGACTCTCACCTGGTAGTCCTCTGCGATTGCGCGCTGCACATCGGCCCAGCCGCGGATGCGGATGTTGTGACTGGGGTTCTGCACAGCAAAATCTGCATCTTACTACTATTGCCTGGGTTCTTTTTTTCTACAGGATCCCACAGATCCAGTTGAGCTGCAAAACCACATGCATCAACCCCCGTCTCATTCTCACCAACGGTGCCAAAAGACCCCTTACGCGCTTTGAGCCGTCCTAGCAAGAAGAACAGATTTTAGACAGGGATTGCAACGCTACAAAGTGCAGCATATGGCATACCTGAACAAGGAAAAGGTACAGCTGTGACAGCGCCTTCTGCTGCTCTGCAGGCAGGTCCTGAATGACCTCGTTCAGCTTTGCAGTGCTCATCTCATTGATCGACTCCACGGGAGTGTCCTTGGTTGCTGTGTTGCCCTGAAACATTGGAAACCGCAGGCAAAGTCATTTGCAGATATCGGCTCAGAGAGGAATGGTCATCTGCTCTAACACCACACATAACCTTGTATGGTTCTGTATTCTGCGCAAACAGGTAATGGTAAATTTCTCATAGCCATATTTCAGCAACTGATGGGGACTTCGTCGAGATTGCGCAGCAGCTACCTTGTCATCGGACGCTCTGATAGCCGGCAAGACCGTCCTGCCGCGCGATCTGTATGGCGCTGGAAGCGACCTCAGTCCCGACAATTGCCGACCTGAGAACTGAGCGTGCCTGTCCGTGCGTCCAAAAGAGCCCGCCGTGGGAAGAGCAATCATAGTTGCAGTCAATGTCTTGTCCTGGAGGTAGCTGGTGATGGAGTCAAGAGGTGTTCGTATAGTACTAATTCGTCAACTGAAATTTATAGAGTTTTAGTGAGAATCAGAAGGTGCAGCAAGCTATAAACGAGGGCGGCCTAAAGGATTGCGACGGTTTCATATTCATATCGCAAGGAGAAGCTGGAAATCGACGTGGCCGCTCGTGGGAGCAGCTCTTGAGTGTGGGGAAGCTATGCAAGTGGAGGTTTACTCTAGGATGCAAACCCGCCAAGAAGGCCCATCAGGATCAGTATTCAAACCTTTGAAGCAATCGAAGCCAATTGAATCGAAACAACATTGTGCACCTGGATGTACTCGTCATTGATCTGTCAAATGGGGAAGTTATGGCTGAAGTAGAACAGTAGAAACGAGCTTTATTATAGCATACGCTTTGGACATATTCAGGCATATGACAATGATACTCTGCAACGTGTCGCGTCACCCTTTAAAGCAGGGTTATCCGCGTCTCTCGAATGGGGTGCAGATGTTCTGCCAGGACATCTTGAAGCCTTACTACCACGATGATGTGCAGCGAGGTCTCAGAAGTGGTGCCATGTCTCAGCAGACCATTCCTGTGTACATTACAGAGACATCAAAGCTGCATCCGCCCTCGAAAGCAGCGGTCAACAGCTCGCCCATCCAGCTCCATTCTGTGAGGGCAGGGTCAGCACTTATTATGGACAGTCAGGGGAATGCAGTCTTATCAAAAACACCCCCAAGCCTAGGCAGTGCTGCTGGGGACAGCACAAGCACAAGTAATAGTGCAGGCATTGCCGTTGAGGAACCCCTGAGAAGGCAGAACAGAAATCCGAAGCGCAACAGACTGATCAGCGAAATCCTGAGAGCTGGCTTGGCTTCAGAGGCAGCAGCAGTGCGCATGTTTGCAGTACAAAGCAGAGCTGGGGGCCTAAGACCAGACCTCCAGTACTTCCAGGCAAGTAGCTCATCAAATCTGCTCCTAGATTGCAGAATAGCCCATGCCAATCAAGACTGAACCGTGTACTTGCAACGATATAACGGGAAGGACTTTTGTAAAAGGGATGTCGCAGAATATGCACAGGGATCACATTGCAGACAAAAGTAATTCGGACAGACGGAATGTTCTTATGATAATTACAGGAAACAGAGAAGGAGCTGCTGGAGCAGTTGAAGCAGATGGCGGTGCAGCACCGCACGCGGCCCTCGCTCATGTCGCCGTTAGTCAGTGCCAGCGGCGCAGCGCTGGGCGCGTTCAGTGCCGTGCTGCCGCGAGGACTCAGCGATGCCGTCAAAGGTACTGATTTTACCAATTAATATAAGATGGACGTCCTACACGTTTGTATGAATCACAGATTGTGAAGAAAGGGGCAAGAATGCTTGCGACCGTGCGTACAGACAACATGTTAAGAGAGGAAGGAGGTGTCAATGAGGCCTTCCTCTCCTATATAACCCCTGAGCACACGTTACACAACCCCTCAATGTAGGGACATGTTGCCAAACCACCGCAATTGTGTCTCCTGCAAAGACCGGCTTCAGGGCCAGCAGTGTTGTCTGTTGGGTGTATTCCGGTATTCCGGATATACTGATCTTGGTGTGAACCCTGGCTCCACACTACTGCAGGGGGTGTGGCTGATGCGCTGAATGAGCAGTACAATGACCAGCTTCGCGAGCTGCGCGCATCCGGAGCGGCCAACACAGAAGCCGCGGCACCGCTGCGAGAGGCGCTGCGCGCTCTGCGCGACCAGCCGCGCTGCGCCGGCTCTGTCAAGGCAGGCCCCTTGTTGAGCTGCCATTTCCGCCACATGCCGACTACGGGGCGTGCATGCGCATGGCACTCCTTGCGGCTAGCCTGTCGCAATATCCAGGAGTTTGCCCCGAAAAGCTTCGTGATGCTGCAGACAAGAAAGACAATCACACAATCCAGTTAGTAGCACATGGAGCTGCATGCAATGTCATCTGAAAGTTGTGACCCACCTTGTACTGAAGCTGCAGGTCTCCGCTTGAAATGATCTCTGGCGCGGATCTGTTCCCCTTGGAGAACCATCTGTGCGCGCTGTCATTGCAATCTGTTTGACTGGACTCCGCTGTGCATTTTCGCAGGTGCCCGGTTTGGCAGAGCTGCAGCGGCCCAAGGACCTGACATTAGAGGAGGGCGTGGCAGGTCTGGTGAAGTTGGGGTTCAGTGGCCTGATGAGCCTTAGTGCGCGTCTTTGATTTGAACGCCCTTTGAATGCAAATGTTGACACTCGAGAGTATTTTGCTACAGAGCTCAAACTTTCCAGACACCATACCTGTAGTGTACCATTACTCGTTGCTGGTGAGGTCTCGTCAGTATAAGGAGGGAACCAAATCTAATACAGCTGGCTTGTTATATGACATTTGCTCAATTTTTGCAGGGATTAAACACACTGTGCACACACAAGTGTGTACAGCATTGTGAGTTGCATGTATTTGTTGTGCTTTGCCTTCAGATTCATTGGCTAGAACTGTCAATAAATTTAATGCTTAATGTCACAAGGCCTTTACACTTAAATATGCGCTGCTTGAGCACACAGGTCTCAAGGGCTGACTATCAATTGCTGGTCTTTGCAATTGTACATTCATGTTGAAATTCCACGGTTCATCAACAGCAAACAATCGCAGATCCTTATAGCAGCGATAGGGGATTTGCTTGGTGGGCTAGTGAGGGGCATCCTGCACTGCTGGAGGCCCATCAATCTGGCGCATTGCCTCATACAGGCCGATGCCTTGTGAGACGGCTAGGTTCAGGGAGCGCACATGGGTCTCCACAATTGGGACTCTCACAACAACTCCACCACTCTGCTCCAGCGAGTCATACACCTGGAGGGATAAGCGCAAGCGCCTCATTTCCGGAGTACGCGCAAACTCAGAAACAGGAAAAAGCCTGCTTGTTGATACTTCTTGTAATCCATACATACGTGTGCCACAAAAGGGCCCCACCTCTTGAGGCAGGCCAGTTGTTTCTGCGCCAAAAAGCAGCCAGTCACCTGACTGATACAGGCCTGCACAGACACCAAAGCTCATGGTCGAGCTAATACAAGATGGGACAGATTGGCCAGGAAGGCAGTATAAACGCGGGCTCGTTGGTGTCATACTGACCTGGTGTTGCATAATGACATGAACCGGCTTTGCTGAATGCCAGCAGCCTCTTTGGACCCTGCTGCCCTGACCAGAAGGAGTGAAACTCCTGCAAATGCCATCCGAACAATTCTCACTGTCGGGGTGACTGCTCTTGCTGGGTTCCACTGTATCGCACCCCGCAAAAATGGTGCTCAAATAGAAAATGGAAGAATCCTGAGGTGAGTAATGCATGTGAGGCTGACAAGGAGAGCTGCGGCTCATTGTGACAGGGAGCATGCCTGCCAGGAGGTGTGTACTTTGACGGTCACATATGGCCAGTAGTCAAGCCCAGCACGTTTCAGGCGGCTGTTGTCTATCTCATAGCCCAAAGGTCCCACCAGATGAAGCCCCACTCCAGTCGCTGCACAAGTTCTGGCAATTGTCCCTGCTCCCCACACCGCGAGGAATCACCCTCAAAGCTGCAGCCAGTTACTCATGGAGTACAGTGCACGCATGGAATAAACGTCACTGGGAGACGTCTTGTTCCAGGTGTGAGCCACCAGGCATTGGCAGAGGCCTTTGCCCCGCACCTGTGTTCTGAGGAATCTGCGGGTTCACCAGGACAACGCTGAGGTCCTTTCGCAGCCAGCTGGTCCTGCAGGAGCCAGCCAAATGTTTCTCATTTGCCCTCAGATCACCCACAGATCGATGTGTCTAACTTGGTGACTGCTCACTTGAAGGACGAAAATTACGGTCAATCTAATTCCCTTCTTTCATTGGAGACATATAAAGCAAAAACTCAAAAAGGACATACTTTGAGCCAGCCTGAAGATCTTCTGCAAGGAACGCGTCCTGGGATTGACCGTCTGTTGCAGAACTTGCAGTCCTCCTGTAATGCCTGCATCACGGGAAGAATTTGATTTTCAATCCATCTCATCCCATGCAGATGTGTAAGCAATGACTGAAGGTGGTGGTACCTTTTCACGATGCAGGAGGCTCGATGTTGGGCTGAAGGTCTCAACACCCAAGACCGTGAAAGCGCCCAGCTATTGCAGTAAGGTGTCATAAGAAATATTTTCGTTGCATTATTGGATTTCGGCCGCAATTTCGCTGAGCCTTTTCGAGAAATGCATGGCTGGCCATCTTCTGGTCAGACTCTAATTCTGAGCCATGTCCAAGGAAACTGCAGACCTCCCTTGCTTCCAAAGTGAAGATCAGGAAGCCCAGATTGGGTCAAGCAGCATCCAGAAGGTATCCATCAGCATTACAAATAGAAGCAAAGTTGTAAAGGCCACAAGCATGCTTGGTTAAGAGCGCTGTCATTTTGTTTGATTCGGAAGAAGAGAGGCACATACATCAACACAGATCACACCAGGCAGACATCCATTGGTCTGCATGCCAATATCAAGTGTCTGAGTAATACCGCTGTATCTACTCCACACTACAACGCCAACAGCTGCACTACCTGACTGATCCAAAGCAAACATGTCTGACAAAAAGCAACGGCGGAAAAAAGCTTCAGTAGGATGTGCTGTAACGATTCTGCTGACAGTATCTCTGAAAAGGGAAGTCCTGACAAAAGAGCAGAACGAAACAAAAGCACAGTCGACATGCGCCCGGGAAGGTTGGTATCCCAAGGGTGCTGTGACAATGCATTTGAAGACTACTAGAATGCATCAGTTCTGTCATTATAATAGCCACTGTAACGCATCTCTGATCAGACTGTCATCTGCCTGGAAACGATCCTGCCTGCCCATAAGGCGGGCCTCGTGTCACCACCTGACTAGTAGGGGTCACTGTGACGCCAGAGCCGCCCGACAGTTTTGAAAGGAAGGTATTCAGATCCGCCTGGCTCACTTTCGAGCCCACATAGATGCTTGAGGTGGCCAGCAGTCCCCCCAAAGTCCCCCCACTTCCCCCTAGATTGGTGCTCACAATCCCCGACTGCTGTGACCCAAGGACCACATTTCCCAGCGGCGTTGACCCGCCTGCAGAGCTGCCTGCCAAAGTGCTAGTAGCAGCTGTGGCTGTACCACCAGTGACAGAGGTGACTACGCCAGTGCCATCGCTTGATGTTGTGCTCGGTGGTGAATTGGAGGCTGTCGGTGATGGGCTCGTGCCAGAAGTGGCGTCCGGGACAGGAGAGTCATCATTGAGATGCCTTCGGCTCCGCTGCTTGCTGGGCGGCAGGCTGGCGCCAGAATTTGTTATGCACTGCATGATCATTCTTTGTGAGGCGCGCACAAATGTTTTGATTGATGTCAGCATGAACACTGTTCTTGACAGATGTCAGCACCGTTGTAATATGTTAGAACCTGATTAAGATTGCGGCACTCAAGCAAAGGTGCACCAAGTGGCTTCCTGCTGTGAACAGGACTGCGACCACAATAAATACTAGGACCCTTTGTACTTGACAACACAGGGGATGGGGAAGGTCGCGCCTGGCCATCATGTTCCATGAGGGGACTCTGGCAGACACAAAAACTATTGATGCAAGCTGCATTTGCCACGCAAGCAGACGCGGGGCTGCATACTTGCCCCAAGCCCTGAGCTGCCCCATTTCTCATCGAAATGTCCCTCTTTGCCGCTCTCAAGCTTTGCGGAATATTGTGACTGGGCTGTGCCTGTTGCATGCAGACATACATGTCTAAATTTGAGCGCCAACTGCTGGACACCGGATCACAGACTACATTGCTTTCTTTGATGCCCAGGTGTGTGATTAATCCATGAGAGATTTTGCTGAGACCCCAAAGAACCATTCAGCGTGCAAGGAGCCAGTAGTTGTGACGCACCGAGGTGAGTGCTGGACGCCCTTCTATGCTGGGTGCCCCAAGCATGACAAGCACCGCAGCGGCTGCTATGTGCCAACATCGATTCAAACTCATCTCAAGGCTTTTTCTGCGACAATGCGTGCCTTATGGCGATCCGCTTACTGAGATATCGAGGGAAAAGCTAGGAGCATTGGTTGTTGCTGTTCGGCCTGGAAAGGCTACATGGCACTTGGGACTTATTCAGATGCTTGCGCATCGAGAGGGCTCATAGATTAATTCTCAGAGTATCAGAAAGAGTGCTCAATATGCCACAGACAGTAATCGATGCTGGCTACTGCGATGAGGACGGGCACCGCCCCGGACCGCCGTACATTGCACTGGGTTTACCTTCACCAGTTCACCAATCACACATGCACTTCATGACAAAATGAAATGAAGACGTCAGCCGATAAGGAACGTTATGGTGACGCTTGATAACAGGTTGGGGATTGGCGGGTCAACGTTGGACTCTGGCAGAACACAATTCTGCAATCTTATCATGCAAAATTATTTTCTCTGTTGCGAAGGCTTGATGAAGTGATGAAGAATCTCTACGTTACCTTTGAAAATTAATGTTATCTAGTTGTCGATACAAGTGCACGACCATTACTTCTGTCAGCCCTGTTAAGATTCTTCACTCACTTGCATCAACAGTGAGCACCGTACTCGTCCGGCAAAAGAAGTGGTATCATGGATAGGGCACTCCAATTTGGCAAGATCCCACGATGCAAGGAATTGTGCGCGTGCCCACTTCCGAAGAGGAGAAGAAAGGGCCTCTACCAAGGTACATTCACAGTCTTCCTTCCGATCGATCTTGAGGGCATGAGCTGCGTAGATCAATAGTCATGGATGTCATCATTTGAAACGCCTAAAATCAATGGCAAGACACCGAAAAAAGGTGCCCAACTACTTATAAAGGCAATCTTGCAGGTGTGTATATGAGGCAGGTCGAGGCGCCCAGCACTGGAATAGGGGTGAGCAGACCTGGGAAGGACCTGCAGCCGCCCTACAACGTGGTCATCACTGGTGGCACGAAAGGTGTGCACCTTCAACGCTTCAATGCCATAAAAGATACAGGTTTGCACTCACTTTGCACCGTTGCACACCCGTGACTGGACTGATCCCTGCACAGGTGTTGGGCGCGCCCTTGCAAAGGAGTTTCTGAGGGCTGGGGACAGCGTTGTCATATGCTCCAGAGACAGTGCGTTCTTGGCGGGGCCGCCCTTTGCCGTTATCATCAATTCACATGCGCCATTCAAGCTACCGTATGGGAGATTCCCCTTGACATGGGGCCCCAATGTACCACTGATGTCTTTATATATGAGCATACCTGCCGTGCTCATGTGGCACTCCATGCTGAAGTGCAGGCGACAGAGTGAATGGAACTGTGAGGGAGCTGGACGGATTTTCAAAGGCTGAGGAGGGTGCTGGAAGGATAAAGGTTGTGCAGAGTCGATGCATGACTCATTCACCGCTTCGCACCCTCGTTCTGGCTGATATCCATCACAGATACGCAGCACCTTTTGGTGACACATTGTGTGCGCACTGCAGGGGAAGGTCTGCAATATGGCAAAGCCCGGAGATGTGGCTTCCTTTGCGAATTATGCCAGGGACACGCTTGGGACTGTAGATTTGTGGTGAGCCTCTTTAGACCATGTGACTAATTGTGCAACATATGTTTCTCTTCCATCGATGCAATTCAGGTCCTCATCCGTTCCGTTACAGTTTGATAGCAGAGACTTTACTGACAAAATTTCTGTGGGAGCAAGGAGATGCAAGATGGAATCTTTTTGCTGTGGTGCCTCATGAAATGTGGCGTTGCACAGGATCAACAACGCAGGCAGCAATGGGTACAAGTACAAGACTTTGGCAGAGAGCTCAGATGCGGATCTCATCAACATTGTGGAAACCAATGTGCTGGGCACCATGCTGGGCTGCAAAGAGGTCAGCCACATGTTCTTAGCTTTTCCTCTCACGCCTTAACTTTCCCTCAAGCCGTAAAAGTCCTGCGCTTGATAGGCGGATGTTATGTTATTAGAAATGCCCTGCATGCAAGGGCCGTAATGCACTATGTCCACGGTGTGGCTGGGATCTCTAAAAGCATGTTTCAAATCGCTGAGGCCCCAGATTCAAACAGCTGGCATCTCTTCGGTATAGCTGCTGAGGGATCTTTTTTGCATGTATGCAAAGGCCATAAGGGTAATGAGGGATCAGCGCGCCGGGGGCCACATCTTCAACATGGACGGTGCCGGCGCAGATGGCGGCGCGACGCCGCGATTTGCCGCCTATGGCGCGACTAAGCGCGGCCTCATGCAGCTCAGCAAATCCCTGCAGGTGTGCTCCCCCGGAACTTGCACCTGAGTTTGTTTGGCACCCTACAGTGCGGAGGGGACTGCTGCAAGCCCAGGCTGTGCCCTGTGCAGAAATAATGCATGGCATTTTAGGGCATGTCACAGGCCCTGCATGTTTTGGGCGGTGCACTGAAATTGTGCATAGAGCTCAAGTCATGCGTTTATGTCCGCGCACCTTTTCCCTGCCTCTCACCAGCAGTCTGATGAGCTGGTTTTATCATGTGACCACAGGACTTTGGTTCTTGCATGCCGAGACCTTCTGCTGTGTCACAGGCTGAGTTGAAGATGCTGAACATCAATAATGTGGGCATCCACAATTTATCCCCTGGCATGGTGACCACTGATCTCCTGATGGCAGGTGTGCTAAATTGATTTCCAGCCTTGTGTCTAGATGTCTCATGCTTCAGACATATGTCACTGGACTCCTGTGCCTCTACAAATACCACCACTTGAACCTGCTTATTCAGATGTTGCTCAGCATTGGAAAGATGTCCCTATAAGATTGGGTGGGACAACTGCAGGTGCAGACACAGCGACGGCAAAGTTCTTCATCAACTGCTTAGCAGATCCGCCAGAGGAAGTGGCGGCTTACTTGGTGCCGCGCATTCGGCGAGTGCCCCTCGACTCGCGCACCCTGGCAGGTGCCATTGGGCAGGGGTCATACATTAAGTATCTGACCAAGAGCAAAGCCTACGGGCAGATCCTGGCACGCCTGCTCACAGGCGCCCGGAAAGATCGTTTTGTGCCAGAAGAATGACTCTGGGTAAGGACTGAGGAAGCATTATAAGCATGCCAACATTCCGAGAGGAGATCTCTAGAGAAAATGTTTGTGTTTATTACAAGTTTGTATTGTTGTGCCAGCCATTGGTGGTGTTGTAACTCTGCACCTGTCTGTCTTTTACTTTGGCAATCAATTGTTGAGTGCGAGGAGCGCTAGGGGTGAGACTTTTTCGTTGAAGAAATGCGCATCGGCATTCTTTTGAGTCCTCAGGAAGCCGTTTTAAGATTTTACATCGTGGACAGAAGTGTCAGTGAGCAAAAGCTTTCCAAGACGGTGTGCTGTACCACGATTGGAAATTATCAAAGAAATGTTCTGGCATGTGATTGTGTGTCTGCATGATTCAGCGTGGTCTTGGGCGCGTTTGTAAATGTTTCTTGCAACATTAGTAGTCCGGAGTCCGAGTTTGGGGGCCTTGCAAGGGCAAGTACTGCATGCTGTGTCCAGACTGACGTGCATCCTGAGAGTGTTCTGCACTCTCCCTGAAATGTCTAGCGCCAGAATTGAGTGCAGGCATGCCTTGAACAGGGCACAACTGGCCCACTCCCTGACAGCCCCACAAGTCAGAAATTGAATTTGCGCACGTGCCGAGATCCGCCCATGTGGCCCAGTTGGAGCGCCCCACATTTCAGACAAATGCAAATTCGCCTGTAGAGAGATATATCAACGTAGATCAGCACCTCATCTGCAGGGCTCTGTGTATGACAGCTTGGCGGACCTCAAACAGGTCACCAACTGCGTAAAGCCTGCTGCATTATAATGGCAGAGCAGTGCGAGATGCCTGGGCAATTGGACATGTGGGAGAAGGGGATGGCCGCCGGCTCTGCAGCAGTCATATCTACCTTGGTGGCCAACCCTTTGGAGCTTGTCAAGGTGCGGTGCGGCATCCTGGCGCGAGCAGATGGCCTTACGTATAGTGCCGTGATGCTATTTGGAAGCTAGTTGTATCTAATAGCGGGAAACCATGGGCCGGGGCTGATAGCTTTCCACGGACCGCTTGGATGTTTGCTGAAATGGATTGTGCACGCAGACGAGGATGCAGGCAGCTTTGCACCCGACCTCTGCGGCTTCGCGATCTCTCGCATACACCGCCCTTACGCTATCCACGACATCCGGGTGCGTTTCGACACATAGCGTGCATTTCGGCCGTGCTGTCGCCCTGATGGTGCATGAGCCATTCCTGAAGTACAGATGCTTCCGTTTGCAGGGCCAACGAGGCTTTGCTTACCTTTGTTAGTCTCCATGACCCTTATCAGATGCCCTCTTCCCATGTGCAGGCAAACAAGGGATGCCTGGCGAGGGCACTCTGGTGCGGCAGCATCTACAAGCCTACAACCATCTCCGGCTTACAGGCACGTCAATACATTCTCCACGCTCCCTGTGCCATGCTGCTGTCACTGACACAACCCTCCTACTGGGGCACAAGGGGTGCCCCATAGACTTTCATGCACCTGCATTTGAAGATTGTTGCTCCTAATATCCATCTTTCCTGTCTGCACAGGTCTGCATTGGATGGGCTCATGCGAATAGCCAGGAATGAGGGGCCTGGCGTGCTCTGGCGAGGCACAGATCTGTCACTGCTTGTGGCCGTGCCCATGGTGGCCATGTACTTCCCGCTCTATGACTCACTCTTGCAGCGCTGCCAGAATGCAGGTGTGTCCCTCTTGTTGCTGCACTGTAACCTTATGTGTAGCTGCATGTCCGGGTGCCGCATTTCCTCCAGAAGCACTATGCTATTCTTGCACTCAGGTGAATGCTTTAGACTGTTGAGCAATGGCCACCACTGAGCATTCTGTACTGTCAGCCTTTCAATGACTGTTCAAGGCCTTGCGGAAAATTGCGCACATCATACCCCTGGCGCAAAATTCAATAGTGAATTTTGTCATCAATTGTTGCTCTGCAGGCATGGAAGCTGCCCCTTTTGTGGCAGGGGCAATGGCGCGGACAGCGACAGCGTTTGTGATTCAGCCCCTGGAGCTGTTCCGAGTGCGCGTGCAGGGCGGCCCTGGCGCAGCCGCGAACACATCCTACCCCCAGCAGCTTGCGCAAGTTTTGCGGCAGATACACAGCGAGGGCCAGGTGCGCACTTGATCCTTCCCCCCTTCCTAACAATCCAGAAAACTCACCCCTGCCAACCTTGCAACTTTATACAGTCTGATACTCTGCATTCTTGCTCTAAATGATACAAAGGGGCAATTTAGCATACAGTATTAAGTCATTGCTTTGTGTTCCCCGTTTGAGATGAGGTCTGCAAGCTGAGATGAGGTGGTCGGAACATTGTGATGGGGCAATTCAATGAGCTAATCGCTGAGTCAAACCTGCTGCAGGGCAAGGGACTGCTGAAGCTGCGGGGGCTGTGGCGAGGCATGGGCGTGACTCTGGCCAAGGACGTGCCCTTTGCAGCCGGGTACTGGACGCTCATGGAACCAATGCGAGCGCTGCTGCTGCAGAACACAAGCCAGGAGGCGCCACCTCGCAGTCAGGTGAGCCTCCCATGCTGTCACCTTGTAAGCAATGACGCTGCACATGCGATGCTGGGCATGTGGTTGTGGTTAATGGATATGCTGGCGAATCCCTCCATGCTGTGCAACACGATACTGTAATATGACATGCTTCCTTTACCGTGAATCTTGCTAAGGATGCTAAACGTATTTGTTTCTGGTAATTTGGTCATCATCAAGGGGCTGCGTAATGTCCACGCTTCATCCTCAGAGCCTGAGTGGGCTTTGCAGGTGTTCTTTGCGAATGCAACGGCGGGCTTTGCCGCGGCGGCAGTGGCAGCGGGTGTGACGACGCCGCTCGACGTAGCCAAGACCCATGTGCAGACGGCGCCGACGCCCAAGGACATGGCGCAGTCTCTTCGGGAGATTACGGCACGTGGCGGCATGCGCGCTCTTTTCACTGGCGCAGGACCGCGCAGTGTGCGCGCCGGCTGCGCATACGCGATCCTCATGTCCTCCTATGAGGCCTTCAAGTCGATGGAACTCCGGGCCCACCTCCGCCCGCAGCATCAGTCGGAGCTCTAAGCGAAGTTACACAAGAATAGTCACGCTCTTTGAGCTGTGTTGTCAAATGTGCTCATCAGAAGATGACGGGCCGAACTTGAGGGGCTCCACGGGTCTCTTGTGCAGCTCAAATTCGGTGCAACCTTCCAAGAATCAATCGTTTGATGAACACACAGAGGCATGATTAGACAAATCAATAAAAACGAATCTAAGCAGACATTGTATTTCCTGCTGGCTGCTGGACATGCAGTTTCTTGCAGCAGCTGGTGGAAATGAAGACTGCCTGCTCCAAGACACCTTTACCATCATGGCTTGTACCTGTCCTCTATTTTTTCCTGCTCGTGGCAGTGACATTTTCTATTGCTTTTTAGATGTAGCGCTATTTGGTAGCTCCCATGTCTTTCTGCGGGTTTGCCGCGTGGGGTTTGCCAAGCATCTTTCATTTTGAATGCTTTAAGAATGGCGTGGTAGGAATGCCTGGATATCTAGCTGTTCCAAGACAGCCCGTTAGGATAAGTTCTCTAGAATACATTAGAGAGTCAATGCCGGGAATAGCATCAGGATGGACTTGTTGAGCTTGGAGTTGGGCCCTAGCCTTGTAGACCTAGTCAGACGGGGGGTAAGGTAGATGACAAAGGCAGCCTCCTAGGCCTAAGTTGCAGGTAGCAACATTGTGTTCAAGAATACGATAAGCAAAGGACCTTAGTGCATTCAAAATTGTAAGACAAATCTGCCAAAATTTTACCATTGCAACAAATTTATTACCAATATTGGTCAGTCAACGTCACAAATCTAGCCACCATCTTGCAGGCTGCAGCTTTCAACTTTCCACATCAAATTTCAGTCTCTTGCTAAATCAGTAGAAGAACCAGAGCAAAGTCATCATTGAATTCCTTGTTGGAACCTCCCATACATATCAAGCTCTGCCCCAGAAACGGATGGGCTGGGTGTGATTTCGAGCAGAGCTGCAGAGAAGTGCCTCATTGCAACCTCTGTCGTGTCGATGTACTCCTGCAAAGCTTTCATGGATGCCTCACGCACAAGAGCGCTCAAGTCTGCCCCTGTGTACCTGTGTGACATGCGCAATTTTCTTCAATCGCGCGGATCCTTTGAATGCCCGGAGCAAGTTGCATATTTGAAGAATGGCCACAATGAGCCTAATCATTTTACGGACATATGCTTCACACCTCACTGGTGCCTTCTGGCAATTGTTCCTTGCAAACAGCTGGTGTCTGCTGCATGAAGCATCTTACCCGGGAGTAAAATCTGCAATCGCCTCCAGTTCAACATCTGTCGCCAGCGGTGTGGCCCGCGTCAAAATGCTGAGGACTGATGCGCGGTCGGCAGAGTCCTTTGGAGGCGGCACATAGAGGCGTGAGTCAAAGCGGCCCGGCCGCAGCAGAGCAGCGTCCACCAAGTCTGGCCGATTTGTGGCTGCTATCACCACCACGTCGCCACGCGCCTGCAAAGCTGGGCAACTTCAGCCCCATGCTGATAAATCTGTGCCTGATAGTACTGCCAAGCATGGGCCAGTCTGCTACTCACAAGCAAGCAAGCAGCAGCTTTTTTCTGTGAATATTAAAATCTTTTCAGGGTTTAGGGCTTAGCCAAACTCTAAAGCCTATACTGAACAATTCACTATTACTTCAAAATTGATTTTACAGATGGTTACTGATGATGTTCTTTTAACGTTGGCACTTCTGCCAGGAGGAACTTGCGCAGCAGAAGAGCGGTCCAAGAAATGGATGTGTGGTGAGGCTTGCCTGGATGCCATCCATCTCCACCAGCAACTGGCTGAGGACTCGGTCACTGACGCTTGGGCCGCCGCTCTCAGACCTGTGCTCACTTCGTGCAGCTGCCAGGCCATCCAATTCATCCAGGAAAATGATAGAAGGCGCCGCTGCACGAGCCCTGCCACACATTACATTATGTAAGATTATTTCTGCATTTGCATGCATCATTCTGCGGGCGCAAAAAAATTGTTAAATGTATTATTGGCAGGAAACGTAATTATGGCAGGAAAAGCGTGTAATAAAGTAAATGTGGGTTTTCCTTCCAGGAAAATTATAAAACAATCATTACACGATTTTCCTGCCAGAGCCAGGGGACGTCCTGCAGACAAGCTGCACTCACAGGCTGCCAACATCCTACCCCTTGATGGACTCGCCACATCCAAGCAAGACCCAATCAACCGTGGGCATGGTGCTCAGTGGTTGAGATCAAGAGACAGTAAACACCAATAATCCTGCTTCAATGGTGATTCTGCTGCTGGAGGAGCAGTTCCCACCTGGAGAAGAGGGTAACCACAGCCTTCTCGCTCTCTCCCACATACATGGAAAACAGCTCGGAGCCCTTCACCGCCAGGAAGTTCAGGCCAGACTCGCTGGCCACCGCTCGTGCCAGCAGAGTCTTGCTGCAGCCGGGCGGCCCGTACAGCAACACCCCTCTGGGTGCCTGTCATGGCATGCCAACATCACTTCTTGCAACTCAATAAATCATGACCTTAATCGTGGATATTTTCAAAAGTGTCCTTTTCTGCTGACATGTAATTGCAAGTGTGGATACAAATGGATGCATGCTACATTGTAACTCTCGGTCGGGCATCAGGGACTCATCGTTCTCAAAATTTCCATTAAAAAAAGCAAGCCCAACCTTGGCTCCCATGCGGACGAGCATCTCGGGGTGCTTCTGCGGCCACTCGACGGCCTCCTTCAGGCGCTGCTTTATGGCCGCGTGGCCGCCTACGTCTGCCCAGGTCACGCTGGGCAGCTCCAGTGCCACCTCGCGCATGCCGCTCGGCCGCACCCGCGTCTGTGCCGCCCGGAAGTCCAACGGGGTCACCTGATAAAGGCAACTTTTTAACCTTCTATACGCTACTTTTCCTTCGTAAGAAACAGCTTCAATCGTCTAGATGCCATGTGCCTTTTTCACTCGTTTTGCCTCGCCGCAGCAACGGCCTTCACAGCAAGCAGCTCTCCCTATCAAGGACCAATAGGCGTTGCCACTTCTCCTGGCCTCCAGTGTGGCCACGACTTTCATGCTAGCATGAAATGAAAAGCAACAATCCCACAGAGATGGTTGCACACCTTGAGGAGGTCGGGTGGAGGAGCATCAGGATCTGGTTGCACTGGGAGGGACATGTCCATAACGGAAGCGCTGCCCTGCTGCCGATGTCGCACCACTCTCCGCACTGCGCACATGGCGGCCTCCTGGCACAGCGCTGCAAGGTCCGCACCCACGTAGCCGTGGCTGGACGCGGCCAGCGCGCAGATGTTTTCCTCGCACAGGTTGTGATTTACATCCTCCAGTCTAACTCTGCACAGTGCAAAGGGGAGTGTCTTACAAGATTACTGTGAGCATGTGCCATATGCTTTGCATGCACAAAGACAGCCGACAATGCAAAGCATGTATTACAATTGCATAGGACAGACATGCAGAACAGATGGCTGAGCGCAGTGCTTCAATATAAGAATGTATATATTCATGGTCAAAATGTAAATCGTGCCTGAGGATTTCAAGGCGGCCTGCTGGGGAGGGAACGCTGACTTCAACTTCGCGGTCAAAGCGGCCCGGCCGCCGCAGCGCAGAGTCAACCGCGTCGACCCGGTTTGATGCCGCCACAATAATGACCCCATCCGCACCTGAGCACCCAAAAATGGCCTTTTAGTCGCTGTCAAAGAGCCACATGCTTTGCATAGCTGCATGCAAACAGAAGCTCCAAGTAATGCTCATCAGCATGTGCTGGATAGATAGACTCTCAGGAACATAGATCTGGCACCTGATCTTGCATCCATAGCAGCCAGGAGCGTGGAGACCACCCGGCCAGTCATCTCATCTGCAGCGCCACTGTGGGCCCCGCGCGACCGCGCCGGCGCAAGCGAGTCCAGCTCATCTATGAATATCACAGCCGGCGCAGCCGCTCTGGCCGCTGCAAACACTCCCTGCAAACCAGAAAACCATCCAATTCAAGCTGAGCAGCTTTTAAGGTTCCCCTTGACACAATGTGTCATCTGCCTGCCCAGTCACATGTTCTTAAATATCTAAGTTCATTATAAAGTCCTTTCAAGGTTGAAAGTTGGGATTCTCACCTGCAGCCCAATTTCACTCTCGCCCACATACTCGCTTATGATGTCGGGGCCGTTCAGCACAAACAGCGTGGCGCCCGCGTCGGCAGCTGCAGCGCACGCCAGTGCAGTTTTGCCGGTGCCGGGCGGTCCATGCAGCAGCACGCCCCGGGGCAGCCTCAGGCCCAGCCGTTCAAACAGCTGGGGTGCCTGCCCAGAGCACATTCACAAGTATACTGATCATCAAACTCGCTGCTTGCCTCACCAAACGGCATTCTTGGAAACTCCTGATCCATCAAACTTGTCATAGTCATGCTATATTATTCAACTTGTGTTGTGCAGAATATACAGGGCCAGCATTGTTGGCAAGCATAATCGCACCTTCAGGGGCAGTGTGACATGCTCTCGGAGCGCCTTTATGTGTTCAGAGACACCGCCCAGTTTGCCATACCCCTCCCGAGCTGCCCTCGCCCCCAGAGCTGCTGCACGCGCTGCTGCCATTGCTGCAGGACCCTCCAGCCCTCCGCCGAGCGCTTTATTCGCAGCTGCCGCAGCTGCAGCCTTAGGAGTAACCTGCACAAAGGGCAGCACAAGGCTATGACAATATTACTGAAGATACAATTTTTCTAAAATTTTCAAGCACCTCCTTCCAGAAGCAGCTTTCAATATGGGTTCAGAGGAGAGCGGCAGTTGATGAGAAAAGCACCTGAGGAGCGGGAATAGGAGCGGCTGGCGCCTTGGGTTGCAGAGGCATCTCATCTCCTAGCAACACCTTCACAGCAGTGTCTTTGACAATGCTGACACCCGCCCATTCGCTGCCATGCAAAGCTTCGTCCCCGCTGGCCTCCACAGCAAACAGCAGCGGCTGACCCACCAGTGTCAGAACCACCGGGTTCCCGGGCAGAAGCTGGCGGCCTGCCAAGCGGCGCTGCGCAAGCTCCTCAGCTGCACCACGCTGGCGTGCGTTTCCTGGGGTCAACGCACTCAGCCCGCCTGCTCCCGGTGACTTGCAGGGCGAGGCATCAGGCGTGCTCTTTGCCGGAGACGGTGCCTGCATGGCTTTGGGCGGGGCTGGTAGGGGTGATGCAGGGTCCGCCACAGCAGGCCCTCCAGTGGCTGCGTTTCTGCAGAGCCGCAGATACACCAGCCTTCCTTCAGGACCCCTTTCTGCCTCTTTGCCAATTACTGCACCAGCCAGCCCAATTTCAGGACGACATGCTGGGCTGCCGTCTGCCGCAGCAGAAGAGGCTGCTGCTGATGGAGGCTGAGTGGCATCCGGCCAGGAGTAGATCACAACGCAGGCGCCCTCTTGCGGCCTTCCCAGGGAGTTGTGCAGGCTGCGGGACAGTGCAGATGTGTCCCTGGATAGCCGTGGGCCCGGCCAGACCGTCGCAGGCACCAGGAAGCTGCCTGGCTGCCCCGGGGCCGGCCGCGGGTGCGGTCTAATGCCCATTGTATCCGGCATCGCGCCCCAGATGCTCTGTAACAGTGGCGGCTGCTGCTTCTGCTGCAGGCCATTGGCGGGGGCTGCATCGGTCGATATTTCTGCATCCGGAGGCAGCGCTGTCCCAACCTGTGACAGTGCTTCCCATGTCAAAGGTCCCATCCTGCTGTTTCAATGTGTCCAAGCTGGTAATATTGTGTTCGTTGCATCAGTAGATGGGATTGTATTCGTTCTCACCAGGACATGTTGGTTTGTCTGTAAATGCGCAGCATAGATCGTCTCAGGAGGCAGCACCACACGGGCGTCTCCCCAGCTGTCTTGGATGTCCTGGACTGATGTGAGCGTCAATCTTGTGATAGGAGTGCCTGTGAGAATTATCGACATCGTGAGTAATCTATTCCCCAAAAGCACCGCAGACATTCACTGCACACCCACATCTCTATGCTCACCAAGAATCTCGATCAAGTGTCTTGGAGCCTCTGGTTCGTCGTGAGTTTCGTTTTCAATCACCGGCGTTGCAGGATCTGTTAGATCGGAGTCCCTACGCCGATTCTTCTTCTTGGTTTTGGCCATCGCTGTCGGTTCATGCTGCAAAATTCGAACAAGGAAGCAAGCTACATCGCTGGAAAGGACACTCGGATGTTATTACCTCATTATCGATAGATGTATCTACAGTAAGCACGACATAAATTGCAGCCTTCGTTGCCAAGTGCCGAATGAACATGCATGCATCTCTGTAGGGAGGGAACACCCAGCTTCTTAAGCAAAGGAAGTTGGGCGAGCACACTTGGGTCCTCAACAATCCTTGTGCACAGATAGATCCCGAGATCCATTAATCATACTTATTTAGATAAATTTAGATTGGTGTTACGAGTTGGAAATTCCAGATTTTGACTCGAACAGTTCAGACGCAATGTTTGGTGAGTGGCATACTTGAGTGTGTTTTGATGGACCCTGGGGTGGACGCCGGGGTTCCGTGGATTCAAGGGCAAGCTCCAGTGTACACAGGCGCTTTCCGGGACAACATCCGCGCCTTCTTGAAGGAGTATGGGACCCCTGTTGTAGACCTGGGCCTGCCACTCGTCTCTTGCTGGAACGTGGAGCTGCGAAGCCAGCAGAGCGATGTGAGGCTGCAAGTCTACGAGGAGCGATTGCATGACCAATCGCCCTCATTCTGCGACCCATGCAGGATCATTGGTGAGTTCCTAAACCACACACCCCGCGTGAAGCACAGGTTCACCCAGCTGGCACATGCCTGCCAGGGCTTGCTGCAATTGGAACTGTGGAGTTCCTTCAACCGATGTGCCCAATCTCATCCAGGATTTGCACCTCTGCTTGTCCTTATGGCGATATAGACAAGAGCGCGGAGCAGGTGGCCTTTTTACCCTACCAAGACAGCTTGATGTGCACTGCCTAATCGGGTCAGCCCTGAATAAAATTCTCATGCATTCCACATTCGTGTGGTGTGCCACGGTAATCTGCGTGAATACCTTACTGAAAGGAGGGCGGTCTTGCATCCACCAGGCTGGCAGCACCACGCAGTGTGCACACGCCGCTACCACTTCATCTTGCCTGCCCACTCGGACGCCAAAATTGCTCGGGAGCATGCCAACCTGCCCGCGCTCGTGGCCCTGGGCCTGGCTGCCACAAGCGGCAAGCTGCTGGCACTGCCCGCTGGTCCGCATGCAGATGACTGCACGGCCTCCTACACGGCGCCAACCTCGGTCTTTGACTCACAGACGCACCTGCTGCATGGCCTGCTGCACGCCAACGGCTTCGGTCACCTGCTGCGCATCAACGGCTTGGAGGGCGGCTCATCTGCACTCACAGGCATACTCTTCATTTCTTCATATTGAAATTATGCAATATTGTGAGTCAGCGGCACTCTCCCTTGTGTTGGTGGGTTGTGCATAACAGCAGGGATGAAACCATTTATTGATCAATACCGTGAATATCCATGCTTGCAGGCGGGCAGATCATGACACTGTGGGACCGGCTGTGCGAGCTGCTGCGAGCCAGGGAGGTCAGCGTTGAGGACGTCTCAAACAAGGTGAGCTTGTTCAGCGCGGTATAATCGACCTTGCATCAACTTACCCCACTATGTTGCATGCCGAGCACCATCAATAATTGAATCTCAGATCATCTGTATGCAATAACTTTCTCAATTCTCAAAGAAGCACATGTAATTGTCAAGAGTTGTGTGCCAGAATACTGCAGTTTTGCTTGTTAGGAATAAAGCTCTCCCGTGTCCAGGCGGGAATGGAATTGCGCGTGCTGCACATGTCGGCGTTCCGTAATACCTGGTACGGGCGCTGGGGCTACGCCTTTGGCCGCGGCGGCTTCGGCATTTCGCGCGCCGCATGGCGCCGTGCGGCAGACGCCGTGCACAAGACTCTCCTGGCCGATGTCCTGGCCGACTTCCAAGGCTCCGACCCTGCGCTGGCCCACATCATCGAGCGCTACTCGGTGCGAATTTTGTAAAGCTTGTAAGGAACTCAGCACAGACAAGACCAAATGGCATGGAAGTGGTGATAGCCAAGGCAGTTGCTTCCTCAAAGAATTTCTTCAACCGTGCATTGATGATCTATGGTTGCTGGTGTTTATTTATTAGGGATTTTTTTGTTGACTTACAGGTGCCGCATGGGGGCAGCAAGAAGGCCCTGACTACGCTTGGGGAGGTGCTGCAGCGGCTGCTGCATTTTCTGTCACATGCAGACGAGGCAGCGCCTGTTCTGGAGTCCAGGGGATCAACGCCGGCCCCTTTGCGCGACCCTCCCAGCCCCGTGAAGACTCCAGCATCCTCCAAGCAGCACAAGCCTCCGCCCTCGGGGAAGAGCACCAGCAAGAAGCGCCCCGCAGGCAATGAAGCTGGCGCCAGTACACCGGCCAAGCGGGCTGCGCTCAATGCGCCTCCCCCTTCTGAAGTGCCACAGGTGTGCGCTGGGGCCTTCATCATCCGCCAAGCAAGAATTTGGAAGGTCTGTTGATTGGGATTACTGTAAGGCATCCATGCTTTCCGGTTTTGAGTTCACTGCATTGTGCTATTTGCTCTGGTCCTTTGAATGCAAAGTTTTACTCTGCAGAACATGTTGTGCAGGCGGTGCTTGCAGCAGATCTGCAGCCGAGTGAGGGCGTGCTGGAGCCATTGGATGGGCGGTGGTGGAAGAAGCGATGGAGCGGTGACCGTGCCAAGAGCGCACTGGCCGCCGCCGTGGCCGCCCTGCAGGTACCTGTCTTAATACACCTGCGGTCCTGCAGATATTGCTGTCATGATCCTGTCGTTGAGGTATTGGCAATGTGCATGCAGTCAGGGGCGATAACACCACGGCGTCCTGATTGGCCAACTCCCCTATTTCTAGTAATAAAGTACAGATTGAGCTGCCAAGAAAGGGAAAGCGCCAGAAGAGGATCTGTTACTGAGTATTTTGGGGTGCATGCTCAGAAGCGGCGGGGGCAGTGGATGTCGGCCAGCTGGCTGCGCAAGGCGATGAAGCCGCGCGTGGCAGAGGCCAGCCTGCTGGAGTTTGTCATCAGCACCATCAGCAACCGCAGCGTGCTCGGTGCCAACATCACCATGTGCCGCCCTGCTTCCCTTTCTGCCTAAGCCACTCCCAACATTTTCCTGCACCGCTGTTGCTTGTATCGAGTGTGTTCGGTCATGCATGCTAAGTTCAGACTGCTAATATAACATGGTTCATTGCCCCTACTAAATTATGTGCATACCGCAGGCGGATGCACCCGTCATCGCCCGAGCAGTACTTTCTCCTGGAGCAGCTCGCGGGCTCAGCGGACTTACCTGTTCTCCAGCAGAGCTACAGCCATGAGCAGACTGAGGAAAACGTAGCCAGCGCTGGCAGCCCAGATGCAGAGAACCAGGGCAGCGCTGCAAAGCCAGACCCACATGAAATCGAGGTGGGCATAAGGCAGGTGAAGGCAGAAGCAGGGAGTGACGCTCAGCCTGGGGAAGCAGCGAAGGTGCTCCATACTGCTTCGCCTGCTAAGGCTGCTGTGGAAGCAGAGCACGCTGAGGCTAATGGTGCCGCTGACGCCAACGGGCCAATGCCCAGCTCTGACAGTGGAGCTTCTTCAGCTGCAGCACACCCATCAGATGCAGCAGTAGATCCTCCCAGCACGAGTGCAGCGTCTGAGCAGACCACATCAGCAGGAAGCATACCCTTACCTGATGTGCTGCAGCAAGCTGCCGCTGTTCCCAGGGGGTCGCATGAGCCTCAGCCAGACTTGCAATCGGCAGGGCCGTGTGGAGAGTCAGAAGCAGAGCGTGTGGATGGCGGTCCTGGTGAGGGTGTTGAGGTGGGGCCTGTTGGTGAGCAGCAGCAGCAGGCGCAACTTGCCCAGCAGGCAAGAGACTCACAGAAAGCTCCCGCCGACAGGCAACCGCGGCTTGCAAATGGCAGGTTTCTGCCGCGGAAGAGACAGCGGCCTGCTGACCCTGCGGCAGACTCAATCAGCCTTGCACTGGCCGATGCTGCGATCCCGCAGCCGACAGCAATAGAACGTTCCTGCCCCTCGGAAGCTGGCCCTGCAGCGCCCCCTCAGGTCGAAGTTCAGCCGAGCAGCATTCAGTCACCTGCTCGAGCAGCATTGCCAGAAGGCGACATGCATGCAGCGAGCGGCACACCATTGCTCAGGTGCGCATTGTCACCCACATCCTTTGATCGTTCTTGCAGTTTAGAATGCATGCATAAAATATGTGTGGAAGCAAGCGTGAAAGTGTTATATGTTCAATAAAGAATTTGTCTTGCCGACCCAGCACTGCTGTTGTAACGGACAGGCAAAGGGTCCCAAACGGCGTGCGTAGCCCACAAAGCTCCATGCTCAGAAGAGCTCTAAAAGCAGCGGAGGGGCTGCCTGGCCCTCCTGCTGCTGCCATGCCAGCAGGAGCAGGAGCAATGCCAGATGCGCTGCTGAAGGTTAAGCCCGCCAGTGACCAGAATGGCGTGGCTGGTGCATCCCCTGGCCTGTCCCAGCCGATCCCTGCTGCCTGCACACGGCCGCGCTCCCGGCTGGGCAAGGCGAAGAACGTCAGGAAACTGCCTGGCGCCACTGCGGATGATGGGGCGCAGACGCCTGGCAATGCTGTGCACGTGAGCAAATTATCTTTCAACGTCAATCGGCCCTGATGTCTAATGTTAAGACTGAAGAATGTAAGCGCCTGCTTGCTGGCTTTGGTGGGCTTCTGATAGATTTATGGGTCATTTGGGCACTTGGCATGTCTGTTATGCACTTTGTGCATTTTTCCAATTTCTAAAACATTAGGTTGATGACTTTTTATGCAGGGGTGGGCAAAGAAGGCGGCGCACCTCAACAAGGCGCTCTCGGGTGTTGACACCTCACTGCTTGGCGCACCCCAGCCTAACCCTTCTTCCAGCCGCCTCCGGCATACACCACAGGTAATCTTGAAAATATTTGAGTTTGCCGCTTGCAACTGTTCTTGATCCCAGGCATGCATCTGAGACGTTGAGGTCCCTTTTTCAACAGTGTGTGGGTTTTGGATTTTTTAAGCCAGGGAATCAAAATCACAATTATCTCCCAAAGGCTGTCAACTTATTTTAGACTGCCACTGAGTCAAAAGGCACACCCCAGGTGAACTATTCGGAGAAGAAACGGCGAGAGAACCTGAAGCTGGAGGCAGCCATCAAGCGCCAGCGCATCAGCTATGCAGCGCAGCCCGCTGCAGGCGGATGTGCTCCCCCAGTCAGGTGGTTCCCCTGGCGGCGCCTCAGTCCTGGAGCACGCTTCACCCCTCAGGTGACCCCTCAACCATACGTTGGGATTGGCAGTAATCAACTGTCTGTTTGAGACGAGCATGCTCTCAGTGCATGTGGAACTGCGGTCCAGAAGGCCGTGCGGACTGCATTGTGTGGCTGAAGCCTTGGATTCATTGAAAGGTTTGCGTGATTTCTGCAGTCCCTGAGATCACACGTTGCTTGCGACTGCCTCAGGCGGGCCTGACAACACGGGATCAGGTGATGTGCGATCTGGCGCACCTCTTTGACGTAGTCATGCGCACCTACAAACCAGCAGTGGCGGCTGCTGGAAAGCCGCAGACTGCTTCTCTGTGCGCCTGCAACGCAGCCGGCCCCTGTGAGTGCCGCTCTGAAGATCCCACGGCATGCCTACCTCAGATGCGCCTGGTTACACTCCCTGCAGATGTGCAGGCAAGAGCCCATGTTTCACCCGATGTTCCTCAGAGTCAGTGCTGCAATGCCGTTGCTGCATGTACCAACCCTTGTACGTTGTTGGGTTCTGATGCATGCGTCTGTCCTGTTTTTGACAAGTGCACGGTTTTTGTTCAACTTCTCATCTTTAGCTGATGCAGTGCTTATGTTAGGTGTGTGTGGAACAGGTGCTGAGGGATGTCAAGCACTTTGTGAAGGACTACCAGGGCGACATTTTGCATCCCTCGGCTGCCTCAAGTGCGCCCCACCACGATAAGCCTGGATGATGTTGCTCTATATGATGTACATTTTCATGACGAGCATTACTTCTTTAAATGCCCTGAATCAGAAAACTCTAGCAATTCTGCAATCCTGGGATGCACCCAGCAGATTTCACAAGCTTTGTCTTTGATCTTTGAGCCATGCAGCATGTGGTGCAGGCACCAAGTCAGGCTCACCACAGGGCGAGGTGCGGCTTATGGTGAGGGTGCAGATATCCGACCAGGCAAATGCAGCCACCGCTGCCATCTCAGCCGCTAGGAAGCCCGCAGAGGAGCGCATGTCCCCAGGCTCTGCTTCAAAGCAGGTACCGCGCTGCTAGCACCATAGAAAATAATCCTTGCAATTGTCAGCCTGCAGACTGAGAGTAAGACCCTTCTACGAAAGTAGCTTCCAGCCAGGCCTGAAAATTGGGCAGCTTTTGTGCCCAGACCTTTTGCTAATTGAGACCTTAAAAGCATGTTGCACTGGCGTTATCTTGCCAGCTGCTGGCTTTGCAAGGGAATTCCCTGGAATAATCAACACACCTGGGGATGAATTTTGTTTTAAGGCTGTTTCTTGTTGACATCAGGGTGGCAGAGGGACCGGGCGCGCAGGTCGAGGAGGGCTGCGGCGGAGGCCAATGCGGAAGCGCGCAATGGCGGGGCCGCCCCCAGAGCTGCTCCTGCTTTCCCGGAAGGCCACCATCCCACAGCTGCGCAAGGCGGTGGCTGCTGCTCTCCGCGATACATACCGCATGTTCAACCACGTTGAGGTGACTTGCAGATACCAAAATAGGGGCATAGATGATGGCTTTGTTGTTAGCGTTGAAAAGCGTTGTGCGTGATGCTGAGGAGGTGTACACAATGGCCCTAAGGTAACGTTGATAAACTAGCATCTGGACTGCTTCTCCATTGCAATTATTGAAAACCTTCTGCAGATGCGCATGCTACACAGGCTTCTTGTTGCTGATTGGACTCATGAAGCCAATAACTAATTGCAGGTGGAGGGTGTGGAAGGGCTGGAGGTTAATGATCAACACCGAGGACGACTGGCGGTGGTTGCTGATGGCACGCAGGTCACTGTGCATGGCAGCGGCATCGATGTCGACCCTCTGTGGCGCCATGCAGGTATGCTTCTCCTGAATAGTTTGCTGGTGCAGGGTCTCGACACAGAAGCATGTAGCCTGTCTGTGCTGTGCCACGTCTAGTGAATTGTGCCAAACACTGCAATGTGCTTTGCAGGGGGGGTGGAGGAGTGGCAGGTGGCGTGCAGCTGCGGCACTCGTGACGACGATGGGGAGCGCATGATTGCGTGCGATGGGTGCTGCGAGTGGAGCCACACGCGCTGCGCTGGCTTTGCCGACGCGCTGCCCTCGCCTGATCACTTTCTGTGCCCCCGCTGCGCCCGCCTGCCCCCGGGGCAGCGACCAGCGGCCTTGGAATCAGCGCCAGCTGTGCCTTAAACGTACCCCAGGCAACACAGGTGGCGAGCAGCGCTTGGTGGGCCTAGTGTCGGAGGAGTTGTGCACTGGAATTTCCTGTTCTACAGCCTCATGGCGTTACCGGCAGTCATTGTGCGGTCATTGTGCGGATGCAAGACAATCTCAAAGAGTGCCAATCTTGTGGCAATCGGTCCAGCGAGGTTTGTCAAATAGTTGTCCTTTATCTTATTACGGTAGCATAGTTGCTGATTCTTTTGAGTTTGTCGGCTCGTTTTTGCACGCAGTGTTCTCTGTCCGGAATGTTGGATATTTCTTGTTTCGGAAAAAAAGGACCTAGACACATATAGGGCTGTGGGCCTTACGGTTGACGGTCATTACGGTCTGACGTCATTACGGTGTAAATTGCGGTGCCTGCAGACAAGCTGCAGTTGAAGGCTGCCACAATCCTACCCTTGTTGGACTCGCCAGATCCAAGCAAGACCCAGTCAACCGCGGGCACGGTGCTCAGTATTTGTACCGCCCCCCGCCAGCCGGCGCCGGGGCCAACTCCATTACACTGTCAAAAATCACCAGTTTGCTGTATGTAAACCCAAAAATGAAAAAAGAACAAAAGTGAAAAGGAGTTTTAAATCATGGATGCATGGAGTAGACAAGGATGTCATAGTCTGGGAAGGGTTGTTGACGGTAATGGGCGTGGTGCTGAATGAAATATCGACATCCACTGAGTCCCCTTGTGACCCCTGGTATCTGAGGGCGTCATACCCTTTCAGGCGAAGGGTCTGAATTTCAACAGCCGAGCTGACAGTCAAATCCAATCAGATAGACACGGCTAGTTAGCTAGAGAACACGGTACGCATAAAAGATAGCAGGAAGAAAGTCGTCGCAAGTTGGAGTAATTTCGCTTCTGCGGCTACCGTAGCGAAGTGCGGACTCAAACGAGACTCAGCCCTAAGAAATAGCAGCACTATGGCGTCTCACCTTCACAGGTACGCCAGAAATAGTCCAAAAGGAGCCCTATGATGTCTGCAAAATTCTTTGGGAAATTGAGTTCCTTCTAACAGGCGTCTTCGTCGGAAAAATCGGTCGCTACTGAACGCCTCTGTTTCAGCGGCACTGAGCTATTGAACACCCTTCATTTGAAAATATACGATGGTCAGTGGAGGACTGTCTGAATCAGTGGTATCCATTGAAACACCACAAACTCATATTGAATCAGCGTGATGAAAGGCCACTGATATAGTGGGGACCTGTCCTCTGAATCAAGCGTGTGAGGGGTATGAATCAGACAAGTAGGATTCTTGATTCACAGAAGTGTGCGTGTTGTTTCATGCAGTGGAATGTGTTGTATCAAGAGGCTGCATCATCGTGAATCAGTGGTGACATGTACTATGAATCATGCGTAGAGTCTCCCTGTTTCAATGATCCCTGCTGCAGGCTGCTGAGCATCGGTTACATAGCGAAAAACAGTGTCTCTGCCTCGCATGAATGTAGGCAAGGCCAAGCACGGGACAATAGGTACCACATATATCTCCTCCAAGGATATAAGCACGCATATTCTTCAATCTGCCCCTCACTTCCGGCTGAACATCCCCCTTGGCAGGATCGTAGAACCCCGCAGCCAGCCGTAAGCTACTCTTCTACTAAACAAGTGTTGCTGAGCACATTTCACGTCACTGTTCAAGCACATTCCGGACCAGGATGGGCACAGTTTGCACGACCAGCACAACACAATTCAGTTCCCTCTGCACCTTGCTGCCAGCCCCGGGCCTCAAGGCCGAGCCTCGAGGGTTGAGTTCATTGTCAGTTCCCAACTTGATTTATCAACCCATCATCTATGTCAATCTCTGCAAAAGTGTCCAGGGCTTCCCCATGTCTCCAAGGTTGACTGCAAGTCTTAGACTGCAATATCAAATATTTACCAATTATTGCCACAAGTGGTCAGCGCTGCAGAGCGCTTTCAAAGTTTGGCATTTCAAGTTGGTACAGCCACAGCTCTCTCACCGATGAGATAGTGCACAAGCTTCACATGTTGAGCGAGGTCTCCTCTGTGGGCGCTCCTGGGCCACCCCCGGGAGCCTGCATGCGCTCTTCGCTGTCACCCAGCACTGCCAGCAAATCCTCATCTGAAGTAACGAGTGTGATCCTGCTGAGCGGCTTGTTGTCCGCCAGGATCTCAGCCCGAATGTCCGCCAACTCCTCTTTGATCAGCGGGACGTGCCATTGCCTGACGCCAGATGTCGGCTCGATGGCCTCCTGCACCCTCGCCTGGATCTGAGACACAGCACGCAAAACTGAGATCCAAATAAAAACAAACTCAGGTGCTGTGCTTACACTGTGAGGCATTTCTCTCTGCACTGCACCACAACATTAGCCTGATGAGTCTCCACTGCAGTTAATACCCACCCTGGAACGACTGCATGCACCCAGGCTATAATCACCTGGACAACATCACCTGGACTGGTCAAATCAGTCACTTGCAACCCTTGAACGTGTCCTTCCCTGATGCTCTCTCACTCAGTGGCAGAGTAGGCTTCCTAAAAGTATTTGGTGCATTTTGAATGGCCAGCATCTGCAACTGGGATCATGATGACGCTGGAAAGGACATTGCACCTTGAAGGATATGGCTGCCAGCTGCTCCAGCGTCACCCGGGGCTTTGCATAGGAGCCGTCGGCGATGGTCAGCAGACTGACTGTCGTGGGGGACTTCTTGATGGCGTTCTTGTCGAAGGCGTTGGCCAGCACGGTCACGAAAGGGATCTTGTCAGCTGCATCATGCAAGGAATGCATTGCCCTGATTACCTACAGGGCAGCGCACAGACCTCAATTCTACAGTCTACAGCATCAAGCCACTCTCTTTAATTAGCAGACGCCTGCAAAACTCAATATCCATGTACTTAAATCCCCACCAACCTGACTCATGGGACCATGCACTGCAAGCTGCCGGCTTTGGATCCTCAGATGATCACTCTTTACAGCACTGCTGGCCCCTGCGGCTCCCACTGTTCACTGCAAGGGAATGCCATCATGGATGCACACCTGGCAGGCGCCACCACTCCCGGTGTGCTAGCTTGTCAGCTTCAGACACCTTCACAACAGTAGCGCCGCGACCTTGCACAGGCCGCGCCACTCCACCGCTGGCCGCCACAAACAGATCCATCTGCGACACAAGAGTTGCTCACCTGCAGGGGGTTTTGAGGGGAACAAGTCTTGCAGAGCAACTTTAAGAGCAATCTCAGGCCCAGGGAAAAAAATGGGGGCATTTTCATGCCAAAGTGGCGTATACGAGAAAATTATCCGGAGAAAGTGGCAGATCAGTGCGAAGCATCGCCACATGCCACAGAATGGCGGAAAAAAATATTGTGTTGAAGCTTGGCTGCCACGCAGTGGCAGCCACGCAATTAAACAAAGACCAGCTAAATTGCCACTTTGGCACCGGCTGAAATAATGCAAACCTGCCTGGCTGCCACTTCTTGTATCAATTGCATGCATGCTCAATATTGCATTAATGCATGGGAAGGCCCAGAATTGTCACCAGGTCTTATCACAATGGCAATACAGTATATTGGTGAAAAAGCCAAATCCAACATCATATCTCAGGCCGCACAACAGGAATCCGACAGAGAGTGACCTTAGACTGCTTGGCAAAATCCCGCAAAAACGCCAATTTGGCATCACCTGAATTAATAAGCCATGCTGGCTGCCACGAAGTGAATTAATCTGGAGCGGCCGAAAATGCCACTTTGGCACCCCGTGAATTTCCTTATTTGTTCGAGAGTGAAGACAACACAGCTTTGGATGCAAAGCATGCATAGAGCTATTTGCATTTGGATAAGGGAGAGGGGCTCACCGCTTCCGTCCAGATCTGCCCACTGTTGTTGGACCATGTCAGCCTCCAGTGTTGACAGCCGCCTTTCACCTTCTCTGAAGCCGGAGCTTTGTAGAATCACCACTGCCCCAACAGACATCATCAATGATTGTGCATCCAAAGACATGACCATCTTATGCAAGGACAGAAGACTGCTCAGCACACAACAGTGCACCAATTCAGTAGCCATGGATGATGATGCAACGGATTGCTGCTGACATGTGACCGTTGGCCGGCCTCTGGAGGAATAATGTACACACACCTGGTCAAAGAGTTTGTCATCCTCACTGTCATCATTTGCCTCAGCAAATTCTGCGAGGCCATTGTAGACGTAGATGCGTATTTAGGAGTGTAAGGTTTAGCTAGTCTTCAAAGGCCATTGTGGAGCAAGAAGGGGTTTGTCTGAGTGCTATCAAGGCTCAAAGCCTCCATGTGTGACCAACACTATAGGTTGAGGTGGGGCCTTGAACCTTGGAAGGCCCACAACCCATAGAAGCATGGCTAGGCATGATGGTAGCATGATGGTCGATGAACCATGATGGGCATCCCATGAGCGACAGAGGTCAAATAGCAGCTATCCTCCGCCACCAATCCTCAAATAGCCGCTATTCCCTGCCACGAATCCTCCAATAGCGGCTATTCAAGCATGCATGCAGCCAAATAGCTGCTATTGGGGCTCCTGCAGAGGCATGTGAATTTGGCTAAGTGCTGAAGAGGTTTGTTGATAGCGGCTATTCAAGCACCCGTGCAACCAAATAGCTGCTATTGGGGATCTGCCTAGGTACTGAAGGGGGCTACAATAGCAGTTTTTCAAGGACCCATGCAGTCCAATAGCTGCTATTGAGGATCTGCCTAGGTACTGAAGGGGGCTATAATAGCGGCTATTCAAGGACCCATGCAGTCCAATAGCTGCTATTGAGGATCTGCCCAAGTACTGAACATGTTTGTTGATAGCGGCTATTCATGGACCCATGCAGCCAAATAGCAGCTATTGAACTCTATATTTTATATTTTATTTTAGGGTTTAGGGTTTAGGGTTTAGGGTTCAGGGTTTAGGGTTCAGGGTTCAGGGTTCAGGGTTTAGGGTTCCGGGTTTAGGGTTCAGGGTTTAGGGTTTAGGGTTCCGGGTTCCGGGTTTAGGGTTTAGGGTTCCGGATTCCGGGTTCAGGGTTCCGGGTTTAGGGTTCAGGGTTCCGGGTTTAGGGTTTAGGGTTTAGGGTTTAGGGTTCAGGGTTAGGTTCCGGGTTTAGGGTTTAGGGTTTAGGTTCAGGGCTTAGGGTTTAGGGTTTAGGTTTAGGGCCTAGGGCCTAGGGCCTAGGGTTTAGGGTTTAGGGTTTAGGGTTTAGGGTTCAGGGTTTAGGGTTTAGGGT